>Ga0074045_10001296_pt1 | contig 24245 bp, 21 predicted proteins | sample BogForMeECP23OM2_FD_94442 | JGI IMG/M metagenome (GOLD analysis project Ga0074045, IMG submission 94442) | Bog forest soil microbial communities from Calvert Island, British Columbia, Canada - Bog Forest MetaG ECP23OM2 | ecosystem: Environmental > Terrestrial > Soil > Wetlands ... | reverse complement strand
CGAGGACGATGGTGTCGTACTGGCGGCCGGCGGTGGCGTAGTCCTTGAGCAGGTCGAAGGCGTTGGCCTCGATCCATTCGATCTCGCTGCAGCCATGCTCCTCGCGGTTGAGCTGCTCATTCTGCTCGGCCACTTCTAGGGCGGGGCGCGATGAGTCCACCCCGGTCACGCTCTGGCAGACGCGCGCCAGATGCAGCGCGAAGCCTCCCTGATACGTGAAGCAGTCGAGTCCGTCGCCGTGGGCGTAGCGAGCGGCGGCTGCGTAGTTCTGACGCTGGTCGAGGAAGGCGCCGGTCTTCTGGCCGCTGAGGCCGTCGAAGTGAAACTTGACACCGTTCATGGTGAAGATGGTGCTGGAGCGCGGTGCCCCAGGTTCGCCCTTCTGTTGGGCTAACCTGGGGACTCCTCGCACCAATTGCGACGGCCGCTCCGGCAACTGCTCCAGCTCGCGAATGTGCGGGTCCACACGCTCGATCAGGCCGCAATCGGGAAAATGCTCGCACAAGGCTTCGATCGTAACTTGACGCAAGTCCTCGCGATCGAACGCCTGGGTGAGCGCCTGCATCGCGAGAACGTCGTTGTATTTGTCCACGATGAGCCCGGGCAGCAGGTCGGCTTCGCTGAAGATGACGCGGTAGGAGTCGGTGTCGCGCGCGATTTGCCGGCGAAATTGCACGGCGCTGGCAATGCGCTCGCGCAGCAGCGATGGGAGCTGCGCTTCGGTGATGTCGTCGCTGCTCAGCAGCCGGATGGCGATCTGCGACGCGCTGCTGTAAAGCGCCGATCCCAGCCGGCGACCGCGCTCGTCGCGCACCTGGACCATTGTTCCACGTAGAACATTTTCCGGCGGCACGAGATCGGAGCGATAAACCCATAAGTGTCCTGTTTGCAACCGCGCGGCGCCTCGGCGATTGACGGTGATCACGGGAAGCAAGGCATCCTCCTTAGAATCAATGACTTATATTACTCCCCGAGCGCTCATCCAGTAAATGTAAAAACTATTTGACATTAAGTCATAAAAACATTACATTATGTCTGTTGAACCTTACTTCACTCGGAGCAACATTAAAAAACCATCCAACCGGACTCAATAAAGGAGAAAGCATCATGGATCTGTCCTACCAAGAGAAAAGCATTCTAGGATCGCTGCTCACGATGGTTGTGGTTTACGGATATTACTTCGCCGCCGTTCTACGCGACGCCAGCCGCCCCGAGTTCGCTGGCGGCAACGTGGGCCGGTTGGTGCTTGCGGTGATTGCCATCATCGTCATCGAAATCGTGTATCACATCGTGCTGGCCCTGGAGTCGAAGCCCGAGCCCAAGGACGAGCGCGACATTCTGATCGAATGCAAAGCCTATCGCAACGCCTACTTCCTGTTGGCCACGGGCGCTTTCCTGGTGATCGCCTGCGTCATCATGGCCGGACTAGCTCGCGACGCCGCTCCCACCCGAATCGTCGTGACGCCTTTCATCACGGTCAACCTGGTGCTGTTTTTCATGGTACTGGCCGAGCTGATGAAGTTTCTCACCCAGTTGTTTTATTACCGCCGAGGCCTGCGATGAGCAAAGGACACATCCGCAACAACCTGCGTCGGTTGCGCTTCGAGCACTCAGAGATGACCCAGCAGCAGTTGGCGGAGCGGGTCGGGGTCACCCGGCAGACGGTCATCGCCATCGAGCAGGACAAGTATTCGCCGTCGCTGGAGGTGGCCTTCCGCTTCGCCCTCGTCTTCGGAGTACCGTTGGAAGCGGTATTTCGCTACGAATGGTCCGATTCGGAAAGTGCAAACACCAGCGGGAAAACGGAAAGGAGATGAAATCGGCACGAATCCCCGCTATCCGCCGCCCCGGCAGCCGGCATTTTACCTGGATAACGGATCTGGTTCCCCATCGTCATCTGTTCATGGTCTTTTCATCATCTGTTCACGCACTTTGTCTCACAATGCAGGCATGCAGGCTCCAACGATTGATACGTTGCTCCTGTCAGATATTCATCTCGGGTCCGATATCAGCCGTGCTCGCGACGCCCTGGCGTTGCTGAAATCGTGCGGCTTCCGCCGTTTGATCCTCCTGGGCGATATATTCTCTGACCTCAACTTCGCGCGGCTCAACGGCGATCATTGGAAATTCCTCTCCTACATCCGGAAACTCTCGAACCGCAAGCGCAACGTCGAGGTGGTTTGGGTGGAGGGCAACCATGACCAGGGATTCTCCAACGTAATGTCCCACTTAGTGGGAGTTCCGGTGTTCAAGCGCTACGTCTGGACCTATAACGGACTGCGGCACCTGGCCATTCACGGCCACCAGTTCGACCGTTTCGTGCTTGACAACGAATTCCTCAGCCGGGTTGGAGAACGGCTCTTCAGCCGCATGCAGAAGCTTGACAGGCGCAACAAGCGCCTCTCCCGCTGTGTTGACCGGCTGAATACACGCTGGCTGCGGCTGTCCGCCAAGGTGGCGGAAAGTGCGCTGGCCTACGCCGAAGCTGGACAGATTGACCGCATCTTCTGCGGGCACACCCATCGGCCTTTGCATCGGCAGCGTGATGGAGTTGAGTACTACAACACCGGGGCCTGGATCGACCACTGCCCGACTTATGTGACCGTCGGTGACGAAGGAGTTGCCATCCGTGAATATGAAGGCGGAACTAACGATCGTGGTTCCGGCAAAGAACGAGAGCCAGCACCTGCCGATGCTGTTGACCTCTTTGAGCAGGCAGGACTACCCGCTTTTGCCGCATACGAAAGTATTCGTTGCTGATGCGGGCTCAACCGACGGCACCGCCAACATTGCGCTGGCGATGAGCGATGGGCTCGACGTCAGTGTGGTCCCGGGCGGCCTGCCGGCAGTCGGTCGCAACGCGGGAGCTCGCCTGGCGGTTACGCCATATGTCCTGTTTGTCGATGCCGATGTTGTGCTGCATGACAGAACGCTGTTGCGGCGAGCCATGGAGAAGATGCGCCGCCGCAAACTGCACTGCCTGACCACCAACATCTGGTGCCCGGGCGGGCAGTGGGGCGACCACGTCCTCTATGCCGGGAACAACCTCTTTCAGTACGCGGGCGCATGGGTGAAGCCGTTTGCCACGGGCATGTTCATGCTGTTCGACAAGGGCAGGTTCGACGAGCTGGGAGGCTTCAACGAGAAGGCGCTCTTTGCGGAGGATTATCTACTGAGCAAACGAATCTCGCCGCGGCGCTTCGGAATCGTGCATGGCAAGGTGTGCACTACGAATCGACGCTTCCGCAGAATGGGTCATGCCAGGATGGCCACGCTGTTTTTGCGCACCGCCTTCAATTCGTGGAACGACGCATATTTCTTGAGGGACCGCCGCTACTGGTCGTGAATAGCGGCCGGGCGGGTAGGGGGCGCTGGCCCTGCGAATTCCAAGACGCTAAAGAAACGGCTCCTGATGACCCGAGATTGACACTGCGCTTATCCTGAAGAGTGCGGCGACCGCACGGTCCCCCAAGATCCACCCGAGGAACAATATTGAAGATCACGAGCGCAGTATCGCTGGCTGTGAGCATTGCCCTGGTTCTCTGTGCGCCGGCAGCCCTGGGCCAAGCGGTGCATGTCAGCAACCAGCATGGCGTTGTGACCCTGAGCGTCAGCGCACAGAAGCCCTATGAACTGACGGTCCACGGTCACGCAACCGCGCCGGTGTTGAGCATAAGCTGTCAACAGAAAAGCAAGAAACCCTTGCACGCCATCATGCTTTCGCCGGGAGGCATCCTTACGGAACAGGAATACTCAACCTTTGGAGGCGCCGCTTCCCTGGAGCTGGAAGTTACCGCCGGCGAACAGAAGATTGCTACGAATTGGGTGGCTCACCGTGACCTCGACAGCTTCACCTATGTCGGCAAGACCGAGCCCGAGCGCCTCAGCTTTCTGCAAACCCTGCTTGGCACACCGATGGTTTCCATCCACTTTATTCCCTTCCTGACGGGAGAGCCGGTCACCAGCACATTTGACATGACCGGATTGCGGGCAGAATTCGACAAGCATCCCGAGTGTGCTATGAAGTAGGAAATCTTCGGTTGCGGTGCCGGAGCACCATCGGTTAGGGTAAGAAAACTCGCTTCTCCAAGCCAACACAAGACTGCACAGAATACAGGGGCAAAGTAGCGCCCGACAGGAGACTCCATGTTTTCATTGACGGTTCCCATCAGTTCCGAAGGAGGCCACAACAGCTTCCAAAACAACGTTCCAGATCCCGTAACCTCGGGGAAGGAGCTTCCGACGTTCAAATTTGCGTTGGAGAAATCAGAAGGCCGTGTGATGGGCGGCAGCTACGGCAAAGAGGCGACGGTGAATCAGTTGCCGATATCCAAAGGGATTGCAGGAGTTTCGATGCGCATGGAGCCGGGCATCATGCGCGAGCTGCACTGGCACGCCACCGCCGCGGAGTGGGCGTTTGTCACAGAGGGTGCGGTGCGCACCACCGTCATTGATCCCCAGGGCTGCTCCGAGACCAATGATTTTGCTCCGGGCGAGATCTGGTATTTTCCGCGCGGTCATGGCCATGTGATCGAGACCCTGGGCGACAAGCCCTGCCACTTTATTCTTGTCTTCGATAACGGCTACTTTTCCGAGTTCGGTACCTTCAGCATCTCGGACTGGATTGGCCACGCTCCGCAAGAACTGCTCGCCAAGAATTTCGGCCTTCCGGCTTCGGCCTTCGAGAGTTTTCCGAAGACCGAGGTCTATTTCGCCAAGGGCAAAATTCCACCTGCGATTGCTGCTCCGCCCTTGCAGGGCTGGAAGACACCGCCGCTCACTCACAAGTACAGCTTGCTTTCCCAAAAGCCCTTCGAAACCTTCAGCGGTGGCCTTGAGTGGCGCGTGGATGGCTCTCAATTTACTATTTCAACGACCATGACGGGCGTGGTGCTTGAGATGGAGGCGGGCGCTCTGCGTGAACTGCACTGGCATCCCAATGCCGCCGAGTGGCAGTACATTTTGAGCGGCGAATTCAACGTGACCCTGTTTGGCTCGCAGGGGCGCTGGCGCGAGGAAAAACTGCGGCAGGGCGAGGTTGGTTACATCCCGCAGGGCTTTGGACACTCGATCGAGAACGTAGGAAGCGAGAAAGCGCGTATCCTTATCGTCTTTAACAACGGTCACTACCAGACCATTGATTTGTCGCAGTGGATCGCTGGTAACCCGACCGATATCCTCGCGACCAACTTCTCCCAAGATGAGTCGTGCTTCGAGAAATTCCCGCGCAAAGACATTTTTCTGGCTAAGCGGGACACATTGCCCTAACCAAGCGCCGGTCCTTAATACCAGGCGGCCGCCTAACTCGTTCGGATTACCGCCCGCGATCCGGATCCTTCGTAGCCCCAGCAGGGATGAAACGCTCTAAAAAAGTGCTTGACCGCACCTGCCTGGGGTGTATAGTTGCTGAAACTTGGGATGGCTGGACGGAAATCTCGGCCAAAACGAGCTGAAGAACCGGAGATGGAGACCAGCAGCAACTCCGTCGGAAATCCTGACGGATGGAGGATCGCCATGGGCGTACTCAGTTTTGGTGCGGACGTCTCGATTTACAACACGCCGCAACGGAAGTTGGTTCGAAAACGCTTGCGGGCTCCTGCCCTAATTGTTGGGTTTCTACTGTTGTTCTTGCTGTTGCTGTGTTCCGAAGTTCTGCTTATCGTCACCGCAGGAACTGCCATCGGACTCGTGTCAAGGGTTTACCACCGGGCAATCTTGTCGCAGCACCATTCGAGTGGCGACGGCGCGGATCCTATTGCGCAAGCCGAACCCGGTCGTTGACGGGGGCCCGGCGGCCGGGACTAATCCGGACGATTGCCGGTTATTGAGCCGCCGCTTCATCTGCCGGTGACGACTCTTCCTGTGGAACCTCGGTGACGGCTTTGGATTTGCGCTTCTTCGGTTCCGGCTGCGCTTCGCCCTCGGGCTTGGGCGGCGGAGGAACGAAGTAAAGGATGCGCTGGCAGGAATCGCAGTACATGGTCTCCTCGCCGCGCATGACGTCCTGAAAGACCTGCGGGCGCAGCAGGACGCGGCAAACCGAGCACATCTGGTCGTCGTGCACGGCGGACAGCGCCGAGCCGCGCAGCTTCAGCACGCGATCGTAGTGACGAAGGGTGTCATCGTTGATGTTGGCGCGAAGCTCCTGGCGCTGCGCGTCGAGTTCAGCGAGTGCTGTCTCGTCCTCCGCGGTCTGCTGCCGCGCGTGTTCCTTTTCCTTCTCGTTGTCGGCAGTGTCGGCCTGCAGTGAAGCTTCAGCTTTTTTCAGTTCCTCTTTGCGGGCGTCGGCAGCGACCATGATCTCCAGAATCCTGTCTTCCAGCTTGCGAATTGCAGCTTCGGCTTGCTCGATCTCGCTGAGCAGCGCCTTGTATTCCTGGTTGGTCTTGACGTTGAGGGACTGGTCGCGGTATTTGCTGATCTTCTGCTGGTGGTCCTGGATCTCGGACTCGTACTTGCGGCGGGCGGTTTCGTCAGCTTTCATGGCGGCCTGCGCCGCCTCGACATGGGCCTTGGAGACGGCAAGTTTGGCCTCGATCTTTTGCACCTGCCCGGGCAGCGCGGCTACCTCGGCTCGGAGCGCAGCCACGCGGGAATCGGCCTGTTGCAGGTCAATCAGCTTTAGAAGATCGGATTGCATTGGCCCCCATCGAAACCTGTTGGGATTCTAGCACGCGAAAACAGGGCCAGTGCCGCAGAGCCGGCCCACTCGAACGGCGCCGCGTCGCGGTCGAATCGGCTCCTGATATAAACTTTTCCGAGCCTAATTTCTGTTTCGGGAGCCGTCTTGAAACTCCGCTGTGCAGCGTTCATCCTCTGTCTGTTCTCTTCGCTGTTTGTATTCGCCCAGACCGACGCCACAACCCCCGCGCAAGAAGCACCAGGAGCCAGGGAGTTGACCATCGAGTCGATATTCAAGGGGGGCGGCATTCTGGGACGCGAACCGGAATCGATCAAATGGAGCCCGGACGGCATGAAGGTCTCGTTTGTGCAACGGGATGACAGCGGCGAACGCGGGGCGCTTTATTTCGTGGATGTCACCAGCGGCAAGCGCGCCGTGCTGGTTGCCAGCGAGAAGCTGTCAACGCTGGCGCCGTCCAGCAGCGCCATCAAGGACGAGCGCAAGAAGGAAGCGGCGCAGCGTTATTCCATCGCCGCGTACCATTGGTCGCCGGACTCGAAGAAGCTGCTGTTTGATTCGCAGGGCCAGCTTTGGCTGTACACACTCGACACGGGGACCGCGGTGCAGGTCACCTCGAGCTCCGAGCCAAGCGAGGACCCCAAGTTCTCGCCGGATGGAAATCGCATAGCGTACGTCCGCAAGCACAACCTCTACACGCGCGAACTGAGCGGCGGACGGGAGCGGACCCTGACGAAAGATGGTGGAGAGGATCTGCTGAACGGCGAAGTTGACTGGGTATACGAGGAGGAGTTGTACACACGCAGCAATTACTTCTGGTCGCCGGATGGCAAGCAGATGGCTTTTCTGCAGATGGACGAGAAGGGTGTGCCGACGTATCCGATCACCGATTGGGTTCCGATGCACGCGACGGTGGACCAGCAGAAATATCCGCAACCCGGCGATCCGAATCCGACTGTACGCCTGGCGGTGGTGAACTCCGACGGAAGCAAGCTGAAGTGGATCGCCGTGAGCGGTGCGAGCACCGGCTCTTCGCCGCTGGGCGGCGATTCCGACGTGCTGATTCCGCGCTTCGGGTGGGTGCGGGATGGCTTGCTGTGGGCGATGGCGCTGAACCGGGTGCAGGACCGCATGGACCTGTACTTCATCAACGTCAACAACGGCAAGGCGAAGCTGATGATGACCGAGAGCACGGATGCGTGGATCGATATGCATCCCGAAGTTGACTTCCAGTTGCTGTCGTCCGGCGATCGCTATCTGTGGACGAGCTGGCGTGATGGGCACAACCATATTTATCTGTACCAGTTCGACAAGCAGGATCCGCTGAGCAGCGAAGCCAAACTGGTGGCGCAACTCACGCATGGCGATTGGGAAGTAGAGAGCATCGACGGGATTGACGAGCGGAAGGGCGTCGTTTATTTCTCCGCCAACGAAGGCGATTGGCGGCAGGAAAATGTTTTTGCCGTCGGACTGGACGGGCAAAACTTTCGCCGCCTCTCCAAAGAGAATGGCACGCACTTCGCCGACTTCGATCCCAAGAACTCGGCGTATTACGTTGACCACTACTCCGCCCTGACCACGCTGCCTACCATCTCGCTGTGCACTATTGACGGCCAATGCAACGTCTTCTGGACGCCGCAGAGCGTCGAAGCCTACAAGCTGCTCACGCCGAAGTTCGTGGACTTCAAGGCCGCCGACGGCACGACCACGCTGCAAGGCGTCATCTTGCTGCCGGAGAGCGGACCGATGATGGCCAACGGCAAAGCTCCGCTCATCGTCAACCCCTACGGCGGTCCGGGCGCGCAAGACACGCGCGATGCCTGGGGCACCATCGGTTTCTTCGATCAGATCCTGGCGCGCCAGGGATTTGCCGTCCTGAAAGTTGACAACCGCGGTATGGCGAACCGTGGCAAAGCCTTCGCCCTGCCCATCAAGCATAACTTCGGCGAAGTGGAACTGGCCGACCAGCTCTCTGCCACCAAACAGGCCCTGCAGCAGTTTCCCCAGCTCGACGCTAACCGTATAGGCTTCTGGGGCTGGAGCTATGGCGGCTTTTTTGCTCTCTATGCGTTCGAACATGCCGACATGTTCAAGGGCGGCGTCGCGGTGGCGCCGGTCACGGACTGGCACCTTTACGACACCATCTACACCGAGCGCTACATGGGTCTGCCGAAAGACAACGAAGATGGTTACAAGAAAAGTTCGCCGGTAAACTTTGCGGCCAACCTGCACGGCAAGCTGCTGGAGGTGCACGGCACCGGCGACGACAACGTGCATATGCAGAACACCATCCACATGGTCAACGCGTTCATCAACGCGGGCAAGCAGTTCAATCTGATGCTCTATCCGCGCAAGACGCACGGCATCGCGGGCTTCCAGGCGCGCACCCATCTGTTCCACGCAATCGAGAACGAGTTCGAGGAGATTCTCGCGCCGACGAAATAGGGGTTGGGAGAGCGGCGCAATTCGCGGCCCCCAAGCCGCGCCGCTTTTGCGCGGGTTGGGGTGATTGAGCGCCGCGTCAATGCCGCTCTTGCTGAAGGCCGGAACTTCGGAGCCGCAGCCTGGACGCGAGCCTAAGGCAATTTTGTAAGTGGTGTATCCGGCAAGCTCGGGTAGTGCGGGCCTTTCAGGCCCGCGCTTGCGAAGGCGCCCTTGGTTTGCTTCCGCCGCTGAGGTCTGCGACCTCAGCGGCGGAAGCCGTTATCTTGGCGGCCGGTGGACGCGGCGCTGAAGCGCCGCACTACCCGAGCCGCGCGGATACAGTAACTCCGAAGCTGCGCTAGAAAGGCCCGCTCTATCGGTTCTCAGGCGACGTCAGTTCTACCCGGCGGCCACAAATGTGTTAGAAAACAAGCACCGATGGATGTTCTGAGAAAACTCTTTGAGCGCCATTTCCGCTCGCCGGCGGAGCGGATACAACCGCTGCAGGGGCAGCTTGGCGGATCGGGGCGCAAGATTGTCCGGCTCGAGGACAAGACGCACACTGCAATTGGAATTCTGTATGAAGTCCGCGAAGAGAATGTGGCCTTTCTTGAGTTTTCCCGCCATTTCCGGCGGCACAATTTGCCGGTGCCGGAGATATATGCTGAAGATCTGAACAACGGCGCTTACCTCGAAGAGGACCTTGGGGACACGACGTTGTTTGAGTTTCTATCGACGCATCGCAATGGCGAGAACCTTGCTCCGGAGGCGGTGGAGGCCTATCGCAAAGTGGTCGCGTTGTTGCCGCAGTTTCAGATCGAGGGCGGCCGTGACTTGAATTACAAGGTTTGCTACCCGCGGGCCAGCTTTGACCGCCAGTCCATCGCGTGGGACCTGAATTACTTCAAGTATTACTTTCTTCGGCTGGCCGGCATCCCCTTCAACGAGCAAGCTCTGGAAGATGATTTCGGACGCCTGACGAGGGTCTTGTTGGGCGCGGACCGCGATTATTTTCTTTACCGGGATTTTCAATCGCGCAATGTCATGCTGCGCGACGGGCAGCCGTTCTTCGTGGATTACCAGGGTGGCCGCAAGGGCGCTTTGCAATATGACATCGCATCGCTGTTGTTCGACGCCAAGGCCGATCTGCCGCCGGAACTGCGGCAACAACTGCTGGATTATTATCTTGACACGCTGACGGACTTTGTCCCAATCGCGCGCGACGAGTTCATGCGGTACTACTATCCCTACGTCTATGTGCGCGTGATGCAGGCACTGGGCGCGTATGGTTTCCGCGGCTTTTACGAGCGCAAGACCCACTTTCTGCAAAGCGTGGCCTACGCGCTGAAGAACCTGCGCTGGCTGCTTCAGCACGCCGAACTGCCGTCCATGCCGAGCCTCATGCAAGCGCTCAGACTTATTGCCGGCTCGGAGAAGCTGCAAAGCATCGCAACCGAAACGGAAAATCTGGTCGTCCGAATTTTCAGCTTTTCCTTTCATCGAGGACTGCCGAACGACGAGAGCGGGCATGGTGGCGGTTTTGTCTTCGATTGCCGCAGCCTGCCGAATCCCGGACGCGAGGCGCGCTTCAAGAATCTCACGGGCAGAGACGCGCCGGTGATTGAGTATCTGGCTCAGCACGAATCCGTGCACGAATTCCTGGGCAGCGCGATATCGCTGGTCGATTCCAGCGTGAGCAGCTATCAGGACCGGGGCTTTAAGAACCTGATGGTCTCATTCGGTTGCACTGGGGGGCAGCACCGCTCGGTGTATCTGGCCGAGCAGATGGCGAAACACCTCCGCGGGAGGGCCGGCGTCGAGGTTGTAGTGCAGCATCTTCAATTGGAGCAACTGGGCAAATGAAGGCCATGATTCTGGCTGCCGGCCTCGGCACGCGGTTGCAGCCGCTCACCGACGATCGTCCCAAGGCGCTGGTGGAAGTCGCTGGCCGCACCTTGCTGGAGATCACGCTCATCCGCTTGCGAAGTTTCGGGGTTAGCGAGGTGATCGTCAACGTGCATCACTTCGCCGACATGATCGTGGAGTATCTGAAAAAGAACGACAACTTCGGAATGCGAATCGAGATTTCTCGCGAGGAAGACTTGCTCGACACCGGGGGCGGACTGAAAAAGGCTGCTCACTTTTTTATCGCCAGCGCAAACGATTCGGAAACGCCGTTCGTTGTGCACAATGTGGATGTCATCAGCACCATCGACCTCAACCGCATGGCGCGATTCCATACCGAAAACCAGGCCCTCGCAACGCTTGCGGTGCAAGACCGGGAGACGTCTCGCTACCTTCTGTTTGACCAGCAACTCCGGTTGTGCGGTCGGCAATCGGGGCGCGATCAGAAGGCCGAGATGGTTCGACCGTCTGAGCACATACAGCGGCTGGCTTTCTCCGGAATCCACGTCGTTTCCCCAGCGCTCTTCTCACTGATGAAGGAAGAAGGCGCCTTCTCCATCACTGACGCCTACCTGAATCTCGCCGCTAAGAGAGCAGACATCGTAGGCTTCCGCGCGGATGAGTATTACTGGCGTGATGTGGGCAGCCTCCCCAGTTTGAGGCAAACCGCTGAGGACTTGGCTCAACAAGCTTTCGAGTAAGGTTGCTTTGCCTGACACATGGGTCGCTATTGCCGGGGTGCTCACTCCGGCGGGCGCCGAAAGGCTGCCGGGTGTACTGGGAGGCTGAAGGAGAACACCGACCCTTTACCCAACTGGCTCACCACCCCGATCTTCCCGCCGTGGGCCTCCACCATGACCTTCGCAATCGCCAGGCCCATGCCGGTGCCATGAGCGGCATGCTGCTGGCCGCGGCCGCGGTAGAACTTCTCGAAAATCAGCGGCTGTTCGAAGCTGTCGATGCCCGGCCCCTGGTCTGCCACGCTGACCAGCACGTTCCCGCCCTGCCGTTCCGCCGTGACCCGTACCTTTGTGCCGGCAGGCGAATACTTGGCGGCGTTTTCCAGCAAGTGAGTGAGGACCTCCTGGATGCGCGCCACATCCATGTTCAGCGGCCGCAGGTGGTCAGCGACGCTGACCTCAAGTTCGTGGTTTTCCAGGAGATGACGTGTGACAACCAGCGCCGGCTCGACGGCATCACGAATGTCATGCGGTTGAATATCCAGCTTGAACATCCCGGAATCCAGTTGCGCCATCTCTGCCGCTTCACCCACCAGCCGGTTCAGACGATCGGTCTCCTCGTCGATCACCGTTAGCAGCTCCTGGCGTTGCTCGTCTCCCAGTAACGGAGTGGAGAGCAGGCTGGTCACGCTTGCCTTGATGCTTGTAAGTGGTGTGCGGAACTCGTGTGCGACGGAATCGAGCAACGCCGAGCGCAGCCGCTCGCTTTCTTGCGCCGCACGATGCAGGGTGAGCTGGTCCACGGCCCGCGCACGCTCAATGGAGATTCCGGCCAAGCTGCCAATCGCCTCCAGCGACTCGCGCGAAGGATTGCCGCCGCTGATGGCCAGGGCCCCGACTGTCCTGACACCGACGCGCAGAGGTACGTAGGTCGGCCCGGTGTCCTGCCGTGTGAGCTCTCCTCGCGCAGCCACCGAGCGAAGCTTCTCTTCGTCGAACGCCACCTCCGGGCCGGAACGGTACACCGAGGCCCTGTCAGTCACGAAAAGAGCGCAGCCCGAAACCGAAAATGTGTCCGTAATAATCTTCGGCAACTGGTTCAGCAGCGAAACCAGGTTTTCGGTGGTCAGCAGTTGCTGGCTCAGGGCGTAGAGCCGCTCCACTTCGTGGCGCCTCTGCTTGGCGTCTTCCGCCTCGCGGCGCGCCCGCTCCGAAAGATTGCCCGCCACCAGCGCGGTCACCAAAAAAGCCATCAAGGCGATCCAATTCTGCGGATCGGCGACGGTAAAGGTGTAAATGGGTGGGAGAAAAAAGAAATTAAAGGCGGCTGTGGCGACAACCGACAGCACCACCGCATAACGCCGTCCCCAATACGCCGACGCGAATAGTACGCCGATTAGGAACGCCAGCGCGATCGTCGTCGGATTCGTTTTCAGATAGCGTCCGGCGGCGACCACGACGGCCAAGCCGGCGAACATCGCAGCGTAACGGACAAAGGCGGTACGAGTGTCGGTACGCACGCCAGCATTCTACGCTGCGCGTGACAATTTGCGCGGTTGCCCGCAGAATACAGGCAATGGAGAAAACACCCGAGCAATGGCTGGAGGAAGTCGCGCCAGCGAGATCTCAGGGAATCCTGAAGCTGTTTCTTGGCTATGCTCCGGGTGTCGGCAAGACCTACTCCATGTTGAGCGAAGCTATTCGCCGTGCCAGCCGGGGAGAAGAAGTTGTGGTCGGGGTGGTGGAAACCCATGGACGCAAGGCCACAGCCGATCTCGCCGCCAAGCTGGAGGAAGTACCTCGGCGAAAACTGGAGTATAAGGGCACGGTCTTCGAAGAGATGGATGTAGATGCGGTGTTGGCGCGCAAACCTTCGGTCGCAGTGGTGGACGAGCTTGCGCACACCAACATCGAAGGCAGCAAGCACCACAAGCGCTACGAAGACGTCATGGAACTGCTGGAGAACAAGATCGACGTCCTCTCCACCATGAACGTGCAGCATATTGAAAGCCTGGGGCCTACCATTCTTCAGATCACGGGAGTGCAGGTGCGCGAAACCGTGCCCGACTGGGTGATGCAGCGGGTGGATGAGATTGTGCTGGCCGACGTAACACCCCAGGCGCTGCAAAAACGCATGACGCGCGGCGATATCTATCCCGTGGAACGCGCAGGCCGCGCTCTTGCGCATTTCTTCCGTCACGGCAATCTAATCGCCCTGCGCGAACTTGCACTGCGTCAGGTGACCCAGGTGGTCGACCGCAGTCTCGACGCTTTTCTCGAGAAAGAGGAAATCACCGAGCCTTCCGCCGTGCGCGAGCGAATTCTGGTCTGCATCAGCTCCAATCCTGCCGCTCAGTACCTCATCGCCCGCGGGTCGCGCATGGCACAGGGCATGGGGGGCGATCTCTATGTCTGCTACGTTGACACCGGCCATCAGTTCGCCCCCGACGATCAGAAGACGCTGGCCGAGAACATCCGCTTTGCCGAAAACCTGGGCGCGCGGGTTGCGAAGATGAAAGGTAAAACTGTGGCCGAAGCGGCTGCGCAGTTCGTACGGGAAAACCACATCACGCAAGTCATCTTCGGGCGCTCGGCCCGCACCGGATGGCAGCGTTACATGTACCTGCAGGCCATCCAGCGTTTTCTACGGAGCGCACCGTCGGTTGACGTCCACATCGTGACCCAGGAGGCCCGCTAGATGACCGACCGCCCACATATCCTGGTGGTCGATGACGAACCGCAGATCACCCGCGTGCTCCGTACCGCGCTCACCGCTCAGGGCTACGACATCCGCGTCGCCAACGACGGCGAGATGGCGCTGGAGATCATGAAAGACTGGACGCCGCACCTGATCATTACCGATCTCAGCATGCCACGCCTCGACGGCGTCGAGCTATGCCGCCGAGTGCGCACCGTCTCGCCGCTTCCCATCCTGGTTTTATCAGTGCGCGATCAGGAACGGCAGAAGATCCAGGCGCTGGATGCCGGCGCCGACGACTACGTCACCAAGCCGTTCAGTATGAACGAACTCCTCGCCCGCGTACGTGCCAATCTGCGCCGTGCCCCGAAGTCGCAAGAGGTCGCCGAGGTCATCGAGGTGGGAGATTTCCGCATAGATCTCGCCACTCGCTCGGTGCAGGTAGGAGACCGCGAACTCAGACTCACGCCCAAGGAGTTTGATCTTTTGCTCTATTTGTCCCAGCATCCTCATCGCGTGGTCCCGCACCGCACGCTGCTGGCTGCGGTATGGGGCGCCAATAGCGCGGAACAACCCGAGTATCTACGCGTATTCATTGGACAACTACGTAAGAAAATTGAGCTCGATCCTGCCGGGCCTCGTTACCTGCTGACGGAACGCTGGGTTGGCTATCGCTTCGAGCCGGGAAACTGACCTTTACGAATTCTTTATCTTGCCTTTACACCAGTATTAGCTCCGCCAGCGTGGAATGGAGGCAGGGCGTGGTTGATAGGTGCCGTCATGACTGTATTTGTAGTTCTCAGTAGTTTGAGCGTGGCGTTCTACGTGGTCCTGCTGGTGGCGCTTTACCGCGATAAAGGCATCAAAGCTGGTATTTCTCGGCGCATCGGCTCATACGGGTTACATCCTGTGCGGTCGAGGTAAACAGAGGAAGAAAAGGGTATGCGAGACATCGTTCTCATCGCTGCAACAGTTGCATTCTTTCTATTGGCAATCGGTTACGTGAAGTTCTGCGACCGCGTCAAGTGAGGCCAACCTCAATGAACACCCAATCCATCGTCATGCTCGTCGTCACCGCTCTCACTATGGGCTACCTGTTTTACGCCCTGCTTCGTCCAGAAAAGTTCTGATATGACCATTAACGGCTGGGTGCAGATTTTGCTATTTCTTCTGGCCATCTTTCTGGTGACCAAGCCACTTGGCGTTTATATGGCGCGGGTATTTGATCGAGAACGCACATTTCTCGATCCCGTGCTGCGGCCCGTGGAGCGGTTGCTTTATCGCATGACTTTCGTGGACGAAAACCGCGAAATGCGCTGGACCGAGTATGCGATAGCAATGTTGCTGTTCAGCGTCGTGCCCATGCTGCTGCTGTATCTCATCCAGCGGGTGCAGGGCTTTCTCCCGTTCAATCCGCAAAAATTTGCGGCGGTGCCGCCTGATCTTGCCTTTAACACGTCGGCTTCCTTCACAACCAACACCAACTGGCAGAATTACGCCGGCGAGACCACGATGAGCTATCTGACCCAGATGGCCGGCCTCGCCTACCACAACTTTACTTCGGCAGCGGTGGGTATCGCGCTGGCCATCGCCTTCATCCGAGGCATCGTTCGGCGGCAGAAGGAGACCATCGGCAACTTCTGGGTGGACATGACGCGCGCCACGCTCTGGGTGCTGCTGCCGCTATGCGTGGTCGGGGCGTTACTGCTGGTCTCGCAGGGAGTGGTGCAAAATCTGCATCCCTATGACAGGGCAACTTTGGTTGAGCCTCAACAGGTCCCGCACCTCGGTGCAGACGGCAAGCCCGCTTTCGATGCCAGTGGTAAGCCCGTGATGGACACGGTTGCCGAGCAGACCATCGCCCAGGGACCGGTTGCCTCGCAGGAAATCATCAAGCAGTTCGGAACGAATGGCGGCGGATTCTTCAATGCCAACAGTTCACACCCCTTCGAGAATCCAACGCCCTTCTCAAACTTCATCGAGATGTTTGGGATCTTCGCTATCTCTGCCGGACTTACGTACACCCTGGGACGCATGACGGGCTCGCCCCGCCACGGCTGGGCGGTCTGGGCTGCGATGGCGATTCTTTTCCTGTGCGGTGTCACGGTTGCCTATTGGGCTGAGGCGCGAGGTAACCCGTTGCTGGCTGGTGTCAATCAGCACGCGTCCGCACTGCAACCGGGCGGCAACATGGAAGGCAAGGAAGCCCGCTTTGGCATTGCCGACACGGCGTTGTTTGCAACGGCCACCACCGATGCAAGTTGCGGCGCCATCATCGGATGGCACGACTCCTTCACTCCGCTTGGCGGCATGGTTCCGCTGGTCAACATGATGCTCAGCGAAGTGATCTTCGGCGGCGTCGGCGCCGGCATGTATGGCATGTTGATTTACATCGTGCTGACGGTGTTCATTGCCGGACTCATGGTCGGACGAACTCCCGAGTATCTCGGCAAAAAGATCGAAGCCTACGACGTCAAGATGGCGATGCTGGTGGCGCTAGTATTTCCGCTGGTGATCCTCATCTTTGCCGCCGTCTCCTCCGTCGCCGGCTTCGGCACGTCCAGCATCCTGAACCCGGGCCCTCATGGGCTCAGCGAGATCATCTACGCATTCACGTCGCAGGCTGCCAACAACGGGTCAGCCTTCGCTGGCCTCACCACCAACACACCGTGGTTCAACATCTCGGGTGCAATCACCATGCTGGTGGGCCGTTTTCTGATGATCATTCCCATGCTGGCCATTGCCGGCAACCTGGCGCAGAAGAAGTATGTTGCGCCGTCATTGGGGACATTCCCCGTGACTTCGCCACTGTTCACAGTGCTGCTGATGGGCGTCATCATCATCGTCGGCGCACTCACGTTTTTCCCGGCCTTGAGCCTGGGACCGATTCTTGAGCACCTGCTGATGGGTACTGGAAAGACCTTCTGAGGTTCAGGCATGGCCACAAGCAAGAAAGCTATCTGGGAATGGAAGATCGTGCGACGCGCCGCTCTCGACGCGCTGCTCAAGCTGAATCCCCGCAAGATGATGGGCAATCCCGTCATGTTCGTGGTCGAAATCGGCAGTGTCATCACCACGGTGCTACTCCTCCGCGGCGGGGCCGAGTTCAAATTCAACCTACAAATCACGCTTTGGCTCTGGTTCACCGTGCTCTTCGCCAACTTTGCGGAGGCCATGGCAGAAGGCCGTGGCAAGGCCCAGGCCGATACCCTGCGTAAAGCCCGCTCTGAAACCTTGGCGAACCGTGTGCTGAAGGACGGTACCATTGAGCAGACGAGTAGTTCCAAGCTGCGCTCGGGCGACGTGGTCATGGTTTCGGCCGGAGACTTCATTCCCTCCGATGGAACCATCATCGAGGGCGTGGCCTCAGTTGATGAGTCCGCCATCACCGGTGAATCTGCCCCAGTCATCCGTGAGGCCGGCGGCGATCGCTCCGCCGTGACCGGGGGCACTCGTGTCCTGTCGGACCTGATCAAGGTCGAGATCACCTCCAATCCTGGCGAAACATTTCTCGACCGCATGATTGCGCTCGTAGAAGGAGCCGAGCGGCAGAAAACACCGAACGAAATCGCTTTGAACATCCTGCTGTCCGGGTTGACCATCATCTTCCTGCTGGCGGTGGTCACCTTACAGCCTTTCGCGATTTATTCCGGCTCACCCCAGACGATCTTTGTGCTGGTTTCGTTGCTGGTCTGCCTGATCCCAACCACCATTGGCGGCCTGCTGTCAGCGATCGGCATCGCCGGCATGGATCGCCTCATCCAGCACAACGTGCTCGCCATGTCTGGCCGGGCTGTCGAGGCCGCCGGTGACGTCAACACGCTTTTGCTCGACAAGACCGGCACCATCACCTTCGGCAACCGGCAGGCCTCGCGCTTCATTCCTGCTCCGGGCGTCACCGATGCAGAACTGGCGGATGCCGCCCAGTTGTCATCGCTGGCTGATGAAACCCCCGAAGGCCGCTCGATCGTCGTCCTCGCCAAGGAGAAGTACGGCCTGCGCGGCCGTGAACTCGCTTCTCACGAAGTTCACTTTGTTCCCTTCACTGCCCAGACCCGCATGTCGGGTGTGGACATGAATGGATTTGAGGTCCGCAAGGGTTCTTGCGACGCCATCGAAGGGTATCTGTCGAAGAGCGGTATCAAGTTTCCGACCCTGGTGCAGGAGACGGTGGAAGAGATCGCACGCTCCGGCGGCACACCTCTGGTCGTCGCCGAGAGGATCCGCGGCGCGCTGGGCGTAATCGAGCTCAAGGACGTGGTAAAGGGGGGAATGCGCGAGCGCTTCGACCAATTGCGCGCCATGGGTATCCGCACCGTCATGATCACCGGCGACAATCCGCTCACCGCCGCCGCCATCGCCCGCGAAGCAGGAGTTGACGATTTCCTTGCGCAAGCCACGCCACGCGACAAGATGGACCTCATCAAGCGCGAGCAGGCGGAAGGTAAGCTGGTGGCGATGACCGGAGACGGCACCAACGATGCTCCGGCGCTCGCCCAAGCCGACGTCGGCGTCGCCATGAACACAGGCACGCAGGCGGCCAAGGAAGCCGGCAACATGGTCGATCTCGACTCCAACCCCACCAAGCTGATTGAGGTGGTGGAGATCGGCAAGCAGCTGCTCATGACCCGCGGCTCGCTGACCACCTTCTCAATCGCCAACGACGTGGCGAAGTACTTCGCCATCATTCCGGCCATGTTTGCCGGAACGTTCCCAGTCCTGAACGCGCTGAACATCATGCATCTCAAAACGCCCGAGTCAGCGGTGCTGTCGGCAGTAATCTTCAACGCCGTGATCATCATCGCTCTGATTCCGTTGGCGTTGCGCGGCGTGAAGTACCGGCCCATGGGCGCCGCGTCCCTGCTGCGCCGCAACCTGTGGATTTACGGCTTCGGAGGCATCATCATCCCGTTTATCGGGATCAAGTTGATTGACATGCTGATTACCCACACGGGACTGGCATAGGAGCTTCAGATGAGAAAGAACCTGTTAATCGCCGTCTTGATGACCATCGTCACTACGATCCTTTTGGGAATCATTTATCCGTTGGTAGTCACCGGCATCGCGCAACTGATCTTCCCGCATAAAGCAAATGGCCAGCTGATCAGCCAGAATGGCAAGCTTATCGGCTCGCACATCATCGGCCAGCCATTCGCCGGCCCCGGCTATTTCCATTCCCGCCCGTCCGCCGCTGGTACGGGATACGATGCCGCAAATTCCGGTGGAACCAACCTCGGCCCGACCAACAAGACGCTCATTACGCGCGTGCAGCAGGACGCGGAAGCCTTGCGCGCCGAGAACCCCGGAGTTCCGGTTCCCGTTGACCTCGTAACCACCTCGGCTTCGGGGCTTGACCCGCACATCTCCATCGCCGCTGCCGAATTCCAGGTCCCCCGTGTCGCACGTGCCCGTGGAATCTCCGAGGCGCAACTGCAACACTTGATCGCTGAATACACCGAAGGCCGTCAATTTGGACTTCTGGGCGAACCCCGCGTCAATGTGCTGGAGTTGAACCTCGCGCTCGACCGCGAGGTGCGGCATTGAGACTTGGCGGGTAGGGTTGGCCGTGGCCGCGCTCCCCTACCGAAAATCAAGCCTCCATCACCGACGCCCTAGCTGGAGTTCGCTGCGCGGGAAGCAGACATCCTGGGCTTCGCGCGGATGAGTATTACTGGCGTGACGTTGGCGGCCTCCCCAATTTGAAACAAGCCGCCGAGGATTTGGCTCAACAAGCCTTGTAGACCGGCTGCTTTGACTGCCCTATTTCGGAGGTGCAATTTTGCTCATTGGTCCCTTTCACGGGCCTGATACAATCTTTTACTTGCAAACCTGTGCGGAGCCATCAGCGGCCCAGTTTCCGGCGTGTCGAGCGTCGGCGTTGGCCCAGATGGCGATGCTGGGCCAATCCCAGCGAATAGGGTTGATTCAGGCCGGGGAGAAGGCTCGTTGATTGGCGATCATGCCAACGGGGCCCTCGGTACATGATTTGCCTATCCGTGAAGACACGCCCTTGGAAACCATCGCACTCTCGCCGGGAAAGGTTGGATTCCATGCGCGTTCATCTCGTAAATCCCAGCGACAATTCTTTCGGTACGGCTGTTATTACGCCAAGATGGCTGTTTGTCCTTGCGGCAGCGACACCACGTGCAGTCGGGGATCCCATTCTGGTTGACGAGTCGCTGGAGCAGATCGTGCCGGAAAGCATCATGCCGGGAGATATTGTCGGCATCAGCGTACATACCGGGAATGCTCTGCGCGGATATGAGGTTGGGCGGATGGCGCGTGGACGCGGCGCGTGGGTGGTTTATGGCGGGATTCACGCTACGCTGTTTCCTGAAGAGGCTTTCGAGCGGGGAAATGGGCATGCCGTGGTAAAGGGAGATGGCGATCTTGCGTGGGGCAACGCCGTGAAGGATATCCTTTCAGGCCAACTGCAGAGGGTGTACGAGGGAGGCCGGATTGAAGGTAGTCAGTTCCTGGCAGCGCGATGGGACCTGATGCCGCGCGATAAGTATATGTGGGCTTCGGTGCAGACGATTCGCGGATGCCCGAAGCATTGCTCTTTTTGCAGCGTTTGGCGAACCGATGGGCAAAAGCCACGGCAACGCCAACATCAGAGCGTGATTGACGAAATGGTTGAGCTGCGACGAATGGGTTTTCGATTTATTGCCTTGGCCGACGACAACTTCTATCCGGTGACGTTGACCGATCTGCGGTTGGCCCGGGAACAAAACAATGTCGCCAAACTTGACGAGTTGACCGCGATCCGCGCCGAGCGATTTCAACTGATGGAAGAGCTGGCCAAGCTGCCCGCAGACATGGTGTTCTTCACCCAGATAACGATGGAGGCGGGGGAGGACGGCGATTTTCTGGATGCTATGCGCAAGGCCAACATAAAGGGGGCCTTGGTGGGCGTCGAGTCGGTAACGCCAGAAGGACTCAAAGCCGTATTTAAAGACTTCAATTGCTCCGGCGAGGCTTTGGCAAAGCAGTTGCTGAGGTTCGAACAACATGGCGTCCATGTGCTAGGCTCCTTCATCTTTGGTCTCCCCACAGACGACCCGGCAACGTTCGAGGCAACGGCTGACATGGCACTGAAAGCGGGTATTATGTTTGCTCAGTTCCTCATGATGACACCGTTTCCGGGAACGGTGGATTTTGTGCGCTGGGAAAAAGAGCAGGCAAAACATCCCACGCTCGTGGGCGATGTTCCGATTACCAGATACTGGTTAATTCCGACGGATGTGCGTCCAAAGATGTTTACGCCGCATCCCTCGATGAATTCGGATGAGATTGGGGAGCGCACCCAGAAGGTTTGGGACACGTTTTATACCTGGAGCGCGATCTGGCAACGGTCTGCCTGCGCTCCACGGTTACGGTCCAGGATCGCTTTTGTGTTCCTTTCGAAGCTCTACCGGCAGATGTATGCGGGGACCGGAATTTCGACCGATAGCGCACGCAGAAGGAAGTCCCGGACCTGGGCCCGGTGGACGGCCGGGCAGTGCAAGAAGCTGTTCCGGGCAAAGCCAATGCCGGACCTGCAGTCACCAGCTTGGGAGTTTGCGTTTGCATCTCCCCCACTCCTTCGTCCTGAGTCTCCAAGGAGCGAGCACCATAACAAGACGGGGCCTTTGATCGTCTTTCCGAACAACTGACGACCTTGGTCGAGGTGAGGGGTTCTCGCGCGCGTGTGCGGATCGTGCCGCCGGCGACGGCTGTCGAGATTCCGCGAGACGATCAGAGCTCGGCCGGCTGCACCAGCGAAAAGTAGTTTCCGACAGAAACGGGAGATTTCAATGTTCTCGATGAGACCGATCGGGTTGGTGCGCTCGGCCTACACCGAGACAAAGCAGATTCCGAAGGGCCCCGGGACCAAGCACGAGGCGGAAGGAACCCTGGAAATCGCCCCCGAATTCGAACCGGGCCTGCAGGACGTCGAAGGCTTCTCTCACCTGTTCGTTATCTGGGTCTTTAGTCGTGCCGAAGGCTACGAATTGGTAGGAACCCCTCCGACTGACGACCGTTCCCATGGCGTCTTCGCCACACGCTCCCCGCGCCGGCCCAATCCGATCGGATTGACCGTCGTCGAGTTACTCGGGCGTGACGGGTGCAACCTGCGCGTCAAAGGAATCGACATGCTCGACGGCACTCCGATACTCGACATCAAGCCTTACCTGTCGAGTATTCCTGCTGAAAAACTAAGGCTGGGCTGGTTCGCCGAGGCAGAAGCGAGAAGATCAGTGACGGAAACTAAGACCTAGCACAAAGCGTTTCCGTCTCATTCAACAACTTCCAAATTGGAAGCGACGCCATCAAAGCTCGGCTACTCGCCGTTGCACCAGCAGAAAGTACAGCGCCATCAGAATCAGCAGCGAGCCGTTCACGCTCAATACAATGGGTGCTGTAAATACGGGAACCAGCCATCCCGACAGCAGGTTTCCCATGGGCATCCCGCCGCGGAAGGCGCAGTTGTACACGCTCATCACGCGTCCGCGCATTTCGTTCGTCGTAATCAACTGCACCAACGAAGTCACTGTGGCAAAGACCGCCATCATGGAAGCGCCCACGATCAGCAGCATGGTATAGCTCAGCGGCAGTAATCTCGAAAGAGAGAACCCGGCAATCCCGGCCCCGAGGCAGACGAGCATGGTGATGGCAAACCGTCCCTTGTGGCGGATGTTGCCCATCCCCGCAACCGCCAGAGAGCCGCAGATTGAACCGATTCCCATAAGAGAGAGCAGATAGCCGAACGTCTCTGGACCGCGATGAAAGATGTCCTTGACGAACACGGGAATATAGGTGCGCATTGGCATACTCAAAGCGGTCATGCAGAACGCCAGCACGATAAGCGCTTCCATGGAGGTCTGCTTGCGAACGAACTTGATGCCCTCTTTCAGGCTGGTCAACATCGATTCGCCGGTACTCACCGGCAGGAATCGGGTAGAGATCATCAACAGCGAAATGATGGGCGCAAGAAAGGAAAGCGCATTCAGCCCGAAGCACCACTTCTCGCCCAGCCTCGCCAATGCCAGGCCGGCGAGTGCGGGTCCCACCGTCACCGCTACGTTGAACTGGATGGAATTCAGCGCAATGGCGTTCGGCATGTCCTCTTTGTCCACCAGCGTAGGGATGAGCGCCGAATACGCTGGGCCGCCAAAGGCCTGGGCAAAGCCGGAGACGAAGGAAAGGCAGAGGATGGGCCAAACGTGGGCCAATCCGTTCGCCACTAAAATCGTGAGCACGGTGGCGCTGCCCATCTGCACATATTGAGAGGCGAGGAGGACCTTGTGCCGCTCGATGCGGTCAGCCACCACACCGCCAATCAGCGAAAACAGGAAGATGGGAATGCCGCCGAGAAACTGGTCCAGCGCGAGCAGGAAGGCGGAATGGCTCAGCCGATAGATGAGCCAGCTCTGCGCCACGATCTGCATCCAGGTGCCAATACTGGACGTGCAAGCGCCGAACCACATCAATCGGAAATCACGATAATGAAATGCTTTGAATACTCTGCGAAACGTTGACGTTGCCATGTGCTCCGTGCGTCTCTGTCGTCCGGGTTCTATCTTCGCACGACAGACGCGAAGAGGGCAGAGGTGCTAATGAAGTAGATGCCGGAGGAGAGGGATTCGGTTTGCAACCGCGGATCGCTACGGTCGCGCAACTAAATTCGGGACCCTGCACAAAGTGGGTGTGAGCGGGAGTATCCTCCTCAAGGAGCAGGTAACGAGGAATTATTTTCGCGTGCGAGCCTTTGGCACAGAATGGACGCCGGGACCAGCCCGAGCGGTGCGTCAGGACAAACATGGAAAAGCCGCGTAAAAGTTTCTGGCAGATATGGAACATGAGCTTCGGCTTTCTCGGCATCCAGTTTGGCTGGGGGCTGCAGATGGCCAACATG
>Ga0074045_10001295_pt1 | contig 24255 bp, 18 predicted proteins | sample BogForMeECP23OM2_FD_94442 | JGI IMG/M metagenome (GOLD analysis project Ga0074045, IMG submission 94442) | Bog forest soil microbial communities from Calvert Island, British Columbia, Canada - Bog Forest MetaG ECP23OM2 | ecosystem: Environmental > Terrestrial > Soil > Wetlands ... | reverse complement strand
CCGAATGGCGCAGGCAAGACGACGCTGCTCGGCGCGATCATGGGCCTGCTTCCGTCGCGGGGCACGATTCGCTATGGCGGCCGATCCTTAGCCGGCGTGGAGGTCGAGCAGCGCGTCGCCCTCGGCTTGTGCCTGGTGCCGGAGCAGCGCGAGCTGTTCGCGGCCATGAGCGTGGCCGACAACCTCGAGCTCGGGGCGTTTCATCGCCACCGTGGCGGCGATCGCACGATCGGACAAACGCGCGAGGAGATCTATGGTCGTTTTCCGCGGCTCGCCGAGCGTCGGCAGCAGCTCGCCGGAACCCTGTCCGGCGGCGAGCGGCAGATGCTCGCGCTGGGCCGGGCGCTGATGGCCGCGCCGAAGCTGCTGCTGCTCGACGAGCCAAGCCTCGGCCTGGCGCCGTTCATCGTCAAGGAAATCTTCAGCATCATCGCCGCGCTGCGCCGCAGCGGGGTGGCGATACTGCTCGTCGAGCAGAACGCCCGCGCGGCCTTGCAGGTCGCCGACTACGGCTACGTCCTGGAGACCGGCGAGGTCGCGATCGAAGGCGAGAGCGCCGCGCTTGCCGGAGACGCCCGCGTCGCGGCCACCTACCTGGGCCAGGCGCCCGGCGCGAGCGCGGCGCCCCCCCACCGCCCGTAAGTGCGCATTCCGAAACCCGGGCTTCTGGTTGCCGCGGGCGCCTGCATCGCCAGCGTGCTGTTCCTGACCTGGGCGCCGTACTTGCGCTCGCACCGGCCGCCAACCGAATCGGACAGGGTCTTCAGCTACTTCGCCGAGAATCTCGGCGAGGCTTCCCTGTGCGAGAAAATATCCTGGGCAGCCTTCCAGCACTACAGCACGCTCTTCGCCGGCGGCGGAGCGTCATTCGCCCGCTCCAACTGCTACGAAAGCGTCGCCGTCAAGAGCAAGGATCCTGCGCTTTGCTGGCGCGTGAGGCCGCTGGTCGATGTCAATCCGATGTCCGATGGCTATTCGGCTCTTTCCTGCAGGCGTCGCGTCAGGCAGGGTAGTGGCAGTTCGGCTTCAATTGCGCCCGAAACGCTGATCCGAACTTTCGAAAGTCTCGGCTACGACGCGGACGAATTGCAAAACGAGGGGGTGATCGGGCCGGTCATCCGGCCGCTGGACGTGTATCGACGCCTCGCCGCGGAGCTGGGCATCGTCGCCCGGGTCGAGCAGGCGCTCTCCGGCCCGGATGCCGCGCTCTCGGCAGCCGACAAGAACTACCTCGTCCACCTGGGCGCGGTTAGCAGCGGCGACCCTCGATGGTGCGAGCGCATCCCGGCATCGGCGGCGGTAGCCACGGAACGGATTCCGTATCGCGACTGGTGCTACCTCACGTTGGCGTACAACACCATGGACGCAAGGCTGTGCGAGCGCATGTCGCCGGCCGCGTCCGAGGCCGTTGTCATCGCCGCCAAGGCCCATGGCGTGCGGCCGGAGATCGCCGAGCAGCTCTCCGCGCGTGCCCAGTGTGGACGGATCGCGCATTGGCTGGGGCCCCGACCGCATTACGGTCCGGAAGCCCCGCAGGACCCGGCGCAGATCGAGCGGCTGATTGCGGCGACCGGAATGGTCATGCCGAAAGCGCGGGATTTGCCGCGCTATGAGATCGCAGGGTATTACGAACGCTTTCTCGACGCCTTGCGGGAAGTGCGCCCGGACGATTCGAAGCGCGCCGCGGCGCGTGCCAAGCTCATCGCCAGGATCACGGCCCTGCCCGATACAAAGTAACGGCGGCGGCGGCCGACCGCAGCGAGCCGTTGCCAGCACCATGTCTCTGGGCAGGAGTACCCGGGTGTCGTAGCATCTTTGCGTCCGGGCATGACGAAGAAAAGCCGAGACCGCAGATGAGAACTCGCGAGCCCATCTCCAAACCTGGCCGCTGCGCGAACGTGGCCGACGCCAGGCATTGTTGCGCGAATGCCTTCAGGCGATTGCGCGGTTCGCAGGGCTTCGCGCCCCTGGCCATGGCGATCCTGCTGCCGATGATCTTCCATGCCTCGGGCGCGCAGGCGGATGCCGGCCCGTACCCGGTGAGGCCGATCCGGCTCATCGTGCCTTTTCCTCCGGGAGCCGGCACCGACACCGTGGCGCGGGTGGTGGCGCAGCAGCTCGGCTTGAGCCTGCCGGCAACGGTGGTCGTCGAGAACCGGCCCGGCGCCGGGGGCGCGATCGGCGCCAAGGACGTGGCGAAGGCCGCTGCCGACGGCTACACGCTGCTCTTCGTCGCCTCGCCGTTCACCACGGTCGCGGCGGCGTCGAAGGACGCAGGCTACGATCCGCTGCGGCAGTTCACGCCGGTGGCACCGATCGCGGCGGGGCCGCTGGCCTTTGTCGTCAATCCGAGCGTCGAGGCGAAGACCATGCGCGAGTTCATCGCCCTGGCGCGGGCACAGCCGGGCAAGATCAACTACGGCTCCGCCGGCACGGGCAGCGTCAACCACCTCGCGCTGGAGCTGCTCAAGTTGCGCACCCGGACGGACATCGTGCACATACCGTACAAAGGCATTGCGGCTGCGACCCAGGACCTGCTGGCGGGGCGGATCCAGGCGATCACGGCATCGATCCCGGCGACCCTGCCGTACCTGGCGCACAACCAACTGCGCGTGCTGGCGGTCACCGGGCCGAAGCGCTCGCCGCTGCTGCCCGACGTGCCGACGTGGCAGGAATCCGGCATCGACAACGCCCAAGTCATCAACTACTGGGGTATCGTCGCGCCGGCAGGAACGCCGCGGGCGATCGTGCTGCGGCTCGATGCCGCGGTGATGAAGCTTTTGTCGCAGCCGCAAGTGCGCGAACGCCTCGAGCAGGAGGGCGCGGAGCTCATTCCAGGGCCGCCGGAGTCCTTGGGCGCGCTGATCGAAGGGGATCTGCAACGCTGGCAGAAGCTGATCGCCGAGGCAGGTCTGCGGCTGGAGTGATCCGGCGGCGGCACGCCCCTCGTTTATTACAATTGTCTAGCTCGAAGGAGATGGCGCCATGAACAAGCATTTGCTTAGCCGACGTCAATTTGGTGCCCGTTGTGTGGCCTTTGGCTTATCCGTTCCCGCCCTAGGTTCGATGCTTGCGGCGGGAGCAGCTGCACAGGGTGTCGGTGCTGGCGCGGCAGCGCAGCCGGCAGCGCGTAGCGTAAAGCTTCCGGACGGCACCACCGTTACGGCACTCGGTCAAGGCTGCTGGCACCTCGGCCAGGGAAGGCATCCGGAAGCTGTCGAGGAAGAGGCGCTGCGCACCGGCATTTCGCTCGGCATGACGCTAATCGATACGTCGGGAAACTATGGCAAGGGCCGCTCCGAGCAATTCATTGGTCAGGTGATTGCCGGACAACGCGAGCGCATATTTCTGGTCTCCAAGGTGGAGGGCAGTGAAGTGTCTGGCGATGGTATCGCGCGTGCCTGCGCGGCCAGCCTCGCCCGCCTGGGTACCGACTATCTGGATCTCTATTTGCTGCATTTTCCGGTGTCCAGCGCACAATTCCCCGGCGTTGTGGCGGCATTTGAACAACTACGCGCGGCGGGGAAGATTCGCGCCTGGGGCGTATCCAATTTCAACGTTGGCCAAATGGAAGACCTCTTCCGCGTTGCAGACGGCCATCGCTGCGCCACCAATCAGGTCCCTTACAGCCTGAACAACCGTCGCATCGAGCGCGACCTTTTGCCGTGGTGCAAGGAGCACAACCTGCCGGTCATGGCGTACTCTCCGCTCGGCGGCGACAATAACCTGGTAATAGGTGACCACGCGCTGGCGCAGGTCGGCACCATGTATGGGTGCTCGGCCGCGGCGGTCGCCCTCGCCTGGGTGATTCGCGGCGGGAACGTTATCGCAATTCCTGAATCCGGCTCTCCGGCGCACGTCAAGGAAAACGCCGTGGCGCTGTCGATAGCCCTGGCGTCGCGAGATCTTCAGACTTTGGATGCGGCGTTTCCCGGGCCGTTGGCGAGCAAGCCCTAACGACGACGGCCGGCAGGAAGGCGGCGGGACTCGAAGAGCGCTTGTCTCAAGCCTGAAATAACGCTAAAAAGCAAATTGCCGCCGCTGGAGATAGGCGCGGAAGCTTGGCGGGACTTCGGGCCGGGCTCAATTAGGGGAGAACAAGATGCGCACGAGAACAGTTCACGCGGTGATGCTGGGCATCGCCTTGGCCGCCGCAACGGTCACCTTGGCGTCTGCTTCACCGGTTACTTTCGATTTCACCTATGCTGGCGGCGGTGCGACGGCTGTCGGCAGCATTACCTTCGAAAGCACGTTGCTGGCCAACCCCGGGAACAACACATTTCTTCTGCCGAATCCCGCGGTTCTGGCTCTCAACGTCACCGTTTCCGGAGCATCGGCCGGCAACGGCACGTTTGGCATCGGGTCCTTCAACAGGGTCTTTTTCTTTACCGACGGTGTCACGCTCGACTTGTCGAAAAGTCTCATCGGGCAAGCCGGTTGGGGCCCCGGGGTAAACGGTGATTTCAACCTGTTTGGAGCGGCACCCGCACCCGATGGAGTTGACCCCTTCACCCTTGGCGCAAACGGCGGAGCGAGTACTGACATGACCCTCAGTCAGATGGCGCCGCCGCCGCAGCAGCAGCAGCAAGTACCCGCGCTCGACAACTGGAAACTTGGGCTGCTGATACTCCTTGTCGCCGCTGCGGGAACCTTATTCATCCGCCGCAGGGAGTCAGCGCGGTCTGTGAGCTGAGCCTTTTTCAGGGCGCGCCACTTTCCCAAGCCTGGCGACCCGCCTGTCGAGCAGCCAGCGAAGTTCGGGCTGGCAGTCAACCTGAAAACGACGGGTGCGCTCGGCCTGACGATTCCGCCATCGCTTTTGTCGCAGGCGGATGCCCTCGTCCAGTGATTGATCGCATGGCGGTAGCCGTCCGCCAAGGTCCGGGGCCTTGTGTCGCGCGCCGTGCGCCCCGACAATATCAAGCTCCAGGCCGTCCCCCCGCCGTCAAGGATCTCCGTGACCGATCTTTCCGTTCCCGCTCTCAATCCGGCTCTGCTCGAGCAGGCGACGCAGCTGCTGCTCGCGCCGGCGGCACTGGAGTTGCATCACCTGGCGCGGGTTCTTGCCGATATCCACGTGCATCACGTGGATTACGCCGATCTCTATTTCCAGTACTCGCGGTTCGAAAGCTGGAGCCTCGAAGAGGGGATCGTCAAGTCGGGATCGTATTCGATTGACCGCGGCGTCGGCGTGCGCGCCGTCGCCGGCGAAAAGACCGCCTTCGCCTACTCCGACGACATCAGCATGGAGGCGCTCGCCCAGGCCGCGAGCGCAACACGCGCCATCGGCAGGCAGGGCCAGTCGGCCGTCGCCGCGATCGAGCACATGGGCAGCGCGCGCGCCTTGTATTCCCCGCGCGACCCGGTGGTCACGCTCACCGATGCCGACAAGGTCACGCTGCTCGAGCGTCTCGAGCGCATGGCCAGGGCCCGTGACCCGCGCGTGGCGCAGGTCATGGCGTCGCTTGCCGGAGAGTATGAGGCGGTCCTGGTGGTGCGCAGCGACGGGCTCATCGCGGCCGACGTGCGGCCGCTGGTGCGCCTGTCGCTTAGCGTCATCGTCGAGGAAGACGGGCGTCGCGAGCAGGGCATGGCCGGCGGCGGCGGGCGGCTCGATTACGGCTATTTCGACCCAGCGCTGCTGCAGGAATACGCGGCCAAGGCCGTCGACCAGGCGCTGCTCAACCTGCGCGCACGCCCGGCACCCGCAGGCACGATGACGGTTGTGCTCGGACCCGGCTGGCCCGGCATCCTGCTGCACGAGGCGATCGGACACGGCCTGGAGGGCGATTTCAACCGCAAGGGCACCTCGGCCTTCTCCGGTCGCGTCGGCGAGCGGGTTGCGGCGGCCGGGGTAACGGTGGTCGACGACGGCACGCTTCCCGACCGCCGCGGATCACTCAACGTCGACGACGAGGGCAACCCGACGCAGCGCACCGTGTTGATCGAGGACGGGATCCTCAAAGGCTACATGCAGGACACGCTCAACGCGCGCCTGATGGGTGTCGCGCCGACGGGCAACGGGCGGCGTGAATCGTTCGCGCACGTCCCCATGCCGCGCATGACCAACACCGTGATGCTCAATGGCGATCGCGATCCGCAGGAAATCATCGCCTCGGTCCGCGACGGCCTGTACGCGGTCAACTTCGGCGGCGGCCAGGTCGACATCACCAACGGCAAGTTCGTGTTCTCGGCGGCCGAAGCCTGGAAGATCGAGAATGGGGCGCTGGCCTACCCGGTGAGAGGCGCGACCCTCATCGGCAACGGTCCCGACGCGCTGACTCGGGTGGCGCTCATCGGCAATGATTTTGCACTCGACGGCGGCATCGGCACCTGCGGCAAGGACGGGCAGAGCGTCCCGGTGGGCGTCGGGCAACCGACGTTGCGCATCGACGGCCTGACCGTGGGCGGAACCGTGTAGCGCTAGTGCAACGGTCCTGCGGGTGGCGCCGCCGCCATCGCCGGCGCCGGTGACGAGTGGTGCATCACCACGCGCCATCCCGACGGTGTGCGCAGGAAGACGTTGGTGGCGATTGCCGCGCCGCGCGGCTTCGGGTCGCTGCCCACCGTGACGTGCTCGATCGCACTCTGCATCGCCAGGCCGACGGTTTCGATGACCACGATCTCGTCGAGTCGAAACGACAGCTTGGTCTCGCCGCTGAACAGCTGCTCCCAGCCGGCGCGTACCGCGTCGTAGCCGACCAGACGCGGGCCGCCGGGATGGACGCAGACGATGTCCTCGTCCTCGGCCCACGCTGCCATCATCGCGTCGAGGTCCTTGGCCTCGAATGCCTGGTAGAAGGCGAGCGCGGCGTCCTGGGGCGAAGTGAATATTGTCGGGGTGCGGGCCTTGGCCATCTTCGAGTCGGCTTTCAGGTGGAGGCATTGCGCGCGAGGCCGTAGACCACCTCGACGCTCAACTCGCGCATGCATTTGAAATGGCCGAGCGGGCATTCGCGCTTGAAGCAGGGGCTGCAGGCGATGTCGATCTTGGCGATATGCGCGAGCGGCGAGAGCGGCGGGGTGTGCGCAGGCGATGAAGAGCCGAAAAGAGCCACCAGGGGGCGGCCGACCGCTGCCGCCGCGTGCATCAATCCGGAATCGTTGCTCACTACGGTTGCGGCCAGCGACAGCAGGTCGATCGCCGTGCCCAGATCGGTGCGGCCGGTCAGATCGCGCACGCCGGCCAGCGCGGTCGCGATCGGCATGGCGGCGGGCTGGTCGTTGGGCGAGCCCAGCAGCCAGACGGCGTAGCCGTCGTCGAGGAGCCTGCGCCCCAGGGCGATGAAATGCTCCGCCGGCCAGCGTTTCGCCGGCCCGTATTCGGCGCCCGGGCAGAGGATGGCGATCGGGCGGTGCGTGGACAGCGTAAGGGCGCGCATCGCGGCGGCGGCGTTGGCGGCGTTGGCCACCAGCACCGGCGCAGGAGATGTGGAAACCGGCTGCCCCTTGGGCACGGAGAGGGCGACGAAGCGATCGACCAGCCGCGGCAAGGCCTTGCGCTCGGCGCGGCGCGCTTCGGTGAGCAGCGGCCGCCGGCCCTCGCCGCCGTAGCCTATCCGGTGCGGAATGCGGGCGAGCCACGGGATGAGCGCCGACTTGAATGAATTGGGGAGCACGAAACAGCGCGTGTAGCCGCGCGCATGGATCTCGCGCGCCAGCTCGCGCCGGCGCTTGAGCGCGAGCTCGCCGTGGCGGAACGGGCTGTCGATGATCTGGCCGATGCCGCGCATGCGTGCGTACACCGGCGCGCACCAGGGCGGCGCAAGGACATCGACGAGCGGCTCCTCGAGCGGTTCGTCGCGCAGCACGGCAACCAGCGGTTCGGACAGGATCGCGTCCCCCACCCATGACGGCGCGACGATCAGGTTGCGTTCGGCCATGACGGCTGCGCGGCAACGGGCGGCCGCCGCCGGCTTTCGTGCCCGGCGGCGGCGCTAATGCGCGCCCTGGCGCGCCCTCCCTGCGAGTCGGTAGCGCGTGCCGCAGTAGGGACACATCGCCTCGCCATCCGCGGCGAGGTCGAGAAACACCCTCGGGTGGCTCGACCACAGCGGCATGGCCGGGTTGGGGCAATGCAGCGGCAAGTCCTTCTCGGTCACTTCAACGACGGGCGGCGCGCTGGCGTCGGGGAGCGACATAGTCGATGGAGCCGGCATGGGGGTCTACGGGTGTCAGCCAGGACTGGTACTTGGCGTTGCGTCCGTTGACGACGTCGAAGAACATCGCCTGCAGCACTTGGGTGATCGGACCGCGGTGCCCCGCGCCGATCGGGCGGTTGTCGAGCTCGCGGATCGGCGTGACTTCGGCTGCCGTGCCGGTGAAGAACGCCTCGTCGGCGATGTAGAACTCGTCGCGCGTGATCCTCCGCTCGACCACCGGGATGCCGCGTTCCGCGGCGAAGGTCATGATGGTGCTGCGGGTAATGCCGTTGAGCGCGCCGCCGGCCAGGTCGGGGGTGTGGAGCTTGCCGTCGCGCACCAGGAACACGTTCTCGCCGGAGCCCTGGCAGACGAAGCCCTGCGGGTCGAGCAGCATCGCTTCCTCGTAGCCATCGTGAGTGGCTTCCTGGTTGGCGAGGATCGACACCGCATAGTTGCAAACGGCTTTCGCCTGGCACATCGTGACGTTCGGGTGATGATGCGTAAACGACGAGGTCTTGACCCGGATTCCCTTCTCCAGCCCTTCGGCGCCAAGGTAGGCCCCCCAGGGCCACGCGGCGATCGCCACCCGCACCGGGTTGGACTTCGCCGCGACGCCCATCGCCTCGGAGCCGTAGAAAGCGAGCGGGCGCAGGTAGCAGGAGTCCAGGCCGTTGCTGCGCACGCACTGCTTTTGCGCCGCATCGAGCTCGTCTTTGTCATAGGGGATCTTCATGCCGAAGATCTGGGCCGAGCGGAACAGGCGGTCGGTGTGATCGCGCAGGCGGAAGATGGCGGGGCCGGCTGCGGTCGAATAGCAGCGCACGCCTTCGAACACGCCCAGCCCGTAATGCAGGGTGTGGGTCAGGACGTGGGTGTTGGCCTCGCGCCAGGGCACGAGCTTGCCGTCGTACCAGATGAAGCCGTCGCGGTCTGCCATCGACATGGCGTCTGCCCTTGGTGTCGCAAAACCAGTATTTTAGCCGAAATCGGCGGCCCGCCCGGGGCCTCAAAGCCCCTGCCAGGGCCCGCCGAATACGCGCTGCCACAATTCACCGATGCTGGCGCGTCGCGCCGCCTGCGGCGCCGGGGGAACGCGCGCCTGCGGCGCGCCCTGGAGCCGAATCTGGTGCTGCAGACGCCGATACTCGCGATAGGCATCCGCGACCCGGGTCGCCAGCGGCGCCGGGATGAGATCGAGGCTGCCGGCAAGGCCAAGCAGAGCGATGTTGCCGGCGTTGCCGGTGAGCTCCGGATGGCGGGCGCTGTGCAGCAAGACCAGGTATTGCACGCTGAACTCGACATCGACCATCCCGCCCGGATCGTGCTTGAGATCGAACAGGGCGCTAGGGTTGGGGTGGCCCTGATGCATGCGGCGGCGCATGTCGACGACATCCGCGGAGAGCCGCGGCGCATCGCGCGGCAGGCGCAGGATCGCCTCGCGGGCCTGTTCGAATGCGGCGCCGATCGCGGCGTCGCCGGCGACGAAGCGCGCCCGAGACAGCGCCTGGTGCTCCCAGGTCCACGCCTGCTCGCTCTGGTAGCGGCAGAACGCGGCCAGGCTCGATACGATCAGGCCGCTGGCGCCGTCGGGGCGCAGCCGCAGGTCGGTGTCGTACAGCCGGCCAGCCGCGGTGGCGCTGCTGAGCCAGGTATTGAGACGGTGGGCGAGCCGCGCATAGCGCTCCGCCGCGAGCTCATCGGGGTCGTCGTACAGGAACACCAGGTCGAGGTCGGAAGCGTAGCCCAGTTCCTTGCCGCCGAGCTTGCCGTAGCCGATGATCGCGAACTTCGGCGGCGGCGGGTGCGCCTGACCATGCATGTGCGCCCAGCAATGCTCGAGCGTGGCGGCGAGCACGATGTCCGCCAGGGCCGACAAATGGTCGGCGAGCCGCTCGACGCTGAGCAGGCCGTTGAGGTCCTGCGCCAGCAGGCGAAACACCTGCGCCTGCTGGAAGTGGCGCAGGGCGTCCATCTGCCGCTCGGCGTCGCCGGCGTGCGCGCGCAGCGCGAGCTCGAGCTCGGTCGACCAGGCGCTCCAGTCGGGCAGGGCGAGCAGGACGCGGCTGTCGAGCAATTCATCGAGCAGCAGTGGATGCCGGGTCAGGTAATCGGCGGCCCAGGCGCTGGCGGCCATCAGCTGCGCCAGTCGCGGCAACACCGGGGGGTGCTCGACGAGCAACGCGAGGTACACGCTGCGGCCGCTCACGGCTTCGAGCAGCGCCAGCAGGCGGCCAAAGACGACTTCCGGATCGATGTCGCTCGCCGTCGCTGCCGAGGCGGCCGCGCGCAGCAGTTGCGGCAGCAGCGCGTCGAAACGAGCGCGCGAATGCGTCGGCAGCTGCAGGTAGCGGGGGCTCTGGCGCACGCGGGCGAGCGTTGCGATGAGCGCTGCGGGCGCGCGGTAGCCGGCGGCGAGGAGCGCCGCGCACTGGGCATCCTCGGGGGCGGGGTCGAGCCAGACCGGCCCGAGGGGATCGTCGTCCCCGCCCGCCTCCTCGGCGAACACCGCCGCGAAGTGCCGTTCAACCGCGTCGCGGTGGGCGCCGAGCTCGGAGTGCATCGTGGCGACGTCCGGCGCGCCGCAGGCGCGCGCGAGCAGCGCGAGCTCGTCCTGGTCGGTCGGGACATCGTGCGTCTGCTGGTCATCCCGGTACTGCAGGCGATGTTCGAGATTGCGCAGGTAGACGTAGGCCGCGCAAAGGTCGGCGACGGCAGGGCCGGGCAGCAGGCCGCGGGCGTCGAGCGCCGCCAGAGCCGGCAGGGTGGCGCGCACGCGCAGGGCCGGCTCCTTGCCCCCGCGCACCAGCTGCAGTGCCTGGACGATGAATTCGATTTCCCGGATGCCGCCCGGTCCGAGCTTGATGTTGCGCGCGTGGTCCTTTCTTCGGCCCTGCTCGCGGATCTGCCGGTGCACGTCGCGCAGCCCGGTATAGGCGTCGTAGTCGAGGTATTTGCGGAATACGAACGGGATGATGAGCTGCTCGAGTTCGGTGCTCCGGTCGCCGCTGAGCGGCCGGGCCTTCAGCCACGCGTAGCGCTCCCACGTCCGCCCCTGGGTGAGCAGGTATTGCTCGAGCGCCGAGAACGACGACGCAAGCGGACCGCTGTCGCCGTAAGGGCGCAGGCGCATGTCGACGCGGAACACGAAGCCCTCCGCGGTGACGTCGCCGAGCGCGGCAATGACCCGGCGGCCGAGACGATCGAAGAACTCCTGGTTGGCCAGCGCCCTGGGGCCCGAGGTGGCTCCTTCCTCGGGGTAGACGAAGACCAGATCGACATCCGATGACACGTTGAGCTCGCCGCCACCGAGCTTGCCCATGGCGACCACGACCAGGCGCTGCGGCCGGCCGCTGTCCGCGCCAATGGGCTCGCCGTGGGCGCGGGCGAGTTCCCTATGATGCAGATCGACCGCGGCGGCGATGGCCGTTTCCGCCAGCCGGGTCATCGTGGCGCAGACTTCGGTCAGGTCGGCGCGGCCGGTCAGATCGCGCAGCAGCGTGGAGAGCACGACGCGCTGGCGCAATCGCCGCAGCGCCGGCGCGAGTGCCGCGCCATCGGTTGCCGCAGCGAGCTCGTGCTGGCCATTCTCAAGCGAGGGCGGCAGGTCGACGGCAGCGACAAGATGCGCGACGAGCTCGGGCTGCGCGCTCCTGAGGCGTGCGGCGTAGCGGCTGAACTCGAGCGCCTCGGCGAGGTCCATCGCGGTCAGGCTTCCAAGCGGGGGGCACATCCAAGAGTAAAATCAGCGCCCAAGCCTATCACGCCATGCAACAAGTACGCCCCAATCCCTTCTGGATTACCGTGGCCGCGCTACCGACTGCGGTGGTGCGCATCACCGTACGCGTGTTGATCGCGCTCGTCGCGCTGTTCTGCGTCCTGCTCCTGGTCACCCGTTTCGTCATCTTTCCCCAACTCGAGAACTATCGAGGGCGCATAAGCGCGATGCTCGAGGAGCAGATCGGCGAGCCGGTCGAGCTCGGCGCCCTGGCTGGCGCCTGGGATGGGTGGAACCCGCGCCTGGATATCACGGATCTTCGCGTCGTCGACGGCAAGTCCGGCACGCCGCTGCTCCTGCTGCCCGCCGTTCACCTCACCGTGGCCTGGACCTCGCTCCTGTTCGTCGACCTGCGCTTCAAGGAGGCGGTGCTTGACCGGCCGCACCTCGACGTGCGGCGCGACGCGCAGGGCGTGCTGCACATGGCCGGTCTGACCGTCGGCCAGCCGAACGGCGACGCGGCGCCGGCCGAGTGGCTGTTGCGGCAGCGCCGGATTCTCATCCACGACGGCACGATCACCTGGCGCGATGAGCAGCGCGACGCGCCCCCGCTCGAGCTCACGCGGGTCGAGTTGCGGATGGAGAATCGGTTCGGCCGCCATCGCTTCGGCCTGACCGGGGCGCCTCCGGCCGGCATTGCGGCGCCGATCGATCTGCGCGGCGACATCACCGGACACTCGCTGGCCGATTGGCGCAACTCGTCGGGCCGGTTGTATGCGCGACTCGATTACGCCGACGTGGCCGCCTGGCAGGCCTGGCTGCCGCTGCCCTACGCGGTCAAGAGCGGCAAGGGCGCGGTGCGCGTGTGGCTCGAATACGCCGGCGGCGAGGTGCGCGCGGGGGTGGCCGACCTGGTGCTGGTCGACGTGCAGGCGACGCTCGCGCCGCAGTTGCAGGAGCTCACGCTGTCGCGGCTCGATGGCCGGGTCGGATGGCGCAGCGACGGCAGCCAGCGAGAGATCTTCGCCGAGCACCTGGGCTTCAACGGCGCGGGCGGAACCCACTTCGATCCAACCGACTTCAAGCTGGTGTTGCGCTCCGCATCGGGTGCGCGGCCCGAAAGCGGGCAGATGCAGCTGAGCAACCTGCAGTTCGTCCCGCTCATGCAGGTGGCGGCGAGCCTGCCCTTGCCGGAGCGCTGGCGGCACGAGCTCTCGCGCTACAACCCGCGCGGAACGCTTGCCGAGGGAAGCCTGCAGTGGCAGGGGGACGCCACGGCCCCGGAGAGCTTTGTGGCCAGCACGCGCTTCACCGACCTCGGTATCGATGCGCAGGACGGGTTTCCCGGGGTCACCGGCCTGTCGGGCAGCTTCGAGGCCACCGACCGGCGCGGCTCGCTGGTCCTGCAGAGCCGGGCGATGCTCATCGATCTGCCCCGCTTGTTCGCGGAACGGGTCGCGCTCGACAGCCTGCGCGGTCGCATCAGCTGGGAGCGCAACGGCGCCGCCATCGCGGTGAGCCTTGGCGGCGTCAACTTCGCCAACGCGCAGATCGCCGGCACGGCCAGCGGCACCTATCAAACGGCCGAAGGCGGCCCGGGCACGATCGATCTCAGCGTGCAGCTGCCGCACGCTGACGTGCGCGATGTGTATCGCTACGTGCCGGTGACCGTGGCCGACGCGGTGCGCGAGTGGCTGCGGCGAGGGCTCGTCAGCGGGACGGCGAGCGACGTGCGGCTGCGCCTGTCCGGCGACCTGGCGGATTTTCCGTACGCCGACGGCAAGAAGGGCGTGTTCCTGGTGACCGCCAAGGCGCAAGGGGTGACCCTCGATTACGCCGAGCATTGGCCGCCGCTGACCAATATCGACGCCGACGTGCGCTTCGAGGGCGCGCACATGAGCATCGAGGCGCAGAAAGCGCAATATTTCGACGCCGTGCTGGCGCCGACCAAGGCGGAGATCGCGAACCTGCGCGCCGCCAACCCGGTGCTCAGCATCACCGTGGCCGGTGCCGGCCCGACCGCGAGTTTCCTGCGCTACGTCAACGATAGCCCCATCGCCGGCTGGATCGAGCATTTCACCGACAATGCCGAGGCAAGCGGCACGGGCAATCTCGCGCTCAAGCTCGAGCTGCCGCTCGGCAAGAGCGCCGATGACCACATCGGCGGCGGCTACACATTTGCCGGCAACCGCCTGAAGCTCACCGATCTGCCGGTGCTCAACCATCTCAATGGCACGCTGGCCTTTAGCGGCCGCCAGGTGCAGACATCGCAGCTCAGCGCCGACGTCCTGGGTGGGCCGGCGCAGTTCACGATCAGCAGCGACGAGGATCACGTCCGTGTTTCCGGCAAGGGCACCGCGGACACATCCTTGCTGCGGGTCGAATACCCGCAGCTCGTCCTGGCGCAGCGGATTTCCGGCAACACCGACTGGCAGCTCGCGCTCGTCGCCGGCAGTGACGCGACGACATGGACGCTCGACAGCAATTTAAGCGGTGTGGCGCTCGACCTCCCCAAGCCGATGGCCAAGGCGACGGCCGAGTCGGTGCCGCTCGAGATCGTGCACCGCAGCGGCGCGGACGACCGCGACAACATCGTCGTCCGCTACGGGCGCATCGGGCAGCTCACTCTCGAGCGGCGACGGACAACCTCCGGCATGACCACCGAGTCGGGCCTGCTCGCCCTCGGCGGGGTCGGTGGCGAAGCCGACCGGCCAGGGATTTGGGTGCGCGGGCGAGTCGACTCCCTGAACGCCGATGGCTGGCTGGTGGTCAAGCGCGCGATCGACCAGCCCGCCTCCGGCGAGGAGTTTTCCCTTGCCGGCGTCGACGTGACGGTGCACGAACTCGCGCTCTTCGGCCGGCAGTTGAATGACCTGCACGTCAGCGCCAGCCATGCGCCGGACGCGTGGCAGATCGGGCTCAACGGGCGCGAGCTGGCCGGAACGGCGCGCTGGGAGGGGGCCGGCACGGGGCGGCCGAACGGGCGCATCGTGGCGCACCTGCAGCGGCTGACCGTCCCGGGGCCTGCCGCCGACGCGGCGCCGAGCAAGCCGGAGCCGGTGAGCGCCGCCAACCCGTGGCCGGAAATCGACATCGTGGCCAACAGCTTCCTCATGCATGATCGCGATCTGGGCAAGCTGGAAATGACCGCCCAGCCGCTCGGCTCCGATTGGCAGATCCAGCAGCTGGTGCTCAGCAATGACGACGGCAAACTCTCCGCGCAGGGGTGGTGGCGCGTCGCCGGGCACAGCCAGCAGACGAAGCTCAATGCCGATCTTGACGTCGTCGACGCCGGCCGCTACCTGGCGCGCTTTGGGCTGCCCGGTGCGGTCACCGGGGCCGCGTCGAAGATCCATGGCGAGGTCGGCTGGGAGGGCGGGCCGCAGGCGTTCGACTACCCGACGCTCAACGGCACATTCAGCATCAAGTCCGGACCGGGCCAGTTCCTCCAGGTCGATCCCGGCGTCGGCAAGCTGCTTGGCGTGCTGTCGCTGCAGTCGTTGACGCGCCGCCTCTCGCTCGATTTTCGCGATCTGTTCGGCGAGGGTTTCGCGTTCGATGAAATCACCGGTGACGTGCGCATCCAGGAAGGGGTGATGAAGAGCGACAACCTGAGCATCGTCGGGCCGGCGGCGCGGGTGGCGATAAGCGGCGAGGCCGACATCGCGCACGAAACGCAGCAGCTCAAGGTTCGGGTGCAGCCGACGCTGTCGGCCAGCCTGTCGGTGGGCGCGGCGGCGCTGATGATCGCCAATCCGATCGTCGGCGTTGCGATCGGAGCGGGGTCGTGGCTGGCGCAGAAGGTGCTGCAGGATCCGTTCGAACAGATGTTTTCCTTCGAGTACGTGGTCAGCGGCAGCTGGTCGAACCCGCGCGTCGAGCGGGTCGGCCACCAGCCGAGCACGGTCGTCGGCCCGACCGGAGCGCTCGACCTCGGGCCGGTCAATCCGCGATGAGCCGCGAAGCGTTTCGCGTCGCGGCGGTGCAGACGCTCTCCGGCGGCAATGTCGCGGCCAACCTGGAGGCGATCGAGCCGCTCATCGTCGAGGCTTCGCGGCGCGGCGCGCAGCTGGTGCTGCTGCCCGAGAATTTCGGCATATTCGGCAAGCGCGCCACGGACAAGGTCGCGGCGCGGGAAGCCGACGGCGAGGGCGTGCAGCAGGCGTTTCTCGCCCGCGTTGCGCGGCAATGCGCGATCTGGCTGGTCGGCGGCACGGTGCCCATGGCCATCGCCGACCCGCTGCGCGTGCGCGCCGCTTCGCTGGTCTACGCGCCGGACGGGCGGCGCATCGCGCGTTACGACAAGATGCACCTGTTCGCCTTCAGCCAGGGCGACGAACGCTACGACGAGGGCCGCACCATCGAGCCCGGGACGCAGCCGGTCGCCTTCGATGCTCCTTTCGGCCGAGTCGGCCTGTCGGTGTGCTACGACCTGCGCTTCCCGGAGCTCTATCGGCAGTTGGGCGAGGTCGCACTCATCGTCGTGCCCTCGGCGTTCACGGCGGTGACCGGCGCCGCGCACTGGCACGTGCTGCTGCGGGCGCGGGCCATCGAAAACCAGTGTTATGTGCTCGCCGCCGCACAGGGAGGCGTGCATCCGGGCGGTCGCCGCACCTACGGTCACAGCGTGTTCATCGACCCCTGGGGCGTGGTGCTCGCCGAGCACGATGAAGGACTGGGCATCGTCATGGGCGCAGTCGACCCCGAGCGGCTGTTGCAGGTGCGGCGCGACCTGCCGGCGCTCGAGCACCGCAGCCTGAAAGCGGGGCCGTCCCGATCGGCAGCCAAGCGGCCGGCACGGCCGGCCCAAGGGGCCCAGGCCAGGCCGCGAGCGCGCTCTTAAGGCACAGCTCTAGGCGGTCGACGCCTTGAGCAGGACCAGCACGGCGCCCTCGCCGCCGGCGTGCCGCGGCGCCTCGCAATAGGCGAGAACGTCGTCGCGCTGAGCGAGCCAGCGCCGCACTTTGCCTTTCAGCACCGGTTCCCGGTTCGGCGACGACAGGCCCTTGCCGTGGATGACGCGCACGCAGCGCCAGCCGCAATTGCGTGCGTCGCTGAAGAACTCCGTCAGCGCGGCGCGCGCTTCGTCACGATTGAGGCGGTGCAGGTCGAGCTCCCCCTGCACCGACCAGTGTCCGCGCCGCAGCCGCGACAGCACGTCGGCGCCGAGACCCTTGCGCAGGAAGGTCTGCTCGGCTTCGTGCTCCTGTCCGATGTCCCAGTGCGCCGGTGAAGGCTCGACGCCGTGCCGGCTTGCGCTGAGCGCCGCGGCCTCGTCGGCCAGGCGCTGCGCGGGCCGGCTCGGCGGGCGCTCTCGCGGCAGCGCGGCGCGGTTGGCGCTGCGCAACGGCGCGACGTCGGCAAACACTTCGCGCAGGTCGACCTCTGCCGGCGGGTCGTCGGCCACGCTGCGCGCTGCCGGCAAGCGCGGCTTCTTCGGCGCGGCCTGGTGGGCCTTGGCGAGCAGCGTCTTGAGCTCGGAGAGCTTGGCCACGATCGGCGGCTTTCAGGCGAGCGCTTCGAGATACGCCTCGGCATCGAGCGCCGCCATGCAGCCGGTTCCGGCGCTCGTGACCGCCTGGCGATAGACATGGTCGGCGACGTCGCCGGCGGCAAACACCCCCGCCACGCTGGTCTGGGTGGCATTGCCTTCGCTGCCGCCGTGGGTCTTGATGTAGCCGTTCTTCATCTCCAGCTGGCCGACGAACAGCTGCGTATTGGGGGTGTGGCCGATGGCGATGAAAACCCCATGCACGGGGATCTCGCGGGTCGCGCCGTTGTCGGCGTGCTTGACGCGCACCGCATTGACTCCCTCCGCGTCGCCCAGAACCTCATCGAGCACATGGTCGAACAACACGCTCACGTTGCCGCCGTCGCGGGTCCTGGCGAGCAGGCGGTCGATGAGGATCGCTTCGGCGCGAAAGCGGTTGCGACGGTGCACGAGCGTCACCGTGCGGGCGATGTTGGACAGGTAGAGCGCCTCTTCGACCGCGGTGTTACCGCCGCCGATGACCACCACGTCCTGGCCCTTGTAGAAGAATCCGTCGCACGTCGCGCACGCCGACACGCCTTTGCCCATGAACGCGTGCTCGGAGGGCAGGCCGAGGTAGCGCGCCGAGGCGCCGGTGGCGATGATAAGCGCGTCGGCGCTGTACTGCGCGTTGTCGCCGGTCAGGTGGAAGGGTCGCTCGTCGAGGCGGGCGGTGTGGATCTGGTCGAATACGATTTCGGTGTCGAAGCGCGCGGCGTGCCGCTCGAAGCGCGCCATCAGCTCCGGTCCCTGCACGCCGTCGACGTCGGCCGGCCAGTTGTCGACGTCGGTGGTGGTCATCAGCTGCCCGCCCTGGGCGAGACCGGTGACGAGCACCGGTCTTAAGTTTGCGCGCGCGGCGTATACTGCGGCGGTGAATCCCGCCGGACCGGAACCGAGGATGAGCAGGCGTGCGTGTCGGGTGGACATCAGATGTGCTCGACGAAGGTCGCAGCGGCAAAAACCCGAGCGATTCTAACCGATGTGGGGGGGATTCCCCCGGGACCAAGGCAGGGTCTGCCCACGCATCCGGCCGGTGTATAATGTGCTGCGTGAAATACGCTTCACAATTCGATGATTTTCAAGAGAAACAAGTCCTTAGTTAGCCGTGGCTCCGGGCGCGCCGAAGCGCGTCTGTCGCCCCGTCATGTCGCCCTGGTGCACGAGGCCTGGTGGCTGCTCGTGGTGGCCTGGCTCGCCTTCTTGGCACTCGTGCTCGCGACCTACCACAAGACCGACCCGGCCTGGTCGTATTCCGGCTCCGGCGGGGCGATCCAGAACAAGGGTGGCGTAGTGGGCGCGTGGCTCTCCGACATCCTGCTCTACCTGTTCGGCCTCTCCGCGTGGTGGTGGGTCGTTGCCGGGGTGGTGCTGGTCGTCGTCGGCTATCGCCGCATGATCGCCCGACAGCACCCCGCTTCGGGGACGGAGAGGCTTCATCCGGCGTTGCTTGCGCTGCCGGGGTTCGTGGTCTTGCTGCTGTCGAGTTCCGCGCTCGAGTCGCTGCGGCTCTATCGGCTGCCGATGAGCTTGCCGCAGCATGCCGGCGGGGCCATCGGGGAGATTGTCGGCAACGGCCTGGCCAAGGCGATGGGCTTTAACGGCGCAACACTGCTGCTGATCGCGCTCTTCGCCGCCGGCTGGTCATTGTTGAGCGGGATGTCGTGGCTCAAGCTGATGGAAGGCATCGGCGGCGGCATCGAAGCGTTGATTGCCGGCGTGCGCAAGCGCCGCGAGGCCCGGCGCGATCGGGAGATCGGCGCCGCGGCTCTCGAGCAGCGCGAGCATGCGGTCGAGGTCGCGCGCGACCGCGACGGCGAGGACCGCGAACCGGTCGTCGTGGTGCCGCCGACAATCGAGGTTCCCAAATCCGAGCGGGTGGTCCGGGAACGGCAGAAGCCGTTGTTCCAGGACTTGCCCGACTCGCCCCTGCCGCCGCTGGCGCTGCTCGAGGATGCCCCTTCCGCGCAGGAACAGGTGAGCGGGGAGACCCTCGAGTTCACGTCGCGATTGATCGAGCGCAAGCTCGCCGACTTTGGCGTTGCGGTGAGGGTGCTCGCGGCCTATCCCGGACCGGTCATCACCCGCTTCGAAATCGAGCCCGCGATCGGGGTCAAGGGCAGCCAGATCGTGAGCCTGATGAAGGATCTGGCGCGGGCGCTGTCGGTGGTCAGCATCCGCGTGGTCGAGACCATTCCCGGCAAGTCGTGCATGGGACTGGAGCTCCCCAATCCCCGCCGCCAGCTGGTGCGGCTGGTCGAACTGCTGTCCTCGGCTGCGTACAACGACATGCCCAGCCCCTTGTCGCTCGCCCTGGGCAAGGACATCGCCGGCAAGGCGGTGATCGCCGATCTCGCGCGCATGCCGCACCTGCTCGTCGCGGGCACCACCGGCTCGGGCAAATCGGTCGCGGTCAACGCCATGATCCTGTCCTTGATCTACAAGGCCGAGCCGCGCCAGGTGCGCCTGGTGCTGGTCGATCCGAAGATGCTCGAGCTGTCGGTGTACGAGGGCATCCCGCACCTGCTCGCCCCCGTGGTCACCGACATGAAGCTGGCGGCCAATGCGCTCAACTGGTGCGTGGGCGAAATGGAGCGCCGCTACCGGCTGATCTCCACGCTGGGCGTGCGCAACCTGGCGAGCTACAACGCCCGCGTCGCCGAGGCGCGCAAGGCGGGGCGGCCGCTGCTCAATCCGTTCTCGCTCACCCCGGAGACGCCCGAGCCGATCGAGGAAATGCCGTTGATCGTGGTGGTCATCGACGAGCTCGCCGACCTGATGATGGTCACCGGCAGGAAGATCGAGGAGCTGATCGCGCGCATCGCGCAGAAGGCCCGGGCCGCGGGCATTCACTTGATCCTCGCCACGCAGCGCCCGTCGGTGGACGTCATCACCGGACTGATCAAGGCCAACATCCCGTCGCGCATTGCGTTCCAGGTCGCGAGCAAGATCGACTCCCGCACCATCCTCGACCAGATGGGCGCGGAGACGCTGCTCGGGCAGGGTGACATGCTCTACATGCCGCCCGGCACCGGGCATCCGCAGCGCGTGCACGGCGCCTTCGTGTCCGACGGCGAGGTGCACCGGGTGGTCGAGCATCTGAAGGCCCAGGGCGGCCCGCAGTACCTCGAGGGGATACTCGCCGCCGGCGCCAACGGCGAAGACGAGGAGGGCGCGCGCATCGATGCCGGCGGCGGCGAGGCCGACCCGATGTACGACCAGGCCGTGGCGGTGGTGCTCAAGACGCGCCGCCCCTCGATCTCCCTGGTGCAGCGCCATTTGCGCATCGGCTACAACCGCGCCGCCCGGCTGATCGAGCAGATGGAGCGCGCGGGACTTGTCTCGGCCATGCAGACCAACGGCAACCGCGAGGTCCTGGTGCCGGCGGGCAAGGATTGACGCTTGTCCCGCGGCCTGACGCTGCTCGTGCTGTACGCGGTTGCGGCCCTCGCGCAGGGCGCCACGCTGGAACGGCTGCGCGCGTTCGTGCGCGACACCCAGACTGCGCGCGCGAACTTCACCCAGACGGTCACCGACAAGAACGGCCGGGTCGTGCAGCGCTCGAGCGGCCAGTTCGCCATTTCGCGCCCGGGCAAGTTCCGCTGGAGCGTCGACAAGCCCTATCAGCAGCTGCTCGTCGGCGATGGCCAGCAGGTGTGGATCTACGACCCGGATTTGAACCAGGTGGTCAGGCGCCGCAACGACCAGGCGCTGGGCTCAACCCCGGCGGCGCTGCTCGCCGGCCGCGGCGACGTCGAGCGCGCCTTCGAATGGCGCGACCTGCCCGAAGCCGACGGCCTGGACTGGCTGGGCGCCACGCCCAAGGACAAGGAGTCGACCTTCAGCGACATCCGCCTGGGCTTCGATGCGTCCGGACTCGCGGCGCTGGAGATCTGGGATAACTTCGGCCAGCGCACCAGGATCGACTTCGCCGGCCTCGAGCGCAATCCGAAGCTGCCGCCCGATCTGTTCGAGTTCACCCCGCCCAAGGGTGCCGATGTCGTCGGCGACTGACCTGTTCGTCGTTGCCAATCCGGCCACGCCGCTCGCCGAGCGCCTGCGCCCGACGAGCCTCGAGCAGGTCGTCGGCCAGCGCCACCTGCTGGGCCCGGGCAAGCCGCTCGCGGTGGCCTTCGCCTCGGGCAAGCCGCATTCGATGATTCTCTGGGGACCGCCGGGGTCGGGCAAGACGACCCTGGCGCGGCTGATGGCGGAGGCGTTCAGCGCCGATTTCATCGCCATCTCGGCGGTGCTCGCCGGGGTCAAGGACATTCGCGACGCGGTGGCCCGCGCCGAGGCGACGCTCTCGCAATCCGGGCGGCACACGATCCTGTTCGTCGACGAGGTGCACCGCTTCAACAAGGCGCAGCAGGATGCCTTCCTGCCTTTCGTCGAACGCGGCCTGCTGACCTTCATCGGCGCCACCACCGAAAACCCGTCCTTCGAGGTCAACAGCGCCTTGCTGTCGCGCGCCGCGGTGTACGTGCTCGAGCCGCTTAAGGCCGAGGACCTGGCGCAACTGCTCGAGCGGGCGCTGGGCGCGGCGATGGCCGACGCGAGCCTCGATGCGGCGGCGCGCGACGCCGTCGTCGCCTACGCTGACGGGGATGGGCGGCGGCTCATCAACCTGGTCGAACAGCTCGCCGTCGCGGCGACGCAGGCCAAGCGGCGCGCGCTCGACCTGCCGTTCATCGAGGCGACGATCGCCCGCAGCCTGCGCCGGTTCGACAAGGGAGGCGAGGCGTTCTACGACCAGATCTCGGCGTTGCACAAGTCGGTGCGCGGCAGCGATCCCGACGCCGCGCTCTACTGGCTGTGCCGCATGCTCGACGGCGGCGCCGACCCCCTGTACGTGGGCCGGCGCATGATCCGCATGGCGACCGAGGATATCGGCCTCGCCGATCCGCGGGCGTTGCGGCTCGTCCTCGACGCGGTCGAAACCTACGAGCGGCTGGGCACGCCGGAGGGCGAGCTCGCGCTGGCCGAAGCGGTGATCTACCTCGCCTGCGCGGCCAAGAGCAACGCCGTCTACGTCGCCTACGCCAAGGCGCGCGCCTTCGTCGCCGAGGATGGCTCGCGGCCGGTGCCCATGTCGATACGCAACGCGCCGACGCGGCTGATGAAACAACTCGGCTACGGCAAGGGCTACCGCTACGCGCACGACGAGGAGGACGCCTACGCGGCCGGCGCGCGCTACCTTCCCGAAGGCATGCCCGAAGTGGCGTTCTACTCCCCGACCGAACGCGGGCTCGAAGCGAAGATCGCGGCGAAGCTCGCGCAGCTGCGCGAGCGCGACGCCAAGACCGGCAGCGACGACGAAGAGTCCTGAACGCTGATCCCGGCACGCCGCGGCGGGCCGCTCCCGGGTCGCTTGCTAGAATAGGCGCATGCTAGACATCCAGTTGCTGCGCAGCGATCTCGCCGCAGTCGCCGCGCGGCTGCAACAGCGCGGCTACATTCTCGACCGGGACAAGTTCGAGCAGGTCGAGGCCGAGCGCAAGGCGATCCAGACTAAGACCCAGGGGCTGCAGGCGCGGCGCAACGCGCTCTCGCGCGAGGTCGGCGCCGCCAAGGGCAGGGGAGAAGAGGCCGCCGAGGCGATGCTCGAGGTGCGCAAGATCGGCGCCGAGCTGACCGGGCTCGAGCGCGAGCTCGCCGACATCCAGGCCGGATTGCGCGACTGGATGCTCGGCATGCCCAATCTGGCGCACCCGGGCGTCCCGGTGGGACACTCGGAGGCGGACAACGTCGAGACGCGCCGCTGGGGCACGCCACGCGCCTTCGACTTCCCGCCGCGCGATCACGTCGACGTCGGCGCCGCGGTCGGCGGGCTCGAGTTCGAAACCTCGGCCAAGCTATCCGGCTCGCGCTTCTATACGCTGCGCGGCGCGGTCGCGCGCCTGCACCGTGCGCTCGCCCAGTTCATGCTCGACCTGCATACCACCGAACACGGCTACACGGAGTGCTATGTCCCCTACATCGTCAATGCCGAGACACTGACCGGCACCGGCAACCTGCCCAAGTTCGAAGCCGACCTGTTCCGCGTGATCAAGGGCGGTGCCGACGACGAGGCGCGCCTGTATCTGATTCCGACCGCCGAAGTGCCGCTGACCAACCTGCTGCGCAATGAAATCGTCGCCGGCGACCGGCTGCCGCTCAGGCTCACCGCGCACACGCCATGTTTTCGCTCGGAGGCGGGGAGCTACGGCAAGGACACGCGCGGCATGATGCGGGTGCATCAGTTCGACAAGGTCGAGCTGGTGCAGATTGTCCACCCGGACCAATCCTACGCGGCGCTGGAGGAAATGACCGGCCATGCGGAGCGGGTGTTGCAGCGGCTCGAGTTGCCGTACCGGGTGATGACGCTGTGCACCGCCGATGTCAGCTTCGCCTCGGCCAAGACCTACGATCTGGAGGTGTGGCTGCCCGGCCAGCAGAGCTTTCGCGAGATCTCGTCGTGCTCGAATTGCGAGGCCTTCCAGGCGCGGCGGATGCAGGCGCGGTTCCGCAATAGCCAGGGCAAGCCCGAACTCGTGCACACGCTCAACGGATCGGCCCTGGCCGTGGGGCGCACGCTGCTTGCGCTGCTGGAGAACTACCAGCGCGCGGATGGCGGCATCGATGTGCCGGCGGTGCTGCAACCCTACATGGGCGGCTTGAAGATCATCCTGCCGTCCGGCTGAAGCGCTGTCGCCTCGCCGATTCCGACAGGCGAAGTGACGGCAGTCATGCGCTTGCCGTCGACGGCCCCTTGCGGGTCCCGCCGGAGACTCGCACGGCGTCGATGAATGCCGCAAGGGCGGGCGACACTTGGCGTCGGCCGGGGTAATAGAGGAAGAACCCGGGAAATGGCGGACACCAGTCCT
>Ga0074045_10001294_pt1 | contig 24266 bp, 20 predicted proteins | sample BogForMeECP23OM2_FD_94442 | JGI IMG/M metagenome (GOLD analysis project Ga0074045, IMG submission 94442) | Bog forest soil microbial communities from Calvert Island, British Columbia, Canada - Bog Forest MetaG ECP23OM2 | ecosystem: Environmental > Terrestrial > Soil > Wetlands ... | reverse complement strand
TGGGATACGTCATCGGTACCGGAAGCAAGGCGTGGCGCTCTGGCATGAACGTGGTCCGCATGAACGTGCGCACTTGCGGCGGCACTGAGCAGCTTGGCCCCACGCTCTATAACTCCGGCATGTCGGCCGACGTCGGGGTAATCGCCAAGACCCTGATCGAGCAAGACGGCCTCCAGAAGCTGGCGTTGGCAGGCTTTTCCATGGGCGGCAACATGGTGCTGAAGCTGCTGGGAGAGTGGGGCTATCAGGCACCGCCGCAGGTCAAGGCGGCGGTGGGAATTTCTCCTGCGATGGACCTCGCCGCTTCTGCCGACGCGCTGCACAACCCGGGCAATCGCCTGTACGAAATGAAATTCCTTTGGAGCTTGCGGCGGCGCCTCCAGCGCAAAGCTGCGCTCTATCCCGGGCAATTCGAGTTGCGCCATTTGCGCGGAGTGCGTAGCATCCGCGATTTCGACGACCAGATAACCGCGCGCCATTTTGGTTTTCTCGATGCCCAGGATTACTACACGCGCGCCGCGTCCACCCGCGTGATCGAGCGCATCGCTGTACCGACGCTGGTGGTGCACGCCGATGACGACCCTTTTATTCGCGTGCTGCCCGAAACCCGCGAGAAGCTGCTGCGCAATCCGCACATTACCTATGTCGAAACCCGACATGGCGGACATTGCGCCTTCCTTGCCGAGGCCAAGGGCTACGACGGACGTTGGGCCGAGCGCCAGGCCATCGCATTTATCCAGAGAATCGAGCGCGAAGAGCCGGTCGAAGTCCCCGTGCCGTGATTCGCCATCACGGGCAGAATCGCATCCTCGCACTGCTTCGTCAGATGATGAGTTTGTCTCCTACGGCGATTTGGCGCAAGATCTACGGGATTTGCCTGATTGGTGGTCATCCTATTGAGAGATAGTCTGTGCTGAAGCTGGGGCTGGCTTGAGGTCAGCCCGATTTCTCTTGGCGGACTTGCGATGAAAGGGACCGCGATACGTTAACCGTAGAAAGGATGCATTCCATGTCATCAGAGCAACCTAGAAGCAGCCCTCCCGAAAAGTCTCCCGCTCCGTCGTCTCCCGGTCACGGTGGAATTCTGAAGTCCGTGTCGCTGGCGATTGCGGCGATCTACGTCATCGCTTCCTTATACTTTCTACACGACGTACGTGACCGGCTGAAGGCTGTTGAACAGCAGCGGCAAACGCTGGAAACAGCGCAAGCTGCCCTCAACAGCCGCATCGATGCAACTTCCGCGGAGTTCAAGCAGGCCCTCAACTCGGAAGCCGGCACGACCAAGGCGGAGATCGATCAGCGTACCGCTGATCTGGAACGCCAGCAGAAGGCATCGGCAAGCAATCTGGCGGCGGCGCAAAGCAAGCAAAACCATCGGATCGCCGCGGTTAACGACGAGGTCAGCGGCATGAAGACCGAGGTTGGAGATGCCAAGACGGACATCCAGAAGACCCAGACCGACCTGGCAGCCACCAATGCCAAGGTGGAGCACGCCATGGGCGACCTTGGCGTGCAGAGCGGACTGATCGCCCACAACGCCAGCGAACTCGAGATGCTGAAGCGCAAGGGCGAACGCAATTACTACGATTTCACTCTGCTGAAGAACGCGCGCACCCCGGTCTCGACCATCAGCCTGCAGCTGAAGAAGGTAGACCCAAAGAAGAGCAAGTACACTCTGAATGTGATCGCTGACGATCGCAGCATCGAGAAGAAGGACCGCACTCTTCTGGAGCCACTGCAGTTCTACACCGGCCGCGACCGCATGCTCTACGAGGTGGTGATCTTCAGCGCCGACAAGAACACCATCAGCGGTTACTTGAGCACGCCCAAGAGCGCCCCACCGCCGAGCTGAGACGGCCGTATCTTCCCGAGATCGTTGACAGCCGTCTTCGAACGGCTAAGATACGGGCGTGGAGAAGATGGTCTATATTTCGCTCGGCTCTAACCTCGGCGACCGCACGGCCAACTTGCGTACTGCAATTGGCAGGCTGTGCGAACTGGGAAACCTGGTCGCGGTGTCTTCCTTCTATGAGACGGAGCCGGTGGAAGTCACCGACCAACCGTGGTTCCTCAATTGCGCAGTCGGCCTAAAGACCGAACTGACGCCCAGGCAGTTTCTCTCCAAACTGCTGAAGATTGAGCGGCAGATGGGCCGCCGTCGCTTGCGGCCAAAAGGTCCGCGGACGATCGATATTGACATCCTCCTGTTTGGAAACTCCATCGTGCAAACGCCGCAACTCAACGTACCCCACCCGGCCATGCACCAGCGGCGATTTGTGCTGCAGCCGTTCTCTGAGATCGCGCCAGACGTGAGACATCCTGTATTCAAAAGGAAGATCAGCGAGCTGCTGGAGGCGCTGCCAGGAAGCTCAGGTCAAGTGAAGAAGCAAGGCAAGAACTAGCGTTTTGGCCCGAGATGTCCTATGCGCGAACAGAGGCACCGCACCCCTAAACGACGGGCTGTTGGTCGCCGGCCAATTGCTCGAGCAACGATTTCAGCCGCACCAGCACCTGTTCCGGCTGCTTCTCTTTCAGCGAGAACTTCAGCACGCCGGCAGGCGTGAACTTGCTGTCGGGCTCTTTCGCGACAAAGCGCGCCAACTGTTCCGGATCGACGGAGGCCTTCTCGGTGAAACGAATGCTGACGGCTTCGCGGCGGCGCTCGATCTGGGCCACACCGAGGCGCTGCGACGCTAGCTTTAACGCAGCATACTCCAGCAGGTTGTTCACTGCGGCGGGCGGCGCGCCGTAGCGGTCGCCTAGTTCCTCGGCAACATCGGCGAGCTGTGACTCCGACTCTACGCCCGCCACCCGCTTGTAGATGCGTAACCTTTGGTTCTCCTCAGGAATGTAGGCGGCGGGAATGCGGATGTTGAGGCCGAGGTTCAACTGGGTTTCCGGCGCCTCTTCCTTCAGCTCGCCCTTCAGTTCGCGGACGGTTCGCTCCAGCATGGTGGTGTAGAGCTCAAAGCCCACGGCTTCGATGTGCCCGCTTTGCTGCCCGCCCAGCAGGTTGCCGGCGCCGCGCAGTTCGAGATCGAGAGCGGCGATCTTGAATCCTGCGCCCAGGTCGCTGAACTCCTTCAGCGCTGCCAGGCGACGCCGCGCGAGATCACTCAAATCGCGGTCGGGAGGAATCAGCAGGTAGGCATAGGCGCGCCGGTCCGAGCGGCCGACGCGTCCGCGCAACTGGTATAGCTCCGACAAGCCATGCCGGTCTGCGCGATTGATGATGATGGTGTTGCACAGCGGTATGTCGAGCCCGTTCTCGATGATGGTGGTCGCGACCAGGATGTCGGCCTCATGGCGCATGAAGGCAAGCATGACGCGCTCCAGTTCGCTCTCCGGCATCTGACCGTGGCCGATCAGGATGCGCGCCCTGGGCGACATCTCGCGAATCTTGTCGGCAATCTCGTAGATGCTTTCGACGCGGTTGTGTACAAAGTAGACCTGCCCGCCTCGTTCCAGCTCCTTCTCGATGGCCGAGCGCAGCAGCTTCTCATCCCACGCAGCGACGACGGTCTGGATTGCCATGCGATCTTTGGGAGGCGTTTCGATGACGCTCATGTCGCGCAGCCCCAGCAGCGACATGTGCAGGGTGCGCGGAATCGGCGTCGCCGACATGGTGAGCACGTCCACTTCCTTGCGAAGCTGCTTCAGCCGCTCCTTGTGGCGGACGCCGAAGCGCTGTTCCTCGTCCACGATTACCAAACCGAGATCGCTGAACTTGACATCCTTGGACAGCACGCGATGAGTGCCAACGACGATGTCCACTTCGCCCGCTTCGAGCTTCGCAATCGTCTCCTTCTGCTGCTTGGCCGTGCGGAAGCGGCTGAGCATCTCGATCTTGATGGGAAACGCGGCCAGCCGCTGCCGGAAGGTGTTGTAGTGTTGGAAGGCAAGCACCGTGGTCGGGGCCAGCACCGCGACCTGGCGATTGTCGTTGACCGCCTTGAAAGCCGCACGCATGCCGACTTCCGTCTTGCCATAGCCGACATCGCCGCACAGCAGGCGATCCATCGGTGTGGCCGACTCCATATCGCGCTTCACGTCGAGAATCGCGTCCATCTGGTCTTCGGTCTCGCTAAACTCGAACGTGTCCTCGAACTCGCGCTGCCACTCGGTGTCGGAAGCGAAAGCATGGCCCTCAGCGGTCTTGCGCACGGCGTACAGCTTCAATAGCTCTTCGGCCATGTCTCTCATGGCCTTCTTCACGCGTGTCTTCGTCTTCTGCCACTGAGCTGTGCCCAACCGGTTCAGCACTGGCTTCACGCCTTCGGACGAGCGATACTTCTGGACCAGGTCCAGTCGCGTTAGCGGCACGTACAGCCGCGCGCCTTCCGCGTACTCCAGGACCATGAACTCTACGGTGCCACCATCCTCCTGCGGCACGTCCTTCAGCCCCTGATACTGGCCGATTCCATGTTCGACGTGCACAACATAGTCGCCGAAGGCGAGATCGCGGAAGTCGGAGAGGAACGCTGATACCTTTGACTTCTGGCGCTGCGGTTGCGCCAGCGACACTTCCGGCTCGTCGAACAGATCGCGGGCGCCGAAGAGCACCAGGTTGGCTTCGGGAAGTGCGACTCCGTCGGGCACATAGGACTTAACAATGGTGGTCGCGGCAACGTCTTCCTCGAAGTAGGTTGACTCCTCCACATACACTTCGCTGCCCGGCTTGGGCGTGCGGCTGCCGATGCGAAACGACAGGTTGTATTCGTTGAAGACGTCGGCCAGCCGCTCGACTTCGCCTGTGCTCGATACGGCAAAAATGACGCGCTTGCCCTCGCGGGCGAGCTGATTGACCTCCTCGGTCATCGCCGCCACCGAGCCGTGAAAGCGCGTTGTCGGCTGAGTTTGCAACGTGAGATGCTCGCCATCATCGGCGTTCTCGATACCCAACTGCTCGACTGCGATGGTCGTCGCCTGCTGCAAGCGCGCGCGCCATTCCTCCGGCGTGAGGTACAGATCTTCGGGACGCACCAGATTGCCGACAAGGCTGCGCTCGTGCGCTTCCGACACCTTCGACCACCAGGCATCCTGGACCTCTTCGAGCGCGTCAGGCTCATGGAGTAAAACAATCGCGCCGGGCAGCAGATCGAAGATGCTCTCCCTTGCCCCAACGATGGGCGCATACAACTCCCAGCCGGGAAACACGGCAATGCCGGCCGCGCGCACGCTCTCTTCGATCACGTCGTCGTCGCCCGCTAGCCGACCTCCAACCAGCCGCGCGTTGATGGCCGCCAGCGTGGTCTCTTCCACCGGCGTTTCGGTCAGCGGAAGCAGAACCACCTCTTCCGTAGTCGCCGCGGAACGCTGCGTGCCGGGATCGAACTTGCGAATGGACTCCACTTCGTCGCCGAACAACTCGACGCGGACAGGCCGGTCCAGCTCCGGCGGATACACATCCAGCAGGCCGCCGCGATGGGCGAACTCGCCGGGCATCTCGACCACGTCCACCCGGTTGTAGCCTACGATGCGCAGGTGCTCGAGCAATTGCTCGGGATCGACCATCTCGCCGCGGCGCACGACCATCGCCAAGTCGGAATAGAATCCGGCATCGCGCAAGTGCATGGCGGTCGCCGATACCGGAGTGATCACAATGCTCACGGCGCCGGTGGTAATCTTCCACAGCGCAGTAGCGCGGGCTTCCTGAATCTCGGGATGGGGCGACAGGTTCTCGAAAGGCGGCACATCGTAAGCCGGCAGAGTCACGACCTGCTCCGCCGATAGGGCCCCGGTCAACTCGCCCAGCGAGCGCACCACCGGCAGCAAGTCATCCACGGCGCGGTTATCCGTGACAGTGATGATCAATGGCCGTGCGGTTGCGCGATGCAGCAGTGAGTAGAAGAGGGCTTTGCCGGTGGGAGTGAGCCCCGATACACGAACCCGCCCCGCGCCTCCCTTTACCTGGGTAACGGCACGCACAAACGGGGCAGACTTTTCCACGTCCGCAAAGAGTTCGCGGACGAACGGGAGGATCATTGCTTTTCCAGTTTACCGGAAAGTTCTACTCACCACAGAGACAAGGAGGCACAGAGAACAGGGGCGTTTTCACCACGGAGAACGCGGAGAGCACTGCGAGTGGAAATGAAGATAAAACTCCGTGATCAATGTGTTCCCGGTGCCTCTGTGGTGATTGGCCTTGCTTACTTGAAGCTGTCCAGAACCTGCAACTGCCGGTTCGCAACATCGTGGGGGAGAGGCGCATAACCTAGCGCGGAGCACTCCTTTTGGCCATTGGTCAAGGCCCACTGGAGAAGTTCAAGTAGCGCAGCTTTTTTCTTGCTGTCCTTCACTTGTTTTGGCCACAGGAGGAAGGTGAAAGCCGCGATCGGATAGGAATCCTTCCCAGATGCATTCGTGATAGAAGCAGGATCGCCTGCCATCGCAGAAGCAGCAGCGGTCACGCTTTCAAGGTTGGCACGGATGTACTCCCCGGCCGCGTTTCGAACCGCCCCAAAACTCAGTTGGTGCCGGATCGCATAGACGAGTTCGACATATCCAATCGAATGCGGGGTCCGCTGCACCGTGGCGGCGATGCCTTCGTTGTACTCCGTCCCCATTCCGACTGGCCATTTGAGGGTCATACCGGCACCCTCCGCGGCCTTCCATTCGGGACTGATCTTGGACAGATAGTCGGACCAGACATGGGTCGTGCCACTGCTGTCAGAGCGATGAACCACGATAATGTTGGCATCCGGTAATGACACACCTCGGTTGGCGCGCTTGATGATCGGATCATTCCATTTCGTGATCTTGCCGAGATAGATGCCAGCGAGAGCCTCGGGCGTGAACTTGAGGTCCTGGCCGAGATCTTTCAGGTTATAAATCGGAACCACGCCACCGAGCACCGAGGCAATCCGCGGGAAACCCGCCGCCGATTGCAACGGACCTTGATCAGACGGAGACACATCGGATGCCGCAAAGTCCACCTTACCCTGCAACAGGAGTTGAACGCCCGACCCTGACCCGACTGCATCGTAGCTGAGATGAATGTCGGAATGTTGCTGCTGAAAGGACTCAAACCACAGTTGATAAAGAGGCGCCACAAACGTCGAGCCTGCGCCGTACAGGCTGGTCTGCGCCACGCGCTGATTCGGTGTCTGGCCCATCTTCGCCTGGGCTCCGATCATCTCCCTGACGAGGCTTTCGGACAAGTTATCGGAGATACTGCCCCAGGCAAACTTGCTGGGAGTGACCAGGTAGGACCACAAGACTGCGTTGTCCGCGCCGACCACTTGAGCGGAGAGAAAACCTCCAAATATGGCCTGGCGATTGGTGGACGGCGAACGCGGACTGGACGCTATGTGGCCCTTGACCCAGATCTGGCCGCTCCCTTTAATCACTGCATCCGCCTGACTCGGACTTGCGACAACCTCGAATTTCCCGCTCTTCCGAAGCTGTTTGACCAGGCTGTCATGCAGTTCTGCCGCGCCGTTTCCATCGCTCCAGGAGGAGACAAATACCTTCTTGACCTGGGACAGATCCTTTGCGGTTTGTGCATGGATGGAAACAACCGCCAGATTCCACACGAGCCAATAAAAGGCTTTCCATGCAAAACGGCGCGGTCTGTGGGAGCGATTTCGCATAATTCAGAACTCGACGTGCAACCGGAACGACGGTACGGTTACCGGGCCGCGAACTTGGTTATATCCTGGATGAACAATGTACTGTAAGTCCGGCCCGAGGTAGATTCCGCGCCAAAAGTGGGCGGTGTAATAGGTCTCGAGAATATTCTCTCGCCCGTACGTCAGCCCTCCGTCCCCCAGGATGAACCCGAGCCCGCCGTAGGAAAGGTACCGGGCGTGCTCACTGGAGATGCCATTGGAGACGAAGGCGATTCCGGCGCGATCATACTTCCTTTTCCACATGCGGCCGGCAAAGCCAGCTCCAGCCTGAAATGTCTGGTCGACTTCGGTATAGGCCCAGGATTCGGTCTTGCCGTTGTTCCAGCCAAAACGTCCGTAAACCACGATATTGGGCGTTAAAACCTGCTCGAAATTGACCCCAAACCCATATTTCGCCGTCACCTGCTGAGGATGGTTGGTAATATCCGGCGTCGCAACCTTGCCCTCCAGGTACTGTTCGTTGGCCACCTGGTAGATGCCCATGTTGGCATTGTTGATATAAGCCAACAGGCGAATAATCCCATCCTTCTTCTTTAGGAACCCGCGGTGCAGCTCGAACTCGAAATTAGAAGCGTTGGAGCGGCGCAGGTTCCAGACCAAATCGGGTCCGTTCGCAACCGTGGGCAGCAGCGCCTCGCCAAAGCGAAATCCCAGCTTCGGGCTCTGATATTCGACGATGAGCCCGACGGTGTAACCCCGAGTGTCAGCCGCATAGTCATATCCTCCGTTCTGGTCAACGGTCCAGTTCATGAACTGCAAATGGCTGTCGCTGCCGACGGAGTTTACGTCAAAGAAGTCTGCCATACCGAATTTCCCAAAGCGGAGTTCGATCCGGCGGGCAGGCAACTCCGAAAAGGTGGAAAGCGGTCCCCGGGCGTTCTCAACCTTTTGATGACTCAGAGCAAACACCTGGTGGTACATTGCCCGTGCGAGGTAAGGAGCCTGGCTTAGCGACGGGTTCCGCACTACGTCAAGATTCGTGAAGCCGGCCAGGCCAAGCGCCTGACTCAATCCCTCGCCCCCGGCTTCTTCGACGTCAACCAGGAGCTCGATTGACTTTGTGAGCTCGAAGCCGGTGTACAGCGTCAGCACCCGGGAAGTGGCCTTCTCATAGTAGGGCTGAAAACTGTGCGGGCCCGAATATAGGGCATAAAACGGCGGATTCGTCTGGAAGATGAAGTTGGCCTGGCCCGAGATCCAGAAGCGGCCCTCCTTGAAATGAGGGAACATGGTCTGCACGGTTTCATCCGCTGCTCCCGGATCGACGCTTTCCGAGGCCGTGCTACCCGGGTCTTGTGCAGAAGCTGAGGGCGCGATTATTGCCAGCGGGCCAAGGAGCAGAACGGCCCAGGCGAGGAGGAGCGGCATTGAGCGCCGCAGACTCTGGTCACCGCTCAGCCGGATTGTCGCAGGAATCGGCAATGACAATCACACGTTCATTCCGACCGAACCAGTTCCGATCCTGAATGGAAGAGGGCGAAACTATCTTATTGCCTAATTATTTCAGATTAATGAATGGGACAACACAGGCGGAGGTGAGTCCGATCTCATCCAGGAATTCCACCTATGGGCAACTTTTTCCGAAGCAGGCGGAACTTCCGGGATATCGTTTGCGTACCTTGGATTGACAGCAGTTTGGCCATGTCAGTACGCGAGGCGGCGCGACAAGAGTAAGGAGGACGTCATGGATGGAAATATTGTAGGGTTGGTAGCAGTGATCATGGTCTTCGGCATCCCGATCGCGGCGATGTACACCTATTACCGGGTGCGCAAGTTGCGCACGGAAGAACGTCTGGCGGCCATTGCCCGCGGAGTCAGCGTTCCGATGGAACCTGAGCTTTCCCAGGCGGCGCGCACGCGACGGTCCGGTATTTTGCTGGTGAGCGGCGCGGTGGGCTACACGATCGCTTTTGCGCTTATCGCTCGCGTCGAACCTGATGCCTGGATCGCCGCGGCGTTTGGCGTCATCCCGTTTGCCGTGGGAGTTGGGTGCTTCCTGGATTCAGCCCTGGTGCGCCGCGACCTGCACGCTTCCTGACGCTATGCGGCGGGGCTGATCGGCTCCGCAACCTCTCTTGCGCCATAGATAGATGAGAATTGCGTCCGGTGACTTACTGCAAAACCCACTCCCCAAGTACCGCTCTTACCACACCACACACAGCTGGTCGCTGGGGCGCACCATCGGCGATCCCGCCGAACAGGAGAAAGCCTTCGCGAACGGAGGAAAGTTCGATAGGGGCCCAATTACGCGGAACTTGGCTACCGGGTGCGGATCGCCCTGGACCATGAGCCGCTGGGTTTCGGGCCGCGTTTCATCGCCACGAAATTGTCCCCACGCAATAAAGAACTGCTGATCTGGTGTAAAGCCGTCGACGGTTGGCGCCGCAGGCTTCCCTTGTTGCGATTTTTGGAACGCCAGATACGCAATCTTGACGCCGGCCAGATCGCCGATTGATTCGCCCAAAACTAACTTTCCTTGATGATGGATGTTCGGCTCGATGTAGTAGCCATCGAACTGGTTCACCACACACTGCGTTTTTGCCTGAAACTTCTTAAGGTCGTCCGCTGTCCACCAGTTGTTCAGGCGCCCCTGCGCATCATATTTCGCCCCCTGATCGTCGAAGCCGTGACTGATCTCGTGGCCAATAACAACGCCAATCGCGCCATAGTTATACGCGTCGGTCGCTTTCACATTGAATGCAGGCGGCTGCAGGATTCCGGCGGGAAAAACAATCTCGTTGAGCAGCGGATTGTAGTACGCATTTGAGGTCGGGGGAGTCATACCCCAGCGGCCACGATCGACCGGCTTGCCGATGGTCGAGCGATCGTCGTTGACAGCAAACTGAGCGGCAGACAACACATCGTCGAAGTAAGAGTTACGGGTGATGACGACGCTGCTGTAGTCCTTCCACTTGTCGGGATATCCAACCTTGACATTAAAGGTTGCGATTTTTTCCATCGCCTTCTTCTTCGTATCCGGACTCATCCAGTCCAAGCCGTTGACCGTCTCGGACATCGCAGCCAGGATGTTCTTGATCATCTCCTGCGCCCGCGCCTTGGCCTCCGGCGGGAAATACCGGGCAACGTAGTCGCGGCCGAGGGCCTCTCCCAAAAGCAGGTCGGTCGATTCGGCGCAGCGCTTCCATCGCGGCTTCAGTTCCCCAACACCGCCGAGGGTCTTTTCGTAAAAATTGAAATTTTCCATAACAAATGGGTCGGAAAGAAACGTTGCTGACTGATGCAGGACTTGCCACGAGAGATAGGTCTTCCAGTCTCCCAGAGGCGTCGCGCCCAACTGCCGGTCAAACTCTGCAACAAACTTGGGCTCTGCCACGTTGAGGTCCACACGCGGAAGTTTGGCGTCGCTGTAATAGGCGCTCCAATCAAAATGCGGAGACATTTTCTGCAACTCGGCAAAAGTGGTTTTGTGATCGGTCGATTGCGGATCGCGACGGGCAACGTTGTCCAGAGTCGCTTCCGCCAATGCGGTCTCGAATTGCATTACCTGCGTGGCAGCTTTGGCAGCAGCGGCATCGCTGTATCCAGCAAGCTTAAACATGTTGGCGACGTGAACCAGGTATTGCTCTCGCGCTTGCTTGAATCGCGGTTCGGTCTTGAAGTAGTAGTCACGGTCGGGAAGGCCCAGTCCGCTCGCTTGAATGTCGGCAATCACCTGCCCAGGATTGTGATTGTCAGAAGCCGCATTCAAGGCGAACGGAACCTGTATTCCGAGGTCTTGCAGCCGCATAATCATTTTCTGCAGACCGGCCTGGTCCTTGATCGCGTTGATGTCGGCTAGTAGCGGCTTGATGGGAGTGGCGCCGGCCAGGTTCACCTTCGACTCATCCATGCACGCGCCGTAATAGTCACCGATTAACTGGTCCACGCTGCCCTTTGGTTGGTCCTTCTTCGGCGAGGCTTCTTCCAGAATCACCCGCAGTTGGTCTTTATTGGCCTCGCCAGCGGCCCAGCGGCGGCTCCAGCGGTCCATAGTGGCGGGAATGGGATTGGCGGCACGCCACGCGCCGTTGGCAAACTGGTAGAAATCTTTGCAAGGATCAGCCGCCCGATCAAGGTCGGCGGTCTCGAGGCCGACCTGGGCTTGTCCAAAGGCGACGGCTGAGCACAGTGCCCAGCAGAATACAGTTAGGAGAAATAGTCGGGAAATGCGCATCGTGTCCTTCTTGAGCAGGCAATGAAGTGCAACGGCTAATTTTACTTCCGTGTGCAGGCGGATTGCGCCTGTCCTCGAACTCGGCCCGGTTTAGGCTGATCGCGTCAACATCGGCAGCCGCGCCGCGCCATACAGCCCGGCATCGCTGCCCAGCAGCGCGATGGTCACCACGGTATGCTTTCCACCTTGCCGTACGTCCTCGGGGGCGGTGATGGAATAGATGGATGAGCGGACCTTCATTTCCTCAAACATAGTGGGGGCGAAGGCCTCCCACGCGCTGGCTACCCCGCCGCCAATCACATACATGGGCAGGTTCAGCGCGTTCACCATCCCTCCAATCCCGATGGCCAGCGCGCGGCCAACCCTCTGGTAGATTCGCTGCGCTGACGCATGACCCTGGATGGCGAGCTGATAAATCCCTCGTGCTGTAAATTCGACACTGCCCCGCGCTCCCTCTGCCAGGTCAGGGGCATTTCCACTAGCAATGGCCTCATGCGCCATACGTACGATCGCAGTTGCAGAAGCGTACTGCTCCAGGCAGCCACGGCTGCCGCATCCGCAGAGATGCCCTTCCGGCTCCACGTTGATGTGACCCAGCTCGCCCGCCATGCCGGTCATGCCATGCCAAAGGTGCCCGTTGAAGACCAGGCCCCCGCCCACACCGGTCCCCAGCGTGTACATGGCCATGCTATCCATGTTGCGTCCGGCGCCGAGCCATTTCTCACCCATCGCGGCTGAGTTGGCGTCGTTCTCCAGAATCACGGTCGTCCCGAGTTTACGCTCGATCTCTTCACGAACCGGAAAGTTCACCCAGTCGGGAAGGTTCGGCGAGCGGACAACCGTGCCGGTATCCATATCAATGAAGCCGGGCACGCCAACGCCTATGCCTCCCAGTTGGCCCGAGTCGCGATACTTAACGCCCAGCGATTCGATGGCGCTGCACATCTCGCCAATCACGAAATCGCGGCCCCGCTGAACTTCGGTTCCGAGTGTCAACTTCTCTAGCAGTTTGCCGTCGCTATCCACGGCGGCGATGCGAAGGTTGGTCCCCCCGAGATCTACTCCTATAGAATAAACAAGCATGAAGTCCTCTGCACGGCTCTCGATTTTCACTTCTGACACTGCGGGCAATAGTGACTGCTGCGACCAGCGATGATAACGCGTTTTATGGGCGTACCGCACACCAGGCACGGCTGGCCCTCGCGACCATACACCCGGTGCTGCAACTGAAAGAATCCCTCGCGCCCTTCTGCGTCAACGTAGTCGCTCACCGACGAGCCACCCATTTCGATGGCCTCGCGCAGAACTTCCTGTATCCGGCCGTGAAGTTTGCGCAACTCTGCGCGAGTCAGCGACGCCGCCCGCCGGCGCGGCCGGATTCCAGCGCGAAAGAGAGATTCGTCAGCATAAATATTCCCCACGCCGCTTAACAGCTTCTGGTTTAGCAGCGCGCTTTTGATAGGAGTCTTGCGGCCACGGAAAAGCGTGAGGAATCGCTCGATCTGGGAATCCAGAGGCTCGTCACCGGGAGCAGTGAATCCCGCAGCGCTCTTGGATTCGATCCGCACAACCGCCAACCTGCCGAACCGTCGCGGATCGACGAAGCGCAGCTCGCGACCCGAGGCCAGCTTCAGAACCGCATGAGTGTGCCTGGCCAGCTCGAGTTCGGGCGATGCAATCAGCAGCCGGCCGGTCATGCCGAGGTGAACGATCCACTGCCCTCGTACTCCTGACCTCTTGTTTCGACTCGGGCGTTCGAGGTCGAAGACAATGTGCTTGCCTACACGCCGCACGGTTGCGATACGGGAGCGCTCCAACACCGACGCGATTTCTTTCGCCGGCGATTTCAGCGGCTGGGGCTTTCCGCCCAGCCAGACGGACTCCACCACGTCGCCGGCGACGCGCTGGTTGAGACCACGAGCAATCGTCTCCACTTCGGGAAGTTCGGGCATTCTGTTCAGTTTACGGCAAGCGAACGCTCCGCTGTGCCAGGCCCAATTGCGCCACCTGAGTTGAAGCTGTAAAATTCGTAATTACCCGTCTCACTGTAATCTCCCCGAATTTCGTTAGTGCTTGCTGAATGTGAGGCGAGTTGTGTGCGAATTTATGCGGTCGCCAGGTATCCAGTGGGCGATTGTGAATGGAGCAGCAAGTTGAAGGTCAGTAAGACAGCAGTGGTCGTCGGCGCCCAGTGGGGCGATGAAGGCAAAGGCAAGATTGTTGACGTTCTCTCCGAGCGGTTCAAGCTTGTGGCACGTTATTCCGGTGGCCACAATGCCGGGCACACGGCCACCATCCACGGCAAGAAGTTCATCCTTCAGCTCATCCCGTGCGGCGTGCTGCGCGAAGGCTGCCGTGGTGTGATCGGTAACGGGGTCGTGCTGGATCCGTTTGCCTTCATCAAGGAAGTGGATGCTCTGCGCGCGACCGGTGTTCGGGTGGACGGTAATTTGTTCGTCAGCAATCGCGCGCACGTGATTCTTCCCTACCACCGCATGATCGAACTGGCCTCGGAGAATGCGCCCGGGCGCGTCAAGATCGGCACGACTTCGCGCGGCATTGGTCCCACCTACGAAGACAAAATGGCCCGCAGCGGATTGCGTGTTCAGGACCTGCTCGACAAGACACTGCTGCGCAAGCACATCGAGAATGCCTGTCGCGAGAAGAACACGATCGCGCACGCTCTGTTCAATAGCGAGCCATTGGATCCCGACAAGATGTACGCCGACTATGCGGAGATCGCCAACCGTATGGCTCCGTTCGTCACAGATACAGCTTTGCTGCTCAATCGCGCCATCGCCGAAGGCGAATCGGTCATGTTCGAAGGCGCGCAGGGGACCATGCTCGACATCGACCATGGAACGTATCCTTTCGTCACCTCGTCGAGCGCGACTTCGGGCGGCGCAGTGACCGGAACGGGCGTGCCGCCAACCTCGATCAACATGGTTATCGGCGTAACCAAGGCGTATTGCACACGAGTAGGCGGAGGTCCGTTCCCCACGGAATTGAAGGAAGAGGTTGGCGAGGCGCTGCGCAAGAAAGGCAACGAATTCGGTGCGGTCACTGGACGTCCGCGGCGCACCGGTTGGCTGGACCTGCCGCTGCTGCGCTACTCCAACATGATTAACGGCACCAGTTGGCTGGTGGTGACCAAGCTTGACGTGCTGGATGAGCAGGCCGAGATCCCAGTCTGCGTGAGCTACCAGGTTAACGGCAAGGAGACGCAGGAAGTTCCCGCGCAGGCTTCCGGATACGAGAAGATCGAAGCGGTTTACACTAAGCTGCCAGGCTGGCAGACAAGCACCTTCGGCATCAACAAGTATGAGCAGTTGCCGGACAAAGCCAAGCGCTATCTGCAATTCGTCGAGAAGGAATCGGGCGCGAGGGTCGGCATTGTCTCCACCGGGCCTGACCGTGAGCAAACGATTTTCGTTCCGGAATTCGCCAAAACGCTCGACGCGGTGAGCGGAACCACTCGTTGAACTGCGGCGGTCAGCTGTTCGATGAATGGTTCTCGGGTGGAGCGTACCTTCAGGTCCGCGTCAATCGTTCTCTTTTTGTCATCCCTCGCGGGCTTCAGCCCGCGAGGGATCTGCTTTAATAGCTTTCTTACCGCACTCCGTTGCAACTTGGAGGTTCGCATGGTGGTATTGGCAGTCATCTGGATGGCAAAGCCAGGACACGAAGACGAGGTGGCAGAGATCTTTCGCAAGCTAACGACTGCGTCGCGGCAGGAGGCGGGCTGCCTCATGTATCTCGTCCATCGGCACAAGACGGATGCTCGGCGCTTCTTCATCTATGAGCAGTATCGCGACGATGCGGCTCTCAACGCCCATCGAGAGTCGGCGCACTTTCAGGAGTACGCGGTCGGTAAGCTGAGGCAGATCGCCGACCGCAAGGCAGGCGAGTTGTATTCGCCGCTGACAGACGACTAGGACCCAGCCGTCACCGGCTGGGCCAAGGCATCGCCCGGTTGCCTGAGTTCCTCGCGCAACATGTCGAATAGTGCAGCCAGAACCGACGCCACCACCGGTCCCAGGAATAAACCCAGGAAGCCGAACGCTTCGACACCCCCGAAGATAAAGAACAGCAGTACCAGCGGGTGCAGCTCCACCCGTCCGCCCACCACCCAGGGCCGGATCACATTATCGATGCTACTCACCACCAACAAACCCCAAGCCAGCAGAAACACGCCCTTCCAGATGGAACCGGTTACGAGCAGATAGATCCCCACTGGCCCCCAGACTAACGCCGAACCCACGACCGGAATAACCGACGCAAATCCCGCCGCAAGCCCCAGCAGCAGCGAGGAGTCCATGCCGACGATGCGCATGGCAATCCCGGTGAGCACACCCTGCGCAACTCCAACGGAGAGGATGCCATAGACATTGGCGATGATCGTGTCAGAGATGTTCTTATACAGCCGCGCAACTTGCTCGGGTGAGAGAGGCAGAAGCGTTCCGGCACGATATGCCACTTGCGCGCCGTCGCGAAACAGGAAGAACACGACCACGAAGGTAATCAGCGTTTCGACGATGAAGCGAGCAGCACCGCTGAGAACGTTCGCGCCAAAACCAACCAGCCAGACGCTGACCTTCTGGGCGTTGGAACTAACCATCGCTCCCAGGTCGTACCTGGAAAGATCAACCCAGTGGCTGACATAGCGGATGGGGCGGTCCGCCAGGGACATCACGAGCGCTGGGAACCCTCCCTCCTCGGCACTTCTCCGGCCCAGGTAGTGGGCTGCCGACAAAGCTTCGTTCGCCGCCAATATGGCGATAATGAAACTGGGTACGGCGAACAGTGTGAGCAGCAGCAATGTCGAAAGCAGTGCGGAGCTGCCTGGCCGTCGCTTGTTCCACCTCACAAGACGCTCGTGCAGAGGATAAAAGACGACCGCAAGAATGATCGCGAAGGCAATCGGCCTCAGGAAAGATTGGATGATGACAAACGTGAGCGCGAGCGCAATCAGCAAGGAGACCGTTAGAAATAGAATGGTTCTGCGCTTGTTGTCCATAGAGAAGTCCGCTCAAGTTGTAACACGAACCCTCCGGGGAGGATAGCGAAGTGCCGCCGTTGGCGAGGCGTTGCAATGAATCCGCGAAAATAGAGAGCACAACCGGTAACGTATTCGTTTATAATACAATGTATGGCAAGCTCAAACATTCTCACACTTCGGATCGATAGCCAGCTCAAGAAAAAGCTTGATAAGTTGGCGAAGACCACGCAACGCAGTCGTTCGTTCCTCGCTGCTGAAGCCATCCGGGAATACGTCACCCTCAACGAGTGGCAGATCGCGGAAATAAAGAGAGGAATTCGAGAGGCGGATGCGGGAAACTTCGCCACTGAGGACGAAGTAGCGGCGATGCGAACGAAGTGGAAACGCCGTGTGCGTTGAGTGGCTGAGCCTCGCTCTCGCTGATCTGAACGCCGAGGCAGAGTACATTGCTCGGGATAACCCGAGCGCTGCCGAACGCATTGTTGACGACATCTTCGCGGCGACGGACCGTCTGGCGGTTTTTCCTGCGATGGGCAGACCCGGCCGGGTGCTAGGCACGCGCGAATTGGTTGTTTCGAATACTCCGTACATAGTTCCTTACCGAGTTCGCGGACAGACGGTTGAGATCATTCGCGTTCTCCATGGTTCCCGCAAATGGCCTGAAGATTTCAGATGAGCGCCGGAGCAAACGGCCACCTCGGTTCACGGTGCCTCCCCTGCCAACCCCAACTCCCCGGCAATCCCTTTCATCGCCTCGATGCAGAACGCAACGTGCTCGTCGAGGTCAACGCCCAGCCCGGCGGCGCCGTTGACGATGTCCTCGCGGCTGACCGCACGCGCGAAGGCTTTGTCCTTCATCCGCTTGCGCACCGACCGCGCGTCCACCTCCGCCAGCGACTTGTTCGGCTTGATCAGCGCGGTCGCAGTGATAAATCCAGCCAGTTCATCGCAAGCGAACAGCGCCTTCTCCAGGTTCGAGTCGCGAGTCACGCCCGTGTAGTCGGCGTGCGACATGATGGCGCGGCGGATTTCCTCGGGAACACCGCGCCGGGTCAGAATTTCGTTTCCTTTGTAAGGGTGATCCTCTAGGCTGGGATATTTCTCGTAGTCAAAATCGTGAATCAGGCCGACGACGCCCCAACGTTCTTCGTCCTCGCCAAACTTTCGGGCGTAGGAGCGCATGCACGCCTCCACTGCCAGTGCATGTTTACGCAAACTTTCTGATTGGGTGAACTCAGTTAGTAAACACCACGCATCGGAACGAGTCATTCCGCGATTCTCCCATGTTTTGCAGGTTTTATGCCGCTCGATTGGGTCGTGAACGCCGCATTCGCACGGCTTTTCCGGCTTCTCATTTCATTATTCTCTTGACTGTATCAGAGAAATACCGCACAGTACCGCTAGCTGTTTTTCGGTGCCCGCTCTGGCACTCCCGCAGCCTGCATGGCCACGACTCTCGCGCCGGTGGACTCCCGCGAAGTGGTGAGATGCGATCAGTGCCATCTCGTCCAGTTCAAAACCGTCAACAATCTTTGCCGCCGTTGCCGCACGTCTCTGGATGAGGACGAGCCCGAGCCAGTCCTCACGCTTTGTTTGCCGGTGGCTATCGAGGAGCCATCTGACCGCTCCGAAGTGCACGTGGCGATGGCGATCCGCAGTCTGCGGCTGCGCGCCGGCCTGAGCCAGCGGCAACTAGCGCTGCGCATGGGCGTGCCGCGCACTTACGTCTCCAAGATCGAGAACGAGAAGGCCACGCCTACTCTGTCGTCGCTCGCCCGCTTGGCAGCGGCGCTGGAGGTCAGTGTGCCCGATCTTCTAGTGCAGGCCTGCGGGCCGTCGCGCGGAGATGAGATCAACGAGGCGCTCGCCGATCCCTTCGTCGCCGAGTTGGCTGTATTCACGTCGCAACTGAACGCGATGCAGCTTGCGAACGTGCTGTCGCAGGTGCGCGACATGGTTGAGCATCCGCGCCGGTACACGCAGAACTAGCACGGATCGGCATTGAGTGTATGAGCTCTATCCTGCGCGGTTAAGTCCGCCCCGGCACGCACAAACGGGTGCGCTCCGGAAGAGCCGGAACCCGCGTGAACCTAAGCCGACCGGAAGGTGCCGAGGCCCGTGCCTCGGCATTTTCTTTGCGGGTGTCGAAAAGGGGGCTTACCACTCGCTTTTCACTTGGCCAGTTCCCCGGGAACAATCCCATCGGTCAGCGTAAACGTGGCACCGACACTGCCTACTAGCGCCGACTTGCGTGTCAGCCCAGCGCGATCCCGCAGGCGGTACACCGCTTCTATGCCGGTGCAATGCGCTCCCAGAAGGTTCGCGACTTTGAATTCCTTGAATTCGTCGCCCGTCCAGTTCACTTGCTCGTCGCTGGCCGCAAATAGATGCAGACCGCCTACGACTCCATATATGGGCAGGTCGCGGTAGTTCGCAGTTGTATACGTCAAGATGTTGACGATGCCCGCATGCCCGCAGCCGGTCACCACAACCAAGCCCCGCGCCGTGTTCAGTACCAGAGACTGGTCCTCGGGGATGTTGTCTTCGACTAAACCATCCGGTGTCTGTACCTTTCCCGTTACGCTCCAGTTGCGCTCGGGATACTTACGGGGCACGGGGCCGGTAAGCCAGGCCCCCGGGAAGATCTCCCCGCCCTCCGAGTGCTCGATGAACTTTCCCCCTGTGGCTTCGTACTCTTTGCGAATCGCGATCATCTTGTTGCCTTCGCCCTTCGGCGACGGCCGGCTATAGAAAATTCCTTTGGCGACATGTACCACCGACAGTGCCGCCGGGGCCTTCTTCATCAACTCGCGCCGCAGCGTCATCAGGCCCGTTACATGGTCCCAGTGATTGTGGGTGAGAATCACTTCCTGCACGTCGGACAGATCGATGTTCAGATCCCGCGCATTCTGCAACACGGTTTCCGGATGTGCCCCGGTGTCTACCAAAATACGGTGGCCTTCCGCTTGCACGAGCGCAGAAAAACCCCACTCTCCCATGCCCTCCCGCTCTCCTACCAACATGGTGGAAAGCAAGGTGATCTTCAGCGCTCGAATCTGCGCCGTAGGCTGGCCAACCCTGTCAGCTTGAGCCTGGGATCTAGCCAACTCCTGTACGATCGTCGGAAAGGAAAAAATACTGACGGCCATGAGGGCCCAGACACGAAAACGGGTTCGCATATGCATAGCTAAAACTCGGCCGAGTGCCCGCAATCTTACCAGTTTTTGCCGGGCTCCGGATTGTTTGACAACGGTGACGGTTGCGAGCAGGCCATTGCAAAATTGATGCCAGCTTTGCACTCGTCCAAGTCTTGCCAAACCCACTCTGTGTTGTGTGCTTTCCAGAACTGATCTTGCCGCCGCCTCCGCTTTCGTTGCAACCCCTTCTCCCGTATGCTAGTTTCGTATCATTAGAGGTGTGCTTTGCGTGCACAAATGCCCGCTGGGCTGAACCGCAAAGAGGCCGAGATTTACTCCCGCCTCGATCCGGAGCGGCTGCCCCACCACATCGCCATCATCATGGACGGAAATGGCCGCTGGGCCAAACGCCGCCATCTGCCTCGCATCGCGGGACACCGCTCGGGGGTTGCGGCGGTGCGCTCCACCATTGAAACCGCCGCACGCGTGGGCCTGCCAGCGCTCACCCTCTATTCCTTCTCGGTCGAGAACTGGAAACGCCCCAAGTCCGAAGTTCAGTACCTGATGAACCTGCTGCGCCGCTACCTGATGATGGAACTTCCCACCATGATGGAGAACAACATCCGGCTGCAATACATCGGGCGGCAGCAGGAGCTGCCGCAAGAGGTACAGGAGCGCATGGCGTGGGCCCGCGAAATGACCGAGAAGAACACTGGCATGGTGCTCACGTTGGCGCTGAATTACAGCTCGCGGACGGAGCTGGTGGATTGCTTCAACGCCCTAGCCCGCGAAGCATCGCGAAATGGCGGCTTGGAACATCTGAAGGTGGACGAGAAGAGCATCGCAAACCATCTCTATACGAACGGCTTGCCCGAGCTCGACCTGGTCATTCGCACCAGCGGCGAGATGCGGCTGAGCAATTTCCTGCTGTGGCAGGTCGCCTACGCCGAGATCTACGTCACCGAGACCCTCTGGCCCGACTTTCGCGGCACCCAGTTGCTGGAGGCCATAGAAGCGTTCCAAAAGCGCGAGCGCCGCTTCGGGGGATTGGTCGGCGACAACAACGGACACTCCTTGTGAAGCGCGTCCTGACCGCGGCCATCCTGATTCCTCTCGTCATTCTGGCTCTGTTCAAGGCGCCGCTGTGGCTGTTCACGTTGCTGGTGTTTGGGGTGGCGGTGTTAGCCGCGCGGGAATACCTGGGGATCGCCAAGGCACAGGGATTTCGTCCCTTCTACAGGGTTAGCTACGCCGCGCTGACGCTATCGTTTGTCATCATCTGCATGATTTCCTACGTGGTCGCGCAATTCTCCATCGCGGCGGCAGATGGGCAAGCAGTCACAGTCGGCATGGACATCATCAGCGTTTTTGGCATGTCGATGCTTTGGAGTATCGCCGTCATTCCGGCGGTAGTGCTGCTGGTCCCGTTGGGGCTTCTACTTGTGAGCATGAGGCGAGAGCCACTCTCGAGCGCGCTGCCTGACGCGGCTGTCTCCTACCTGCTGGTGCCGTATGTCGGACTGACGCTGGGGTTGCTTCCCATCCTTCGTTCCGCGAGAAACGGTGCCCTGTTTCTGCTCTGCCTGATGCTGCTGGTGTGGTGCGGCGATATCGCGGCCTACTACGTGGGCAGGGCTTTCGGAAAACATAAGCTCGCGCCGCAAATAAGTCCGGGCAAGACGTGGGAAGGCGCGGTCGCGTCTGTGATCGCAGCTATCGCAGTTGGGCTCGTGCTCTTCCATTACATCAACGCGCTTGCGAGCGCGTTGCGTAGCGCACACGCGCTTTCGATTCCGAACGCCCATCCTATCTTTACGCTTCCTCCTTTGTGGTTGGTGGCTCTGTTTGCAGCAGGGGTGAACATTGCGGCGCAACTGGGCGACTTGGTGGAGTCGGCCCTGAAGCGAGGCGCGGGGGTAAAAGATTCGGGTGCGCTGTTGCCCGGTCACGGCGGGATGCTTGACCGAATTGATGCCCTGCTGTTCGCCTTGCCCGTCGGATTCATCTTTTACGTTGCGGGCTTGAGCCGGTATTTCTCCTCAGGAGCTTCCGGGTCCGTTGGCTTTGTCGCGCGGTGATGGCCAGACCAAGGCGTACGATAGACAATATGCTGCTGTGAACAGCAGGTCCCTCCGCTCGGGCTGAAGCCTTCGGTCGGGATGACAAGAAATTAAGAGCAGACTGAACGCGGGCCTGAAGGCCCGCTCTTCCACCTGCATGAAACGCATCGCCATCCTCGGTTCCACCGGCTCCATCGGCAAGAGCACGCTCAGCATTGTCGAAAGCTTCCCCGACCGCTTTTCCATCGTCGCCATGGCGGCGGGCAACAACGTGGAACTCGCCTTCGAGCAGGCGCGCCGCTGGCGTCCCCAATTGATGTCGATGGGTTCGGTGGAGTCTGCCGGACAGCTCCATGACAAGATCAAGAAAGCTGGGCTCGGTAACGACATCGAGGTGCTGCACGGCTCGCTTGGCTCGGTGAGAGTTTCCACCCATCCCGATGCCGACTTCGTGGTGAGCGCCATTGTCGGGGTTGCCGGGCTCGAAGCCACCTACGAAGCGGTGAAGGCAGGCAAGACCGTTGGCCTGGCGAACAAGGAATGCCTCGTCGCCGCCGGCGATCTGATCACCGCCGAAGCCCGCAGGCAAGGCAAGCCCCTGTTGCCCATCGATAGCGAACATAACGCGATTCACCAGTGCATGCGCGGCGGCCGTCGCAATGAAGTGGAGCGCATCTGGCTTACCGCCTCAGGCGGACCGTTCTTGAACACTCCGCTCAAAGATTTTGCCGGCATCACCGTCGAGCAGGCCCTCAATCATCCAACCTGGAAGATGGGCCAGCGCATCACAATCGATTCAGCAACCCTTATGAATAAAGGCTTTGAAGTCATCGAGGCGTGCCGCCTGTTCGACATACCGCCCAGCCAAGTCAGCGTGTTGGTTCACCCCCAAAGCACCATCCACTCCCTGGTCGAGTTCGTGGATGGCAGCCTGCTGGCGCAGCTTTCGGTCACGGACATGCGGCTGCCCATCCTATACGCGCTCACCTATCCTGACCGCATTCCATCGGACCTGCGTTTCCCGGTGCGGGAGCTGCGCCGTCTGGATTTCAGCCCGCCCGACTTTGACAAATTTCCCTGCTTACGTTTGGCGTATGAGGCAGTCGAAGCGGGAGGGGCCAAGACGATCGCCTTGAATGCGGCTGATGAGGTCGCGGTAGCCGCCTTCCTCGAAGGCAGTATTGGGTTTCCGGAAATTCCGGCTACAATAGAAGCCGTTGTTGCTGAAACGGCGGGCCGTATTCCCGAATCTATACATGAGGTGCTGAGCATGGACGCTGATGCCCGCCGCAGGGCCCGCAACCGTGTCCAGCATGGCGAGGTAAGAGCAAACGTTGCCCAGACGCCTTCGGTGACCCGGTACAAGTAGCTCCCCAGTAAAAGAGGTATATGGAATCGTTCTTGATTGCGGTGGTTTCGATGGCCGTCGTGCTCGGCGTCATGGTTTTTGTGCACGAGCTCGGTCACTTTGCCGCCGCTAAATGGTTTGGCGTCGGCGTCGACGTATTCTCCATCGGCTTCGGCAAACGTCTGATCGGCTTCCGGCGCGGCGACACCGACTACCGCATCAGCGCGCTGCTGCTCGGCGGCTATGTGAAGATGGCGGGCGAGAACCCGCTGGAGTCGCGCAGTGGCGCGCCCGAAGAGTTCATGTCGCACCCGCGCTGGCAGCGCTTTGTGATTACGATCGCTGGACCGGCCATGAACATCCTCCTGGCCGTCGCTCTTCTCACCGGCGTTTTCATGGTGCATTACGAGCACCCCGTGTTCCTGGATGCGCCTGCGGTCATTGGTTGGGTACTGGAGAATTCGCCCGCGGCCAAAGCCGGCGTCGAGCAGGGCGACCGCATCGCACGTATCGACGGTACCCAGAACCCGACTTGGGAAGACGTGATGCTGAAAGTGATGGTCAACTCCAAGCAGCCGCTTGACGTCGCCATCCAACGCGGGAACCAGGTCTTTGAGAAGCAGATCCAGCCCCAGACCGATGCCAGCGACCAGAACAGCGTCGCAGGATGGCTACCCGACCAGCCCATCACTGTGACCGAGCTTGACCCCGACATGCCCGCGGCCAAATCAGGCCTGAAGGTCGGCGACGACATCGTGGCCGTTAACGGCACGCCGATGCGCTCGCTATTTTCCGTGATCCACCTGCTGCAGCAGAATGGCAGCAAGCCCGTGGACGTCAGCTTGGTTCGCGGCGGGCAGAAGCTGAATCTGCAAGTGACACCCGTACTGACCGAGGATAACGGGCAGAAAACCTAT
>Ga0074045_10001292_pt1 | contig 24285 bp, 23 predicted proteins | sample BogForMeECP23OM2_FD_94442 | JGI IMG/M metagenome (GOLD analysis project Ga0074045, IMG submission 94442) | Bog forest soil microbial communities from Calvert Island, British Columbia, Canada - Bog Forest MetaG ECP23OM2 | ecosystem: Environmental > Terrestrial > Soil > Wetlands ... | reverse complement strand
GAAACCGCTGCCAGACTTTTCCCCGCTGATCGCCAAGTACGGCGACCGGTTTCAGGATCAGGACACGAAGACCATCCAGCCGCTGCCGGCGGGAATTCTCGCGGCCGTAAGGATCGTGGCGCGGTAAGGGCTCAAGAAAAACCGCGCCCGCAAGCGGACGCTGGCAGGTTGAAACCTGCCCCACCTACGAGCGTTGGTCGGGGACCTGCCTCACCTAGGCCATGACGCGCGCCATGCGGTCGATGGCTTCGTCGATCTCGGCGTTGTTCTTGAAGCCGAGCGTGACACAATCCACGCAGCCCAGATTCATGGCGAATTTCATCGCCCTGTCGCGTTCGGCGAAGTCGACGTAGCTGCCTTCACCCACCAGCTTCATGCTGATCACTCCCATGCCCTGCTGGTGGACCGCCTTGGTGTGTTTCACCACTTCGTCCACATTGCCGATATCGTTGGTATCTCGCAGCAGTTCGGTGTCCATGTGGACGCCGGTGTGATTCATGCGGATCATGGCGATATCCAACCACCGGTTGCCCGGAAACGTCCGCAGCGCCGGCAGGCCATGCACCGAAGCGCCGTGCGACAAAATGATCTTCTTATCCTTGGCCTCGGACATGGCGTCCTGCAGCGGCCTATAGTCCTGCTCCCAAGTGGGCGGGCGCAGGCAATGCAGCAGCAGAATGTCGATGTACTCGGAGTTCAACGTCCGGCGGTACATGTCTATCTTTTCCGCCGGCGGCGGCCCATAGGGCGGCGTGCCGTACTTGGTCATCAGCCGATAGCTGTCCCGCGGCAAACCCTTCAGCGCCGTGGCCAGCATTTCGGGCATGCCGTGATAGTTCTCGGCCGTTTCGAAGAACCGTATGCCGCGATCATAGGCGTAGCGCACCAGCCGGGTGAACCCGTCCTGTCCCAGATTCCGTTGCACCGCGCCGCTGATACTCCCAGTGCCGAATGCCAGCCGGGTAACTTGGACGTTGGAGCGCCCGAGTGTCACCCAATCCGTGGCCGTGCGCTTGCCCGGACTGGCAACCGCGCTGCCCGCCAAACCGGCCGCCAAGCCCACGCCCGCAGCGGTTTTCATGAATTCTCGTCTAGTGGAATGCGACATCTTTCCCTCCCTCATAGGCTGGTACTTACCGCCACTCTATCACTTCGCAAGCGTGGTAGGATAATGCGGAAGCATCTTCAAGGGCGCTCTGTGAATGTAACGTTATTTATCGCGTGTTATAACGATACCCTTTTTCCATCCACCGGGAGAGCAGTTGTAGGGGTGCTGGAGCGCCTGGGCCACACCGTGAGTTTTCCGCAGGCGCAAACCTGTTGTGGTCAGATGCATTACAACACCGGCTATCAGCACGACGCCCGCCGCATGATGATACATTTTCTGGAGGTTTTTCGCGACGCCGAGATGATCTGCGTGCCTTCGGCATCGTGCGTGGCGATGATGCGGGAGCACTTCCCGAAGATGGCGGCCGACATGCCGGACGCCTCCGTCGGCCGCGACGTGGAAGCGCTGCTGCCGAGAGTGTACGAGTTCTGCGAACTGCTGGTGGACAAGCTCCGCTCGATCGATACCGGTGCGTCCTTTCCGCACACGGTAACGTTACATTCGACCTGCCATTCGCTGCGCGGCACCAAGATCGGGGAACGCCCATTGCAGTTGCTCCGCGCCGTGCGGGGACTGACCTACATAGAGCTGCCGCAGGCGGACCAGTGCTGCGGCTTCGGCGGTACTTTCGCCATCAAGAATGCCGACGTCTCGGCCGCACTGCTCAGCGACAAAGTGCGCGCGATCCTGGACACCCAGGCGGAGGTCTGCACGGCGGTGGACAATTCCTGCCTGATGCACATCGGGGGCGCGCTCAGCCGGCAACGCGCCGGCGTTCGCTGCCTGCACTTGGCGGAGATTCTGGCATCCACCGCGGGAGCGTCCGCATGAGCGTCAAGGTTGGGCAGGCGGCGGAAGCACCGTCGTTTGCCACGGCGGCGCGCGCGATGCTGGGAAACACCCAGCTCCGCCATAACGTGCGCCACGCAACCGACATGATCCGCGCCCGGCGCGCCCATGCGGTGGGCGAAACACCGGATTGGCAGCAATTGCGCGATTCGGCGCGCGCGATCAAAGACCACGTTCTGCGCCACCTGGAAACGTACCTGGAGCAGTTCGAAGCCGCCTGCACCGCCGCCGGAGGGAAAGTCCACTGGGCGCGCGACGCGGACGAGGCCAACAGCACAATCGTCGACATCATTCGTTCGCACGGCGGGAGCGAGGTCATCAAGGTCAAGACCATGACCTCGGATGAGACCGCGCTGAATCCGGCGCTCGAAGCGGCTGGCATCACACCGATCGAAACCGATCTGGCCGATCTCATCATCCAGCTCGGCTCCGACAAGCCTTCCCATATCGTGGTGCCCGCGCTGCACCGCAACAAGGCCGAGATCCGCCGCCTCTTCATGGAGAAGATGAAGCTTCCGGAATTGGGAGAACGCGCCGAGGACCTCGCCGCCGCGGCGCGCCGCTACCTGCGCGAGCGGTTCCTGCGCGTGCCGGTCGGTCTGAGCGGAGCGAACTTCGCCATCGCCGAATCGGGCTCGCTCTGCGTGGTGGAATCGGAAGGCAATGGCCGCATGTGCGTCAGCCTGCCGAAGGTTCTGATCAGCCTGGTGGGCATCGAAAAGATCATTCCCACGTTCGGCGATCTGGAAGTTTTCTTGCAGCTCTTGGCGCGCTCGGCCACCGGCGAGCGGATGAACCCGTACAACTCCATCTGGACCGGCATTACACCCGGCGACGGCCCGCAGGAGTTCCACGTTGTACTGCTCGATAACGGCCGCACTGGCGTGTTGGACGAGGCGGAAACGCGGGCCACACTCGCCTGTATTCGCTGCGGCGCCTGCCTCAACATCTGTCCGGTTTACCGCCAGACGGGGGGCCACGCCTACGGCTCGATTTACGCGGGGCCGATCGGCGCCATCCTTACGCCGCAGTTGCAGTCGATGAAGCACTCGCGCTCGCTGCCTTACGCGTCGACGCTTTGTGGCGCCTGCTACGATGTCTGTCCGGTCAAGATCGATATCCCGGAGATTTTGCTGCACCTGCGCAGTAAAGTAGTGAAGGGCGGCGGCGCCCCGATGGGCGAGCGGTTGGCAATGAGGGCGGCCGCGCGGGCGATGAAGAACGGCAAGCGTCTCGAATCGGCGCAGAAACTGGTGCGCATCGCGCAGAAGCCCTTCGTTTACGAGGGCATGATCGAACGGCTGCCGGGCATGATGGCGAACTGGACCCGCTTCCGCGACTTGTCCGCGGTTCCGGCCGAATCGTTCCGCCAGTGGTGGGCCGCGCGCGAGCGCAAGGAGCCAAAATGAGCGCCGCCCCACTGGATGCCAAGCAGGAGATACTGGGACGAATCCGCAAGGCCGTCGGTGGCCCCGGCAATCGCGCCGCGGACTATGCGGCGATTCCGCGCGAATACCGGTCTGAAGGCGCCATGGCGCCGGAGGCGCGCATGGAGCTGTTCGCCGCCCGCCTCTACGATTACGGCACCAGCGTGTACCGCTGCACCACGGCGCAGATCGCCGATGCCGTGGCGCAGGCGCTCAGCGCACGCCGCCGCACCGGCATCGTGGTTTCCCACGGCGTTCCGGCGAGCTGGCTGCCCGACAACTTCGAGTTCGTGGAAGACGACGGGCTCAGCTATTCCACGCTCGACGAAAGTAATGGCGTGCTGACCGGATGCGAAGTAGCGGTTGCCTTCACTGGCACCATCATTCTGCGCCACGGCCCTGGCCAGCCGCGCCGCGCTGTCACGCTGGTGCCCGATTATCATCTCTGCGTGGTGCGGGCTCAACAGGTGGTGGAGACGCTGCCGGAAGCCATCCGGCGCATGGCGGAATTCCGCACCGCGCCGCTCACCACCATCTCCGGCCCCTCCGCCACTTCCGATATCGAGATGACCCGCGTGAAGGGCGTGCATGGCCCCAGAACGCTGGACGTGGTGCTGGTGTCGTAAGCGTTCTTACGCCCCTTCCTTCCCCAACTCAATCACAAAATATTGGGACCTGCCGGGGCCAGGGTTGCTAACACAGTGTTCCTGGTTGGAGGCGGCCCACACCACCGATCCGGCTTCCACACGGGTGATGGTCGTGCCCAACGTCACATCGAGCTGGCCGGATTCGAGCATCACCACTTCTTCGTGCGCGTGCTTGTGCGGTGGGTGAGACGCCATGCCCGGGGCCAGATCGGTCAGGTGCACCGCGACGCGGTAGCCAGTGTGCGTTTCGCCATCGAGCACCTGAAGCGAGCGCTTCCCCCCTTCAATCTTGACTGGAAGATCGGCAAAGCGGTAGATGCGCGAATCGACGAGCATCTTTTCGTTCTTCTTATCTTCGGCGTGAGCGGCGGCGGCCAGCGCCGGGAGCAAGACGCCCAGATCTCTGCGTGAGTATTTCACACGCCCAGTGTATCCCGGCAGCCGCGCGGCAGGGAGCCCGGCTCAAACGTCGAACACGGTTACGGCTTGCTGCAGACTTGCTGCGGCGTCGCGCCCCGGCCCTGGCGTGTACTCGTGGGCAACGTAACCGGCGAATCCAAGTTCCGCGATGGACTGCGCGATGAAGCGGTAATTGAGTTCCTGCGTACCGTCGATTTCGTGCCGGCCGGGATTGCCGCCGGTGTGGAAATGGCCGATCCACTGGTAGTAGTCGCGGATGTTGCGCACGATGTCGCCGTCCATGATTTGCGCGTGGTAAATGTCGAACAGAATCTTCACCCGCGGCGAATTCACTCGCTTCATCACGTCCACGCCCCAGGCGATGTGGTCGAACATGTAGTCCGCGTGATTGACCTTGCTGTTCAGTAGCTCCATGCAAATGTTGACGCCTTTGTCTTCGGCGTGCGCCTTGACACGATTTAGGAAGACCACGCAGTTGTCGGCGCCTTCGGCGTCGGCCATGCCTTTGCGGTTGCCGCTGAAAGTAATGATGCTGGGGACGCCGTTCGCCGCAGCCGTATCGAGCGCCTGGTGCATCGCTTTTTCGAGCGTGGCATGATTCTCGGTGCGGTTCAGTGCATTCGAAATGGTGCCGCCCGGTCCCGGCGGCCACATGGTTGGCGTGAGCCCGTACTTCTTGAGCATCGGCCACTGTTCGGGGCCCTCGAGATCGTAGCCGCTCAGGCCCAAACGCGCGGCAATCCGGCAGGTGTCTTCGAAGCTCATCTCGCGCGTGAACACACCGCGCGTCACGCATTGTTTCAGTCGGCCTTTGTGTGGCAGCGGCGCGGGCGTTTGCGCGGCCACGGCCGTCAACGCCACGGCTGGCAGAAAATCTCTACGGCGCATGGGTGACCTCCCAGACCAAGAGCTTAGCTCATATCACACAGTGGCCAACTTGGTTTCGACAACACCCGCCCGCCGGCCGGCGTTGGCAGGTTCAAACCTGCCCCACCTTTAAAACTCGAGGCGGAGCGCCATCTGGCCTTGACGCGGAGCGTTGGACTGGCTGCTCACTATGCCGAAATTGGCGGCGCTGATATTCGATTCCGGCGCACCGTAAACAACGCGGTCGAAGAAGAGGAAGATGAACCTCTCCGGGTTACGCATGTTGCCGGAGACGGAAAGCGGGAGATCGGTGACGAGCTTCTCGGTAATGCCGGTTGCGTTTTCGGAGGTTGTCGTGTCGATCGCCGGCGTGACGTCGTTTACGTCGATAATCCTGTCGCCACTTGTCACCATGAGGGTAATGTCTAGCGTGACCGTCTCGGCCACATGCATCTGAACTTTATCGGCGTAGAGCAAAGAGCCTTCCGACATGGCACTCACGCTGTAGCGTCCGACCGGCAATTTGGCCAGCGCCTAAACGCCAATCGCATTACTCGATGTGGCGCACTTGAGACCGGCGGCCTGATTGACGACTCGCACAGAGGCACCAGGAATCACTGCGCCCGTCTGATCCATCACCACCCCCGTCAGCGTGCTGCGGTCCGATTGCGCCAGCGCCGCCGTCGCGGCCAAAAACAGAATTGCGAGATTGCGTGGCATGAGATCGTTGTCCGGTATTGGCCGGTCCTCTACAGTGTTCCATTTTGGTGGGCACGCGGGCAAGCTGGGAACGCGAAGGGAACATCGCGGACTGGAGTGGACGCGACTGTGGATTTGGGGAAAACGGGCAGGCTAAAGCATGCCCCACCTTCGATTCGGTAACATGAAGCGATGCCCTGCTTACTATTGGTGCTGGTGCTGGCCTGTCCGCGCATCGTGATGGTGCTGATGTTTCTTTTCACGACCTATCTCCAGCGGGCCTATCATGGCATCCTGCTGCCGGTGCTGGGATTCGTATTCCTTCCGCTAACTACGCTGGTCTACGCCTGGCTGACAAATACGCACCGGCCAATGGTCGGGTTGAACGCGCTGATTCTGGTGGTGGCAGTGGTGATTGACTTGGGCGGGCTGGGCGGGGGTGCGCGTCACCGGTCGCGGGACTGAGAGCGAGGCCTGCGGCGCGGCCCGCGGACTGCATAATAGTAAGTATGCGATATTGCGCGTTGGGCCGGACCGGCTGGCAGGTTTCGGAAGTTAGCTTTGGCGCCTGGGCGATTGGCGGCTCCTGGGGAGAGGTGAGCGACGAGGAATCGCTGGCCGCGCTGAACCAGGCCGTGGATTGCGGAGTCAACTTCATCGACACCGCGGATGTTTATGGCGACGGCCGCAGCGAGCGGCTGGTGGCGCGGCTGAGACGAGAGCGGCGCGAGCCGATCATGGTCGCAACCAAGGCCGGGCGGCGGCTGGCGCCACACACGGCGGACGGATACAACGCGCGAAACTTGACGGGCTTCGTGGAAGACAGCCTGCGCAATCTCGACACCGATTGTCTGGACCTGGTGCAATTACACTGCCCGCCCACGGAGGTCTACTACCGGCCCGAGGTCTTTGGCGCGCTGGACGATCTGACGCAGGCGGGAAAGATCCACTACTACGGCGTGAGCGTGGAGCGCGTGGAGGAGGCGCTGAAGGCCATCGAATTCCCAAACGTGCGGACGGTGCAGATCATTTACAACTGCTTTCGCCAGCGGCCCGCGGAATTGTTCTTCCCCGAGGCGCGGCGGCGCGGCGTAGGCATTCTGGCGCGCGTCCCGTTGGCGAGCGGACTCCTCAGCGGCAAGCTCTCGCGCGATTCCCAGTTCGCCGCCGACGACCATCGCAACTTCAACCGCCACGGAGAAGCGTTCGACGTGGGCGAAACGTTCTCCGGCGTGGACTACGACGTGGCGCTGGATGCGGTCGAGGAGATGCGGAAGCTGCTGCCCGCCGGCGTTAGCATGGCCGCTTTCGCGCTGCGCTGGATTCTGATGGACGATGCGGTGACGTGCGCCATCCCCGGCGGCAAGCGACCATCGCAAGTAGCGGAGAATTGCGCGGCGGCGGATCTGCCGCCGCTATCCGCTGAGGCGATGGCCGCGATCCGCACGGTCTACGATACGAAGATTCGCCCGCTGGTGCATCAGCGCTGGTAGGGCCAGGCGCGGAATTCCATGTCGATGCAACGCGTGCTGATTCTCGGCGCTAAGGGCACCCTCGGCGGCCAACTCATGAAGTTGTATCCCGAGGCTGTCGGGTGGGACCGCGAAGACATCGATGTGCTCGACTACCCTGCCCTGTGGGCCAAGGTTGCAGACTTGCGGCGGCCGCCCGACGCGATTATCAACTGTGTCGCGTTCAACGACGTGGATGGCGCCGAAGACCGGCCGGAAGCCGCCATGGCGCTGAACGGCTGGCTCCCCAACCAACTGGCACAATTCGCGGCGGAGCTGGACGTGCCGCTGGTTCATTACAGCACCAACTACGTGTTCGATGGAGTCAAGGGCGAGTACGAGGAAGCCGACCAGCCCGCGCCGCTGTCCATCTACGGGCGCTCGAAACTTCGCGGGGAGCAGTTGCTTGCCGAATCGGGCGCCCAGTGTTACATCGTGCGGACTGCGGTGTTGTTCGGACCTAAAGGCGAGAGCGACCTTTCCAAGAAAAGCTTCGTGGATTTGATGCTGGACCTATCCGCCAGGCGAGACACGATTCAGGCCGTGTCGGATGAGATCAACAGCGTCACCTACGCGCCGGACCTGGCGGCGGCCACGCGCGACCTGCTCGTGACAGCGCCCGCGCCCGGGGTTTATCACGTGGCCAACGGCGGCGGCGTGAGCTGGTTCGATTTCGCGCGTGAGATTTTCCGCATCGAGGGACGGAGGGTGACGGTGTTGCCGGTGCCCTCGACGCATTTCCCGCGCAAGGCGACGCGGCCGTCCAGGGCCATTCTGCTCAATACCAAGTTGCCGCCGCAGAGGCCGTGGCAGGCGGCGCTGGCGGAGTTTCTGGGACAGGTCTAAAAGGCTCGATACGGGCCGACTGCTCAGCCCATCTCCACGACCACGCGGTTCTCGCCGGCCAGTTTTTCGGCGGGGACAAAGTTGCCTTTGAGCGGCTCTCCATTCAGAACCAGTTCGCGCACGCCACGTTGGACACCGGCGGGGTTGTGCACCTCCACGCGCACCCTCTCGCCGCGGAAAACGCGCGACACAGTGAAGCCTTTCCATGCGGCGGGTATGCAGGGATCGATGCGCAGGCCGCCGTACTCCGGCCGCAGCCCCAGGATATGTTGCGTCGCGGCGAAGAACGACCAGGCGGCCGAGCCGCTCAGCCACGGCACGCGCGACGCGCCGAAGCGCGGGCTCGCCTTGCTGTGGGTGAACTGGCAATACACGTACGGCTCGATTTCGCGAACCTCGGCCCGTGTGTTCCAAGCGCCTGGTAAGGTGGCACGGAAGTACTGCCAGGCTAGATCGCCGTGGCCGAGCATGGTCTCGGCGATCACGGCCCATCCCTGCGTGTGGGTGAAGATACTGCCGTTCTCCTTCATTCCAGGGTTGAACAGTGCCGCGCGCATCACGTTGAAATCGGTTTCGACATACGGCGGGTCGCAGATCATCAGCCCATACTCGGTGGCCAGGCGGTCGTGCACCGCTTGCATGGCACTGGCGGCGCGGCCGGCATCGGCGTGCCCGCTCAGCACCGCCCACGATTGCGGGTTGAGGAATATCTGGCCCTCGCGGCTCGAGCGCGAACCGAACTGGAAGCCATCGGCACGATACGCGCGCAGATACCACTCGCCATCCCAGGCGTGCCCCCGCAGATTCTCGTCCAGCTTCTCCAGGTTAGCCAGCGCCCACGCTTCGTCTTCCTTGATGCCCAGTAACTGACTGATCTCCAGGTATACCGAAAGCGCATAGCGAAGCTGGAACGCCACGAAGACAGTCTCACCGCAGTCGCCGAGACGGATGCAATCGTTCCAATCGGCGGACAAACCACACGGCAAACTGTGCGCGCCGCATCGATTCAGGCTGAACAGAATGGCCCGCTTCAGGTGGCCGAGCACGGTATCCTCACCCCGATCGGCGTAGGGAAGGACCTTGCTGTAAAAGGAAAGATCGCCGGTCTCCTTGACATACGCGGGAATGGAATTGAACAACCACAAGCAATCGTCGGAGCGGTACTCTTCCTCGCGCGGAGCCTGCTCCGAACCCGGGCGATGAGCGAACTGCTTGACCACCGGCATGGCGCCGCCGGTCGAGACCTGGCCGGTAATCATCAGCCCCAGCCGGCGGACGGCCTCAGTGGGGATTGCATGCATCACGCCAAGCATGTCCTGCACCGTGTCGCGGTAGCCCAGGCCGTCGCGCTCACCGGCATAAATCAGGCTGGCGGCGCGCGACCACGCATAGGTCATCTGGCAGTTGAACGGGCTCCACATGTTTAACATGCTGTTGAACTCGGCGTCGGGCGTTTCCACGTGGAGCCCCGCAATGCGCGCGTGCCAGTAACTCTTGAGGTTGGATAGTTCCTGGTCGACCTTCTCCAGACTCGCGAACTCCTCCGCGGCACGGCGGCCTTCCTCGCGCGCCCTGCCCACTCCCATCAACACAAGAAACTCACGCGTCTCGCCCGGGTCGATACGAATGCGGCTTTCGAGCACGCCGCAGCCGTTGTCGCCAGCGGCGAGTGAGTTCGTACACTGCCCACGCTCCACCACGACGGGCTTGGCATAACTCCCATAGGTTCCCAGGAACGCGGCGCGATCCGTATCGTAGCCGGAGACTTCGGAACCTGCCAGCGCAAGAAAGGTGTGGCGTCCCTGGTCGGCCTCCTCGAAGTTATCGGGCATAAGAGGAATGTTGACATTGGTTCCGTGATCGATGATGCCGCCCTCTACAGCCATCTTCACGATGTGCTGCGAGTACTGCAAATTCACCAGATCGTTGTAGGCACTCCAATTCCCGACATATTCCACGTAAGTGAAGGCGCTAAGCCGGCGGAGCCTACCGCTCAAATTGGTCAGACGGACGCGCCAACACTCGAAATCTCTGCCTAGGGGAACAAAGTACGTGGTTTCCGCGCGAATGCCCGAGTACTCGGAAGAAATGATGGTATACGCGCTGCCGTGGCGGCACTCCGACTGGTACCGCTCCAGAGGCTTTCCCACCGGCTGCCAGGAAGCAGACCAGTAGTCGCCGTCATCGTGATCGTGCAGGTAGATATAGCGGCCCGGCTGATCCAGGGGGATGGAATTGAATCGCAGCCGTGTGAAGCGTCCCTGCGCGGCCGACTTATAGAAGCTATAACCACCGGCATTGTTCGTGATAATGGCGCCATATTCGGTACTTCCGAGGTAGTTACTCCACGACCGGGGCGTATCGGGCCGGGTAATTACATATTCCTGGTTTGCGTCGTCAAAATATCCAAACTGCATTTCACAACTCCGAGTAGGATGGGAAGACCGGTGATGGAACCGGTTGTTTCATGACAGGCCCTTACTTGGCGCGACGGGCGGCCAGTTCGCCCTGAATCTTCCTCGTGAACTCTTCGTTAAGCGGATAGAAGAACATGCCCAGCCCAGCCAGCAGGGTTCCCACGGCTGGCGCGAAGGCCATCAGCACGCGTATGCCATGCAGCCCTTCGGCAGTCTGCACCACATTGGGCTTGAACCCTGTAACCGCCAGCACCAGGGCCACCACCGAACCGCCCAGCGTCCAACCGAGTTTGTTCGACATTCCCGATGCCGAGTAGATCAGCCCGGTTGCGCGGCGGCCGGTGCGCCATTCCGAGTAATCGGCCGTATCGGCGAACATGGCCCACAGCAGCGCGGACGTAGGGCCTGTCATCGCGCAGTAAATGATGTTATACACGTACAGCAGGGATAACTGATGCGGCCCGACCCAATAAGATAGGACCAGCGCCACCGTAGCCAGCAGCATTAAGCCGATAAACGCGTTCTTACGGCCCGTGAATGGCGTCACATACTGGATCAGGAAAGTGCCGGTCACGGACATCACCGAACCGACCACCATAAATGTAGCTGCCGCTTCCAATCCCCCGCCGTAGTACTTGAAGTAGTATCCGATCGCCGCTCCGCGAATGCAGACGAAGAACACGCTCAGAATACCCAGCGCGCATAACACCAGCCAGGGCGTGTTGGCGAACAGATCGCGCATGTCCCGTGCCCGCGAGGTATTTTGTTCGACCACCGGCTGGACGCGTTCGCGCGTGCTCGCAAACGTCGCCAGAAACAGCGCCACCGCCGCCACGGCGTATACTGCGATTGTCAGTTGAAAGCCGAGCGCCTGGTTGCCCTTGCCGAAGAAAGCGACCAGGCGCGGAGTCGAGAACTGCACGACCAGGCCGCCCAGAAAGGCAAAAGTGAATCGCCAGGAAGACAGGCTGGTCCGCTGCTGGGAGTCGGCCGAAATCACGCCCATCAGAGACGAGTAAGGAACGTTGATCGCGGAGTACACCAGCATCATCAGCGAGAGCGTCACGTAGGCGTAAACCAGCTTGGCCGAAGCGCCGAACGAAGGCGTGGTGAAAGTGGCGACACTGATAATGCCAAAAGGCACGGCCATCCAAAGCAGATAGGGACGGAACCGGCCCCAGCGGGTGCGTGTGCGGTCGGCGATGGTGCCGATCACAACGTCGGAGAACATGTCCCAGATGCGCGTGACGAACAGCATGGTGGCCAGAGCGCTGGCTGTGATTCCAAATACGTCCGTGTAGAAGATGAGCTGCCAGTAGACGAACATCATCCAGATCAAGTTGGAAGCGCCGTCGCCGCACGCATATCCGATCTTTTCGAGCATCGGTAGTTTCTGATTATCCTGCGTCATGGTGAGCCTGGGAGGACCGGTAAGAGGCGATGTTATCACAGTGAAGCGCAGACCGGCGCCTCTATTTGGACTTGTGGGTCCGGAATAGAGGCGTCGGGCGCGGAGATCGGTTCGTTCGTCTACTTCTTCGCGGCGCTCGAGTAAAACGCATCCAGGAATTCGTAACGGTCGCGATGCTCTTCGGGAGCGGCATGACAGACGGCGTCCAGGTGCATCACTTCGTGAGTCTTGCCGAAGGCGGGCCACTTAGGCAGGCCGCCACCGTTAGGGTTGACCTTCTTGATGAAGTTGGCAAAATAGGCGGCAATCTCCTCCGACGCTTTGCGATCCTCAGGTCCCCAGGCGGCCTTTTTGGAATCGAGTGCGCCGAATACGTACTCCAGTTCCCAGGAGTGGCCTGCCAAACCTGCCACGCCCGGAATGTGTGTATCTCCAGGCAGCGGCACGGCCCGGTCGAAGCGGAAGCGGTACACCGGCGCCTTGCCGGTGGCGGCGTGCGCTTCGATCCACTTCCAGGTGGCGTAGGCGATGAAAGTGTCGCCGGCCAGGTCGCCGGCCGACGCCAGCGCCTCTTCGTCGTTGGAGGCCGCGTAGACCTTGGCGGCATCGACGGCTTTGTCTCCAAAGCGGGCCTTCAGCAGACCGGCGAATGATGCCGCAGTGGTCTTTGGCTTGGCTCCCAGCACGGAGCCCCGCACCTCGTCGGCGTTCCATCCGGCCAGCAGCGCGACGTGATTCTGTTTGCCAGCGCCGTAAATCGACGCCAGGTCCGACGGCAGGAAATAGCCGTCGATGTCCGGACCGAATCGCACCGCGCCGCCTTTCGTGGAGGCTTTGAGCACGTCCTCGGCGGATGTGGCACGCAGTTCGGCCAGAGACCTGACGCCCACCGCGGTGGCAAAACCAACTCCCATTTTCTCCGCCTGGTCTGGCGGTGTCGCCGCCAGAATGCCGCCGGTGTTGAACACCGCGCCGCTTTCGCCGATGGCTCCGCGGAACAATCCCGCGGCCAGCGGCGAGGCGACCAGCGCGCTCACAGCCGCGGAACCCGCGGATTCCCCACCGATGGTCACTTTGGCGGGATCGCCGCCAAACGCGGCGATGTTGCGCTGCACCCACTGCAATGCCGCTACCATGTCGAGCAGGCCGTAGTTGCCGGATGCCTTATGCGGCGATTCGGCGGTGAGTTCGGGGTGGGCGAGGAAGCCGAACACGCCGAGCCGGTAATTAAGAGTGACGACGACGATGCCCATCTTAGCGAAGTTGGTGCCGTCGTAGCGCGGCTCATCGCCCGAGCCAGCCGCGAAGCCGCCGCCATAAAAGTACACCAACACGGGCAAACGCTTCTTGGGAGCCGGCGAGGGCGTCCAGACGTTTAGATAGAGGCAGTCTTCGCTGATGCCCTTGTCGCGAAAAATCATGTCGGAAAAAATGGGGGCCTGGTAGCAGCGGGCGCCGAACTGATCCGCCTTGCGGACGCCGGTCCACGGGGCTAGCGGCTGCGGCGCCTGCCAGCGGAGCGCGCCCACCGGCGGCGCGGCGAACGGCACGCCCTCAAAAACACGCACGCTGGAAACGGCGCCGGCGATTCCCTCAAGAACGCCGCCTTCCACCTTCACCTGGTCTCCAGCGGCGGCCACGGCCACCGCACACAGCAGTATGCAGCCGCTTCGCAGCGGCATGTCAATCAGTCTCCGCATGGCAAGTTCTCCTCAGAATGGAGTGTAACCCGCTTGCAAGCGCAAGCGCGCGCCTCGCCAGTGGGGCGTGCGCTGCGAGGCGATTACATCGATTACAATGTAGTGCTATGGCGTTGTATCGGATCTTTCGCATGAAGGATGCTGCGCGGCAGCAGTTTCGGCTGGCGCCCCACGTGAGCGGCGCGGTTTCGGTAAAGCCGAAGGATTTCGAGCAGCTCGGCCAAGTGGAAGGGCAAAACGAGTACGACGCGTGGCGCGCTTCGCGCGAAGCGGGCGAATCGCTCCAAGTGGGCGATCTGCTGGAGTCCGAGGACGGCCGCCTGCGCATTTGCAAGTTCGTGGGATTCGAACCGGCTGAGTGGGTGCTACCCGAACCCAAACATGCCGCGGAGCCCGAGCCGGCGCCCCAGTCCATCACGGCTTAGGCAATAGGAGGCACCATGCGCGAGCCCAGGCTCGGCGACGATATCGACGATTATTGCGTGCGCTGCAAGCGCGTCATGAATCACTCCGTAGTGTCGGTGATCAACGCCGAGCCCGCCAAAGTGCGCTGCCGCATCTGCCACAGCGATCACGATTACCGGCACGAACTGGCGCCGCCTCCCAAAGTGGACGCGCGCAAACAGGCGCTGTTCAACGAGGTGTTGAAGAAGGCGAACCCGCTCGCCACCGCCACCGTGGATGACCCAGTGGATGCCACTGACGAACTGTCGGCGATTCCGGCGATCGAGGAGACCGTGGCCGTCGCCACGACTGCGACCTTCACCACGGTCGCCGCGAAACCGAAGGCGAAGGCGGCTGCGCCGCGAGCGGCGGCCGCGCCGAAGACTAAGCCAGAGTCGGCGGCTAAGCCCAAGGCCAAGGCTCGCAAGTAGACATGCGCCTCGGTGTGTTCCTGGCGGCTGCGGCCACCGCGCCATGCGAGTGCGCGCCGCATCGCGAGCCGGGCCGATGAAGGTACTGCGCCCGCGTATCAGGCGAATCCACAGGATTCTGGCGGTAATGGCGTTCGCCACATTCGATGCCGGCGCGGTCGAAGTGCATCTCCAGTTTGGCGCGCTGGAGCGCATGCTGGCGCAACAGGTCTTCACGCAGGACGGCCGCAAGTACGTGAAGGGCAGCGAAAAGACGCGCTGCAATTTCGCCTATCTTGAACATCCGCAATTCCAGGGCAAGGATGGCCGGCTGAGCATCCGCGCGCGCTTCAGCGGCCGTTCGTCTCTCAACATGTTCGGTCAGTGCGTCGGGCTGGGCGATGCGTTCACCGTGGTCATCACGGCCACGCCCGTTTTTCAGCAGGGCAATGTGGCGCTGGCGGGAGTGACCGCGGTGAGCGATGGCAAGACCGGCTTCTACATCCGCCGTGTGTGCGCGGCGCTCTCGACAAGCCTGGCGCGCGATTTCCATTACCCGCTGGCGGCCGAGGCGCAAAGAGCGCTCGAAGATCCCGGCATGCAGCCGGACTACCGGCGCGAACTGCGCCAGTTCCGCGTGCCCGAAATCCGCGTCACCAACGATGCGCTGGTGTTGGTGGTGGACTTCGAACTGACCGTCAAGTGAGGGCATGTGTCGCTCTGGTGCTGGCTCATCGCGGGATCGGCGGCGCTGATCGCACTGGCCTCGCTGCGCGGCGAAGGCCGGCGCGCGGCGTACGTCAAAGCTCGCCTGGCGGAACGCGCAGCGACCCTTCCGCCCGCCACGGTCATCGTCCCCATCAAGGGCGACGACGAGGGGCTGCGTGAGAACCTGGCGGCGCTGACTGCACTCGACTATCCGGATTACGAGTTGCTTGTGGCCGCGCAGATCGCCGCCGACATTCCTCCCGGCGTCCTGCCGCGGCGGGTGAAAGTGGTGTTGGCTCGCGGCGGCAGCGCGGAGGCGAGCGAGAAAGTGCAGAACCTGATGGCCGCCGTCGCAGCCGCGCGACGGAGCAGCACGGTTTTCGCCTTTGCCGATTCCGACGCGCGCGTCACGGCCGGCTGGCTACGCGCGCTGGCCGCGCCGCTGGAGGAACCGGGTGTTGGCGCATCCACAGGCTATCGCTTTTTTCTGCCGGTTCCAGCCTGCGCGTGGAGCCTGCTGCGCGGAGTTTGGGACGGCGCGGCGTTCGGCCTGCTCGGCCCTGGGGACAACCCGTTTGCCTGGGGCGGCGCGATGGCCATTCGGCGGGAAGTGTTCTTCGCGGCCGGCGTTCCCGAGCGCTGGGCAACGGCGATCAGCGACGACTACGCGCTTTCCACCGCTGTACACCGCGCGGGCCTGCGCATCGCATTCGCCCCCGGCGCGCTGGCGCCCAGCCCGGAGCGCATCGGCGCGCGCGGGTTCTTTGCATGGTCGCGCCGGCAACTGCTGCTGACCCGCGTCTACGCCCCCCGTCTGTGGTGGGCCGCGCTTGCGGCGCATGTATTGTACTGCGGCGGCATGGCAGTGGCGGCAGGCACGTGGTTGCACGGGTCGGTTGCGGCCCCGTGGTTGCTCGCCGCCCAACTTTTTCCCGGCATGACGAAAGGCTTCCTACGCGCCCGGCGGGCACGCGCAGCACTACCCACACAAGCCGCCTGGTTCCGGCGGTGGGGATGGACGCACACGCTGCTGACTCCCATCGCCACCTGGCTGTGGCTGGCAACTCTGCTCTCTTCAGCCTTTGGTACGTCGATCGATTGGCGCGGGCGGAGATATCGATTACGGCGTGACGGCGGAAGTTAGACCTGCGGGCCGTGTGAGGTAGTGCTCGATGCGACGCACCGCTCCCTATTGTCGCGGTGCCGATTAGAGCCGCGAGCAAGAGCGAGCGGTGTCACGATAAAATTGATTTCCCGGTCAGTGGCCCTGCCACCCAATCATTTGCATAGGGTGCCATTCAACGAGAACGCCGATGGAGCGGTATTGGTGCCGCTGAAACTGGCATTGAACCCGATCCCCGTAATGGTGGCGCCGGCCGCGATGGCGGCGTTGTAACTGGCGTTGGTAAGCTTCGCGTTGGCGCCGCTCTGCGAGTAACTGGAGTCCCAGGACTCGGTGATCTTCTGATTGCCCGCCCAGGTCCACGTGAGGTTCCAGCCATTGACTGCCGTGGTCCCCGTATTCTTGATGGTGATGGCGGTACCGAAGCCTCCATTCCACTGGCTGGTGACTCCATAGGTCACATGACACGCGGCTCCCGTGATGTTCTCGGTCAGGACGGCCAACGTGCTGGTGACATGATTGGCGTCGCCGCTATAGACCGCCGTGATCGAATGCGATCCCACCGCCAGGGTGGAAAGCGCGAAGGCGGCCTCGCCGCCGCTGAGCGTCACGGTGCCGAGTACCGTAGTTCCATCCAGGAATTCGACGCTACCCGTTGCGGCACTTGGTGAGACCGCGGCCGTAAAGGTCACGCTCGATCCGCTGACCTGAGGATTCTTCGAGGAAGTCAGTGCAACCGTGGTGGTGGCCTTGTTGACGGTTTCCGTCAAGGCGGCCGAAGTGCTGGCAGCGTCGTTGGCATCGCCGCTGTAAACCGCCGTGATCGAATGCGATCCCGCCGCCAGGCTGGACAAAGACAACGCCGCGGCGCCGCCGCTAATGGTTACCGTGCCGAGCGCGGCAGCACCATCCCGGAACTGAATGTATCCCGTCGCGGAGCTTGGCGTCACCTTGGCGGAGAGGGTGACGGATTGCCCGAAGGTTGACGGATTCCGCGAGGAAGTGATAACCACACTGGAAGCCGTTTTGTTGACAGTCTCCGTCAGAACTGCCGAAGTGGCAGCGGCATCGTTGGCATCGCCGCTGTAAGCCGCCGTGATCGAATGCGATCCCACGGCTAACGTCGTCAGCGACAACGCCGCCGTGCCGCCGCCGATGGTCACCGTGCCGAGCGCTGTCGCACCATCCAGAAAATGAACCGTGCCAGTGGCCGCACTGGGTGTGACCGTTGCCGTGAAGGTGACGCTATGACCGACCGTCGACGGATTCGCCGAGGAAGCCAACGCCACGCTCGAAACGACCTTATTGACCGTCTGCGACAGGACCGCCGAAGTGCTGGCAGAGTCGTTGGTATCGCCGCTGTAAACGGCCGTGATCGAATGCGATCCCACGGCTAACGTCGTCAACGCCAAGCCCGCCACGCCACCACCAACAGTCGCCGTGCCCAGCGCGGTAGGTCCGTCCAAGAATTGAACCGAGCCGGTCGCCGACGCCGGCGATACCGCCGCCGTGAACGTTACCGGTTGTCCAAAAGTCGAAGGATTCACCGAAGAGGCCAGCGCCACGCTCGATACGATCTTGTTGACGGTCTGAGACAGCGCCGCTGAAGTGCTGGAGGCGTCGTTGCCGTCGCCACTGTACACAGCCGTGATGGAATGCGTGCCGACGGACAACGTGGTTATCGACAAAGTTGCCGCGCCGCCCGCAATCGTCGCGGTGCCGAGCACGGTAGCGCCATCCAGGAACTGAACCGAGCCCGTCGCCGTATTCGGCGTAACCGCGGCCGAGAGAGTTACCGATTGCCCAAACGTCGACGGATTTGGCGAGGCAGCCACCGCCACGCTAGATGCGATCTTGTTGACGGTCTGCGACAGGACAGCCGAGGTGCTCGCAGTGTTGTTGCCGTCGCCGCTATAGACCGCCGTGATCGAATGCGCGCCGATCGATAATGTTGCGACCGAAATCGCCGCCCAGCCGCCACTTATGGTAACCGTGCCCAGCGCGGTCGAGCCGTCCAGGAATTGCACGGTCCCCGTAGCCGAGGTTGGCGACACCGCTGCGGTGAATGTCACTGATAGTCCGTAGGTGGAAGGATTAGCGCTGGAACTCAGCGTTGTCGTTGTATTGCTCGGCGAAGGGTTGATGACTGTCAAAGCGAGACTTGTGCTCGCGGTGAGTGTGCCCGACGTGCCGGTGATGGTCAGCGAGTAGCTTCCGGGAGTGGCGGAACTGCTCGCAGTCAGCGTGACCACGCTGGATGCGGTTAAGGGGTTCGGATTAAACGATGCGGTTACGCCGCTGGGCAGCCCGGATGCCGTTAGAGTTACGTTGCCGGTGAATCCGTTATAGGGCGTCACCGTGATCCCGGAACTGCTGGAGCCGCCCTGGTTCAGGGTGAGGCTGCCTGGAGCATCCGAGAGCGTAAAAAAGGGGTTTTCCACGATCGCGTAAAGGTGCGTGCTTGCGGACAGCGTGCCCGCCGTACCTGTGATGGTCAGATAGAACCCCCCGATCGTGATGGAACTGTCCGCCGTTAGCGACAGCACACTGCTTCCGGTGGTCGGATTCGGACTGAACGTTGCGGTCATGCCGCTGGGCAAGCCGGAAGCCGCCAAAGTCACACTGCCGGTAAATCCGTCTAGTTCGTTCACGGTTACGGTGACTGTGACGGGGACCGTTGGATTGGTCATTGTCACAGATGCGGGCGGCACCGAGAGCGCGAAGCCCGGCGCAACAACCGTCAGAGAGAAGCTCGTGGTTGCCGTCACGGAGCCAGAGGTGCCGGTGACGGTCACGTAGGCCGACCCTGGAGTGGCAGAACTGCTCGCGGTGAGAGTGAGCACGCTGGTTCCGGTTGTGGGGTTCGTGCCGAACGTTCCAGTCACGCCGCCGGGCAGCGCTGACACTGCTAGATTGACGCTCCCGCTGAAACCGCCCTGGTCGTTCACAGTGATGGTCACGGCGCCGGCGGCACCTTGGTTGATCGACAGGCCCGTTGTCAGGGCCGAGTTCGTGAGCGTAAAGCCATTCGCCGGAGGTCCGGCAAGCGCATCGATCAGGTTCTGCCCGTTCGGGCTTCCCCATCCGGTCAACAGGTCGTAGCCAGTAACCGCGTTGTACCAGACTGGTTGGTTGCAGCAATCGTCATTCCCGCTGGTGATGTCGTGAAACGCGCTGCCGTAGTTGGAACTGTTTCCGATCGAATAGATCGCCGGATTGATAAAACCCAAACCGCCCAAGGGCGCCGTGCCTGCAGCCACGGCCTGCTGATTGACCAGCGCCATAAAGCCCGCCCAGCGCGGCGCTGAGAAGCTGGTGCCGCCCCAGCCATCCAGGCAAACGCCCACGGTGCAATTAAAGTTGTCGGTATCGGCTTCCAGCGCCATATCCGGCACATCGCGCAGAGTTTGGGAAGCACCATTGGACGAATTGGCAACCCCTATCTGCCAGGCTGGAATCGCGTTGCCATCGGGACTAGGGCCACCACCACTCGCGTTCAGGGAATTATTCCAAGCGGTTTCAGACATCCAGGAGCCGCCTGGGCCATTCGTGATCAAGCTTGTCCCGCCGACGTCCGTCACGTAGACCTCTTCCGCCGGATACCAGGAAACCCAGTACGGCGGGTCGTAGGCACCGTAATCTCCCGAAGCGGTAAAAAGGCTCTGGCCCTGGGCGGCAATCTCCTGGAATATCGGATCGTCCACCGAAGGATCGTCGGGCTCCCAACTCCACGAGATACTCAGTTGCTTGCAAATATTCTCCGCCGCCATCGCGTTGAGTACGTCAGCGTCGTTGAAGTAACTGTAGTTCGCAATGTATACTCGCACCTGGCTCAAGCCTGGGGCCATGCCGATCGCCTGCACGATGTCAATCACCTCTTCGGCATCGTCGCCCGATATTGGATCCCCCGTGGCGCCCTCTAACAGCACGTTGTTGATAGGAACGCTGTAGGACTGCCCGCTATTGCTATAGACCAAGTTCACATCCGCGAGGTAGTAGCCATCAAGTTCAAAGAGCCCCACCGCTTGGCCACTGCCGGTCAGCGCGGTGCCGCCATAGTAGGCTGCCCTAATGTCGCTCGCGAGATATTGGCCATCCGGACCCGACCCGATGGCGTCGGCCGCGACTTGCCCCACCGCAGCTTTCGTCAGCATCGGGCGCGGTATGGAAAAGTTGTTGAGGCCCGCAATGTGAGCCACCTGAACGCCCAGATCGAGCGAAGGCTCGCGATCTGGCGAGAAAAACGTGATATTCTCCGTCGGATGCTGGTAGACCTTCATCGATACATGGAAGGCCTTCTCGATCTGCGCGACCGTGCCTGTGATCGGCACGAGGAGGCGGTTCGCCGGTGTGTCCGTCACGCTCAAACCGTTGGACCGCGCAAAATCGACCACCATCTGGTAGTCCCCCGCAGTAGGGCCGAATTGCTCGGTGAACTGCTCAACGCTGAGGAAATGCCGGTAGTCGGGGCTGGAGGGGTCATAGAGCCGGCCCAACAGGGCGTTCAGCTCGGCCTGGTTCCGCAGCGGTAGCACGATGGACACCCTCATCTGCTGCGTGGCCGGTAGGGCGCCTACCAGCGCCGCCTGCCCGCTCGAAACCGCGGGGCGGACGTGATTGTGCAGTACCTGTCGCGATTCCTGCGACAAACCCGGAACCGAGAACGCCGAAAGGCCAAGAAGGATCGCGAACGGCAATGCAGCTCTGAACTTATGCACGGTTTGCATCCTCACGAATGTTGAAGTCCGCTACACCCTGAGATAGGGAACCGCAGGCAATGGTGACGCTTAGGGTGCCGCAGAGTTTCGACTCCGAAATAGTACCCTTGGTTATTATTCGCACGATTTGCCGGTCACATCACATCTCCGGCTTAGAATGGTGAGGTGACTCCGCTTGCCTTTGTGGAAGCACGCGCGTTGGTAATAGACGTGGTCCGTCGGGCGCGCCCGGTTCCCGCTGTGGAGGATGTCGCGCTGGGCGATGCGGCGGGGCGGGTGTTGGCGGTGGGTGTGGCGGCGGATCGGGATGCGCCGGCGGTCGGCCGCTCGGCGCGCGATGGCTATGCGGTGCGGGCGGCGGATGTGCCGGGCACACTCGAAGTGATCGGCGAAGTGCGCGCGGGCGAGCGGTTCGCCGGAGTCGTTGGGCCCGGCCAGGCGGTCGAGATCATGACCGGCGGCCCACCGTAGCCACCGTCTCCTCCGGCGACAACCCGTTCCCCTGGGGCGGCTCAATGGCCATTCGCCGGGAAGTGTTCTTCGCGACCCGCGTTCCCGAGCGCTGGGAAACCGCGATCAGCGACGACTACGGGCTGTCCGCGGCTGTCCATCGCGCCGCGCAGCCCACGCACGCCGCGTGGTTCCGGCGCTGGGGATGGATGCACACGCTGCTCGCTTCCGCATTCGGCGAATCGATCGATTGGCGCTGGCGGAGATCTCGGCTACGGCGGACTGGCGGAAGTTAGGCCCTATTTGCCGGGCTTGGGAAGCGTCGGCAAACTGACGACTAAGTTGTAGCCGGCTGCTTGCAGCGCGGCGGTTTTCATAGCTCCCTTCATAGCCATTCCGAGCAGGCCGCCCTGTCCGGCTTGGCCCGCGCCCTTGGCCTTCCAGATGAGTTCGCCGCTTTCTTTGTCGAACAGGTAGCCGGTCAGTTCGGCGTTGCCCGTGCTGCCATAAGTCAGCTTGGACGTAACATCGCCCAGGCAGATCGCCATTACCCAGCGCGACTCCGCGGGGCCCAGTTTCTTGACAAAGTCTGGCTTCGCACCCTGCAGGTCTTCCTCGACCACTTGCCCCACTGGTCCCATGGTGGTCTCAGCGCTGGTGTTAAACCGTTTTCTCTTCAGGGCGCTCATGACAAACTCCTGAACCTTCTCCAGGTTCACACTGGCTTTCTCGCCGGCCCGGGAATCCACGATTGGGAGAACGGAGATGAGCTTGATCGCCATCAGTTTGGGATCGGGTGGCGTCTTCGGTGCCTTGGCCGCATAGCACTCCACACCGCAAATCGTCGTAAGCAGCAACGCGATGAAACCGTAGCTAAGTACTTGTCTCAACTTTCAACCTCCCTATTTGACGTCAAAGTCCTGGTACACAAGGTTAAGCGCCTTCTGGAAGTCCGGGTGTGCCGGCCTCAGTGCTTTGTTTCGCACTAACCGCTCGCCTTTCCAAATCACCTTGCCCGTTCTGCACGAAATCAGCGCGGACTGCATCAGCGTGCTGGCCATGGAAGATGTAATCGCACCGTTCCACGAGTTCCAGGAAGCGCCTGGCCCCGTTCTCAGACGGAAGAACTGCACCAGCACGGCATACCGCTCGTCCAGCGCAGCCAGACGGCCGAGAGCCGCCGTCGCATCGTCGTTTACGTTGCCGCGGGCCAGTCTGGACCCCAGTTCGCGCAGTTGCGCACACGCCTCCGCACCGGCCGGTTCGAGCTTATCCGTCTCCACTATGGTCGCCTTCGAGCCGGTGGCATTCCTGGCCGCATCGAGCAAGGCGTTCGCGTACTCGGCCTCCGCGGCTGCTAGACGTGGGAGAAGACTATCACTGCGGACGTCTTCAAATCGCAACACCGGCTGCAGCACGATGACCCTGAGTCCCGCGGGAACGGACGCCGCGTTCGGACCGGCGGGCTTCGGGGCGGGCGGAGCAGCAGGCTCCGGAGGAACTGGGTTGGCCTCGGGAGCCGGTGCTGGTGGCTGCTGCGCCGATTGCGCGTCCCGTGCAGGCGTTTGCGATGCCGCGCCGAGCGCCGCGCATAGCGCCAATGTGAGCCCGAGAACGCCGAGACGCGTGTGAATTCGAAGCTTCATTTCGATAACCTCGCTCAGTGGCATATCGCCATAAAAGAGTTACAGGCCCGAAACCCGATTATTTTAAAAGAATATACTACCACGGCGATCTTGACTCCAGCGGGCTTCCAACGCGATAGGCGAAGGAGACCCGCCGCCAGACCGCAGCTTACACCAGGTTTAACCGTCTGGTTGACCAGTGGATCCGCCGCCCGCATTCCCGGCCTCCGGCATAGAATAAGTGAAGTGACTCCGCTCGAGTTTCCCCAAGCGCGCGCGAAGGTAATCGAGTTAGTGCGTCTTGCGCGTTCGCTCCCTCCGCCGGAAGACGTTGCGCTGGCAGCCGCGGCCGGACGCGTGCTGGCGGTGGATGTGGCGGCGGATAGGGATTCGCCGGCGCTCGACCGCTCGACGCGCGATGGCTACGCGGTGCGCGCGGCGGACCTGCCGGGTTCGCTCGCGGTGATCGGTGAAGTGCGCGCGGGCGAGCGGTTCGCCGGAGTCGTTGGGCCCGGCCAGGCGGTCGAGATCATGACCGGCGCTCCCGTTCCGGCGGGCGCGGACGCGGTCATCATGTTAGAAGACACTCGCGCCAGCGACGGCCATGTGCACATCGATGGCACGGCACAGCCGGCGCAGGCAATCAATCGGCGCGGCGTCGAGGCGACTGCGGGCGAAATCGTACTGCCCGCGGGCACGCGCCTCGATTACACAGGCATCGCAGCGCTGGCCGCCTTCGGCCACTCGCACGTTCCGGTCTACCGGCGCCCCACCGTTGCCATCGTCTCCACCGGCGATGAGATTGTCGAGGCGGAAGAAACGCCAGCGGAATTCCAAATCCGCAATTCCAACGCGCATTCGCTGGCGGCGCAGGTGGCGCGCGCGGGCGGGGCGCCGGTGATTCT
>Ga0074045_10001291_pt1 | contig 24291 bp, 27 predicted proteins | sample BogForMeECP23OM2_FD_94442 | JGI IMG/M metagenome (GOLD analysis project Ga0074045, IMG submission 94442) | Bog forest soil microbial communities from Calvert Island, British Columbia, Canada - Bog Forest MetaG ECP23OM2 | ecosystem: Environmental > Terrestrial > Soil > Wetlands ... | reverse complement strand
CGCTCCGGACGCGGCGCTGCCGCTTGCGTCCGCAATCGCGCGGCTGCCGCGACTCGTCTTGCGCGGATTCATGGGTATCGCGGAGGCGACACCCGATCACACGCGACAGCGCGCGCAATTCCATGTCCTGCGCGAGCTGTTCGACGCCGCGCGCGCCGGCGGGCTCGCACTCGACACGTTGTCGATGGGCATGTCGGCTGACCTCGAGGCTGCGATCGCCGAAGGCGCGACCCTGGTCCGCCTCGGTACCGCGCTGTTCGGCGAGAGAAAGACCGCCGCAACCGAGGACGCCGCGGTATGAACGTCACGACCATTGGCGGGGGCAACATGGCTCGCGCGCTGCTGGGAGGGCTGATCGCGCGCGGCCACGGGTCGGCTGCTCTGGCGGTCGTGGACATCGATCCCGAGGCGAGGGCGACGGTAGGGGCGCGGTTCGGCGTTGCGACATTCGCCACAATCGAGTCGTCCGCGGTGCTTCGCGCCGACGTCATTGTCATCGCCGTGAAGCCGCAGCACGTGCGCGGCGTGGCGCGCGACCTGGCGACGCTGCTCAAGCGGCAGGTGGTGCTGACCATCGCCGCCGGCATCCGCCTTTCCGACCTTTCCCGCTGGCTGCTGGGCTATCGGCGGCTGGTGCGCGCGATGCCAAATACGCCGGCGTTGATCGGCGCCGGGATCAGCGCCCTATACGCGCTTGCCGGTGTCGACGGCGAAGGCCGCTCGCGTGCCTCGGCGGTGCTCGAGGCGGTCGGCGCCACGCTGTGGTGCGAACGCGAGGACGAGCTCGATGCGGTGACCGCCGTGTCGGGCAGTGGCCCGGCGTATGTTTTCTACTTCCTCGAGGCGCTGGAACGGGCGGCGCGTGAGCTCGGATTCACGCCGGCTCAGGCGCGCCGCCTCGCCTACGCCACTTTCTCGGGGTCGATCCGGCTGGCCGAGCAGAGCGACTCCGAGCCGGAGCTGCTGCGGGCCCAGGTTACGTCGAAAGGCGGCACTACCGAGCGCGCGATCGCGCGACTCGACGAGGCCGGGGTCAAGGCCGCCATCGTCGCCGCGGTGCAGGCCGCCGCGGCACGCGCGAGGGAACTCGGCGAAATCCTCGGCGACGAGACCTAATGCTCTACGACGCGGCACGCTTCCTGATCAACATCACGTTCGGCCTGCTGGTGTACGCCGTGCTGTTGCGCTTCCTCATGCAATGGTTGCGCGCACCGTTCCGCAATCCGCTGGGAGGCGCGGTAAGCGCCTTGACCGACTGGGCGGTCAAGCCGCTGCGCAAGATACTCCCGGGTTATCGCGGCTACGACTGGGCATCGCTCGTGGTTGCCTGGCTCCTGCAGGCGCTATGGCTGACAGCCCTCATGGCACTGGGCAGTGGCCTGGTCTCGGGCAGCGTCGCGGGCCTTATCGCGGCGCTGGCCGTGGTCGAGCTCATCCGGGCGCTGCTGTGGATCGTGATCGGCACCGTGTTCGTTCAGGCGCTGCTGTCCTGGATCGCCCCGGACGGACCGCTGGCCGGGGTGCTCAACGCACTTACCTTCCCGCTCCTGACCCCCGTGCGCCGCGTTATCCCGCCGCTCGGAGGGGTACTCGACCTCTCGCCGCTTATCGTCATCGTGGTGGCGCAACTGGCCTTGATTCTGCCGGTGGCATGGCTGGAACAGTACGTTGTCCAGATCCTCCGTTGACAGGCCCGCGCCCGCGTGGCGGCGCATTGCCGCCGATGGCTCGCTGACGCTTGCGCTTCACGTCCAGCCGAACGCGAAGCGCAGCGAAATCACCGGCGTGCGCGGCGACGCGGTGAGGGTTCGCCTGGCTGCGCCGGCAGTCGAAGGCAAGGCCAACGTTGCGCTGATCGCCTGGTTGGCCGACGCATTCGGCGTGCCCGAGCGGGCGGTGACGCTGGTTCGCGGCGCCAAGGGCCGGCGCAAGATCGTGCACATAGCGGCGCCCGCGCAACGGCCGGACCGGGCCTGGGGCGAATGACTCTACCGGGCGAGGACATTGGCCAGGCGAACGAAGTCGCCCACGGCAAGCGTCTCGCCGCGGGCACCCGGATCGACGCCCGCAGCCTCGAGTTCCTGCGCCGTCGCCCAGCGCTGCAATGCGTTGCGCAGCGTCTTGCGCCGTTGCCCGAAGGCGGCGGCGACGACCTCCGCGAACAGTGCCTCGTCAGCGATCGCCGGACGGGCGGCGCGCAGCGGCTCAAGGCGCGCTACCGCGGACTCTACCTTCGGTGCGGGACGAAACGCCCCCGGCGGCACGCTGAATAGCCGCTCGACGCGGAAGCGGCACTGCAGCATGACGCTCAGCCGGCCATATTCCGGCGTCGCCGGAGCCGCAGCCATCCGCTGCACCACCTCCCGCTGCAGCATCACGGTCAAGTCGCGCAGGCTGGCCTCGTAGCGCGAAAGGTGAAACAGCAGCGGCGAAGAGATGTTGTACGGCAGGTTGCCGATCACGCGCAACGCGCCGCCCAGCGTGGCGAAGTCAAAACGCAGTGCGTCGACCTGGTGGAGGGTCAGGCGATCCGCAGCAAGCTCGCCGGCGATGCGCGCGGCGAGATCGCGGTCGATCTCGATGACGGTGAGCCGCCGTACCCGCTCCAGTAAGGGACGCGTGAGCGCTCCGAGTCCGGGCCCGATTTCGACGATGTTGTCGTCGGGTTGCGGATTCACCGCGGCGACGATGCGGTCGATGTAGTGGCGGTCGACCAGGAAATTCTGTCCAAACCGCTTGCGCGCGGCGTGGCCGCCCGTTGCGGTCAGACCCGGCTTTCCCACCACGGTGGCCAAGGCGGCAAGGCGATGCCGGCCCTAATCCCAGTCCAGGATGACCTTGCCGCTCTGGCCGGAGAGCATGGTCGCAAACGCCGCCTCGAACTGTTCGGCAAGGAAGTGGTGGGTGATGATCGGGGACAGGTCGAGGCCGCTCTGCAGCATGGCGACCATCTTGTACCAAGTCTCGAACATCTCGCGGCCATATATGCCCTTGATCTCCAGGCCCTTGAAGATGACCTGGTTCCAGTCGATCGCCATGTGCGTCGGGGGGATGCCGAGCAGGGCCACCTTGCCGCCGTGGTTCATGTGCTCGAGCATGTCGGAGAAGGCCTGCGGCACGCCGGACATTTCCATGCCGACATCGAAACCTTCGGTCATGCGCAGGCCGGCCATGACCTCGCGCAGGCGTTCGCGCTCGACGTTGACCACGCGAGTCGCCCCCATGCGCGAGGCGAGCGCGAGCCGGTAGTCGTTGACGTCGGTGACGACGACGTGACGCGCGCCGACGTGGCGCGCGATCGCCGCCGCCATGATGCCGATCGGACCGGCGCCGGTGATGAGCACGTCCTCGCCCACCAGATCGAACGACAGGGCGGTGTGGGTCGCGTTGCCGAACGGATCGAAGATCGCTGCCAGGTCGTCCGATATGTCGTCGGGGATCTTGAACGCGTTGAACGCAGGAATCACGAGGTATTCGGCGAACGCGCCTTCACGATTGACGCCGACGCCGACCGTGTTGCGGCAAAGATGGCGCCGCCCGGCACGACAGTTGCGGCAGTAGCCGCAGGTGATGTGGCCTTCGCCTGAAACACGGTCACCGACCTTGAAACCGCGCACTTCCTGGCCGATTTCGACGATTTCGCCGACGTATTCGTGCCCGACCTGCATCGGCACGGGAATGGTCTTTTGCGCCCAGTCGTCCCAGTTCCAGATGTGCACGTCCGTGCCGCAGATCGCGGTCTTGCGAATGCGGATCATGACGTCGTTGTGGCCGACCTCGGGCTTCTTGACCCGGGTCAGCGTCAGGCCCGGGGCCCGGTCCATCTTTGCCAATGCCTTCATCTGCGATGTCCCACGGTTCAGCGAATGACGCCCAGCGCTTTGCCGACCTTGGCAAACGCGGCCACCGCCTGATCGATTTGCGCGGTCGTATGCGCGGCACTCATCTGGGTTCGAATGCGGGCCTTGCCCTTGGGCACGACCGGATAGGAAAAGCCGATCACGTAGACCCCCTCCGCGAGCAAAGCATCCGCCATGCGGCTGGCAAGGGCCGCTTCGCCCAGCATGACCGGAATGATCGGATGCTCTCCGGGCACCAGATCGAAGCCCAGAGCGGTCATCGCCTTGCGGAAGCGCTGGCCGTTTGCCTGCACGCGCTGGCGCAAGTCGGCCCCCTCGGCATCGGCCAGGAGCTCGAGCACCCGCAGCGAGGCCGCCGCAATGGACGGCGCCAAGGTATTGGAGAACAGATACGGGCGCGAGCGCTGGCGCAGCAGCGCGACTAGATCTCGGGCTCCGGCGACGTATCCGCCCGAAGACCCGCCCAACGCCTTGCCCAGCGTGCCGGTGTAGACATCCACCCGATCCTCGACCGCGCAGAATTCGGGGGTTCCGCGCCCGCCGGCGCCGATGAAACCGACGGCATGCGAATCGTCAACCATCACCAACGCCTGGTGGTCTTCGGCGAGCGCACAGATCGCGGACAGCTGCGCGACAGTGCCATCCATGGAGAACACGCCGTCGGTGGCGACCAGCTTGAAGCGAGCACCTGCGCCTTCGGCTTCGCTGAGCTTCGCTTGCAGATCCGCCATGTCGTTGTTGCGATAGCGGTATCGCTTGGCCTTGCAGAGGCGTATGCCGTCGACGATGCTCGCGTGATTGAGTTCGTCGCTGATCACCGCATCCTGCTCGTCGAGCAGGGTCTCGAACAGGCCCCCGTTGGCGTCGAAGCAGCTCGAATAGAGGATGCAGTCATCGGTCTTCAGGAAGGCGGCAAGCGCCGATTCGAGCTCCTTGTGCACGCTTTGCGTGCCGCATATGAAGCGCACCGAGGCCATGCCGAAACCGTGAGCGTCGAGACCGTCCTTCGCCGCCTGGACCAGGCGCGGATCGTCGGCCAGGCCGAGATAATTGTTGGCGCAGAAATTGAGAACTTCTCGACCGTCGGCCAGGCGGATCCGCGGCGACTGCGGGCTCTTGATCACCCGTTCGGTCTTGTAGAAGCCGTCGGCGCGGATCCGCTCGATGACTCCGCGCAGGTGCGACAGGTAGCCGTCATGCATGATCGAGCACTCCGGTCAACTCGATTGCCAGGTCGACCGCCGCAAATATGCTGCCTGGATCTGCCGAACGGGCGCTGGCATCGGACGCCGCGAGGTCGAGCGCGGTGCCATGGTCAACCGATGTGCGCACGAAGGGCAGTCCGAGAGTGACATTGACAGCGTGACCGAAGCTCGCGTACTTGAGCGCGGGCAATCCCTGGTCGTGGTACATCGCGACCACGCAGTCAAAGCCGCGCCCCGGGACGAATGCGGTGTCGGCGGGGAGCGGGCCGATCAGGTCGAGCCCGGAGTCCCGCAACGTCGCAATGACCGGAGCGATGATGTCGATTTCCTCGCGGCCGAGATAGCCGCCCTCGCCGGCGTGCGGGTTCAAGCCGCAGACGGCGATGCGCGGGCGCAGGATACCGAATCTGCCGGCGAGTTCAGCGGCAACGACGGTGAAGGTCGCGGTCAGCGACTCGCGCGTGATCGCTGCCGGCACGGCGGCAAGCGGCAGGTGGGTCGTCGCGAGGGCGACGCGCAGCGCCTGCGTTCGCGGGCCGCCGATGAGCATCATCACGACGTGGGATGCCCCGCTGCGCGCGGCGAGGAACTCGGTGTGGCCGGTAAAGGCGATGCCGGCGTCGTTAAGCACGCTCTTCTGCACGGGCCCTGTAACCAGCGCCGCGAACTCGCCCGAGAGTGCACCGCCGACGGCCGCGTCGAGGGCCGCGAGCACGGTTCGGGCGTTGGCGGGGTCCGGCCGCCCAGGGGTGACGGCGGCCGCGAGCGGAAAGTGCGCGACTTCTGACATTCCCGACGGCGGCGACGCGTGCCGCACGTAGGCGCCGAAGCGCACGCCGGCGCCAAGGCGCCGCGCGCGCGCGCGCAGCAACTCCATGTCGCCGATGAACACCAGGCGCGTGGGCCAGGTGCGCTCGGCCACGCGCACGCACAGGTCGGGGCCGATGCCCGCCGGCTCGCCTACGCTAACGGCGATGGTCGGTAACTCGGTCATCGCCACCAATTGCCTCCACTAACCGAGCACGTCGATGGCGATGCCGGTTGCATCGCCGAAGGTTTCAACTTTAACCGATGGCGCTGCGGCGACGGTCACGCGGCCGTCAGTCACGGCGATCCTTGCCTGCGCAAATCCGTCGAGGGGTTGAGCCGGCTTGCCGAACAGGTACAAGGCCGCAAGCGGCTTCGCCGGATCGATCTCGCCGGTGTGCTGCACGACCGGCCCGAGCGGAAGCGCGTATCCCTCGCGCCCGAACACCGGAAATTTGTCCAGCGTGGCACGGTAGCGGATGACTTGCCGGCCCGGCAGGCGCTGCCGGCTGGCCAGGTCGTACCATGCGCCAGGCGGCATGGCGACCTCGACCTCGCCGCCGGGGGCGACGATTGGCGCGATAAGCAACGCATCGCCGCACATGAACTGCGTTTCATAACTACGCGTCAACGCAACGTTGGGGAACATCAGCGGCATCGCACGCATGATCGGCAGGCCAGTCGCGGCTGCCTGCGCGATCACCGTCCGCAGGTAGGGCAATAAGCGATAGCGGAACTCGATCCATTGCCGGGCGATCGTCTCGGTGTCTTCGCCAAAGGCCCACGGTTCGCGCGCGCCCAGCCCATGCAGGTGCATGTGCGAGCTGAACACGCTCATCTGCAGCCAGCGCAGATAGAGTTCCGCCGATGGCTGTTCCGAACCGTAGAAGCCGCCGATGTCGCTTGAGTGGTAGGGTGCTCCACTCATGCCCCACGACAGGCCGCCGCGGATGCTTGCCGCCAGGCCTTCCCAGTCGCTCTGCGGCTCTCCGCCCCACTGGATGGGATAGCGCTGGCTCCCCGTCCAGCCGGCACGGCTCCAGACGATCGGCGGCTGGGTTGCCGCCGGCGCGAAGCGCTTCGTCGCTTCGTAAACGCAGCGGTTGTAGAGCAGCGGATAGACGTTGTGCAGGCGAGCGCCGCGATCGCCGTTGAAGGCAACCGCGTCGTCGGGGACCTGCTCACCGAAATCGCTCTTGATCACGTCGACGCCGGCCTTGAACAACGGCTCGTGGGCATCGCGCCACCAGGCGTAGGCACCGGGATTGGTGAAGTCGAGGATGCCCGAATCGGGCAGCGGCGTGAGTACCCCGGAGAACGGCGAGGTCGCAGGCGCGGTGTCCCAGGAAAACACGTAGGGCTCGCCGGCAGCGGTGGTCAATAGAAAGCGCTTCGCGGCAAGCTCGGCGAAGAGCGCCGAATGAACCGACACGTACGGATATTCCCAGACGCAGATTCTAAGGCTGTGGCGCTTCATGCGCGCGAATGTCGACGCGGGGTCGGGGTAACGCAAGCCGTCCCACTGGAAATCAAACCGGGTCCGCACCTCCCACACAGCCCGGCCGTCAAGGACCAGGACATCGCAGGGGATCTTGCGCGCGCGCACCTCCTCCGCCACCGCCATCGCCTCATCGGCGGTGCGGTAGTAGGCGCGCGACATCCACAGGCCGAGACTCCACAACGGCACGTCGGGCGCGCGGCCGGTCAGCATCGTATAGCGGTCGAGCACCTGCGCCGGATCGCGGCCGGCGATCAGGAACAGGTCGAGGGCTTCGTCATCGACGACGACGCAATATGAGCGATGCGACCATTCGGGATGCCCGACGCCGTGCGTCACCGTGCCCGGCGTGTTGACCAGGATGCCCCATGCGCCGGCCTTCGAGGCCAGGGCATTTCCCGGGCTCCAGCATAGCGGCACGCTCTTGTACGACTGCCCCGTGTTGACGCCAAGCGGGTCATCGACATGCGAGGTCACGAGCTGCCCGCGTTTGTTGAGCGGGCCGAATTTCTCGCCCAGGCCGTAGATCGGTTCTCCCGATGCCAGCGCAAAGGAAGCGATCCACTGTTGGCCGTTGCGCGTGCGGCCGATTACCGGCAGGCGTGCAAAGCCGCGGAAGTGCTCGTCGGTGATCGACGTGATGATCGGCTGCTCATCGTGCAACAACCGGATGCGCAGAGGCTCGCCGGTCAGCTCGAGTCGGGTGCCTCCCGCCGCAAACGACCATACGCCGGGATCGACTTGCGTGATATCGCAGCGCTGCGCGCGGCCGACCACCAGCCCGTAGTCGGGCCGGGTGTTCGCGCCGATGCGCAGGCGGAATACCCCGGGTCCGTAGGAAGTGACTTCCAGCACGTCGCCGGTGCTGGTCGCAAAAGCACCGCCGGAGGCCGACATGCCCAGGCTGCCGGAGGCGGTCAGGCGGATGTACGCGGCGGTATCGAGTTGCATCGGCGGTGTCGTGGCGCGCGCTCGAGAAAGGTGCCGCACTCAGAGCGCAAACTTCGGTTCGGGCATGCCGGGTACGTCGACGCGCATGGCGAAGATTCCTCCCGACTGGGGCAGACGTGCCAGTTCCTCCGCCTCGCGCCGCTGGCGCGCGGTAGTGACGAAGAGCGTCTTCAGGTCAGGGCCGCCAAACGCGCACATCGTCGGGCACGTCGCCGGCACAGGAAACTCGGCGACCGTCTCGCCGCGTGGCGAGAGGCGCACGACCTTGCCGCCGCCATAGAACGCGCTCCAGTAGCAGCCCTCGCGATCGACCGCACCGCCGTCGGGGCGGTCGGTTGCCGCGGAGAACTGCGCGAACACCCTGCGGTTGGCAACCGTGCCGGTCGCGGGGTCGAAATCCCACGCGTGGATCGTTCGCGTGGGAGTGTCGGCGTGATACATGGTGCGGGAATCCGGGCTCCAGGCGAGGCCGTTGGAGATGGTGATATCCGACAGCACCGGGGTCAGCGTCAGGCTGGCGTCGAGTCGATAGAGCATCGCGCTGGCGACGTCGCGCTTTTCGTTCATGCTGCCGGCCCAGAAGCGGCCCTGCGCGTCGGCGCGGCCATCGTTGAAACGGTGGTGCGCCGGATCATAGGGCGCAGCGGCGATCTTGTGTTCGAGCTTGCCATTGGCACCGACAAGCCAGATGCCGGAGCGCAGGGCGGCGACGAAGCTTCCTCGGTCGCGCAGCGCAAAACAGCCGATCGCTTCGGGCATCGGCCAGGCGATGTTCTTGCCGGTGAGCGGATCGAAGCGATTGAGAGAAGGTGCATTGATGTCTACCCAGTACAGCGATTGCCCGTCGACCGACCAGGTCGGACATTCGCCGAGGCTCGCCTTGATGTCGAGCACGCACTCAAACGGCGACCGCATCCCTGGCACCGGGCGAGACGGAAATGCGCATCGTACAAGAAAACGTAGCCCCTGGTGCGAGCATACGGGTACCCGTAGCCGTCGCGCCTGCAGCGGCGCGATTGAACGCGTCGGTCATGTGGGTGACCGGTTCGACGGCAAGAAAATCGCAGTCCGGCGGCACGTACACGACAAGGTAGTCGCACCCGGCATCGGCGCTGATCTCCGCCGCCAGGCCCCTGTCCGGCCAGGCGACCGTGGCCGGCGGCCGCCATCCGGCGAAGCAATGATCCAGTGTCGTCGCGGCAATCGCACGCGGCGCCTCGAAGTTCCATTTTGCAGGCACGCGAGCGCACCGGGTCGGCAGCAGCGTGGCGTCGGTATGCCAGATGCGGGTCGCGGCAAAACCGAGCCTGGTCAAGGCGTTGCGCGGGAAAAACGGATGCCAACCGAGGCCGAACGGGAACGCTGCATCGCCGGCGTTGGCAATCGAGAGCGTCATCGCGAGCGAATCGGTGTCCAGGGAAAAGGTCTGTCGCGCACGATAGGCAAACGGCCATTCGCGGCTGCTTTCTCCGACCGCCGCGTGCGCGAGTTCCAGTATCGCCCGCGCGGGTGCGGCGTCGACAACCGTCCAGCGGCGGCGCCAGCCGTTGCCATGAATGGCGTGCGGCACGCTGGCAAGCGGGCGCTGGAGCGCGTACACGGCCTTGTTCCAGTGCAGTCTGGCGTGGGCCACCCGATTGGAAAAGGGGAGCAGCGGATAGCACGAGAAGTGGCCCACGTCGCCTGCGGCGAGCGCCGATCCGGGCGTGGGCCGCAGCACCGGCTGGCCATGCCACTCGTACGCCGCGATGGCGGCGCCGACCTCCGGCGCAAGCATCACGCGCGCGCCAGCGGCGCGCAATTCGAGCGTGGCCGTCACCTTGACCGCGGTCCGTCAGGGTCTGGGCGGCGCGCCGCCGACGTTCTTGCGCACGGCGCTCAGGTATTCCTGCGCACGGCTGACCAACATGGCGAGGTCGGAGCCGACCGCAACCCAGGAGAAGCCGTAGTCGAGGAACTTGCCGACCATTTCCGGATTGGCACCGACGATCCCGCAGGGCTTGCCGAGCCGCTTGCAGGTCTGCGCGCCGGAACGGAGCTTCTCCTGCACCGCCGGATTGCCCATGTCACCCGGGAAGCCCATCGACGCGGAGAGGTCCGCGGGGCCGATGAAGATCGAATCGACTCCGGGCACCGCGGCAATGGCCTCGAGTTGGTCGAAGGCCGTGAGCGTCTCGATCTGGACGATCACGCAGATCTCCTCGTGCGCGCGCTGAACGTAATTCGGAATCGTGCCGTAGCGGCTGCCCCGATGCATCGCGGCGACGCCGCGCACGCCTGCCGGCGGATAGCGGGTATAGGCAACGGCGCGCCTGGCCTCGTCGGCGCTTTGCACGAACGGCAACAACAGGCTTTGCGCCCCCGCATCGAGTGCACGCTTGACCATGACCATGTCGTTCCACGGCGGCCGCACGATCGCCTGCGCCGGGGTGCCGGCGATGGTCTGCAGGATGCCTACCATCTGCTGCATGTCGACGGGCGTGTGCTCGGTGTCGACGACGAGGAAGTCGAAGCCCAGGCACCCGAGGGCCTCGGCGGTGGACGGCGCCGCGCTTACCAGCCAGGCACCGATCGGCGTCGCGCCAGACGCGAGCGCGCGCTTGAATTGATTGACCGGCAGATCCATCACCGTCTCCTCGAGGCTCCGGGCCGGGGCTGCCGGCGCGACGCACGGCAGATCACCTGGCGTCGCCGGCTATTCTAGCCCTGCTTCACATCGAAGTCGTCCGTGTGCTATAGATGCGTGGCCTCGTTCGCGATCGCGACTGCCGTGGCCGACACTGCTGCCCGCTACCCAAGCCTCGCCGGAAGGGTCGTGTTCGTGTCCGGGGGCGGATCGGGAATCGGCGCCGACATCGTTGCGCGCTTCGTGCAGCAGGATGCGCGCGTGGCATTCTGCGACGTCGCCGAAGAGCCTGCCCGGGCTCTGGTCGGACGACTCGCGCCAGCGACGGTCCGTTACCACGCCTGCGACGTGCGCGACATTGCCGCCCTGCGCGCGGTCCTCGACGCGATCGACAAGGACTGGGGAGCGGTCACGGTGCTCGTCAATAACGCCGCCCGGGACGACCGGCACCCGCTCGAGAGCGTGACGCCGGAGTATTGGGACGAGTGCTTCGCGGTCAATCTGCGCCACCACTTCTTTGCCGCCCAGGCGGTCATGCCCGGGATGGCGCGCGCAGGCGGCGGCTCGATCATCAACCTCGGATCGGTGTCGTGGATGCGCGGCACGCCCGGCATGGTTGCCTACACGGCCGCGAAAGCGGCAATTTGCGGCCTGACGCGCACGCTGGCGCGCGAGCTGGGTCCACACAACATCCGCGTCAATTCGATCGTGCCCGGAGCGGTCGATACGCCGCGGCAGCGCGCATTGTGGCGCACGCCGCAGCTGGAACGGGAGTTTCTCGATCAGCAATGCTTGAAATTCAGGCTCGTCGGCGACGACATCGCGCGCGGCGTGCTGTTCCTGGCATCCGACGAGGCGCGCGGCATGACCGGTCACGATCTGATCATAGACGCCGGCCTGGCGCAGACCAGCGGCGGCGGTTGAAGGGGGCCAAGCCGCGGCGGGCCGGGCGCGTGCCGCAGCGCGCTCGCGCGCGCGCGGATTCATGTTCGCGGCACAGGACTAGCGTCGTTGCGAGAGCGCGTCGCCGTCGTCCCGATCCGGCGTACGGCCCGATGCCGGCGTGCGCTATACTTCGCATGTCTTCTCGCGGGCCCGCAGCGACCCTACCGCGGGCCTTTGTTTGCCAGCCATGCGCAGGTATTTCTCCCGCCCCGCGTTCTACCAGGGCGCGCGCGAAATCGCGCCGATGCTCATCGGCATCGTTCCCTTCGGTATCGTCTGTGGCATCGGCGCCATTGCCGCCGGCGCTTCGCCCGCGGCCGCCCTTGCCATGTCGATGATCATGTTCAGTGGTGCGGCGCAGATCGTTGCCGTTCAACTGCTCGTGGCCGGGGCCCCGTTCGCGGTGATCCTGCTCTCCTGCCTGGTGGTCAGTCTGCGGCTTATCATGTACAGCGCCGCCATGGCGCCCTATCTGCGGCCGCTCGATCATCGCTGGCGCAACGTGCTGTCTTTCTTGCTTACCGATCAGGCATTTGCCGGTACGTTGCAGCGGTTCCGCAGATCACCGGACATTCGCGCCAACGCGTCCTACTTCCTCGGCAGCGGCGCCTTCATTTGGGTAACCTGGCAGGTTGCCACTCTCGCCGGCATTCTGGCCGGCCGGATTGTCGCAGCGTCGTGGCACCTCGACTTCGTGGTGCCGTTGTGCTTTCTGGCGGTGCTGGTACCGCTGTTGCGCGACCGCGTCTCGATGCTGGTGTTTGCGGTCGCGACGGTTGCGGTGATTACGCTCGATGCGATGCCGTTACGACTATCGCTGGTCTGCGGCGGCCTGCTAGCGATCGGTGCGGGAATGCTTGGCGACAAGTTCGCGCGCGGGCATGAATAGAGAACTCACGATCTGGCTCCTGATCCTCGCGGTCGGCGCGATCACCTATTGCGCCCGGCTGTCGTTCATCGCCCTGTTCGCGCGCCGCGACATGCCGCCGTTGCTTGCGCGGGGACTCAAACACGTTCCGGTGGCCATGCTGACGGCGATCGTCGTGCCGGCGGTCGTGTTCGTTCCGCCAGGCGTGTTGCGGATCGACCCCGGCAACGCCAAGTTGATCGCGGCGCTCGTCGCCGGCATCGTCGCCTGGTGGCGGCAGAGTGCGGTGCTCACCATTGCCAGCGGCATGATCGTGCTCTGGGCACTGCAGTACGTCATGCGTTAGGATGCATAGGAGAGGGACAAACGATGCGCTTCGAAGGCACCGATACCTATATCGCCACGCCCGACCTGATGCTCGCGGTCAACGCCGCGATCACCTTGCAGCGGCCGTTGCTGGTAAAGGGCGAGCCGGGAACCGGCAAGACGATGCTGGCCGAGGAGGTGGCGCGGGCCATCGACCGGCCGCTGGTGCAGTGGCATATCAAGTCGACGACCAAGGCCCAGCAGGGGCTGTACGAATACGACGCGGTATCGCGGCTGCGCGACTCGCAGCTCGGCGACGAGCACGTCGCCGACATAGCGCATTACATCAAGCGCGGCGTGCTGTGGGAGGCCTTCGACTCGCCGACGCCCGCAGTCGTCCTCATCGACGAAATCGACAAGGCCGACATCGAGTTCCCGAACGACCTGCTGCGCGAACTCGACCGCATGGAGTTCTACGTTTACGAGACGCAAGTCACGATACGCGCTCGGCATCGTCCATTGGTGGTGATCACCAGCAACAACGAAAAGGAATTGCCCGATGCATTCCTGCGCCGCTGTTTCTTCCATTACATAAAGTTTCCCGACCGGGAGACGATGACGCGCATCGTTGACGTTCACTTCCCGGGTTTGAAGAAGGCACTGCTCAAGGAGGCCATGGAGGTGTTCTTCGAGCTGCGCGAAGTGCCGGGGCTGAAGAAGAAGCCGTCGACATCGGAGCTTCTCGACTGGCTGAAGCTGCTGCTGGCGGAGGATATCCCGCCCGAGGCACTGCGCAGCACGGACAAGAAGGTGGTCATCCCGCCCCTCTACGGCGCGCTGCTCAAGAACGAACAGGACGTGCACCTGTTCGAGCGGGTGGCATTCATGGCGCGCGCAGGAAGATGACCGGGCGCTTCATCGAACCGGTCTCGCTCAGGGGACGCTGCGCCGCGCTGGAACCGCTCGCGCGCGAGCATGCGGCCGGGCTGCAGCGCGCCGCCGCCGAGGGCAAGCTCTGGCAGCTTTGGTACACCTCGGTTCCCGGGCCCGATGCGACCGAGGCCTACATCGAGGCTGCGCTGAAGATGCGCGAGGATCTCGGCGCGATGCCATTCGTGGTGCGCGACAACAGCGATGGCGAAATCGTCGGCTGCACGCGCTACTTCAACGTCGACGCGGCCAACCGCAGGCTGGAGATCGGGTATACCTGGTACGCGACCCGCGCGCAGCGCACCGCGATCAACACCGAGTGCAAGCTGCTGCTGCTCGGGCATGCCTTCGAAAAACTCAAGTGCATAGCGGTCGAGTTCCGCACCCACTGGTTCAATCAGGCCTCGCGGGCAGCGCTGGCGCGCATTGGCGCGAAGCAGGACGGCGTGCTGCGCAATCACCAGATCGCCGCCGACGGCAGCTACCGCGACACTGTCGTTTTCAGCATCATCGAAAGCGAGTGGCCCGCGGTGAAGCGGCACCTGGGTTTTCTGCTGGCGCGGCAGCGCTAGCGCGGCGATGCTGATCGATTTCTTCCTGCACCTCAAGGCCGCGAAGCTGCCGGTCTCGACGCGCGAGTTCCTCACGCTGCTCGATGCGCTCGAGCACAACGTGGTTGCCAACAGCATCGACGACTTCTACTTCCTGGCGCGCACCTGCCTGGTCAAGGACGAGGCACTCTACGATCGGTACAACCTTGCCTTCGGGACGTATTTCCGCGGTGTCGAAGGAGTCTTCGACATCGGAGCGATGGTCCCGGAGGAGTGGATCCGCAAGCTGGTCGAAGGCACATTGAGCGAGGCGGAGAAAGCGCGGGTCCAGGCGCTCGGCGGCTGGGAAAGGCTCATGCAAACGCTCAGGGAGCGTCTCGAGGAGCAGCGCGGCCGGCACCAGGGCGGGTCCAAGTGGATAGGGACCGCAGGCACCAGCCCGTTCGGCGCGTACGGCTACAACCCGGAGGGCATCCGCATAGGCCAGGAGAGCGGGCGCAGCCGCAGCGCGATCAAGGTTTGGGATGAGCGCTCGTTCCGCAATCTCGACGACTCGGTGGAACTCAATACCCGCAACGTGAAGATTGCCCTGCGCCGGCTGCGCCGTTTCGCGCGCGAGGGCGTGCCCGAGGAGCTCGACCTCGATGCGACCATCGAGGGGACGGCGCGAAACGCCGGATGGCTGGATCTGCGCCTCGTCCCCGAGCGGCGCAACCGCGTCAAGGTGCTGCTGTTCCTGGACGTAGGCGGCTCGATGGATCCGCACATCCCGGTGTGCGAGGAGTTGTTTTCCGCCGCGCGCAGCGAGTTCCGTCATCTTGAGCACTTCTACTTTCACAACTGCGTCTACGATCATGTCTGGCGCGACAACCTGCGGCGGCGCGGCGAGCGCGTCGCGACGTTCGATATCATGCACAGGCACGGGCCCGATTGGCGCTTGATCTTCGTCGGCGACGCGGCGATGAGCCCCTACGAGCTGCTGCAGTCGGGCGGCAGCGTCGAATACACCAACGACGAGCCAGGTTTGGTCTGGCTCAAGCGCCTCATCGACAGCTACCGGCACGCGATCTGGCTCAACCCGGAACCCGAGCGCGCCTGGGCTTCCACCCGATCGACCCAGATCGTGCTCAACGCCCTCGGGTCCCGCATGTTCCCATTGACCCTGGACGGCTTGAACCGGGGGATCGCGCAGTTGCGCAAATAGCGGCGAGGCGGCCATAATGGGACAGGAGGTCCCCATGCGCACACTGACTATCCTCGCCATCGCACTGGCGACAGCCGCGGCCGCACCGGCCGCGAACGCGGTGATCTGTTACACGCTGCTCGATCGCAACGATACCATGCTGTATCGGGGCTCGTCGGCGCCGGTCGACATGAGCGATCAGGGCGCGGCACAGCGCGAAGCGCTTCGCCGCCAGCACGAGTACCTGATGATCGCGGACGCCGAGAATTGTCAGGCGGTGGCCGCCTCCTCCGGGGCGGCGGGCTACCGCCCCGCGACGGTTGACGAGATCGTCTCCGAGATGCGTGGTTATCTCAGCTACGGTGGCGTCAGCAGCGCGCCCGGGCAAACGGGCGGCGGCGGCGGTGGTGGCGGCGAGGTGGCGGCGCCGGCGTCAGGCGGCGCCGCCAGCGGATCGCGCGGCCGTTACTAAAGACCGCTGCGGTCTCGGTTCGAGCGCATGCATCGCGTTCCTGCACGTCGCCGCTGCGCAGGAATCGACGCCGGTTCGCGGCGTGCAGTCAAACAGCGCGCCCCCGCGCATCGATCGATGCCTTGGGGCTTGCGGACCGGGGCTAGGGCCTGGACGCTGCTCGTCATCGCCGCCTTGGCGGCGACTCCCGCGCTGGCTACGCACGAGTACCAGGTCGATGCGCTGCGCATCGAGCATCCGTTCGCTCGCGCGACGCCGCCGGGTGCGAGGGCCGGCGCGGTATTCTTCACCATCGACAATGCCGGCAGCGAGGGAGACCGCCTTATAAGGGCCTCCACGCCGGTCGCGGCCGGGGTTGCGATGCACCAGATGGTGCTCGAGGGTGGCGTGATGAAGATGCGCGCGGTGCCGTCGGTCGAGGTTTTTCCGGGCGGAAGGGTGGAGTTCACGCCCTCCGGGTACCACCTCATGCTTCTCGACCTCAAGCAACCGCTCAAGGTCGGCGAGCGATTTCCGTTGACGCTGACCTTTGAACGCGGCGGATCGATCCTGATTTCGGTGGCGGTCGAGGCCATGGGCGCAACCCAGGCGGGGCCGCAATAGAAGGCCGACTGGTCGCGCCCGTGGCGCGTCGATGCGGTCTCGTTCGCGTGGCCGTGCGCGCCGTCGCATAGTCCGGGCGCAGGGCCTGCTGTGGCAGAATCGGGCTATGCAGATGATCGATGGCGTGCGACCTGGAGCACTCTCCTGCGCCGTCGGACGTGCCGGTCGGGCCGAAGGCAACCCGCGCGCGGTCGCGGCTTGGCTGTTCGTCTGCTGCGCCTTGGTCTTCGCAATGGTCGTGGTCGGTGGTGTCACGCGCCTTACTCATTCCGGGCTGTCGATCACCGAGTGGGCGCCGATCGTCGGTACGCTGCCGCCGCTGTCGGAAGCCGATTGGGCGGAAGCGTTTTCCCGATACCGGGCGACGCCCGAATTTCGCCAGGTCAATCCCGATATGGACCTCGGCGGCTTCAAGCGCATTTTCTGGTGGGAATACGCGCACCGGCTGCTCGGGCGCGCGATCGGCGTGGCATTTCTGGCACCGTATCTGTGGTTTCTCGTCCGGCGCCGCATTCCACGCGGCTATGCCGCTGCGCTCGGCGCGATTTTTGCCCTCGGAGGCTTGCAGGGTGCGCTCGGCTGGTACATGGTGCAAAGCGGCCTTATCGACGACCCGTGGGTGTCGCACCTGCGTCTGACCGCGCACCTAGGCCTTGCCTTTCTTATCTTCGGTGCGATGCTCTGGGTCGGGCTGTCGCTGCTGCGCCCGCCGCCGGCTAACACGGGCAGCCCCGGGCTGCGGCGTTTGGCAGGCCGGCTTGCCGCACTGGTGTTCCTCATGGTCCTTGCCGGCGGACTGGTTGCCGGCATCCGCGCGGGCTTTGCCTACAACACCTTCCCGCTCATGAACGGGCACTGGGTGCCACCCGAGATCCTGATGCTCGAGCCGTGGTATCGCAACTTCACCAACAACATGGCGACCGTCCAGTTCGACCACCGCCTGCTCGCGGCAATACTGGCGCTGCTGGTGCCGTGGTTCGTGTGGCGGGTGCACCGGACGGCGGACCTTCCCGCGCCGGCGCGGCGGGCGGCGGAACTGTTCTTGGCGCTGCTTGCCGTGCAGATCGCGCTGGGCATCGCGACGCTGCTGCTGGTCGTGCCGCTGGCGCTTGCCGCCGCGCATCAGGCCGGCGCGCTAATGCTGTTTGCGGCGGCGCTGAACGCCCGCCACACGTTGCGCTGACCGGTGTGCGGGCGCACCGCGCCTGTTATCAACCCCGATTGGCCGCATCGCCCAGGGCCGGCATGAATTTGCATTCCACAGCATCTCGGGCGATCATTACGGGCTCCCCGGGTCCCAAACAGCCATGGCCGAATCGAACAAGCTCGACGAACCGCTTTCCGAAACCGAATACGATGCGCTCGAGGCATTCTTCGGATCCAATGCCGTGCCCCAGGACTGCATGGATCTGGAGATGCTCGACGGCTTTCTTACCGCCATTGTCAGCGGCCCCGAGCTGATCCAGCCGTCGGAGTGGCTTCCGGTCGTGTGGAGCGATAGCCAGCGCAGCGTATCCCCGGTGTTCGCCGACAACGAGCAGGCGGAGCACATCCTGTCGTTGATCCTGCGCCTGCAGAACGGCATCGTGCGCACCCTCACCGATTCGCCCACCCGCTTCAAGCCGTTGCTGTATCGTGCCGATGAAGGCGTCAAGGGCCGTCCCGGCGCCAAATCCGAAGGCGGCCGGCGGGATGAAGTGGCGCCGCCCGAGGCAAGCGCCTGGTGCGAGGGCTACATGACGGGCGTGATCCTGCGCGAGGAATCCTGGGAGCCGATCTACGCGAACGAGCAGACCCGCGATTGGATGCTGCCGATCGAGGCGCTTGCCTACGGCGACCACGACCCGGAGTATCTCGACTGGGTCGATACCGAGGAGAAGCGCCTTGGCATGATCGACGAGCTACCGATCGCCGCGGTGCTCGTCCAGCGTTTCTGGCAGGCTCGGCGCAGCGGGGAGGGCGTCAATCGCGCCGAACGCCGCGCCCAGCGACGCGAGGCGTCGCGTAAAGTGCGCCAGCGGCTGCACTAGTCGCTGTCGCCACGGCCGAGTTGCAGCCGGTAGCGGCCGATGCCTTCCTTGAATCCGTTCGAGCTTGGGATCTGCGCATGCTTCTGGCGCAGGGTCTTGAGCACGAGGGCAACGACGAGCAGAGCGATCGAACCGAGCAGGATCGGCAGCGCCAGGGCGTCGATCGTTGGCAGTTTCAGGTCGTCAAGGGCGATGCCGGCGGCCGCGTAAGCCGGGGTGGCGACCGCGCCTGCGATGAGCGCCCACGGCGCAGCGTTCAGGATGCGGTGCAGAAGCGTTTGCGCTGTTTTCAGACTTCGATTCATGACCTACTCCCGAGGCAGTGGCTGTACCTGCAATCTAGCCACCCTTGGCAGCGCTTGAAATCGGTCGCGGTCTGATTTCGCTGTAGGATGGTCTCCGATGCAGCTCGCAGGGTTGCGGAAGCGACGCGTCAGGCGCGAAGAAAATCAAAGTCGCAGCCGTGCTCCGCTTGCAAGACCCGCTCGGCATAGAGGCGCTGGTAGCCGCGCGCTGGCAGCGGTGGCGGCTGCCATTCCGCCTGGCGCCGCGCGAGCTCTGCGCCGTTGACCTCGAGGTCGAGCCGCCGTTCCCGTACCGATAGGCGGATGCGATCGCCGCTGCGCACGAGCGCGAGCGGGCCGCCGGCAGCAGACTCCGGCGACACGTGCAGGACGACCGTGCCGTAGGCGGTACCGCTCATGCGGGCATCGGATATGCGCACCATGTCCTTGACGCCAGCGCGGGCAAGCTTGGCCGGAAGCGGCAGGTATCCTGCCTCCGGCATCCCGTAGCCGCTCCTCGGCCCCGCGTTCTGCATCACCAGAAAATCTCCGGGCTCCACGTCCAGCGCCGGATCGTCGATGCGCGCTGCGAGATCAGAGGGCGAGGCGAAGACGACAGCGCGCCCCTCACGCTCGAACAGGCTGGCGTCGGCGGCGGAGCGCTTGAGAATCGCGCCGTTCGGCGCAAGCGAGCCAAACAGCGCGACCAGGCCCCCGACCGGGTGCAAGGGTTCAGCGAGCGATCGGATGACGGTGCTGTCGATGCCTTCGGGCCGCACGGCGAGGCGCTCGCCCAGACGTTCCCCGGTGACCGTAAGACAGTTGAGGTCGAGCAACGATTTCAATTCGTAGAGCACCGCACTCATGCCACCGGCGGCGAAGAAGTCTTCCATGTAATGGGCCCCGGTCGGCTTCAAGTCGACCAGCACCGGGGTCGTATCGGAGAGCTCGTTTAGCCGCGCGAGGGAAACCGTGATGCCGAGCCTGCCGGCGATTGCTGTCAGGTGGATGACGGCATTGGTCGAGCCGCCAACTGCGAGCAAAACGCGCAGCGCGTTCTCCACTGCCGCGGGAGTGACAATGCGATCGATCGTTCTCCGGGAGTGGGCGAGTTCCACGGCGGCGCGCCCGGTCGCCTCTGCCGCGCGCAGGCGATCGGCGTGAACTGCCGGTATGGCAGCGGTTCCGGGCAATAACATGCCGAGCGCTTCGGCGATGCAGGCCATCGTGCTGGCAGTGCCCATGACCGCGCAGGTGCCGGCGGTGGTCGCAAGCCTTGCCTCGACGCGGTCAAGCGCGGCGCGATCGATTTCCGCGCTGCGGAATTTTGCCCAGAAGCGTCGGCAATCGGTGCACGCACCGAGCCGCTCGCCCCCGTAGCGCGCGGTCAGCATCGGACCGGCTACCAGTCCGATCGCCGGCACGCCGGCCGACGCGGCGCCCATCAACTGCGCCGGCACCGTCTTGTCGCAGCCGCCGACCAAGACGACCGCGTCAAGGGGCTGTGCGCGACACATCTCCTCGACGTCCATGGCCATGAGATTGCGATACATCAGGCTCGTCGGATGCAGGAAGACTTCGCCCAGCGAGATCGTCGGAAACGCGAGCGGTAGCCCGCCGGCGGCGAGGACTCCGCGCTTCACCGCGTCGATCAGCTCCGGGAAATGCCGGTGACAGTTGTTGAGGTCGGAAGCGGCGCTGGCAATGCCGACGGTAGGCTGCCCGAGCAGCGCGGTCGAATAGCCCATCGAACGGGCGAAAGATCGCCGCAGGAAGAGTGCGAACCCAGCGTCACCGTACTGGGTAAGGCCGCGGGCGAGACCCTGCGGCGTGTCGTCGGACATCGAGGCAGCCGTTCGCGCGTCGAGGCGAGGTCGATCGCGGCTACCTCGCGAACGAACTCTCCGTGCAGTTGCCGATGCGACGGCTCGACGCGGTGACCGTGACGCCGTCGGCGCGGATGGTGCCGGTGGCCGAGTCGCCTCGATACGTCGCCGAGACGGCACTCTTCTGCTCGTCGTCGCCGAGCCGACAGGTCATCGTGTACTTGACGCTGTTGCCCGATTGCGTGAAGTCTGCATAGCGACAGATACCGTCGACGCGCTTCGATTTGCCCTGCAGCAACCGCTCCATCTCGTCGATGTCGGCGCGCGTGTAGCACTTGGCGCTGCCTGCCTGCGCCTGCCCGTCCGCCGTGATCGTGGTCTCCCACAATCCTTCATTCATGTTGAGCGTTGCGGCCGCGGGCGTGGCCGCGAACGCGGCGACGACGGCCAGCTTGACGATGGACCGCACTCCGGGCCTCATGCAGTGCTCCTGGACCAGCGATTGTAGCCGAGTGCGGGGTTGTGCGTCGCCGCCAGGGCATGCCGTGCCAGCAGCAGCGGCGACGCGGCGCCAGATAACCGGCGCGGCCGGTCAACCGACGCCCGGGTTGCGGCGTTAATGGGGCGCTGGCGAGCGTTTGGTAACGGTGGAGCCGTGACGTGAATGCTTTTTCGGCCCGCCCTCGGTCACGGCAGCTTGATCTTGCCGCCTCCGAGTCCTCCGGGCGGCAGTCCTCCCGTCAATCCCGCTGCGGCACCCGCGCCTGGCAGGACGATGGACGACGACGCTTGGCGGCGCAATTCCTGCAGTTCACGGACCGCGCGCTCGACGCCGACTTTGGCCGCTGCAGCGTAGTTCTCGACTGCCTCGGCGAGTGTGGCGGCTTCGACTTCGAAGCTGATCGGCAGCGGTCCCATGTTGGTCAGGATCTGCGCCTCGCCAATGAAGAGAGTTGGCCGCGCGCTGTCGCTGGAACCGTCTGCCTTGACGGGCACCAGCACGCGCAGCGTGCCTGCGGCGCGGTCGGTGTACACCTCTTCGCGATAGAGGGAGGTCACGTCCATCTTCGCGTCGCCTGCTCTCGAGCCGACGGGCTCTGCCATGATCGCTTGCTCCTCGGTGCGGGGTCGCACGATTCTAACAAATTGGGCGGGCCGACCGATGCTTCAAGGGCCGGCCCCTCTGACGGACAGACGTGCTGAAGTTTGTTGCTAGACGAACTTGGTTGCGTGGGGCTACTCTAAGAGGGAGTAGCGAAAGGAGACAGCTGATGAAACGATTTGCAATGATTTTGCTGGCTGCTGCGAGCTTGGTGGGCGTGAGTGGCCTTGCCAGCGCGCAGTCGCACGGCGGCATGCACGGCGGCGGTGGTGGTGGATCTTGGGGTGGTGGCGGGTGGCATGGCGGCGGCGGCGCCTGGCACGGCGGCGGCGGTTACTGGCATGGCGGCGGTTACTGGAATGGCGGTTATTGGCATGGCGGATGGGGCTGGTACGGGCCGGGTGTGGCGATCGGCCTAGGCGCGTGGGGATGGGGTTGGGGTTGGCCGTACTACGGCGGATATTACGGCGCCGGTTATGGCTATCCCGGTTACGGCTATCCCGGTTATGGCTATCCGTATGGTGCTGATTACTCGACGCAAACGTATATTCAGCAGGATGCCCCCGCGTATTCCGAGGGGCAGGGGCAGTTCAGTCAGGGTGGGCCTGCTTATCTGTACTATTGCCCGGACCCGGCGGGCTATTACCCGCAGGTGCCCTCCTGCAGCAAGGGGTGGATGCGCGTGCTTCCGCCCGGCACACCCGGGCCGGGCGCTCCGGCGCAGCCCTAAGGAGCCCGCATGAGGATGCACTCAGGCTTCGCTGCATTGGCCGGCGCACTTGTGCTAGTCGGCTGCGTGACCGTACCCACCGGCCCGGCCGTGATGGCCCTGCCGGGGTCGGCAAAGACTTTCGATCAATTTCGTGCCGATGACTTTGCCTGCCGCGATTACGCGCAATACACGCTCGGGCCGGACACGCAAAAGGCCGCGTCCGACGCGGCGGCGGCAAATGCGGTCGGTGCTGCGGCAGTCGGCGCTGCCGCGGGCGCGATCATTGGGGCAGCGGTCGGCCAGGCTGGACATGGCGCCGCGATCGGCGCCGGCAGCGGCTTGCTTGTCGGCAGCGCGGCCGGAGCCAATTCCGCCGGCTATTCGTCCTACGACATGCAGCGGCGCTACGACGGCGCGTACCTGCAATGCATGTATGCGAAGGGCAACCAGGTCCCCGGAGCGGCTCGCTACGCGCCGCGCTATGGCCCGCCTGGGTATCCGCCTCCGGCGTACGGCCCGCCTGGGTATCCGCCTCCGGCGTACGGCCCGCCGCCCGATTGGCACCCGCAGCCGGGCGAGCCGCCGGCCAGCTAGTCCGGGGTTGCCGTTAGCCCTTGGCCTAGAGGCTGGCTTTCCTTCTTTTGGGTGGCAACCGGGGCCCCGGCGATGGCCGGGGCCCTGACTTTTTGTCGACGCGGACGATGAGTGCGGCATAGCGCTCGGTCCTGCACGCGGAGGTGTTTCCCGACCTCCAGCCTGGTCACCTGCGGTTTGAGCTGTCAAGCGTTCCAGGCGTTGCGAAGCGTCGCCGCAGGCACGAAGTCAGTTGATGCATAATCGCCGGCGCGCGGGCTGAATTTGACGACACTGGCGATGCGTTCTGATGCGGCTCGACGTTGGCTGCGGCTACTTTGGCTGCTGACGTTGTGCGTGTCCTCGGCTGCCTGGGCCGCGGATCCGCAGAAGGTGCTACGCATCGCCTCCCCCGATATCGAGACGCTGGATCCGCATCAATACAACGACGACCCGTCGTTCCAGGTCATCGCGGCGATCTTCGAGGGGCTCTACGAGTGGGACTATCTCGCGCCAACACCCGTACTCGCTCCGGTGACCGCCGCCGGCCCGCCGGAGATCAGCGCCGATGCTCTGACCTGGACAGTCCGCATCAAGCCAGGCATCTATTTCACCGACGATCCGGCCTTCCACGGCCAAGCGCGCGAGCTTGTCGCGCAGGACTTTGTCTACTCGATCACCCGATGGCTCGATCCGAATCTGCGGCGCGGCGGAGCGCCGATAGCGACCGATCTGCTCATCGGCGCGCGAGCGGTCGTCGACGCCGCGCGCAAGAGCGGCAAGCTTGATTACGACCGCCCAATCGAGGGGCTGCGGGCACTGGACCGCTATACGCTGCAGCTCAAGCTAAGGCACCTCAATTACCCAATCGCGCAGACGATTCTCAACTACTTCGTCTGCGCGCGCGAAGTTGTCGAGGCGCAGCACGGAGATATCCGCGCGCATCCGGTCGGCACCGG
>Ga0074045_10001290_pt1 | contig 24298 bp, 15 predicted proteins | sample BogForMeECP23OM2_FD_94442 | JGI IMG/M metagenome (GOLD analysis project Ga0074045, IMG submission 94442) | Bog forest soil microbial communities from Calvert Island, British Columbia, Canada - Bog Forest MetaG ECP23OM2 | ecosystem: Environmental > Terrestrial > Soil > Wetlands ... | reverse complement strand
CGTTCCCAAGGAGAACAAGGACGCGATCCGCTGGATTGCGAACATCTTCGCGCTCGGCGGCTTCCTGATTTCGATCCCGCTGGTGCCGATGTTCTGGGCGGAACGATACCAAATTACTGTGGATGGCTTCCACTTCCACGAGGGCGTGCTCAACAACTGGATCCCCTCCATCGGCGCGGGCTACAACCTCGGCATCGACGGCATCTCGTTCCTGCTCATCATGCTGACGACGCTGCTCGGCTGGATCTCGATCCTCTCCTCCTGGACCGCCATCGAGACTCGCGTGAAGGAATACTACATCTGGTTCCTCGTTCTCCAGACCGGCATGCTCGGCGTCTTCATGGCGCTCGACTTCTTCCTGTTCTTCGTTTTCTGGGAAGCCATGCTGGTCCCGATGTATCTGCTGATCGGCATCTGGGGCGGCCCGCGCAAGCTCTACGCGGCCATCAAGTTCTTCCTCTACACCCTGCTCGGCTCCGTCCTGATGCTGCTGGGCATCATCTTCCTCTACTTTCATCACCACACGCTGACGGGCATTTACACATTCAGCATTCCCGAACTGTACAAAACCGCGCCGCAAATTCCGTTCCATGCCGCCATCTGGCTGTTCCTGGCGTTCTTCATCGGATTCGCCATCAAGGTTCCGATGTTCCCGTTCCACACCTGGCTGCCCGACGCACACGTCGAGGCGCCCACAGCGGGCTCCGTCATTCTGGCCGGCGTTCTGCTGAAGATGGGCACCTACGGGTTCATCCGCTTCACGCTGCCTTTTTTCCCCCAGGTAATCACCAGCACGAATCGCTTCCTCGGCTACACCCCGCGCGGCTGGATGGCGGGCCTCTCGGTCATCGCCATCATCTACGGCGCGCTAGTCTCGCTCATGCAGAAGGACATGAAGAAACTGGTGGCCTACTCGTCGGTCAGCCACCTCGGCTTCTGCACGCTTGGGATCTTCGCGCTGAATCCTCTCGGACTGAGCGGCTCGGTCCTGCAGCAGATCAATCACGGCATCTCCACCGGCGCGCTCTTCTTGATCGTCGGCATTCTCTACGAGCGCCGTCACACGCGTGAAATTTCGGAATATGGCGGCATCTCCAACGTGATGCCGATCTATGCCACGATCACCATGATCATGTTCCTCTCTTCGATGGGACTGCCCCTGCTGAACGGATTTGTCGGCGAGTTCACCATCCTGCAAGGCGCGTTCACCGCGAACTGGAAGTGGGCGGCTTGGGCCGCGCCCGGCGTCGTTCTGGCTGCTGCCTACCTGTTGTGGCTTTACCAGCGAGTTTTCTTCGGCACGGTTACGAACCCGAAAAATGAAAAGCTGCATGATCTGACGCCGCGCGAGATGTTGACTTTTGCGCCGCTCATCATCTGCGCCTTCTGGATCGGCCTCTATCCCAAGCCGTTTTTCCAGATTCTTGAAACGCCCGTGAACCAGATTGTGCAGAACATTCAACTCAACACTGCGCACGTCCCGGTGAACGCGCAAATCACGCCAGCACCGGCGCCTCCGGCGGTGGCTGCCGTAAATGCGCCAGCGAAAGCGAGCAACTAAGTGCGAGGCCTCTCTCCAGTCGAATACCGGCTGATGTTGCCGATGGTGGAGCTGACCATCTTCGCGCTCGGCATTCTGCTCATCGACCTGATGATCCCCAAGCAGCACAAGTGGCTGAATGCCGTCGGCGCCTTCATCGGCATCCTGTTCGCCACGCTTTGCGTCTGGCAGATTCAGACCACGTCGCCGCGCGCCGCGATCGGCTTTTTCAACACTCTGCTCGTCGACCGCTTCGCTCTTTATTTCTGGTACCTGTTTCTCGCCTCAGCCGCCATCACGATCCTGATCTCCGTGCGCTATCTCGAGATTGAGGACGAACATCACGGAGAGTACTACTCTCTGCTGCTGCTTTCTGTAGTCGGCATGATGTGCATGGCCGCCGGCGTCGATATCGTGCTGCTCTTTATCGGCCTCGAACTGATGGCGATGTCGATCTACGTGCTGGTCGGCTTCCTCCGCCGCGACCGCCGCTCGAACGAAGCGGCTTTGAAGTATCTCCTGCTGGGGGCGTTTTCGTCGGGCATCTTCGCCTACGGTCTCTCGCTGTTCTATGGCCTTTCGGGCAGCACCAATCTGCGCGACATCGCACGAACAGTCTCGGGTCTGAATCCTCACAACCCCATAGTGGTGATCGCGCTGCTCGCGACCATGGTCGGCTTACTATTCAAAATCGCCGCAGTCCCGTTTCACCAGTGGGCGCCGGACGCTTACGAAGGCGCGCCGACCAGTATCACGGCATTCATGTCCGTCGCCGTAAAAGCAGCCGCATGGGCATTGCTGCTCCGCATTCTGATTTTTGCGTTGCTCCCGCTGCGAACGATCTATACGCCCATCATTGTTTTCGTCGCCATCGCCACCATGACCGGCGGCAACCTGGCCGCGCTCACGCAGACAAACACCAAGCGACTGCTAGCCTACTCCTCGATTGCGCACGTCGGTTACATGCTCTTGGCGCTGGTTGCGATGGGGACGTCGCCCACCAACAGCCCCGGATTTGTGGACGGCTTGAAGGGCATTCTGATTTACCTGCTGGTGTACACGTTCATGAACCTGGGCGTGTTTGCCGTCATTACCTCGTTGCGCCAGCGCAATGTGATTGGCGACGAAATCGACGACCTCGCCGGACTCTACTCGCGCGCTCCGGTCGAAGCCACGCTCATGCTGCTGTTTCTGCTGTCGCTCGCCGGGATTCCGCCCGCGGCTGGCTTTCTGGGCAAGTACTACATCTTCCTCAGCCTGATCGAGAGCCAGCACTACTGGCTCGCCGCCGCAGCCGTACTCTACGCGTTGTTCGGCCTTTACTACTACCTGCGCATTGCCAACTCAATGTTGATGCGCGCCCCGATCGAAGCCGGACGCCTGCCAGTCAGCGTAGGCATGCGCTTTGCCGTAGGACTGACCGCGCTTGCAACCATCGTGATCGGCGTCTTCCCCGAGCCCTTCATTCAGACCGTGAATTGGTCCCTCGGCATCGCGCAATCCCCGCACGTGGCCGCAATCGTGCGCTAGCCGCGAACTCTTAACGACATGCAAAAAGATGCCGAAAAGAACACACTGCGTGCCCACTCGCTGCACGACTAGCACGAGTCGCGCTTCGCGGCCCAAATTATTCTCCCACCCTGCGTCTTTTCCCCTACAGTAGCCGCTTTTGCAGGTATACTGCTTGCCATCACGGGGCGATTGCGGGCGTGAACCGGGCCCGTTCTTGGATGCAAGCCGTGGTTGCTCCCAGGGTTCCAATCCCCCACCTTGGACCAAGATCGAGCTTCATATGTAAGTTCTTGTGCCGTGCCACGGACCAGAAAACATCTTCCACTATGTTCTTGCCCGAAAAGGAGAAATCGTGATTAGAAAGTCAAGTCTGCCGCTCATCCTTGTCGCACTGCTGTCGGTCGCGAGTTTCGCTAGCCAGACGCAGTCTCTGATGACGCGTCATGTTCGCGAAGTAGTCGCCGCCGGCGAGGCGCAGTCGGTCGGACGGCTCCCCGCAACTCAAACCATGCTCTTCGATATTGTCCTCGCTCTGCGCCATCAGCCAGAGTTGGATAATTTCCTCCAGGAACTTTACGATCCTTCCAGTTCCTCCTACCGGCATTTCCTCACTCCGCAAGAGTTCACGGCGAGGTTCGGTCCCAGCCAGGAAGATTATGACGCTGTGGTCCGCTTTGCGGCAGCGAGCGGGTTCAACGTGGTTGGCGGCTCGCGCGATGGCATGGACCTGCAGCTCAAGGGCACGGTGGCGAGCGTCGAGAAAGCTTTCCATGTGACCATGGGCGTTTACCAGCACCCGAGCGAAAATCGCACGTTTTATGCTCCTGACCGCGAGCCCACGGTCGACTTGCCATTTCAGTTGTGGCACATCTCGGGGTTGGACAACTATTCGCTTCCGCACCCGATGTACAAGCACAGCGATGTCAAAGTGCACGCTAATGTCGCCGGCTCCTGTCCTGGCGGCTGGTATTGCGGCAGCGACATGCGGGCGGCCTACTACGGCGGCACCGCTCTGACCGGTACCGGCCAGAACATCGCCCTGCTTGAGCTAGCAGGCACCGATTTGGCCGACCTGAACACCTACTATACGAACGTTGGGCAAACCAAACCTTACACTCCTACTCTAATTTCCACAGGCGGGTACAGCACGTCCTGCCTTGCTTCGAGTGGCTGCGACGATACCGAGCAGACGATCGATATGACTCAGGCGATGGGCGTCGCCCCGGGCTCGAAGATGCTCTACATGTACGTGTGCGGCAATGCCTTCGCTACGCATGGAGGTTTCAGCGAAACTGCCTGCCTCAGCGCGATGTCGACGACAACGGATGCCCCATTGAGTTCGCAAATCAGCTGTTCGTGGGCCTGGAGCCCGGCGGACCCCTCAACCGACGATCCCTTCTACCAGAAATTTGCGACGCAGGGACAAAACTTCTTCACGGCTTCTGGCGACAGTGGTTCGTACCCATCCTCGTCGTCGCCTTACTACTACCCCGCCGAAGATGCCTACGTCACAGCGGTGGGAGGTACGGACTTAACCGTGACCAAAGCGGGCGGGCCGTGGAGTTCGGAGACCGCATGGGCCGACAGCGGCGGCGGAATCTCGCAAGACTCCATTCCGATTCCCGCCTGGCAGCAGCTTGCGGGTGTGATTAACACCTCCAACGGCGGCTCGAAAACACTGCGCAATATTCCGGACGTCGCCGCAGAAGCCAACTTCGATTTTTACTATTGCTCTGACCAAAGCGGCTGTGGTGGCGGCTTGGGCGGCACCAGTTTCGCTGCCCCCATGTGGGCCGGCTACATGGCTCTCGTCAATCAACAAGCGATTGCCAACGGCAACCCGGCCCTCGGCTTCGTGAATCCGGCACTCTATAACATCGGTGTGGGCTCGAGCTACGGCACCGATTTCCACGACATCACTTCAGGCGGGAATGGCGGCTTTAAGGCAGTCAAGGGCTACGACCTGGTGACCGGTTGGGGCAGTCCCAACGGCTCCGGCCTCATCAACGCACTCGCCGGAGCTGCCGGGCCAAGCTTCACACTATCCGCGAATCCGACGAGCCTGAGCATCAAGCAGGGCAACGGCGGGACCAGCACCATCACGGTCACGCCCGCGGGCGGCTTCTCCGGCAGTGTGACGCTGAGCGCCTCGGGCTTGCCCAGCGGCGTGACGGCAGGGTTTGTTCCGAATCCGACAACCACCACGAGCACCTTGACGCTGACCGCTAGCGCCTCGGCTGCCACGGGGACATCCACGGTGACGATCACAGGCACATCGGGGAGCTTGACGGCGACGACGACGGTGAGCCTGACGGTGACGTCTAGCAGTTCGGCTCCAGTGGTGACGCTGACGCCGGCCTCGCTGTCGTTCGCTAGCAGGACAGTAGGCACAACCAGCCCTGCACACTCCATTAAACTGGCGAACACGGGCAATGCGACGCTGAACATCAGCAACATCGGGATCAGCGGCGACTTTGCCTTGGCGACCACGACGAAGCCTTGCGGCGCGACCCTGGCGGCGGGGAAGTCCTGTAGTCTGAAGGTCACCTTTACTCCGACGCAAAAGGGAACGCGTACGGGCGACGTGACCATCACCGACAATGCTGCCAACAGTCCGCAGCAGGTGCCCTTGAGCGGAACCGGCAAGTAACGAAACCAAAACCGGGAACGGCTTGACCAACGGGGCTGCGCAAGCAGCCTCGTTTCTTCTTAGAAGTAGGCGAGACAGAATGCTCGCTCCCACAGGACGCAGTCTCGAAAGCGACAGCCGATTCGCGATCAGCTACCGGATAACTGCTGCAAAATCGCCAGGGCCCAAAACCCCAGTTCCCGGGTCAATGAGTGATACCGCCGGTTGCGACAGCTGAACTACTGCGGCTTCGCGTACGCGGCCTCCGATTGCTTCAGGATGGGATATTGAGTCTTGCTGGGACAAGTCAGTGTGCTGGCTGTGATCTCTCGGACAGGAAATTATCCCGGCACTGCTTGGCGGCGGAGAGCAACTCTGCAAACTCGGGCGTCCCCCGCAGGTTCGCGAGCATGGAATTGTTCTGCAGATCGTCGTAGGCACAGTAACGCCCCGCGATCGCGCCTTTCATGAGACGCACGGCAATCTCCTTCTGGCCACAGAAAGCGAAACTTCCGGCGTTTAGGTATCGTGCCTCGGGGTCATGAAAATTCAAAACAGTTGGCGCAAGCTCCCGCGCCTCTTTGTCCAGATCCGCCGCCGGTGCATGGTTGAGACAGTCATAGACCATCTTGTCAACTGGTCGATTTTCAACGGATCGATCCTTTAGTTTTACACTTTGTTCCCGCGCTTGAGACAGGTTGCCGGTGCGAATGAGATGTGCGACCAGGGTTCCCTCTGCCCAAGAGGAACCAGCATCGAGCTGAATAAAATCCAGAGCCCGCTCGAAGTTGCCTTGTTCAAGGAACGTGAGGGAGCATGATCGATAGCGATAGTTCCCCGGGTCCAGCGACAGGGCAGATTCACACTCGCGTGCAGATTCATCGAGCACACCACCATAACGAAGCACATACCCCAAAGCGAAGTGCGCCGAGGCACTCTCCGGATGCCGCTCCACCAATGCCTTCGCCTCCTGGTAGGCCTTGAGGAGATCGCCTCCTTCTACCCGGGTTGTAACCAGCTGAGCTGCCGCGTTGACGAGGTTCGGATCCAGCGCCACCGCCCGTTCCAGCGCGGATTGCCCGCGCTGATACATGGCCTCGCCGCCGTTCGAATATGTCGCATCGTAATAGTAGCGATATCCCAAGGCCTCCCAGGCGGGTCCGTAGCTCGGATCCATTCCAACGGCGCGCTCCAGCATGGCGATGGCATCTTTATTTGGCCGTGGATCATGCGGCAGAGCGATGCTGCGCAAGTAGAGGTCGTATGCTTCTTCGTTCTTGGGATGCGTGCCGGCTTCCCCGGCATCTCCTCCAGCGCCGAGAGCGGGAACCAATCCCTGGCGGACCTTCGCCGTGACTTGGCTCCGCATCGCTATCAGGTCGGCGGCGGGGACGGTCATGGTGTCGCGCCAGACGGTGCGGTTTTCGCCGATGTCCACGGCCTCCAGCGTGATCTGTATCTGGTCGCCTTCTTTCATATAGTGACCGGTGACGACATCGGTCACGTGCATGGCCTTGCCTGCTTCCTGCAAGTCGAGGTTGGGAGAGTCGTACTTGCTGGTGGTAGCGAACGGTCGAATCGAAAGCGAACGAGCGTAACTCAGCGAGGTCGCAATTTCGTCGGCAAGCGCCAGGCGCAGAAAATCCACATCCTTATCGGAGCCGATGTTCTGCAAAGGAAGAACGGCTACAGTTTTCTGGGTGACGGTGACCGCAACCGGCGCAGAGCGCTGCTTCCCGAACCAGAAAACGGCAGCCGCCGCCACAACCGCAACCGCAGCCAATACTCCGGCGATCTTCCCATAGGAGCTGATTAGCTTTGAAGCCGCTGCCGCCCCATCCACAACCCCAGAGCCTGATTTCGATGGGGATCCCGGCAATGGAATAGGGGCAGAAGCCGGGCCGGAAGCCAGCTTTTGCGTGGCCTGCGATGCGCTTTCAGCAGCAGCCCCCGGCCCCGAACCGGCTGCTTCCGTAGGCCGCGACTCCGTTTCCCGTTTCAGCCGTTTCAGGTCGGTCCTCATGTCCGCGGCGTGCTGGTAGCGCATCTCGCGGTCTTTCTCCATCGCTTTATTAATAACGTCTTCGAGTTTCGGCGGCACGTCGGGGTTGAGCCGGATCGGCGGAGTTGGGGTGCGATCCAGGATCCCCTGAAACATTAGCGCCGACGTGTCTCCGCGAAAGGGCACCATGCCGGTTGCCATCTCATAGAGCACTGCGCCAAATGAAAACAGGTCCGTCCGGGAATCGAGTTCTTTTCCCTTCGCCTGCTCGGGAGACATATAGGCGACCGTGCCAATGGCCGAGCCGGGACTGGTTAGGTGCTCCTCGGCGATCGTGGCTTCAAGCGTAGCCCCAGACGGCTGTGATGGCCGCGTGCCGGGATGCGTGACCTTCGCCAGTCCAAAATCCAGAATCTTCGCGTGGCCGCGCTTGGTCACAAAAATATTCGCCGGCTTGATGTCGCGATGGACGATGCCCTCCGCGTGGGCGGCATCCAGCCCGTCGGCAATTTCGATGCCCAGCGAGAGCAGCGTTTCTATCTCCATCGGGCGGTTGCCGATGATGTGTTTCAGCGTCGCGCCGTCCAGGTACTCCATGACGATGAACGCCTTGCCATCCTCCTCGCCGATGTCGTGAATAGTGCAGATATTCGGATGGTTGAGCGCCGAGGCGGCTTTGGCCTCCCGGCGGAATCTCTCCAGCGATTGCCGGTCCTGCGCAACATCTTCGGGAAGGAACTTCAGCGCGACGAAACGGCCAAGTTCGGTGTCCTCCGCCTTGTAAACCACGCCCATGCCGCCGCCGCCAAGTTTCTCGACGATGCGGTAGCGTGAGATGGTCTGGCCGATCATCAGGGGGGAATCTTACGTGCGTGAAATGGGCAAGTCAATCAACGCCGTTGAGTTGGCCGTCATCCGCGTGGGCTGTGGACGAGAAGTCGCGATTGCGCTTATCGCGGCATTCCACGCTTCGGCTAAGTTGTCCATTTATAAATATCTTACTTTGCAAACTCTTTATTCCTCAAAGACTTCGCCGCGGCCTGTCGCCAAGTCCTTGATTTCAAAAGATCGAGATCAGGAGGTCTCGAGGTCTCTTCACCAACGGCCTCGCCGAATTCCACTTCGCAACTGGATTACAATTCCCGCATGCAGAAGCCTTCCGGAAAGGATCCAATTGTCTCGCTCGCCCGTTACTCCGAGATCGGTTTCATCATTCCCGCAGCCGTGCTCTTGGGATTCTTCCTCGGCAAGCTTCTCGACTATTGGCTGCACACTAAATGGCTTTATTTGGTGGGTTTGTTGTTCGGAGCAGTCGTCGGTTTCACGCAGATGATCCGCATGGCGCTCGGAGCTTCCGGCAAGGATCCTGACTCGAACTCCGCTTCCAATTCCAGCTCCAATTCCAATTCCAAAGATGAATGACCAGCCGAATTCGGAGCTTTTGCCGGCCGATTTGCGCCTGCAGGCGTTCAACGAGCGCGCGCTCTCGCGAATGTTCCGCACGCTAGTGGTCGTAAGCGTTCTGCTTCTTGTACCGGCGTTCTGGCGATACGGTTGGATCGGCGCAATTGGATTTGCCGCTGGAGCAGCGATTTCCTGCATAAATTTCCGCGCTCTTCAGCGGAGCGTCGAAGCGCTCGCGGACCGCATTGTGAACCGGCAGAGCAAGGAGAAAGGCGGCCGAATTGTCCTGCGATTTCTTCTGCGTTACGGGTTGGTTGGCGCCGTTGCCTATGCTATATTTAAAGGTTCTGCTTTGGCCTTTCATGGCTTCCTATGGGGTCTTTGTTTGCCCGTAGCAGCCATGATGATCGAGGCGGCGCTCGAAGCCTACGCCGCTCTTCGGCGGTAGTGAACATCGAGCGAAGCGCGACTTCGAGCTACGGGTAGTCAGGTTCAAGCTCGTGGCTCGGAGCTGAGTCTACTTCATGGAACAACTGACTTTTACTGCATTCTTAAATCATCTGTTCGGCCCAACCGTAACGGCCCTGCTGGAAGCCCTGCACGTTCATCCCAAGCATCCCGCCACGCCGATCACGAACTCGGTCGCCATGGAAATCCTGGTCGTGCTGCTGCTCACGATCCTGTTCATTGCCGTACGGATGCGCCTTTCGGTGGAGCGCCCCGGCGCATTGCAGCACACCATGGAAGGCATCAACGGATTCATCGAGGGCCTCGCGCACGAGATCATCGGCCACCACTATCAGAAGTTCGTTCCATATCTGACCGTTCTTGGATTGTTTATTTTGAGCTGCAATCTGATCGGCCTGGTTCCGGGCCTGGAATCACCGACAGCTGTGCCGATCGTGCCCTTGGGATGCGCCTTGCTCACGTGGTTCTACTATCACTTTGCCGGTCTGCGCGAGAATGGCGTCGGGTATGTGAAACACTTCATCGGGCCACAAGAGGGGATGCCGCTGATCGTGCGCATCCTGCTGCCGGTCCTGATTTTTCCGATTGAGATATTCAGTCATCTGGCTCGCGTCCTATCGCTCACTGTTCGTCTTTTCGCGAACATGTTCGCAGGCGAAATGGTGACGTTGGTATTTTTCTCGCTGGTGCCGCTCGGCCTTCCGATTGTGTTTGAAGGGATGCACGTCGGCGTTGCGTTCATTCAGACGTACATTTTCGTGCTGCTGGCTTGCGTGTATCTGGGCGAGGCAGTCGCGCACGAGCACTAAGAAGGGTCTCAGGTCTCAGGTGTCAGGTCTCAGGGAAAATCCCAAGCTCGCGGGCAGCTTTCCTCAGACCTGAGACCTGGTAACTGACACCCGCTTCCAGCGTGAGGGCGCCGGCCCAAAGGGCACGGCGTCAACCACCCACTGGTGGCACTTATAAGGAGAAGAAGAACAAAATGAAGAAAATGATGATGTTGGTTCTGTTGATGTTGCTATGTTCGATCTTTGCCGTTCCGGCGTTCGCACAGACCGGCGGAGGCGCGGCTGGCGGGACGAACTGGGTCGCAATCACCTCCGGTTTCGCGATCGCCATTGCCGCTGGCTTGGCCGCGCAAGGTCAGGGGCGCGCTGCGTCCTCGGCTTGCGAAGCGCTTGGACGCAATCCGGCAGCTCGCGCTGGCATTCAGGTAGCGCTGATTCTTGGACTCGCGTTTATCGAGTCGCTGGTGCTGTTCACGCTCGTAATTATCTTCGTGAAAGTTGCATAAGCAGTTGGACCGCAACAAAAAGCCTCTGCTTGCGCAGAGGCTTTTTACGTTGTTGAGCTTTTTGAACGTGGAACGCTACACTTTGCGATCGCCATCCCAGTCCGGCGTGCGGTTCTCGGGAGACCGCTGGAGAGCGTCGACCAGAACGCGCCGCAGGCGATAGCGGCTATCGAGGTCCATGGCGACGAACTCGAAGCCGATTTCATTCACCCGCGCGCGCCGCAGCAGTACCTGCCCGCGAATCTTCTTGACGCCCAGCGAGATTTCGACGTTGGCTTCTGACCCAACCCGGAGATTGTCGGAGCGCGTGCCCATACCTCCGCCCAAACTCATCTCCCGCATCACAATATTCGATTTTCCCCACGAACTGGAGAGCGTCGCCGAGAGCGTACGCGGCAGAATGATCCGCTCGTAGCGGCGCTGGCGGACCCACGGGCACACCGGTGTTGACTCGAGCGGCGCGACGGCAATTTCTCCCGTCTCAAGTCCGCTTTCGGTCAATGCCTGCGTTCCATAGCGGGGGTCGATTTTCGATAGCGACTGGATGGCGGCGATGCGCAGCTCACGGTGCTGCGCGTATCCAAACATCTTCTTCTCTTCAACGATGTTACGCAGAACCGGGACGGCCTCCGTCTCACGCAGCCGCCCCAGCGACTCGATCGCCTTGAGTTGCACGAATGGCGGACGAGACCGGGTTTCGCCCGTGGTAGCAAGGGCGATCAGGCTCGCGCTGGCGCTGCGGTCCTGGCTCATGCCGATCTCGTCAATAGCTTCTGGCAGAATCAACGAATCCAGCAATTCCAGCAGTTCGAGCAGGGTGCGCCCGCGGTCGGGAGCGGCGCCGTAGGCAATCTGGCGCACGACGACGTCCTGATAGAAGCGGTTTAGCTCGCTCATGCGTCCGGGCAGAAACTCGAGCAGCATGGCAACGTTCAGACGGCTCAACAGGCCGACGGTTGCGGAAGCTTGCCGCGGCTGGCCACTGCGCAGCATGTCGCGGAGTTCGCTGATTCCAGTCGAGCCGAGCTCGCCGACCAGTTCCACGATGCGGTCGCATTCTTCCCGCTTCTGCGCGCGGAAGAAGCGGTCGGAGAGGTGTTCGACGGCATCCTTGGGAAGCTGCTGAAGAACATGAACCAGTTCCTCGGGCACCTGTTCGATGTTGATGGCCTCTTCGATCATTTCCGGCAGGCGATTTTCAACTCCAACGCGTGAGCGCAGGTCGGCCGCTAGGGCCGGACGTTGCGGCTCGATTCTCTCGAAAGAAACGCAGAGTTCGGCAATGGACCGGTACTTCTTCCGGGCGCACGCCTCCTGCCCAAAGCGCGCGAAAGCGGCGCTTAGGAGGCTCTGGATTTCAGGATCGTTTTCCTTAGCCAGTTCCTCCCCGATCATGGCAATGGCGTTCGGCATGACATCGAGGGGCGCGGTCGCGTAGAGGTCGGCGAGTTGCGCTAATCCGAGAGTTGTTTTGCGGCGTGGCTCCGCGTCTTTCGATTCAATACCCCCGCAGTAGTTCGCAAGGATTTTAGTAGCAACCTCGAAATCCTCCCGCTCGAACAAAAGTTCGACGAACTGGCGGATATTGCGTGGCGGCACGCAAGCCGCTTCGCCTGACAGCAGGACGCTTTTCTTACCGGCTTCCGGAATCTCCGCCCAGAACATGCGGTCGAGAATGTCGGCGTGGGACTCGACCAGGATGCCGGCCTTCGACATCTTGTCTTCCTGGACACGCAGAATCTGGCGCAGCGTGTCCATTTGCCGGCTCATGTTTTCCATCATCTCGTGGACGGCATTTACCTTGACGTCGCCGCGCTGGTAACGATCCAGCGCATACTTGATGGCCATGTTCTCCGCCGCCTTCATCAGCAGCGGTGTGTCGTTGGTATCGGGGTCGGCGTCCTTCGCGGTTTGCGCCGCCAGGCTTTCCAGCAACTGTGCAAGATTGATTTTGGCGCCTTCGGAAGCTTTTCCGAGTTCGACTTTAAGATTTTCCTGAGAGGAGTTCGGTTCCTGCATCGCTTGCCCAAAATGCGTGAGCAGGCGAATGGTTTGGAGGACCTCCTCCTCTTGCAACGGAACAACGCCGCCACTCCAGGCCTTTCCTGTTCCCGTTCCCACCATGCCACCGGGCACAGGAACATTGGGGACGGAGCCCAAAGGCGCGCCCCCGGGTTCACCCGATCCTCCAGCACTGGCTCCCTGAGCGGCTGCAATCAACTGCAGGAGTTTTTGCGGGTCATTGAGCCATGCCTTGAACTCTGGGCCCAGTGATTGCGCCGCGAGTTGCGCCGCGATGGAAATTTCCCCAGTAGCTGGATCGGCGGCGATAAATTTCACTTCGTTGATCCGGATCGACGAATCCGCGCTGGCGCCCAGTGTTTCCTTGATCTGCTTGGCGAAATCCTGTGCCTTGGAGCCGCCCATAGCGAAGGCGCGCACCAGGTGGCGAAAGTCTTCCAGCGTCACTTTGCTTGAGAACAAAATGCTGGAAAGTCCGGCGGCCGTCAGCAACTGGGCGAAACTTCGTTCCGCTTGCCCGGCTTCGACCGGGATGCCGTCGATCAGAAGCTTGTTGTCGGTGACGCCCAGCACGAAACCTGTGTCCCCGCTCTTGGGCAAAGCTTGCTGCAACTCGCGCCATGCCGTCTCAAATTGGCCTTCTGTACGCTTGTGATTGGTTCCGTACAGTCGCGTGTACTTAATGAGGATGTTAAGACTGTGGAGGAAAGCCTGCGCGGACGCGCCGCGGCCTGCGTCGATTTGAGCGCCGTTCGAGATAACAGCCTCCTCTTACGAATCGAACTTTGGTATTAAGCGTATGACGGATATTCAACGAATGCACGATTACCGTAGTCATTTGAACGCCCGTCAGCCCGCCTCTCCACTGCACGGAAGTACACGTCCCTTGGCGAGCGGCTTGCTACACTGTTGCGGTAGCCATTTCTCGCCTTTCTGGGCGGAATCTTCCACGGGTTCGATGCAGATTCGCGTGCTGTTGTTTGGAGTCCTGAAGAGTTTGGTAGGCCAATCCAGTGAGATCCTCGATCTCCCGGAAGGGGCGCGTGTGGACGATCTACTGGCACACTATAAAGACCGATTTCCGCAGTTTGAAGCTATCCTGCCCACCTTGGCTGTTTCGGTGAATCAGGAGTATTCCGGCGCCGACCGGACCCTCGCCGTTGGAGACGAGGTCGGTCTGCTTCCGCCCGTGAGCGGCGGCGCACCGGAAGCCGCTTCTGCACGGGGCGCGATCGCTATCGTAAAGGAGCCGATCGAAACGCTCGTCGTGCTTGATCGCCTGAAGCGCCCACAAGACGGCGCGGCCGTGGTTTTTGAGGGCATCGTGCGCGATCACACGCGCGGCCGCCGCACACTCTACTTGGATTATGAAGCCTACGAACCCATGGCGATCAAACAGATGCATGCACTGGGCGAACAAGCCCGCGATCGCTTTGCCGTGAGCGACGTTTCGATCGTCCATCGCCTGGGACGCTTGCAGATTGGCGAAACCAGCGTTCTGATCGTGGTAGCTTCCGAACATCGCGCAGCCGCATTTGAGGCTTGTCGTTGGGTCATCGATACGTTAAAGAAGACTGTTCCGATCTGGAAGAAAGAATACTTTGAGGACGGAGCCGTCTGGGCGGACGGGGAACCGTTTCCCGAGGAAACCCGCCAGCCGGGCGGCACAATGGGGCGAAACCCCGCATCCAAATGAATGTCCCTTCAATGAAGAAAATTCCAACGGAGCCGCGAGTTACGAGCGACGAGTTGCGGCCAGACCGCGTGAGTTTTTGCCTTTGGCTCGCGGCTCGCGGCCCGTGGCGCGTGGCCTGTTTGCTGGTGTGCGTCTTCATCGTTTACACGAGCACCCCATCGAACGCGCAAGAGCCCGCGACCACCCTCAAAGTCGACGTCAAATTGGTCAACGTTTTCGTGACGGTGACGGATGCGCACGGTGCCCCCGTGGGCAGCCTCGCAAAAGAGAACTTTCTGCTCAAGGAGGATGGCCGGGAACAGAAAATTGCCGTCTTCAGCCGTGAGTCAGAGTTACCCCTTTCGATTATCCTCGCTGTGGACACCAGCCTGAGCACAAAGAAGGATCTGCCTCTCGAACTTATGTCGGCCCGCAAATTCGCACACGCAATTCTGCGTCCGCAGGACGGACTCGCGTTATACAAATTCAGCGAGGAAGTGCGTGAAGTCGTGCCCTTCACCTCCGACTTGAAAGCGATCGACGCCGGCATTGACCGGATTCGCAATGGCTCCGCGACGGCCCTGTACGACGCGATTTTTCTGGGATCGCAGGCTTTGGGCCGCCGCCGGGGAAGAAAAGTCATGGTGATGATCACCGACGGCGGGGATACCGTGAGCCAGGTAAATTACAAGGAAGCGTTGCGTGCAGCGCAGGAATCCGAAGCGCTGGTCTACAGCGTGATCATTGTCCCCATTGAAGCCAGTGCTGGACGCGATACGGGCGGCGAGCATGCGCTGATCCAAATCTCGGAAGACACCGGCGGCAAGTATTACTACGCGACCTCTTCCACTCAACTCGACGAGGCGTTTCGCAAGATCAGTGACGAACTGCGCACGCAATACCTGCTTGCGTACTATCCCTCACAACGCTTTTCCGATTCGGAGTTCCGGCGGATCCAGGTCAATCTCCTCAACGCCCCACCCGGCGGCCCCTTCGAGTTGCGCAACCGGGCTGGCTACTACACAGTGAAGGGGTCGTGGTAGGCCCCCGCGGCGCCGGAAATCTGCTCGTCACTCCACGCCACCTGCTGCACCTTTCAAAAAACGCATACAGCACGCCGGTTCCCTGGTCGCATCTAGTAAACTGTCCTATTCCATTTCAGTGGAAATTAAGACCTTTAGACGCAGGATCGTTTCCTGTGCTAGTTGAGATTCTGCTCCCAGGAGAGTGGCGCTTTGTTTGATTGGTCTGGATTGCGTTTTCGGCGTTCTCTGCCCGTTTTCTTTATCCTGCTCACCTTCACATCGACGTTGCTCAGCCATTCCCTGTGGGCACAGGAGGCGGCTCCGGAAAATCCGAATGCCGGCACCATCCAGGGCGCCGTGCGGAGTGAAGATGGTACCCCGGTTGAAAGCGCGCGAATCTCTTACATCTCCTCAGCCACCGATACCCGGGGAGTGACGCGCACCGTTCAAGACGGCACCTACGTCACCGAGCAAGTGCCTCCGGGCTTGTACCTCGTGCACGTGGATGGTCGCGATCTCCTGTCCGCCGAGACCACTGTGACTGTGACTGGTGGAGCCTCTGCTACCGTCAACTTCAAGCTCGATTGGATCAACCCCGGTCCAGCGCGGCCGGAAGGCCACTTCGCCGGTGATGCCCCCGACCAGTTGCCAATCAATGGCCGCAACTACCTGGGGGCCGGCGAACTTCTTCCCGGTGTGCAGGTGGTGGATGGGGCAGTATACGGTCCAGCCAAAAGCGGGTTTCAATCGCTCTCCATCGATAGCGCCCTGGGACGAACCACGCACTACGACATCGATGAAATCGAAGCGATGGATGAAACCCACGGTGCCGCCACCACGAGCCTGCCCACCGATGCGGTTCGCGAAGTAATTGTTTCCCGCGCCACGCCCGAGGTTTTTCAGTCCTTGAATGCGACCGGATCCGTGCGGGTTGCAACCCGATCCGGCGGTGACAACTGGCACGGAGATCTGTTCGGCAATCTGCGCGACCAGTTTCTGGGACTCGCCGGCTTTCCCGCAGGCAATTCCGATTACAGCCGCCAACAATATGGGTTTGGAGTCGGCGGACCCCTGGTCGGCGGACCGATGGCCAAAGGCAAGGCATTTCTCTTCCTCGGCGGCGAGCGCACCAAGCAAGACGGGCTCCAGCCCATGATGACGCAGGACTTGATTCTGCCCTCGGGAAACGGATCCCCCATCTTCAACTCAACCGCTCTCCAAAGCGCTTATTTTCGCCAAAACATGCTGACGACGCGCCTGGACTACAACCTGAACGAGGACAAGAAGATTTTTGTCCGCGTCGGCTATGACAACGCCAACCAAGTCGGCCCCGAGAACAGCTTGTCGATGTGGCGCAATCAGATCAACGTGCCTTCCGCTGCCTTCGGCCTGGACTGGAATCGTGGAAGGTTTGTCCACAGTGCGCGGTTCGGCTACCAGAAATTCGTGAATGCGATCAACCCGGACCTGCGGGATTCGACAATTCTCCCTTATCCAGCGAACTTCCACATGCAGATCGGATCGTTTTCGTTAGGGCCCACCACCGCAGGTCCCCGACAAACGATTCAGCGCGACCTCTTCGCTCGCTGGGACAGCAGTACGCTCTACCGGGTGAATCACACGCTTCGCTTCGGAGGAGCATTCCACCACATCCTCCAGGGCGATTATTTTCCACTCGGCTCGAATGGCCCGTCGGTGACGAGTTCCAATGGCCTAGCAACAATTACAGCGATCAACGACAATCCTGCTTTGCTGCCGCTCTATCCCGGCGACCCGCGCGGCGCGGCGGATAATCCGCTGAACTATCCCGTCGGCACCTTCACCATTTACAACGGCCTGGGAAATTTCAGCGAGAACTCGGCCTTCAACCGGAACACGGGTGGGCACTCTGACTATCGCTTCGAAGGCTATGCCGCCGATACCTTCAATGTTATTCCGAACGTAAATGTGACCGTCGGCGTGAACTATGTGTTCGACACCGGGCGCACCGACAGCGATCTGGCCGCGATTCCGCAACTCAACCAGTTTGCTCTCGCCCCGCCAACGGGTGCTTACGTGCCGCAAGTAGTTGCCGGGAGCATTCTCCGCCCGCTCAAGAATTTCGCGCCGCAAGCCGGTGTCGCCTGGGACCCGGGACACAACGGGCGCACCGTGGTCCGCGCCAGCGGAGGCATGTTCTTCGACAACTTCCTGCTTCAGAATACCTATCAGGACCGCATCAATCGCCTTGCGAACGGGCAATACAATCGCAGCCTGACTCTTTGCCCCACCGGCGCCGTGCTGTTCCCCAACGGCTCCGTCGTGAGTTCCGTCAATGGAGTGGATATCGCATCTGGCATCTGCGGGCAGCCCATCGGGAGCGTTTCAAACCTGATTCAGCAGCTCGAGTCGAATTTCCTTACCACGCAATCCGGCATCGCCAGCAACGCTCCAAACGTTTACTCGCTGCAAAACAGCCTGGCCGATTTCGGCGGCATGCTAGCCCCCGGCTTCAAGACGCCGCGCGTCGTCCACATGAGCGCGGGCCTCGAGCGCCAGATGGGCGAGCGCAGCGTGTTTTCCGTCGACTACGTGCGCGAACTCGGCACGCAGTTCCCGCTCGGCATTGACACCAATCACGTCGGCGATGCCACCCTCCTGACCGACGGCGACAGTCTCTCGGGAATCAATAGTTACGCGGCCGAGCTGTCAGCGATCAACGCGACGGTTGTCCCTGTGGGTTGCGCAAAGGCCACCTTTGCGGGGCAAGGTCCGAATAGTTCGCAGGCCGCCGTGGACTGCTACATGAACGCGGTGCCCGCCGCGAGCATCGTAGATTTCGCCCGCCAGGGACTCGATTCCTCGAACGCGTTCTGCGGTCCGTTCCCGTGTTCGGCTCTGGGGAAGATCGACAAGACTACAGGACAGCCAATGCAGGCGTCGTTCGGCGGCGCAAATCCAGCCGTGGGTTCGAACATCATGTACTTCCCGAGCGGACGCTCACAGTACCAAGCCATTCACTTCGCCTACCACACGTCCAGCGCGGCGAATCCGCTGCGCCGCGTGCAAAAGATTGATGTGGCCATCGCCTACACTCTCTCGCGCTACCGCAGCAACATTGCCGAACCCAACGGCAGCGGGGGAGATTATTCCGTCCTCAACGTCGCCGAGGATTACCTTCGGCCTCACCTCGGACATTTCGGATCCTCCGGCCTGGGTCGCACGCACCAGATTGTCATTAGTCCGACTGTCGAAATGCCGCACGGGCCGCGTCTTTCAATCATCACGCTGCTTGGATCGCCGCTCCCGTTGAGCGTGTCCGTTCCCCAGCTGAACGGCGGTGGCGTGCCGGGAGAAATTTTCCGCAGCGATATCAGCGGAGACGGCACGGTGGGCGACCTGTTGAACGGCACCTTCATTGGCAGCACCGGTAAATATTCGCCCACCAAGGCGAACGATGCCATCGCCAACTACAACCGTTTCCAGGCCGGCAACCTGACCCCCGCGGGCTTCGTCCTGGCCAATTCGACACTGTTCAGATCCGATCAGCTGTCAAAACTTGGTGCCGTCGCCCCATACATCACATCGTGTCCCCCACCGTCGCCAGCTTGTGGTTTGCCGGGACACTGGGCCGCCGAAAACTGGTTTAAGACGGTCGATCTCCGCCTCAGTTGGCCTTTTGCCCTTGGAGAGCGCGCCAAGATCGAGCCCACCTTTACCATCTTCAATGCCTTCAACCTCGCCAATTACGGTGGGCCCGGAGCCCAGTTGAGTGGCGTACTCGATGGGTCGCCCGGCACCTCGCTGAACAACTCGACGACCCCCGGATACTGCGGCAGCACCACCAACTTCTGCACCTCGCGGCTCGACCGTGTCCTGCCCGGCTCCGGAACCTATGCCAACGGCGCGCCCCGGCAAATGCAGTTCGGAGTCCGGGTTACCTTCTGATCCCGCCGAGAAAGCGGATGCGCTCGGGACTTGGACGTGCGGCCGATCGCGACGGCCGCGCTGAGCCGACAAAAAAGCGCCACGCTGCACAGTGGCAACGTGGCGCGACGAGGAGGCGATACCACCTACCCTTGAACGTTCAGGGAACTGCCCTGGGTTTGTTGCGTACTCGAACCTGCTCCAAACAGATTGAGAACAATATTCTCGCTGTTGTTTGCCTGCGCGAGATTGATCGTGACCTGCTCGCCCGTGTTTCCGCTCTGGTCCTGGGTCTGGCCGACCTCGACTGTCAGTTGGCCTGAAGAGCCGCTTGTCCCGCCGAAATTGATCTGCACTTCTTCCGGCGACCCGGTGCTCGTGGGCGCGGGCAGGTTCACCACGAGTTCGGAGCCGTTGGAGCTTTGCGGCGTTGAGGAACCCGAGCCGCCAATGTTGATGACGATCTCAGATATCCCCGCTGTGCCCGAGTTATTAGTGCCACCGGACCCAACATGGATATGGGATCCGCCGCCCGGGTTGCCCGAGCCGCTTTGCGCGCCGAACGTGCTTTCCAGTGTGGCATAGGCCTGTTGGGCGCTCGTCACACTGCCGGACTGCAACGCCTGGCCGATGGCCGAAAAGTCCTGAGCGCGGTCGGAACGTTGGAACGGCCCGCCACTCGCGAACGGCCCTTGCTGTCCAAGCGTGACCAGGTTTTGGTAGTCCTGTTCAGCGGTGGTTAAATCGCCCGACGAGAGCGCCTGCCCGAGCTGTTGCAGGTCGGTCTTACGCGCAGAGCGGAAATCCTGAAGCTGCTGGTAGATCGACTCCGTGCCCGTTGTGACCGATGTGCCGGACGTTCCAGAATCCGAGCCAGTGCTCAAGCCGCCGCTCGAACCGCTACTCGAACTGCCGGTCGAACTGCTGCTCGTACCGCTGGGCGAAGCGGTGCTCAGCTTTACGGTGTAGGCTAGCGAGCCCGGCCCAGTGGTGGTTTGCGCCTGCCCAAAAGTCTGTTGCAATTTTGCAAATGCGGCCTGCGCGCCGGCCAAATTTCCCGACGATAAAGCCTGGCCGATGGCTGCGAAGTCACTGGCGCGGTCGGAGCGCTGGAACGGCTGGGTGCTGCCAAACGGCCCACTCTGCCCCAGCGAAACAAGCTGGCTATACGCCTGCTGGGCCGCGGTCAAGTCGCCCGATTGCAGGGCCGAACCCAGCGTCTGCAGGTCGGATTGCCGGGTTTGATAGAAAGTCTGAAGTTCCTGGTAGATTGACAAACTGGAAATAGCTGAGGTTGACATGGGAATCCTCCCGACCTTTGGCGAGCAGGTCCAACAAGGACCTATTCGTGGTCACAGTGTGATTTATCGGCGATTCCCAGGCTGACTTTAGAGAAGGACTGGCAGTTACCAGCGTGCGGCAACCCGCACCGATAAGCTCCGAACGATGTGAGGGATCTGGAAGATTCGACAACTTAGAAGAAAGACTGGCGCGCCCGGAGAGATTCGAACTCCCGACCTACAGCTCCGGAGGCTGCCGCTCTATCCAGCTGAGCTACGGGCGCGCGCCCAATTTCTTGAGTTTACAACCTTCAAGCCTGCTCATCAAACAGCGGCGGTAGATCGCCATGCCGTGAAGTTTCCTGGAGGGCCCTGGATCGTTCTGGCCAGCACGCTCAGACCGCGCGCGACGTCGGCTCAGGCCAGATTGCGGTGATGGCGAGCCCCACGACGATTCCGATCGAAACTTCAATGAAGCGGTGCAGTGCAATAACCCACGGAGGCGAAGTGCGCGGAACCAGCATCACAATGGCGAGCGTGATTCCCGCGAAGCGATAGGAATATTGCAGGCCGAAGAGCGCACAGGCGATGCCAAGAAGAAACACGCCTCCGCCGAAAACCCACCAGGTTTGCGGAAAAAACCGGGCCAGCAATCCGCCGCCGATGGCCCCAAGGAGCGTGCCGACAAACCGCTCACCGGAGATTTTCAAGGCCGCGCCGAGCGTCGACTGCATGATAATGAGCGTGAGAATTGCCGCCCAGTACGCTTCGGGTAGCCCCGAGAGGCGTGCGATCAGGAATGAGGCCGCCGCTGCAATCGCGGTGCGCGCAGAACTCACCAGGATTGATCCGAAAGCGCCTCGGTCGAGAGTCATCACCGTTCCTCCTCATCGAGCCAGCTGATTGTGGAATTGTATTCCGCGAGCAGCGATCGAGAGCAAGGGGCGGGCGGCCATGTGGAGACGCGGCTTGCCGCGTCTCCGCACTCAGCAGCCGTTCACTTTCCAGAACCGCTCTTCCTGATAATCGAGCCGAAGCAGCCGGTTGCGCGGATCATGCCGCTTGCCGCAATTCGGGCAGGGAATGAAGCTCCGCAGGTCCATCCCTTTCCGGTCGTACTCCTCGGAAACAGCGAACGTCGTTCCGCAACTGCACGGGATCAGGAGCATGCGATAGCGAGTTGGCCCAGGAATGCTCACTCGGCAAATTGTACCGGGAAATCAACGCGTGAACTCAAGGAAGCCAACGATCCCGGCACACGCCAGTGACAGGCAGGTCAACACGATCCACAACAAGGCCGGGATTGCGCCAAACGATTTTCGCGCCATCCCAAACAACCACACCGTAAACCCGGTCGCCAAGGAAGCCAGCATGACGTCAAAGCAGAAAGTCTCGACAGTAACTCGCCTTACCATCACAGTGTCCTAAGAAGTTTCCTCCACCGCCGCCAGCGAGCTCTTCTTCCGCTTATTCGACTGCAGAACTTTCTTCCGCAGCCGTAGCGACTTCGGAGTCACCTCAACAAACTCGTCGTCCGCAATGAATTCAATCGCCTGTTCCAGGTTAAGCTGGCGAAAAGGCACCAGCCGAATCGCCTCGTCCGCAGTCGAGGCGCGCATATTGGTCAGCTTCTTTTCGCGCACCGCATTGACGTCCAGGTCGGTGTCCTTGGCGTTTTCGCCGACGATCATGCCCTCGTAAAGTTCCACGCCCGGGCCGACGAAAAGCTCGCCGCGCTCCTGCAATCCCCAGAGCGCATAGGCAGTCGAAAGACCAGTCCGGTCGGCAATCAGTGCGCCAGTCAGCCGGTGCGGAATCTCACCCTGCCATTCCGTGTAGCCTTCGAAGAGTGCATTCATCACAATCGTGCCGCGCGTGTCCGTAAGCAACTGGCTGCGCAGCCCAATCAGCCCGCGGCTGGGCACGCGAAACTCGATCCGCACGCGTCCATAGCCGTGATTGTGCATGTTGGCCACTTCGCCCTTGCGCGACCCAAGCTGCTCCATCACCACGCCGATGAACTCCTCGGGGACGTCCACGGTGAGATGCTCCACCGGCTCCATCAGCTTGCCGTCAATTCGCTTGGTCACGATCTCGGGCTTCCCCACCATCAGTTCATAACCTTCACGCCGCATCATCTCGATCAATATGGAAAGCTGCAGTTCTCCGCGTCCGAGTACCTTGAACGACTCGGTTGTGCCCGTGTCTTCGACCCGCAGCGAAACATTGGTCAGCAATTCCTTCTCCAGCCGCTCGCGCAGGTTGCGCGACGTGACATACGCGCCATCTTTGCCCGCGAACGGAGACGTATTGATCGTGAAAAGCATTGCGATCGTCGGTTCATCAATCGCGATATGCGCCAGCGGCGCGGGATTCTCAACGTCCGTAATCGTCTCGCCAATGGTGATCCCTTCGACCCCCGCAACCGCGACAATGTCCCCCAATTCCGTCTCGGTGATATCAGTCCGCTTCAGTCCCGAAAAGGAAAACAGCTTCGTAATCCTGGTTTTGTGCAGAGTCCCGTCCAGCTTGGCGATCGCCACGTCTTCGCCGGTGTACATCTTGCCGTTGAACACCCGCGCAATGGCCAGCCGCCCCAGATAATCGCTGTAGTCGAGATTGGCGACAAGGATTTGCAGCGGTCCCGACGCATCGCCCTGCGGCGGAGGGATCGTCTTCAGAATCGCATCGAACAGCGGCCGCAAATTCTCGCCACCCTTCATGTCGGTCGAAGCCGTGCCCGTCTTAGCGTTCGTGTATAGCACGGGAAAATCGAGCTGCTCTTCTTTGGCGTCAAGATCGATGAACAGGTCGTAGATCTCGTTCAGCACTTCCTGCGAGCGCGCATCGGCGCGGTCGATCTTATTGATCACGACAATCGGCGGCAGGTGCGCTTCAAGCGCTTTGCCCAGCACGTAGCGCGTTTGCGGCAGCGGGCCTTCGCTCGCGTCCACCAGCAGCATTACGCCGTCCACCATTTTCAGCGCACGCTCCACTTCTCCACCGAAGTCGGAGTGCCCCGGCGTATCCACAATATTGATTTTGACGTCGTGGTAGAAAATGGCCGTGTTTTTGGCCAGAATCGTAATGCCGCGCTCGCGCTCCAGTTCGTTCGAATCCATGACGCGTTCGGCGACAGCTTCATTGGCGCGGAAAGTGCCGCTCTGGCGGAGCATGGCGTCCACCAGCGTGGTTTTGCCGTGGTCCACATGAGCGATGATGGCGATGTTGCGAATACTCAAACTCAAAAAGGATCCTTCCTGAATTGCGGTCTACTACCACTTTACTATGTTGGAAATGAGATGAGGAGCCGTTGGGTGGAAGTTCGGAAATTACTCATGAATTGTCCGAACCCGAAATAACGCCCCTTGCTCACTTCAAAGTCCCTGCCACGTCCTTTACAATCGTGGGTCGCCATGTCGGAAACGAGGGAATATGTGCAAGACCACGAAGCACGCAGGAAAGATGGTATTTTTGCAGGTAGGAGTTTCAATCCTTACTGGTATTTTGATGATCGGTTCCACTACTATTCCGGCCTTGG
>Ga0074045_10001289_pt1 | contig 24312 bp, 19 predicted proteins | sample BogForMeECP23OM2_FD_94442 | JGI IMG/M metagenome (GOLD analysis project Ga0074045, IMG submission 94442) | Bog forest soil microbial communities from Calvert Island, British Columbia, Canada - Bog Forest MetaG ECP23OM2 | ecosystem: Environmental > Terrestrial > Soil > Wetlands ... | reverse complement strand
GCGTGTCGCTCAAAAAGATTGGCGCCGGCTCTGCGGCTGAGGCCGATGCCAAGTCCAACGATGGCGTCCGCCGGAAAACCGGGACCTCGAAATCATCGGAATAATTCACGCCTGGGACGTCGGCCTGGGCGTGCAAGAGCCAGAGCACCTGATCGTTCAGATCGTCGTGATTCGACTCGTAGGCGTCGCTCGGGATACTGAATTCCACCGGGATCACGGCGTCACCCATGAGTCCGTGCGCCAGCGATGCCTGCGGCACGTTCTTGTCAGCCTGCCAGAGAACGCTCTGCAGGGTGGAACGATTTTTCCCCCCGCCCGTAATGACTTGGCGCACGCAGGAAAGACTCAGGTCGATGCCATGTCTGGCATCGGTGTTGAAGCGCAAGTGAATCGTGCCCTTCAGCGTGCGACCGGGCGAAAAGGGCAGCGAGGCGAACTCGAAATAGGTTTGGCCAAAGCGTTTCCGCCGGATGCTGGCCCGTATGGCCGCGCCCGCCAGAATGACTCCAACCACGCAGAACGCAAGCGGGAAGAATGCTTTGGGGTCGGAGGTCCGCAAGAGTTGAGGCACGACCGAGGCCGCGATTGTGAACACAATCCCGTTCACAAAAATCGCCGCCGCCCAAAGGCCGAAGGCGCTGTTGCGGTTCTTGCTTTCCGCTCGGCTCGCCGCCCAGTCCTTCCGCCATAGCCACGGAGATTGGGGATTGGACGCCTCGACTGTTGCTTGTTCCTTTAATTTGCGGCTGCCATAGATTCCGGCGTAAATGACCCCGCCGCCGATCAGAGCGAAGATCGCGCTGATCAGCACTCCCACCCAGCGATTCCCCTGGACGTGGCCGGGAGCAGCGAAGAGAAAGCCGCTTGCGAGAGCGAGCCCAAAGGCCATAAAAATCAGGCCAAAAACAATCGGGAAGATCTGGGCGCCTTTGGATGGTCTGGTCACAGCGGAATTATAGAGTTGCTTTAGATGGAAGCAGAGCCAGATAGCAACATCTTAATTACTCCAGTCATTAATTACTCCAGTCACGGCATCCCAGGTAGTCAGCAATCGGGAATCAATACAGTGAGCAGCGAAGCCAGGTCAGTAACGAGAAGTCGGCTTGCATCGGTGAAATGCGGCGCGCGATTACCAGTTCATTTGGCGCATCCGCTCAAGGATGAGCGTGCTGTAATTATTCATGCGCTCAGGCCGACGCTTCAGGGGAGCCGGCAGAATCGCAGCGAGCCGTGCCGCCTGTTGGCGGTCGATATTCCGGGCCGCGGTTCCGTCATAGTAACGACACGCCGACTCTGCACCATAAATACCAGGGCCCCATTCAACCACGTTGAGATAGATCTCCAGAATGCGCCTCTTGCCGAGAGCGAATTCGGCCACCGGTACCAGTGTGAACTCCGCGCCTTTGCGGAGAACAGACCGGCCCGTTCCGAAAAATAGGTTCTTCACAAGTTGCTGCGTAATGGTGGAAGCTCCGCGAGTGCGACCGCCTTCCAAATCGTCTTCGGCAGCAATTTGGATCTCGTGCCAATCGAATCCATGGTGCTGGTAAAAGCGCGCGTCTTCCGCGGCAATAACAGCGTGCTGGAGATCAGGCGAGATTTGGCTGAGCGGAATGAATTTGTAGCGTTCGTGATACGGCGTGTGGCGAATCCAGGCCTGCAAACGGCGCTGGATATGCACCGCGGTTGTCGGTGGGTCGATCCACCGGCTGGCCAGAAGGGTCAGCGCGGCAAGCGACCAAACCAGCACTACACCGATGACAAGCCATCGAACAAAGGATCGGAGAAAGCCCTTCCGAAGCAGGGTCTTGGTGTGTGTGTCTGGCCTTTCAGTCACATTTCAGAATAATAGCCTAGGCTGGGTTGCGGCATATGGCTGATCTTGCGCGCTGCGCGTGCATCCAGAGCGCTGCGTTCTGCTCAGCCCACTCGGAACATAGCCCCTTGTTCCTAATTCACAAGGAACCCCGGGTACAAAGATAAAGTGGGATCAGTACCGAGATGTCGGCTTGTCGGAATCGACCCAGCCGAGACTTCCCCGAAGCCCGTTTCTGGACCGCATACAGCTGCTCCGGTGAGTTTGAAGGGGCTATCTGGCATCGGCGGCGGCACGCTCGGCAATCAGGCGGAAGCCTCTGCGCCCAGCTTCATCAGCAAGCTCATGCAATTGAGCATACCCTTGTTCCGCATTTCCAGATTGGATCTCGATCTCGCCTAGTTCCAGTCGCGCTTCGAGCTGACAGCGTACGCAGCCCATGGTCACGGCGCTCCGGAGTGCCGAACGGACGGTGCGACTGGCGTCGTTAAGACGATGTTCCGCGCCTTGGACGTAAGCCGTGGCCAACGCGACATCGAAACGGATGGTCGGATCGTAGCTCTTCGCCGCGAGAGTGACAGCTCGCAACAGCACACGGTTGGCATCGGAAGTTTTCCTTTGCCGAACCATCTCTCGTGCGAGAACGAGTTCTGCTTCGATTTCGTCGTCCTTCATTTTCTGAGAGCGAAGTTCCTCTATCGCGGATCGCAGTGTCGCGACTTCTTCCGGCGCTTGCGCCGGCGATACCTCGGCCATTGCCACTTGGTCTATCGCGGTACTGGCTTTGGCACCGTTCGCGCGGTCCGTTGACAGCGCCTCGGAAAGCGCCTGCTTAGCACCTTCAATATCTCCCGATTTGAAAAGGGCTTTCCCCAGAGACCGCATGGCACCGGCGTATTCCGGCTTGTAGCCTGTCTCCTTGAAGAGTGAAACGGCTTCCTGGTACATGGGCAGTGCGGTTGACATCTCTCCCTGAGCTTCAGCAATTGAACCGAGGGACCCCATTGCCGCCCCCAGAAGAGACTTATCGCCCCCGTGGCGAAGATTCTCGACTAGCGGCTCCAGCTGATTTCGTGCCTCGCGATACCTCCCGCGACGTTGGAGCAGTGCAGCGAGATTATAAGTCAAAACACTCTTGTGGCCCGTCGCGTTCAGGTTAAGTTGGTCGAAGATAGCCAAAGCTTCGCGAACCACGGTTTCGGCTTTTGGCAACTGGCCCTGGCTGCGGTAGATGTCGCCAAGGTTCGAGAGTGCGGCGCAAAGATTCCCTCGACTGTTCGTTGTCCGGAATATGTGTGCCGCTTGCTCGATCTTGTGCTGGGCCCCTGAAAGATCGCCCTGTTGCCCTAACACCAGACCCACGTTCATGGCGATTTCGGCTGAATGATCGAGATTGCCGAATTGGGTGTAGAGCCGTTCAGCGATGCCATAGGCATCCAGCGCGCCACGAAAGTCTCCGAGATCATCCAGCGCGTCTCCTGTAATCTGTTTTGCCTTTGCCAGCAGCAACAAGGCTCCAATCTCTTCCGATTTCTTCGCTGCACTTTCAGCTAAGGCCTGTTCTCGTTTAAAGTCTCCAAGGTGGCCCAGAATCACTGCTTCAGTAAGATCGATTCTCGGATCGTTGCTTTGGGGTGATGGCAACTTCCGAAGGAAGGCAATGGTCGCTCTTGCGGCTTCCGCGCCGTCGTCCATCGCATAAAACTGCGCCCGGGCCAAGCCCAGTCCGTAATCAAGATGGTCGGGGTAGATTTGCTGCAAACGGGAATATACGCCGATCGCCTCTGCCCAGTGTCCGTTAGTCTCGTAATAGCGCACGGCTGTCTCCAACCGCAATCTGTTCGGCAAATTGCCTGACAAGTCCATCGCTTGTCGGCCGGCTGCGGATGCTATGGCTTGGTAGCCCAGGCCATATAATGCACTTGCCAGCCCGGAGTGCGCCGGAGCGAATTTGGGGTCCAAGCGTATGACTTTCTCCAAAAGTACTCGCGCTGCAAAATTGTCCCAAACGCGCAACTTTGCGAGGGCATCGGAGTAGAGGCGGGCTGCATCAGGATTGGCAGGCAACACGGCATTCACTTCTTCCGCCTCGGTCGAGGTCAGCCCTTCCACACCCAGTTTTGCCCGCAGTTGTTCACCAGCGCGGGACGCCAGATCGAACAGGTCCGACTGGGAACCGACAACTGCAACGCTCGCAACCGTATCCCCGGTTACTGCGTCCTGCAGGCGGGCGTCGAGGCGAAGCCGTCCATTGCCGGCTTGTCCGATTGCGAGGTACGAGCCGGCGACGACATAATCGCAACCAATGTCCTTGCGAATCTTGTTTAAGGTATTGCCGCCGTAGCTATCCTTATTATTGGTTAGGGAGAGTTCCAGTTTCGCTCGGGCAATATCCTCCTCCGACACCGTTCTGAGGTGGTCGCCCGCAGCTAATTCCGTGGCGAGCATTTCGGTAAAGGCGGTCGATAACCAGACGTCCCGCGCATTTCCGGAAGCGTTTGTGAAACCCATCACGGCAACCGACCGACGTGTGAGACTGGAGGGAACCACCAGCGACGGTTGAGCTTGCGCCTTTGGCACAGGCTGATTTCGGCGGCTATAACGATACCCACCATATGCGACGAGCAGAACGAGAGGTAGAAGAAACAGGAGTAGAGCCGCCGCAGCCCAGAATGACCGAATGCGACGCTTTGTTGGCTGCACAGTCGAGAACTGGCCGAGGGTCGTGTCGACCGAAGAAAACTCCGCGGACTCCAACTTTGCGGCGCTTTGCAGCGATTCATCCGAGACTGGAATCTGGGAGACTGGAATCTCGGCGACTGGAACCAGCGACTCAACGCTAGCTATAAAGCGATAACCTACCCTGGGCAAGGTTTCGATGTAACGGGGTTCGAGAGAGGTGTCCTGTAGTGCGCTCCGTAACCTTTGCACCGCACTATTGAGGCTCGATTCAAAATTGACGAAGACGTCGCTCGGCCACAACTTCCGTCTCAGATCCTCGCGGGAGACGACCTGGCCAGGTTTTTCGAGGAGCATGGCCAGAATTTGAAATGACTGGTGCGGAATCTTAAGCCTGAGGCCTCCCTTACGAAGCTCGTGCGTTTGCAAGTTGAATTCATAGAGCCCGAAACTCACATGCAGCTGGGGCGCTGACTTTAGGTCGCCGGGGCCGGGCGAACTTTCATTCAAGCGATCGCTTTCCGAATTGCCTGGCTCAACTGGTGACATATTCAAAGCCGAATGGGAAGACCTTCAACATTACGCTTTGTAAATCATCTTCCAAATAGTGTAACGGCCAAGTCAACCCGGCCAACAGCAGTCGTCAACGCTGACGAAAAGAAGAGCTAAATACCTATTCATCAGTCATTTAGCCTGTGAGGTAGATGTAAGCGACATGTGATTTGCGAAAATCGGTCTCTTCGGCGTTGAATGGCGCTTGACACTTTTCCCTGGGGAGCCGCATGATCGGCGGGTTCTCAGACAAAGTCTCCCGCGAGGTATCGCTACCATGAAATGTCCGAGCTTAAAGCAAATTGCAAGTCTGCTGTTCCTCACTACGTCTTTCCAACTCGCTTTTGCTCAGCAGTACAGCGTCCAGGATTTGGGTTCGGTCGTCGGACCGTCGGGCTTTGCCGTTGCTCGAGCCATCAACTCGTCCGGTCAAGTCACCGGCCAGTCCGGCCCCGCCAGCGGGTCTTTCGGAGACGTCTTTCTTTACTCCGATGGCGCGATGAAGAATCTTGGAGCTCTTCGTGGTGGTGGCAATGCCTTTGGCATCGCCATCAATCGTTCCGGCCAAGTGGCGGGAGGCTCCACGAACAAGAAAGGAACCTATCGCGCGTTCATTTCTGGTAAACACAAGCTTGTCGACATCGGCGACCTGGGCGGCGGCACCGCGTATGGTGAAGCAATCAACGATTCCGGGCAAGTCGCGGGCGAGTCGGCAATGGCAGGCGGCGGCGAGGAACCTTTCCTCTATAGCAACGGAACCATGATTGGCTTAGGCAACCTGGGGTCGAACACAGGATGGGCCACGGCGCGCGGAATCAATAACTCCGGAGTCGTTGTCGGATCCTCCTGGACGGCGCAGGACCTACTGCACGGCTTCGCCTGGACCAACGGGACGATGACCGACCTGGGGACCCTCGGCGGAATCTTCAGCCAAGCATGGGCCATCAACAATTCCGGCCAGATTACCGGTGTCGCCTATCTAGCCAATGGCGGGGAGCACGCTTTTATCACGACGGTCGGTGGCACCATGCAAGATTTGGGCGTTTTGGGAGAGCTCGGAGGCAACCCCGCGTACGCCTGGAGCTGGGGCTTTGCCATCAATGACTCCGGCGTGGTCGTTGGCCAAGCCACCGCCAAGGTCACTGGTGACGTTCATGCCTTCGTTTATCAAAGCGGGCAGATGCAGGACCTTAACAGTCTGATTCCCCAGTCGCAATGGGTGCTGTTCGAAGCCCGTGGCATCAATGATGCGGGACAGATCGTTTGCACCGGGACGGACAACGCAGGCAACCAACATGCGTTCCTGCTGACTCCGCTCCAGTAACGCTGGCCGGTCATGACGCGGAAGGCGAGTTTTCCCGTATTGATCGGGAAAGTCAATCGGGTAAGCTTCAGCCCGCCAGACTTGTTAACGTTCGAATTCCACCACCGGAGATCAAATCTATGAAATCACTTCTCACTTACGTTGCATTCTTCGGGTTCGCGGTTTCCGCTTTCGCACAAGCGCCATCCGCGCCGCCCCTCTCTCAACTCTTTGCCTTTTACTGCACCCCCAACTACGCGACCTGTCCCTATGGCTTCCAACCGGGTCCCGGACCCATCCAACTCGCCAACGGCAATCTCTACGGAGCGACCGCGTATAGCGCGTCCGGCAACGGTGGAGGGACGGTGTGGCAAGCGAATCTCTCCGGCGACGTCAATACCCTGTATAACTTCTCGCCCAATGGTTCGGGACAATATCCCAACGGCGAGGTTCCTTCGAATGGCTTGGTAGCAGGCGCTGACGGCAATCTCTATGGCGTAACCGCATTAGGCGGGGCCAACGACGCCGGTGTCTTCTATAGCCTCACGACCGCGGGAACCCAGCAGATCCTATACAGCTTCTGTTCGCTCTCCGGTTGTCCCGATCAGGCCTTTCCCATCGTTCTCGGGGGAGACGGCAATTTCTATGGCATCACCCCGGAGTTTGTGTTCCAACTCACGCCCGACGGCGTCTGGAGCCAGTTCTACAACTTCCACCTCCCCTCGAGTGCGGGCGTCCTGCTCATCGCCGGCACCGACGGCAATTTGTATGGAGTCGCGTCCTCCTTCGCGCCCAAAGTCAGGGAAAGCATTTTCCGTTTGACTACGGGCGGCGTCTACACCACCGTTCACACCTTCCCCAAAAATGCCGGAGCCACCGTCCTGACCCAAAGCTCGAACGGCACGCTCTATGGAGTATTCAACAACGAGAAAACCGGCATTTTCGAGATCAGTACCGCCGGGACGTACAAAGTCCTTCAGAAAACACCTCAGGGCGCGTACCCCCCAACTCTGCTGCTCGAAGGCTCCGATGGCAATCTGTATGGCCTGATCAACGACCTCAATGTTTATCCACCCTATCCCGGCGCTGTATTCGCCATCACTCCAAAGGGAAAGACGATCTTCAGTGAGGAATTCGACTGCAACACCGTTGGTTGCGACGTCCTCAGCCTGATCGAAGCGAGCGACGGCAATTTCTACGGCCTGGCAGTGCAAGGTGGAACGGTGGCGCCAGGGGATATTCAAAACGGCACGATCTTCAAAGTGGCCACTGGACTGAAGGAGCGTTAGCCGACGAGCGGGTAGGTTTTCTTGCGCCTGTAGGAGTCCCGAACATTGCCGCAGAGATTACTTCCCATAACGCCGCGCAGCATTCAGAAATCGTTTGGTGTTTGATGAGGCAAGCGGGGCGATTGTCCAGACGTCCTCTTCGAGGACATCATCTCTTAATCTCCCCGAAGCCCGTTTCTGGCCAATCACAAACCTTGGTAGCCACAAGCCCGTCTACCGGGACTTATCCGTCGGTTTAGGAACATTTCGATTGATCGCAGTCCAGCGGTGCGGTTCGTTCCGTGGCAAATGCTCATCAATCGTTTTTCGGAAGGACCACGCTGCTGCACGCGTGTTTCATGGGGTGCTAAGGAACTTCGGCAGGTTTTCTGCTGCGCGGCCCATGGAGCGGGCAAGGCTTAGTTTGGCGACGTTGTGGGAAAACACGCTGTTGATATAGTCAAGCTCAGCGCCCGCCAGCGCTTCCTGCGACTGAACCAATTCAACACTGTCGGCCACACCCGCCTCCACACGCTGTCGCGTGAGATCGAGAGTCTCCTTGGCGACCCGCGCATTCCTCTGCGCCACTTCCACCTCGCTCGTTGCCGCCTCTAAGTCGAGATAGACTTTTCGAATGTCTCCCTCTACTTGCAGTTTGAGATCTTCGAGTTCGGCGCGTCTTTGCGTTAAAGTGGCGTCGGCTTGCTCGATATCGCCGCCCGTCCGGCCGCCCTGCCAGATGGGGAAGCTCAGCGTTCCCGTAACCGAGAACGTTCCGTGAGAGTGGTCCGGAGTGGTCCCGATCACTCCATAATCGGCCTTTACCCCAAGAGAGGGCAGTCGTTCAGCCCGCGCAGCGGATCTCGCGAGATCGGCGGCGCGGACTTGACCCGCGGCTGCCTTTAGATCCGGACGTTGCTCGAAGGCCTCCCTGAACGCCTCCTCCATGGTAATCGGCGGGGTAGTCGAGTAAGGGACGTCATCGGAGAGGTCATACTGATCGTTAGGCGGTAAACCGGTCATCCGCGCCAGGTTGATCTTCTGCTTCGCAAGATCGTTCTGCAGTGAAGTTACTCGCTGCTGTTGGGTGAGAGCTTGCACTTGACTGCGATCGACATCCACTTGAGCCATTACGCCTACTGCTCGTTCCTGTGATGCCTGTTGATAGAGAGCGTTCGCTGTGTCGAGTTGAGCAAGGGCTGATTGCACTCTGGCTTTGTCGGCAATGACCAAAAGATAAGCGCCCCCGACCGCTAATACCACGAGATCGCGGGAATCTTGAGCCGAAAGTTGGTTTGCACGGAAGCTTTCATTGGCCGATTTGTAGTTTTTCCAAGCTGTGAGATCCACTACGTTTTGCGTGAGACGGGCCCGCAAGTCAATGTAGTTGTAGGGCCCTATGATAGACGGCAAAGAGAAGCCTGGAAGCTTGAACTTAAAGCCCTCGGCTGCCAGGCTGGTCTGCTGCACGGTTTCGGCTAGATCGCCGGTGAGGTTCGGGAGTAGTACGCTGCGTGCCACACGCGTTTGCCCATGCGCCTGACGCACAGCTTGGGCGAGCCCAACTGCTCCAAGATTGTACTCAAGCCCGCGTCGGATGGCGTCTCGCAGAGACAGCTTGCCGGAGAACGGCGCGTTGGAAATACCAGATGTACTTCCCGAGTAAGCCCCTTGAACTTGAACCGTGGGATTCAGAGTGTTGACCGTGCTCGCTACCCCCGGAGTGGTTGACTGCGTGGCCGTCACTGAGCCGCTCTGACTGGTTCGGCCCGAAAGCGGCAACTGTGTTGCTTGCGTGCCCTGGGATTGGGACAGCGCCGTCTGTGCAGACGTTTTTCCGCCTGCAATGCAAATGCTCAACACGGTCAATGTGGCAATCGTCTTCAGGCGACTCGGCCGCGTGTTCAGTTTCGTCTTCCTCATAGACAATTGACCATGGACAATTGACCGTGCCTTTCCTTCCTAACTGAGTTGCTTGCCAAATCGCCAGACGCTGAGCGAAACCAGGACGATGGTAAAAATCAACAGGGCCAGAAAATTGGGCCAGAGCGCGACGATCCCACTTCCTTTGAGCATGCCGCTGCGGGCGATGGTCGCGAAATGGTGAATGGGATTAAGGATCGTAAAGGACTGCATCCATCGCGGCATCGCTTCGACTGGGTTCAGGGCTCCCGATAAAGAAGACAACGGGGGGTTGATAAAAAAGGCAGTTAGCTGTGCTTGCTGCGCAGACTTGCTGAAAGTTGCAATCACCGTGCCAATACTGATTCCGGACAAAATACACAACATGCCGCCAAATAAAACGTAGGGCAAGCTGCCGTGAAACGGGATGTGAAATGCGATTTTGAGCGTCGCAACGCACATCAGCATCATGATGCAGAGCAAGGCAAATAGGGGCACGATCTTGGCGATGATGATCTCGGTCGTGCTTGCGGGAGACATGAGCAGTTGCTCCATCGTCCCGGTTTCTCGTTCTCTCACCATCGCTGCGGATGCAACCAATGAACTGTTCATAATCATCAAGAGACCGAAAACACCGGTCGCAATGAACCAGGAATCAATCAGGCCTGGGTTGTAGATGTAAGCCGGCATGATTTGCACTTGTCCTCGGCGGTTGATCTCGTACGCGGCAACCTGCTTGAGGCTCGCATGAATGCCCGCGCTCTGTAGCCCGGCGGTGTAAGTTTGAATGATGCCTTCTGCATAAGCCTGGCTGATGGTGGCGGTATTCGCGTTGGTGGCGTTTAGCAGGAACTGGACCGTGGTTGAATGTCCGCGGTGCAACTCGCGGGCATAATCGTAGGGGATGACCACTCCGGCATCTACCCTGGACTGACTGATCGAATCTCCCAGTTCATCTACCGAAAAATAGTAGCCTCCAAGGCGGAAGCTCTCGCTCTCGGTGAGGGTCGCGACCAATTCGCGACTCTCCGGAGTCTTGCTTTCATCGACGACACCGAGGCGAAGGTCTGACACCAACGCGCTCAGCGCGAACCCAAACAGCGTCAGTTGCAAGACGGGAGGAACAAGCAAAGAAAGCATCAGACGACGGTCGCGCCGGATCTCGTTGAACTCTTTGCGGACAAGCGCGCGGAACCGCTGATTGAAGACGTTTTGAAAGGGATTCGTCATTTGACTACGCTTACGCTTTCAGCTGCATTCGCCGCATGCTATACCATCCAGCTCCATAGAAAATTGACCCGATGATGCCGATGATCGTCACCTTCCACCAGACAGCAGGCCAGCCGCCGCCTTGGAGGAGCGCATCCCGCACGACCTCGATGTAATACCGGCCCCACATGACAGTCGAGATCCAACGCAATCCAACAGGGATATTCTCGATGGGAAAAATCAGCCCGGAGAGCAGAAACACCAGGAGAAAGCCGCCGAGGGCCACCACTTGCATCGCGGCGACCTGGCTCGGAATCGTCGCTCCCACCATGGTTCCAAAGGCCGCCACGCAGAATGTGTACAGAATCGTGGCGACGATGAAGGGGGTTGGGTCGCCCGCCAGACCCAAACCAAAATATGTAAACAGGAGAACGAGCATAACCACACACTCGGCGAGCGCGACGACCATGAAGGCAAGGATCTTTCCCAGCAGGAATTCGTGCGCGGAGATGCTGGAGACATAAACTTGAAGAATTGTCTTCAGCTCCGATTCTTTTGCCATGGCGAGAGAGGCCAGCAAAGGAGGGAACATCGAGAGTCCCAGCACGAAGATCCCTGGACCGTAAAACTTCTTGGAGGAGAGTCCTGGGTTGTACCAGAGGCGCATGGCAGTTTGGACCAGCGTGATGCCTTGAGTGCCAGCGATGCGTTGATTGTAGGCACGCGTAATCTCGTTGGCATAACCCGCCGTGAGTCTTGCGGTATTGGCGTCAGAGGCGTCCAGCAGCAATTGAACGGGAGAATTCACTCCTCGCGCCATGTCTCTTCCGAAATGGGGCGGAATGATCAGGACCGCCCGAGCCGCGTTTGAGCTGAGAGCCTCTTCGGGTGGCCGATCGATCGGCCAGGCCACGACATTAAGACTAATGGAAGCACGAATCGCGTCCACAAAATCGCGCGAAGCGGGGGAGTCGTCAAAGTCCTGCACGATGATCGGAAGATCGTTTACGGTCAACGAAAGAGACACGCTCATCAGAAGCAACAAGACCACAGGAAGCACCAGGGCGAGAACCAGCGTCCGCCAGTCGCGACAGATCTGAGTCAGCTCTTTGCGGGCTTGTGCAACTACACGTCGCATCGCGTGTGCTCCTTCCTATTCATTCTTCCGGTGCAGCCTTTCCCTGCTGGCGTGCCTTTTCGATCACGTTGATGAATACGTCTTCGAGGGAAAAGGATTCTTCGCGCGCGCTGATTACCCTGATTCCATTGCTTTCAAGCTTCTCTGTCGTGGTCCGTTTGCCGGCATCAACATCTTCGTCCGTGACTACATGGAGCCGATTGCCGAACAGGGAAACTCGCCAACGCTCGGTGTCGCTCTTGAGCACGTCGGCGGCGTGTTGCGGCTGGTCGACGATGAATTCAAGTAAATGGCCGGTTTGCGCACTCTTGATCCCGCTCGGAGTTCCTTGTGCCACCAGTTCTCCCCCGGCCATGAATCCCAGGCGGTTGCATTGTTCCGACTCTTCGAGGTAATGCGTCGTCACAAGAATCGCCGTGCCAGCATCTGCCAGGCGGTTGATCATCACCCAGAAAGCGCGCCGGGCAAGCGGATCGACCCCAGAGGTCGGCTCATCGAGGAAGAGCACGCTCGGTTCGTGCATGATCGCGGCGCCGAAGGCGACACGCTGCTTCCAGCCTCCGGGCAGACTGCCAGTGATCTGGTCTTCTTTCCCTTCGAGTCCCGAGAACGACACCACCCAGCGGATTTTCTCATCGCGCTCACTCGCGGGCACGCCGTAGACGCCAGCGAAAAAGCTGAGATTCTCTCGGATGGTCATATCGTTGTAGAGGGAGAACTTCTGCGACATGTAACCGATCTGTTGGCGAATGCTTTCCGAGCGTAGGTTGCCCTGCTCGCCGGCCAGCCGCATGCTTCCGCTTGTAGCCTCAAGTAGTCCGCACAACATCCTGATCGTGGTTGTCTTGCCAGCGCCATTTGCGCCCAGAAGGCCGTAGATCTCTCCATACGGAATCTCAAGGTTGACATTCTTTACCGCGGTGAACGCTCCAAATTGTTTCGTCAGATTGTCCGCTCCGACCGCAATTTGGCCACGCAGGTTCGAGTGGTCGTGGTGCCCGGGAAACGGTGGATCCTTCGACTCTTCGCCTAGAGCTCGCAAGCCGGCAACGAACACATTCTCGAGAGTGGGCTCATCGATGCGAACATCGCTAACGTGCAGGCCGGCTTTGCTACAGAGGTCTTCAACGATTTGGCGTGCTTTGTCCGGGTCACGTGCAAGAACGTCAAGACGGTCACCAAAACGTTCCACATCCATGATGTCTTTCTGTGGGCCAGATACCTCTGACAGCACGCGTTCGGCTTCGCTCAAGTTGTCGACGCGGACTTCCAGTCGCTTGGCGCCCAAACTCTCTCGTAATTCGGCCGGAGTGCCGATTTGCTGGATCTCGCCTTTGTGAATGAGCGCGATCCGATGGCACCTCTCAGCCTCATCCATGTACGGCGTCGAAATCAGGATGGATAAGCCCTCGGCAGCCAGATGCGCCAGAGCATCCCAAAACTCGCGCCGTGATACTGGGTCCACGCCGGTTGTCGGCTCATCGAGCACGAGCACGCGAGGTTGAGGCACCAAGGCGCAAGCGAGCGAAAGCTTCTGCTTCATTCCACCGCTTAACTGCCCAGCCAGGCGGTTGGAGAATCGATCCATGTCGAACATCTGCAGATACTGGCGGCCTCGCTTGACGATGTCGCCGGACGCGACGCGGCGCAGATCCCCGACGTAGCGAATGTTTTCGAGAACCGTAAGATCGGGGTACAAGCTGAATGCTTGAGTCAGATAACCCGTCTGGGAGCGTGCCTCGCGCGCTGGTTGGCCAAAAACCTCGGCCGATCCCGAGCTCGCTTCCATCACCCCGGCAAGAATCTGGAATGTCGAGGTTTTTCCCGCACCATCGGGGCCGATCAAGCCGAAGATCTCGCCTTTGCCCACCTCAAAAGTGATTCCGCGAACGGCTTCCAGTTTGCCGTAGCGTTTCCAAAGCTCGCTAATCCGAATGGCGATCGTGTCCGAACCATCGGAGCCAGGCTTGGAACCCGGTTTGGAACTTAGGGGAGTGGAAGTCGCGGTCGTCATTTGCGCTTTTCTTCGGGCCACTGATCGCCCGCAACCAGGACCTCGCCGTCAGCCGGCATACCCGGTTTGGCGTATCCCAGGGCTCCTTTCAGCTGCAACTTTAGGCCGACGACTTGTTTCACACGGTCGTCGCGGAAATACGTGTTCTCGGGAGTGAACGTCGCCTGCGGGTCGATGCGCGAAACGTATGCGTCGACCGGTTGCTTGGGATTCGAATCCAGATACACATGCGCAGCCTGGCCGACCTTGACCTTGCCGATCTGTCCCTCGGGAACAAAACCTCGCAGGTACACCTTGCTGAGATCCAGCAGCGTGATGACCGGGGTTCCGGAGGTAATCACCTCTCCCGGCTCTGCCACGCGCGTTACGACCGTCCCGTCAAAGGGCGCTTTCACCGTCAGATCCTGGCGATTCTCCATGGCCTCAGTGAGCTGCGCCTGTGTATGACTGACGCTCGCCATCGCGTCGGCAATAGTCGCCTGCTGCTGCGCCAGTTGCATGTTCACTCCTGCCACGCGGCGTTTGGCGCCAGCCACAGCAGCCGCCTGTTGGTCGGCTGTTGACACTGCCTGTTTTCCTTGACGTTCGGCCACGGCTCCCGATCGCGCCAGTCGCGTGTACGCCTCCTTGTCGAAGCTGGCAATGTCCTGGGCGGCTTCTTGCTGGGCAACGTTTGCCTCTTCCTGCTGCAACTGTTCATTCAGGACCGCAATCTGGTCTCGCGCGGACCTGGCCTTGGCTTGCGCTTGCTGAACTTCCGCTTGCGCTTGCTCTATGCGTGCCCTCAATTGCTCGACGTCGAGCACGGCGATGATGTCTCCAGTGGATACTCGGTCTCCCTCGCGCACTCGGATTTCGAGAATACGGCCGCTCGTCTTGGGGGACACTGCCGAGTCGTCACCTTCGATTCGACCGCTGAGCGGAACGATGCTTGGCGACATTGGCGGCGTGTAGAAGAACACTCTCCAAACACCGAACCCGACGGCCGCGAGAATCAGAATGACAACCAACGGAACCATGATTCGACGGGCCATCGAGCGGGGTGGCTTCGCATCGGCCGGCGCAGGTTTTGGTTGTGCTTGAGTTGGCTGCGCTGCGGCAGGAGCAGATTGGGGATTTGGTTGCGCTGGGTTCGCCGGCGCAGGCGCAGCTTGCTGGTTTGGTTCGGGTGGCTGCCCTGCTAGAGGCGCCGGTTGAGGTTTTGTTTGGGATGGCGGCGCTACGGCAGGAACAGATTGCGGCTTTGTTTGGGCTGGCTGCCCATTGGAACCATGACTCCCCAAGGCCGTAATCGCCGCATCAAAGGTTTGGACTTCCTTCTGTGCTCGTTCCCGCTCTTGCTTCAATTGCCGAACTATTTCAGACACGTTTTCTACCACCGGCGCAGGCGCAGGTTTTGGTTCGACTTGCGCTCCGACGGGCGCAGGTTGCGGCTCTGGATGGGGTTCCGGTTGCGGTTGGTCCTGCCTTGGAAGTTCTTGAGGCCTGTCGATCACCAGTTGTTCCGTCATTTCTCACCTCGCCTGCTCGACACAGTAGCTCGTCGATCACCAGAATTTGCTTGTCGAAGATATGCCAGCGAAAAGTCCCAGATATGCTCGGCGATCCGGTCCACCTGCTCCGGCGTCATTTCTAACTCCGGCCAAAGTTGCTTCAGTAGAGGACCCGCCAGAACATAAACAAGAATTTGTCCCATGACGCTGTGTGCGCACAGCCGGGTCTTCTCATCCTTGGGAGGCAAATCGATGATGCCCCCGATCAGTTCGAGCAGTCGCTTGTAAATCGGCCGGGACACTTCGTTGACCACTCGCGACAGCGCCGGTGTGGGCTGCACAAGTTCGTGCACCATGATTCGAAAGTGCCAGTCCGGCAAATTTGGCTCGGCCACGCTTTGTAGGCGAGATCTGATGACCGCCCGTAAGATGTCCTCTGGAGGTGCATTCTGATCAAGTGCGCTGTTGATTGCATCCAACCGAGCCGCCCGCACGGATTGCTGCAATACTTCGGTATACAAACCTAATTTGTCGCCGAAGTGATAGTTGACCGCTGCGAGATTGGCGCCCGAGCGCTTGACGATTTCGCGCACCGTGGTCGCGTGATAGCCGCGCTCGGCGAAGACGTGACCGGCAGCTTCAACCAACTTCTCACATGTTGAACCAGCAGCCCTGGTGGCGGACACCGGATGCATTTGCCTTCGACTTTGTTGCGACAGGAACATGAAATGACAGTCTTAAACGACAGTCTGAAACATACGTTTGAATCTCATCGAGGCTATCTTGTCAGATTCGTGATCAGGAAAGATGTTCACTGTTGCTCATAGTTGTAAACAAAACCTGGGGCACCGATGAAGCCTGTCGATTAGCAGATCAGCAGATCAGCAGATCCCAAGGCTTGGAAGGTAACGACTAGCAGTCGCATCCTTCCAAAACGGTGGGGATCTGGTCTCGGCTAATGAGATGGTCCGCCGACCTGATCATCCTGAGGGTGGGATGATCAGGCTGGCAGCATATATAAGGAGGATCATCACATGCATATCGCTTCTATCGGCGTCGATCTCGGCAAGACAACATTTCACCTGGTTGCACTGGGAGAGCAAGGCAAGGTAGTCGTGAGGAAGAAGTTTTCGCGCAAGCAACGGCTGGCCTACACCGCCAACCTGCAGAGCTCGCTGATTGGCATCGAAGCCTGCTCGGGAGCACACTTCATCGGCGCTCCTCTGCGCAGCCAGGGACACGACGTGCGGCTCATCCCGGCCCAGTTCGTGAAGCCTTATGTAAAGTCGAACAAGAACGACTTCCTCGATGCGGAAGCCATCGCCGAGGCGGTGGCGCGACAGAACATGCGCTTTGTCCCCAAGACCGAGGACCAGCTCGATCTTCAGGCGCTCCATCGTGTACGCGACCGGCTCGTGCATCGCCGCACCGCGATCATCAACCAGATCCGCGGGTTCCTGGGGTGCTGATAGATTCCCGTGGTCACATGGAAGGCTTTCTCGATGTTCGCCACCGAGCCCGCGAGCTGTACGTCAAAAGCGTCGCGGGAGCCGCTGACAGCGCCTTCCAAAAGAGAACTTCAGGCCTTCCGGACGACAATCATCCCAAGAACTAAGGGCAGATAGATAACGGAGGCATGTAAAACACGGCTCGCCAAGACCTTCGAGTTTGCTCGCGCCAGCTTGGTTGTGTGATACAGCAAGAAGACACCCGCCAGCAACATGCCACCTAGATAAATCGGGCCTCCGTGATCGACCAGCGGCAGCATCGTAGTGACCACCAGGATCACAGTGAAGCCAATAATCTCCGCACGCGTGAAGCGGGAGTCGAGATCAAACTGGGGCAGCATCTTGTAGCCAGCTCGCGTGTAGTCCTCGCGGTACATCAAGGCAATCGCCAGAAAATGCGGGAACTGCCACAGGAAAACGACGACGAAGAGAAACCAAGCGTGCCGCTCGATACTTGCCGAGGCACCCGCCCACCCGATCAGTGCGGGCATGGCACCCGGAAAAGCGCCGAGCAACGTGCACAGCGGCGTCTTGCGCTTCAACGGAGTATAGATAAGCAGATACGAAAGCAGCGTGGAGATCGCGAGGAAGGCTGCTAACCCGTTGACCGCAACCGCAAGATACAGTCCCCCGGCGATGCTCAGCAAGATCCCAAACAGAAGCGCTTCGCGCGCACTCAGCCTGCCCGAGGGCAGCGGCCGGCTTGCGGTGCGGCGCATCTGACCGTCCCAAACCCTTTCCATCCACTGATTCAGAGTTGCGGTGCCGCTGGCGACCAGGAGCGTCCCCGCGAGTGTGTTGATCAGGCCGGCAATCCTGCAAGGTCCGCGCGAAGCGAGATAGTAACCCGCCGACGTGGTCATAAGAATGAGCAGGTTCACTTCAGGCTTAGTCAGGGTGTAATAGTCCCGGAGTTTGGAGGTTAGGCGACCCGTCGGGTTCGGCTGCAGCGTACTGTAAGTAGTGGCCATGCTCTCCTGTTACCAATCGCGGTCAGATTCAATACCACAATCGTTGTACTTGAATTGGTTACGGCTGCGATCGACAAAATTAGAGCTTCATCCAAAGCACCCAAAGCAGATACAGCCAAAGCATGTCCATGAAATGCCAGTATTGCGCGGCGGCAACAAACGTACTCTGCCGCAGGATGGAGCGATTGAGTTTGCTCATTACGTAAACCAATCCACATAGACCGCCGAGCACGTGCAGGCCATGTACGGCAGTGAAGACATAGAAAAATGAGCTGTTTGGGTTAGTGGCGAGATAAAGTCCCGCAGCCTTCAATTGCAGCCAGGCCACGTACTGACCGGCAACGAAAAGCAGGCCGAGCACCAACGTTATCACCAGCCAGCGCATCGGGACCGCAATCTGGCTTTCGATTCCGCGAGCGTACCGCGAGATTCGGCGGCGCGCTAGCTCCAGGGTGACGCTGCTGGCGAGCAGCACCAGGGTGTTGGCGTAAAGAATGGGGGGCAAAGTAAAGTGCTGCCAGTCCATTCCCGAGCCCTGACGAACGAACAGGGCGCTGGTGAGCGCGGCGAATGACATCGTGATCGCCGCCAGCGCGACCCATATCCCGGTTCTGGCTGGTTCTGGGGAGCGGTCTTCAACCGCACGCAAATTACCCTCCGCCGGAGCCAGATTCCACCCGCCGCCATTTCCAGAGTAACCTTCATCCGGCAAGCGTCGAGGTTCGATTTGCGGCGGTTCGTGGATCGTGGTTGCCATAACTGCAGACTCCTTTAATGTTCCCAATTGATGCCTCGGCATCCTTTCCGACAGGATCGTGACCAAACCGCGCACGTGTCGCCGAAATTGTCAAACCTCGTGGCGTTCCCCGGTCTCCTCATGAAACAGGTTGCGCCTGCGGTAAACGAAGCGCGCGAAAATGCCTGTCATCAGCAGCGGAGGGATAACAATGACCACGATGCCGCTCTTCAGAGCGTGGATAAAACGGGCGCCCGAGGCGGCGGCGCTCTGGTAGCACATGGCGCAGCCCTGCGCGTGCAACTCGCCGGGGCTGAGCAAGAGCAGGAACGTCAGTCCAAGCAGCCCTGGCTTGAGATACCGCACACTTGTCTCTTTTGCAGAGTTCATTTTGATTTCCTCATCCCCATCGGAGTCGGCACCGGACGCTTCGGACTCGACCGCGTCATTTCCCCAGACTCATCCTCGCCATTCGGTACGCGTCCGGCCATACGTAGTTCAGGAGCACCAACACGAAGAGCGTGGCTGGAAATATGGTCCAGAACAAAAGCGGACTCTCATATTTCACGTGCATCAAGTACATGATGCCCACGAACGCCTCGAAACACGCCAGGCAGAGCAAGGAGAAGAGCAGGGTTCGCACCGGTAAATGCTGATAAGTCAGAAGCACCTCAATCCCCACGATGATCATCAGCCCGATCACGATCCCCACGTAAGAACCCATTCCCGGCTCTTGATTCGATGACATGACAGCTTCTCCCTCTTGGTCGAAGTTCCCCTCAACGGGCGTTCATCAAATACATCATTGGAAAGACGAACATCCAGACTAAGTCGACAAAGTGCCAGTACAGGCCCGCGGTTTCGACATGGCTGGTATCGTAGCGTCCGCGGTTGTAACCCCGCGTGATAATCAGGAGCGCAATGACGCCGCTGATGACGTGGGCCAAATGGAGTCCCGTGACGCTGAAGAAGCAGGCGCCGAACTGAACCGCGCCGCCCGTAGGGTTGGAGAACAAACCCCAGCCCTCGCCGAACATCTTGAACCATTCCCGCAGGTGGAGGATCGCGAACACTGTACCCAGAGTAATGGTGAGACCCAGCCATTTGTTGGCCGAAGGTTTCTGGCCTGCCTGCGTCGCCCGAACCGCCGCCAGCATCGTAAGGCTGCTGGAAAGCAGTACGAACGTCATGATGATCCCGTTCAAGATCGTCGGGAAGTCAAACGGCGTCCCCCAATTCTGGCTGCCCACGCGCATGTAGCCGTAGCCAAACAGAAACGTGGCGAACGTGCATGCGTCGGAGACGATAAAGATCCACATCCCCAGCTTCTTTTTTTCAATGCGGTACGGAGAAGCTTCCATCAGCACTTCATGCCCGGTTGACATGGTCAGTTCGGATTCGCTCATCGCGCCTCGCTTTCGAATGGTTACGTCGTTATGATGAACCGCCACTTCCGCAACCTGGTTAGGTTCCCGCGATGGACTTCTCCGGCGAAGTCTGCATCACGAAGGCGTCGGCGTCATACTCCATCGGTCCGTGGTGAATGGTCATTTGCCGGCCGCCAAAGTTGTCGAACGGCGGCGGCGAGGTCGTATCCCATTCGAGCGTGGTCGCTCCCCACGGATTGTCTGCAGCCTTGGGTCCCTTGAAGCGGCTCCAAATCGCGTTGTACAGGAAGATGAATTGCGTCGCGCCCAGCAGCAAAGCGGCGACGGTCATGAACCGGTTGGTGGGAATCTGCGGGACCATGAAGTCGGCCACATACGACGAATAGCGGCGCACCGCCCCGGTAAGACCCATCAAATGCATGGTCATGAAAACGCAGTACACGAGGACGAAGCTCAGCCAGAAGTGCACTTTGCCAAGCGTCTCGTTCATCATGCGGCCCCACATTTTCGGGAACCAGTAGTAGAAGCCCGCAAAAGTCGCAAATATCGCGGACAGGCCCATGGTGAAGTGGAAATGACCCACCACGAAGCTGGTCGCGTGCAAATAGGAATCGACCGCCGGCTGCGCCAGGAAGAATCCACCGATTCCCCCGCTGATGAAGAGCGAGATGAAACCGAGGCAGAACAGCATCGGAGTCGTAAAGCGGATGTTGGCGCCGTAAAGAGAAAACGCGAACACCAGCACCCCAATGACGGACGGGATCGTGATGATGAGCGTCGGCACCGAGAACACCATCGCCATACTCGGGCTCATCCCGCTCACGAACATGTGGTGTCCCCAAACGAGGAAGCTAAGGCTACCGATGGCGATCATGGCAAAGGTGATCACCTTCCAGCCCCCCACCAGCGGCTTTCGGGTAAACGTCGGCATCAGGTGCGCGACGATCCCAAAGGCCGGCAAAATGATGATGTAAACCTCCGGATGTCCGAAGAACCAGAACAGGTGCTGGAACAAGAGCGGCGATCCGCCGGAGTGCGGCAGCAGCTTGTCATTGACCACGAGTCCGCCAGGAATAAAGAAGCTGGTTCCACCGACGCGGTCGAGCAGCAAGAGGAGGCCAGTGGGCAGCAGCACGGCAAAAGCCAGCAAGCTCACCCACGCGTTAATGAACCACGCCCAAGTCGACAGCGGCAGCCGCGACAGCGTCATACCCTTGGTGCGCAGATCGATCGTCGTCACGATGAAGTTCAGTGCCCCGAGCAGCGATGCCACGCAGAAGAGCGCAATCGAAAGTACCCAGAGATCTTGGCCCCGGCCCTGACCCGGACCCGCAACCTGGCCCACAGCGCTCAGCGGCGCATACGCAGTCCAGCCGGAGATCGGCGGGCCGTCGGGAATGATAAACGTCGCGCAGGCGAGAACAAAACCGACGAACGTGACCCAGAACGACGCCATGTTCAACCGGGGAAACGCCATGTCCGCCGCACCCACCTGGATCGGCAGCATAAAGTTGCCGTACCCGGCCATCGGCGCAGCAGTCAGCACGAAGAACGCCATAATCGTGCCGTGCATGGTCATCAACGACAAGTAGTACTCCGGCGTTGGAACGCCCCCCGGAGCGCCATTGGGAGAGAGCGTACCCAGAAAAGGAATGCTCGCCGCCGGCCAGCCCAGGTGGATGCGCATGACCCAGGAAAGGGCCATCCCGATGAATGCCGCCACCAGGCTCAGGGTCGTGTACTGGATCCCGATCACTTTGTGATCCACGCTGAACACGTACTTGCGAATGAAACCGCTCGGCGGTGCATGGTGCGCAGCCGCGTGCGCTGACATATCGTGCATGTGATCTCACCCCACGAGAGATGTTTTTCGTCCGTCCCGTATTTCGGAAGCAGACGCAATTCGGTTCCGCAATACAGTTATTGCATTGCCGCTTGCTGCTTCAGCCAGTTGTCGTAGTCGGCCTGAGACATGACCTCGAGATACGCTTTCATGTTGTAATGCCCCAGACCGCAGAGCTGCGTGCACACAATTTCGAACTTTCCCGTCTGGTTCGCAGTGAAGTGGATCGGAATCACGATCCCGGGCACAAAATCTTGCTGGATGCGGAGCTCCCGCACATCGAAGGAGTGTCCCATATCCTTGGAGTGCAGCGTGAGCAGCACCGGCTTGTTCACCGGAATCGCCAGCCCCGCGGTCACGATGTCATCCTTCGCATCCGCATCGTGCTCCGGGTCGAGCCCAAAGTAATTCTGTGTCGTCTCATTGATGAGCTCCGGGTGCAGCGGCCCGAACTTGCCATCTGGGCCGGGATAACGGAAGTAAAACGCAAACTGCCCGGCTTGCACATCGACGCGCAGCGAGTCGGGGTCCGGCGGCGTGAAGTAGACCGAAGCCCACGCCTTGGAACCCACGAACGAGAGCACCAGAATTTCGACGCCCACTACGACACAGGCAAAGACGATGAGAGATTTCGCGCCACCGGGAAACGCCTTCATCTTGCGTGCGCCCTTGCTATCACCGTACAGAAAGGCGAATGACGCCAGCACCAGTTGTCCGGCAATAAACAGAATGCCTGCGCCGAATAGGGTTTCTTCGATCTGGTGATCGATCTTGGGTCCGTGGACGGAAACATCCACCGGCATCCACCACACATGAGCGATTACGCAATAGGCGATAACCAGCGTGATGATCGCTACTACGACCGCAAACACTTTACCCGGCATGAGATTCCTCGCTTTATGCGGCCGCCACAGTTTCTACTGCAACGGCCGCGACTTTGGTTCGGTCCTCTATTTTGCCTTGAAGGTGAAACTTACGGCAGCTGGCTTTCCGGCAGCAACCGTTACAGTCTGAGTCTGAGTCCCATAGGTTTCGTGCCAGGCCGTGAGGGTGTAGGTCCCCGGTGCTACGTTGTCGAGCTTGAAAGAACCTCTATCGTCGCTCACGCCGTAAGGACCCTTTACGACCACAACGTAGGCGTGCATCCAGGGATGAACGTTGCACTTGACTGGTATGCCAATTTCCTCATTGTTCCAAGTCACGTCGAGAGGCGCGGCTCCCGGCGGCTGCGACTTGTTCCACGCGGGATTTTTGGTAGATTGCACGTAAATGTTGTGCGACGTTTGGTCGCTATTCATTATCTTTATGTGCTGCCCCGCATCAACGGCCACTACATGCGGGAGGTACTGACAACCCTTTTGGTTAATCTCGACCGGTTGCGTGGAAACCGGCTCGTTCCCCGTCAGGCCCTGGGTGATATAGACGACAACATTCTCCAGTCCTCCGTTCGCACCGGCAACTACGCCTTCTGTAGTGACCGGCTTGTCCTTGTGAACCGCGGCGCAACTCGGCTCCTTCGACATGTCAATCGGTTTCTGGTGTGGGGCTGTGCCGTCAAGCTTGACGCTACCTGCGATCTGAAGTGTGGAAGCTGCACTTACACTTCTTCCCGAATACAACAAACCGAAGGCGACAACCAGTATTGCTGAGGCCAACGCTACAACTTTGTATCCCGCTTTCATTGAATTCTTCTCCTCGTTATTCATGATGTCGATCTTTCTGTGTACGCAAACTGACTCTCCGCCCTAGACGCAGACTCATTACGTATCCTTGCAAAAGGCTCATGGAAGTCTTGTACTGGTTCTGGTCTGTGCTACGGCACTCGGACCGCGTGCTGTCGCGAAAGTTAAAAGGCGTGATGACATTCGGCGGGCAGAAGTTTATGACATTCGTCACAGTATGTCTGTGACAATTCTCACAGATCAATGTGATGTCAATCACTAAAGGGGTCCAGACCCAACGGCTCACGTCACCTTTTTGGAGAAGATCGGCGGCCCTGGAATCCCCGAACCTTTTCACGCAGCGTTGTGCGTCTCGTCACAGCCAAAGGTGAGTGAGTGATGTTGAATAGCATGAGCGGGCAATTGAATTGCCGATGGCGCAGCGGGGGAGGACCGATGGAAAACGCAGTCGGTCTAGTCATGACGGGCGGGGGTGCTCGCGGCGCTTATCAGGCCGGCGTTCTCAAGCGCATTGGCGAGCTGAAACGCGCCCGAACCGAGGGCAATCCTTTTCCGATCATAGGAGGCGCTTCCGCGGGAGCGATTAATGGTGCTGCTCTTGCCACAGGTTGCGGCGATTTTGCTCTTGCAACCGAGCGTATTGCAGAGGCTTGGGCGACTCTCGAACCTTCCGAGATCTTTCACTGTGGTCTCTTGTCCCAGGCGCGGAATTCCCTAACCTGGATGCTCGATCTCTCCTTTGGAGCGATTCTGGGGGGAGGCAATGCCCGATCGTTATTAGATGCCACTCCCTTACACCATTTTCTCAAT
>Ga0074045_10001288_pt1 | contig 24321 bp, 23 predicted proteins | sample BogForMeECP23OM2_FD_94442 | JGI IMG/M metagenome (GOLD analysis project Ga0074045, IMG submission 94442) | Bog forest soil microbial communities from Calvert Island, British Columbia, Canada - Bog Forest MetaG ECP23OM2 | ecosystem: Environmental > Terrestrial > Soil > Wetlands ... | reverse complement strand
GATTTCGAGGCGACAATCGAATCCTCACTCGCATGGCTCCAATTGGCCCTCGCTTTCCTCCTTATGCGAAGGATTGCGCGGAAAAACGAAGCCGTTTGAATTTCGAGTCGGGCTCTAAGCCGCCTCAGATGGGAATTCCGGTCAGTCTCCGCGCGGTTACTTCGTCCGTCACCAGCGTGGTCGGTCGGAGGAGCCGGATGGCGCCCTCGATGGCGGCGAGCTTGTGGATTCCGCCAGCGGCCAACACGCGGATCGGAGCGGCGCGCACGGCCCCCATGGGCACCGACATCACGCGCTGGTTCAGCGGATGGTCGAGCACCCGTCCGTCGTGGTCATACACGTTGCAGAGCATCTCGCCGACCGCGCCCAGTTCGCTGAGTGCACGCCGGTCCGCCTCGCCGATCACCTCGTACCGCGCGATCGTCGCCTCGGGCCCGAGCGAACCGGCGCTGACGACGACGGCGTCGAGCGCGTTGGCGAAGTCATAGACGCCCCTGAGGCCGCAGCGCTCGATCAGCGCGGTTTTGGTCGCCGGGCTGTCGACCAGGGCCGGCGACGGGATAAGGTAGCAGTCGGCGTTGAAGGCGCGGGCGAAAGCGGACGGGAACTCGGCCGGGTTGTCGTGCGCGAAATGGGTCACCCCGCCGACCAGCGACACGATGTTGAGGCCGCGAAGCGAGCGCTCGCGCAAATGCTCGAGCGAGCGGTTCAGCGTACGGCCCCAGCCGAGCCCGATCTTCATGTCGTTGCGCAGGAGCGAGGACAGATATTCGCCCAGGACCGCCCCGATCGGCGACGTGGCGTCCGCCTCGGTCGACGACAGCGGGGCGACGAGCGCCTCGTCGAATCCGTGGGTGGTGCAAAGCGCCGCCTCGAGGCCGCCGAGTTCGGCATGGCCGCGCGAAAGCGCGATGCGCACCTCGCCAAGCGCCTTGGCCTCGGCGAGCATGCGTACGACCGTCACGCGGCCGACGCCAAGGGCGTCGGCGATGGCGCTCTGCGTCATCTCCTCGACGAAATACATCCAGGCGGCGCGCTGCCTCAGGCGCTCGCTGCGCCGCGGGGCGCGCGACTCGATGGGATGGTCAGGCTTCATGATCGGTTTTCTGGTCGCCGTATGGTGCAAGAAAGTCAAGATCCTTTGAGTTGTTTGCCGGGCCGCCGCCGTCGTCCTATGTCAGGCTGTCGAAGAAGGACGCGACGAAGATGATCAGGCCCGCCAGGAAGGCGAGCAGCACGAAACCGGCCACGACGAGCCGCTCCTCGGTCCAGCCGTCGCGGGACGACGCCGCGGGCTCCTCGGACGCGAACCCGGGCAGGATGTCGTCGGGCTGGACCGGCGCGGGGGCGTCTGAATGAACGCCCGGTTCGGGAGCGTCGGCGCGAGGAACGACAGGCGCGGGCGCTGGCTGCGGGGGCGCCGCGACACGCAGGACGAGCGGGCTGGACGGCGCCGGGCCCGCGGAAACAGCGGTCATCGCCGCCTGCGGGAGAGCGGACGCGACGGCGGCCGCCGTCAGCGGCTCGCGCGGAGGGGACGGCGCTGGGCTGGGCGCCGCCAGCCGCCGACGCGCGGCCGGCCGCGGCGCGCCCCTGCCGGCGGCCAGGACGAACAACGCCGCGAGCGCCGGCGCGAAGACGGCAAGCGCCGGAGCATTGGCGTCGATCCAGCCCGACACCAGCGGATCGGTCGTCGCCATGCCGCCCGCGATCCAGCCGAGAAACGCCGCGCCGATGGTGAAGATCTCCGGGGCGAGCCGGAAAATCCCGCTGAGGATAAACGCGCCGTAGACGATGATGGGGATGCTCAGGAGAACGCCGATCGCCAGTAGCCAGAGATTGCCGCCCGCGATCGCGGCGAGCGCCACCACGTTGTCGAGGCTCATCGCGGCGTCGGCGAGCATGATGACGGCGGCGGCGGACATGAAATCGCTCGCGTCGGCCGGCTGCCCGGACCCTTCGGCGGCTCTGTCGTGGCGGCGCACGTTGAGGGCGATGACGATCAGCATCCAGGCGCCGACAAGCTTCACCAGTGGAATGCCGAGGAGCGCGTTGGCGAACAAAATCATCACCAGCCTGAGCGCGATCGCCCCGCCGGCGCCGAGGATGACGGCGCGCCGGGCGCTTTCGGGCGGAAGGCGGCCGCAGGCCATCGCGATGACGATCGCGTTGTCCGCGCCGAGCAGCAGGTCGACGAAGAAGATCTGCAGCAGCAGAAAGAGCGAGGCCCCGATGTCGCTCATCGCAGGACGCCCCCCGGCGCGGGGCCGTCCGATCCGTCCGTCACGCTGGGCCTCAAGGTTTCGGGCCTTGATCCGACGCCGGTCCCGCCTTCAAGAGCCGCATGAAATCCGCATCGGGAGTGACGATCATGGTCGGGCCGGAATTGGCGAGCGCGCCCTTGTAGGTTTGGAGCGCGCGAACCATCGTGTAAAATTGTGGGTTCCGGGAAAAGGCGTCCGAAAGCGCCCCGTTGGCCTCGGCGTCGCCCTCGCCGCGCGCGACGGCCGCACCGCGCTGGGCCTCGGAGAGAATGACCGTGCGGTCGCGATCCGCCTTGGCCTGGATCTGCTGGGCCCATTCGTAGCCTTGGGCCCGCAGTTCCTTGGCTTCACGCTGTCGCTCGGACTTCATGCGGTCGTAGATCGCCTGACTGGTCTCGAACGGCAGGTCGGCGCGTCGGAAGCGCACTTCGTCGACCGAGACGCCGAGAGCGGCGGCTTTGGCCGCGACTTCCGTCTTGATCGCGTCGAGGATGCGCCTGCGCTCGTCGGTCAGCAGGGCCCGCAGCGGCGCCTGACCGAGCGCGCGCCGCGCAGCGGAGCTGACGAGCAGGCCCAGTTGTGTGTTGGCCGCTTCCGGGGTCCGCACGGCCTGATAGAAGCGCAGCGGATCGACGATCCGGTAACGGGCGTAGGGCTGGATCTCGAGCCGCTTCTGGTCGCCCATGATCGCCTGCTCGACCTGGGGCTCGAGCAGCAGAGAGCGCGTCGAGGTCACATAGACCGAGTCGATGAAAGGGACCTTGAGTTTCAGACCCGGCTTTTCGACGACCGCGACGGGGGCGCCGAGGCGGACGACCAGCGCCTGCTCGCCTTCGCTGACGACGTAGATCGACGAGAGGGCGAGATCGAGCGCCAGCGCGCTCGCAGCGACGATGGCGAGCCAGCGGCTTCTCACTTGACCGCTCCCGGGGTTGGCGCCGCGGGCGTGGCGGACGAGCTTGGCGCCGGCATGGAAGGCGTCTTGAATTCGGTCACCGGCAGATAGGGCATGACGCTCGACACGCCTTTGCCGGAAGTGTCGACGATGACTTTCGATGACTTTTTCAACACCTCGTCGACGCTGTCGAGATAAAGGCGCCACGCCGTCACGTCCTTCGCCGCCTCGTAGCTCTTCAGCATGGGCAAAAAGGCGTCGGCCTCGCCGTGAGCGAGGTTGACGACCTGGGTGCGATAGGCCTCGGCCTCTTGCCGGATGTGCTCCGCTTCGCCGCGAGCGCGCGGAAGAATGTCGTTGGCGTAAGCCTCGGCCTCATTGCGGGCGCGCTCCTGGTCGGCGCGCGCGCGCTGGACGTCGTTGAACGCGTCGATCACGGCGAGCGGCGGCTCGACGCGCTGCATCTGCACCTGCGTGATTTCCACGCCGGCCTGCTCGTCGTCGAGCAGCTTCTGTAACAGGGCGTGGGTCTCGTCGGCGATCTGCTGGCGGCTGGTGGACATGGCGGCCTGAATCGGGGTGCGGCTGATGACGTCGCGCAGCGCGCCCTCGGCGGCGGTCCGCACCGCCAGCTCCGGATTTTCGACCTTGAACAGGAACTGCCCGGGGTCGCGGATCTTCCAGAACACCGTGCAGTCGGCCTCGACGATGTTCTCGTCGCCGGTCAGCATCTGCCCGCCGCGCCCCGACTGAGGGTCGCCTGCTCCGGCGGACGGGCCGACGCCGATCTGAATCTGGTTGACCTGGGTCACCTTGGGCAGGAGCACGGTTTCGATCGGGTAGGGCAGGTGGGCGTGCAGGCCGGGTTCCGTCGTGTCGACCCACTGGCCGAAGCGCATCACGACGCCCTTCTCGTCGGGCTGGACGCGATAGAGCGAGGTCGAAAGCCATCCCAGAAACACGACGGCGAATGCGGCGATGAGGCCCCGCCAGCCGAGCCGGGGCATGCGGAAGATGTCGCTGAGACTCGTCTTCACCGCGCACCAGACGTCGAATCCGGCGGCGGCCTCGTCCCCCATCGCGCTTTCGGTCGTATGCGGCGCCGCGCCGGCGTCAATCTTGTCCAACGACCAGACTCTCTTCGAGCATTATCCGCGCCCGCGCGCGCAGTTTCTCGGTTTCGCTCTTCAGCTGGCCGCAGGCGGCCAGAATATCGCGGCCGCGCGGCGTTCTGACCGGGCTCGCGTAGCCGGCGTTGAACACGATCTCGGAAAACCGCTCGATCGTTTCCCAATCTGAGCATTCGTACGGGCTGCCGGGCCAGGGGTTGAAGGGAATGAGGTTGATCTTGGCGGGCACGCCCTTGAGAAGGCGGACGAGCGCCTTGGCCTCGGCCGGCGTATCGTTGACCCCCTTCAGCATCACGTACTCGAAAGTGATGCGTCGTGCGTTGGATGCGCCGGGATAGCCGCGGCAGGCCTGCAGCACGCGCTCGATCGGGTATTTCCGGTTCAGCGGCACCAGCTTGTCGCGGAGCGCGTTATTCGTGGCGTGCAACGAAACCGCGAGCATGGTCCCGCACTCGGCGCCCAGGCGCTCCATTTCTGGGACGACGCCCGAGGTCGAGACCGTGATGCGCCGCTTGGACAGGGAGAGGCCCTCTCCGTCCGTGAGGATCGCGATGGCGTCGCGCACGGCGCCGAAATTGTAGAGCGGCTCGCCCATGCCCATGAACACGATGTTGGACACTGCGCGCATACCCTCGCCGGACGGGACGAGCCCGTCGGGCGGCGGCGTACCGCCCGGGAAATCGCCGAGCCGGTCGCGTGCGATGAGAACCTGCCCGACGATTTCCGCCGTCGTCAGGTTGCGCACCAGCGGCATCGTGCCGGTGTGGCAGAACGTGCAGTTGAGCGTGCAGCCGACCTGGCTGGATACGCAAAGCGTCCCGCGGTCGGATTCGGGAATGTAGACGCACTCGATCTCGGCGCCCTTGTCGTGGGCGTGCGCCGGCGGCATCCGAAGCAGCCATTTCCGCGTGCCGTCGGCCGACACCTGCTCCGTGACGACTTCGGGACGCGCGAGTTCGTGCCGCTCGGCAAGCTTCGCCAGCAGGGGCTTGGCGATGTTGCGCATCGCAGAAAACTCGCGGGCGCCGCGGTGATAAATCCAGTGCCACAATTGCGACACGCGCATGCTGCGCTCGCCTTCGGCCACGCCGAGTTCGGCAAGCGCGCGCGCGAGTTCGGAACGGGTCGCCCCTGCGAGGCGCACAGACGCGTGCTCCTCGGCGGCGGAGACGGCTGAGGTCATGACGCGCGCTTCTATCATGGGCGCGCGGGTGGCTCCAACGCTATAAATGTCGCACGGGAGACGGCGCAAGGCGGCAGACAAACGGAGACCGGCGGCGGAAATGGCCAACCTTCGGCCCCGATTGGTGCGTATTCACCCCGTAGCTTCAGATGCTATTCACCCCCTAGCTTTAGAAGTCGAGCATGGAGATTCGAGAATGCGGGCTGGAGTCTTGGCAATTCTGGCGTGGGCGGCGCTAGCAGGCGCGCCGGCGCTTGCCGCTCAGTGCGGCGAGAGCGAGGACGGGTTCAAGCCCTGGCTCGATGACTTCAAGCAGGTGGCAATCAACGATGGCGTGTCCCCCGACGTCGTCGATCAGGCGTTGTCGACTGCGACGTTCGACCGTTCTGTGCTGTCGCACGATCACGGTCAGGGAGCGCTCCAGGGCGATTACGCGAGCTTCGCCGCCAAGCACATCACCCCGGCGCGGATCAAACGCGGCAAGACGATGCTGGTCGCCTATGCCGAGCCGCTCGATCGCATCGAGCAGCGCTATGGCGTGCCGGGGCCGGTGCTGGTCGCAATCTGGGGACTGGAGACGGATTTCGGGGCCGGCCTCGGCCGCTATCCGACATTCAGCGCTCTGGCGACCCTGGCTTACGACTGTCGGCGCGGCTCGATTTACCAGGCGGAGCTGGTCGATGCGCTCATGATCGTCCAGCGCGGACTTCTGACCCCGGAGCAGATGCGCGGCGCTTGGGCGGGCGAACTCGGACAGACCCAGTTCATGCCGTCCGCCTATCTGAAATACGGCGTGTCGGCGAACGGCGGACGGGGGGGCGACCTGATTGGCAATTCGGCCGACGCGCTCGCCTCGACCGCAAATTTCCTGCATGCGCATGGCTGGCAGCGCGGGGCCAAGTGGGACGAGGGCGAGCCGAACTTCGCCGCCGTACAGGAATGGAACGCCTCCCCGGTCTACGCCAAGACCATCGCCGAGTTCGCGGATCGACTGTCGGCGCCCTGAAAGCGTAAAGTCGCCACTTCTCCTGCATGGCGCGGTCCAACGCCTCCTGCTGGCGGCGTTGGGTGTGACTGCCCTCCTCGGGCATTTGACGCCTTCTTGCGAATGGACCGCGCCTTCAGCAAGTCTTGCGCCCCGCCATCAACGAGCGCCTGCCATGTCCGAGCCCGCTTCCGCCGAGTCTCAACACTTCGCCACCTTCCGGGACTTCTACCCTTTCTATCTCGGTGAGCACCGCAGCGCCGTGTGCCGGCGTCTCCACGTGATTGGCAGCGCGCTCGTGTTGGTCGCGCTGGCTGCTGCGATCACGACGCGCAACCCGTGGCTCATGCTGCTCATGCCAGTCATCGGCTACGGCTTCGCCTGGGTCGGCCATTTCTTCTTCGAAAAGAACAAGCCAGCCACCTTCACCTATCCGCTCTGGAGCCTGATGGGCGACTGGGCGATGTTTTTTGAGGTCGTCGCGGGCCGCCGGCCATTCTGATCCTTTAGCGCGCCATCATGTCGGCAAGCGCGTGACGCATCGCAGTGCTCGGGATGCCGAAGAGGCCGCCGTATGGCGTGTCGAGATCCAGGATGACGAACATCGCCGCCGAGATGAAAATCGCGCTGAGCGGAATCACGATCATCGTGACGGGGCTCGCCGGCGCGGTGAGCCCGATGCTCGCGAACAGAATCACGAGCCAGAACACGAGCACCCAGTAGAAGGGCGGCGTAAAAGAAGGGCGAGCTTGCTCGATCACCGTCCAGCGGCTCTTGACGAGGTCCGCGTACTCCTGCTCGCAGGCGGATTGCAGATGCTGATGCAGGGGATCGGCCGGCTGAAGCCGTCGCAGCTCCTTCCCGACGTCGTCGATGATCGCGCCGAGGACGCCGCTTTCGCCGGTCAGCGGCATGCCCTTCGTGTCGGGGTAGCGGACGCCCTCTGGCGGCGTCTCATCTGGCCAGGTGCTGGCGATGACCGCGGCGGTATAGGCGCGCATCAGAGCGCGCATCGGATCGGTCTCACGACCGTAGTCCTGGAGGCAGCCGTCGAACTGGGCGAGCGCGGCCGCGTATTGGCCGCGCACGTTGTAGGCCGCATCGAAGCCGCTCTTGACCGAGTTCGTCAAGAGGCCGAGCACGATCGCCGTGAAGGTGACAAGGAGGTTGATGCTCAGCTGCACGAACTCGAACGAGTCGCGCGAGCGGTGCCGTTCGGGAAGCCGGCTCTTGACGAAATAACCCGCCGCCGAGGCGGCGCATAGAAGCAGGAGCAGAAGGAAGGTCGACCAAAGGTAGGGCATGGCGTCGGCGATCTCGCCTCGTGCGGCGTTGTTTTTGCGATAGCCGGCCGCATCACGGGTTCGATAGAATTCGCTGGACCGAGCCGGGGAGGGGACTCGCGCTCCGCGGCCTCACGCCTTCTTCTTACCGGATTTTTCCTCTTTCACCGCCGCGTGATACTTTCGCCGGATGTCGTCGAGGTCGACCGTGGGCTTCGGATAGGCGAGCTTCAGGTCCTCCATCGTGTCCGCCATGATCTGCGATACGGCAAGGTTGCGGAACCACTTGTGGTTCGACGGGATCACATACCAAGGCGCGTGCTTTGTGCTTGTCGCCTCGATCGCATCCTCGAACGCCTCGATGTAGTCGTCCCAGAACGCGCGTTCCGTATAATCAGATTCGCTGATCTTCCAGTTCCGGTGCGGGTCTTCGAGGCGCTGGGCAAAGCGCGCGAGCTGCTCTTCCTTGCTGATGTGCAGGAAGAACTTGAGAATGGTCGTTCCGTTTTCCATGAGCAGCGTTTCAAACTCGCGGATCCGCTCGCAACGCGCCGTCCACGTCGCCTTGTCGATCATCTTGTGGACGCGGGTGACGAGCACGTCTTCGTAGAACGAGCGATTGAAAATGGCGATTTCCCCCTTTCCCGGCGCATGGGGGTGGACGCGCCAGAGAAAATCGTGCGCCAGCTCGGCCGAGGTCGGCTGCTTGAAGCCAACGACGCTCGTGCCCTGCGGGTTGACGGAGGTGAAGACGTGCTTGATCGTTCCGTCCTTGCCGCCCGCGTCAAGCGCCTGCAGAACGACCAGGACCGAGTGTTTGTGTTCGGCGTAGAGCAGACCCTGCTGCTTGGTCAGCTTGTGCTTGCAGGCGTCGATCTCCTCCAGGGCCGCCTGCTCCGACTCGTGTTTACCAGTATAGGCCGGATCGATCTTGTCGAGCTTCAGCTTGCTGTCCGGGTCGACGCGAAACGCCTTGCGATAATCCATGGAACGGTCCTCCGTGCGCGCGGCGCCTTCGCGTGGGATGCGCCGCCGCACGCGCACATTCGGACGTCTTCGGGATTGCCGTCAATTGTCCCGCGCCGTCGGGGAGGGCCGAAGGCGCCCGTTTCGGGCGCCCGCGCGACTCCGCTCCGATCGTTTCGAGATTGACGTCGGTCGTCTCGATTCGGAAACGCAACTGCGGCGGGGTCAGTCCGCCCCGGTCGCGACCGCGCAATCCGCGCGCGCGCCCCATTCCGCCCAGGAGCCGTCGTACAGGCCCTCGAGCTTGCCCCCGGCCTCCTCGGCGGCGAGCGCCAGGATCGCCGCGCTGACGCCGGAGCCGCAGGTGGTGATGATCGGCTTTCCGAGGTCGACCTTGTGCGCGGCGAAGATCGCCTTCAGCGCTTCAGGCGGTTTCAGCCGGCCATGCTCGACCACCTCGCTGAACGGCAGGTTGAGGCTGCCGGGCATATGACCGCTCTTCAATCCGGGCCGAGGCTCGGGCGTGTCGCCGCGAAAGCGGTCGGCCGGACGAGCGTCGACCACCTGCGCCGCTCCGCTCGCCAGCGCCGCGCGGACCTCGTCGAGCGAGGCCACGAACTTGTGTTCGAGCCGCGGCGTGAACGTCCGCGGCTTCGGATGGGCGTCGCCCTTCTCGAGCGGGCGTCCTTCGACGATCCATTTCGTCAATCCGCCTTCGAGAATGCGCACGTCCTTGGCGCCGTAGGCCCGGAGCGTCCACCAGACGCGCGCCGCCGCGAACAGACCGAGCACGTCGTAGATGACGAAGCGCATGCCGTCGCCGAGGCCGAGCTTGGTCATTTCCGCGGCCAAGTGGTCGGGTTTGGGCAGCATGTGCGGCAGCCCGCTGTCCTGGTCGGCGATCGCGTCGATGTCGAAAAAGACGGCGCCGGGAATGTGGGCGAGCGGGAACTCCCTCGCCCCGAACCGGCCGGTGTTGGGCAGATGCCAGGAGGCGTCGATGACGCCCACATCTGCGCCGCCGAGTTCGGCGGCGAGCTCCGCCGTCGTGCACAAATTGCGAGAGGTCATGGGTGAGGCCAAATCATTGCGCCGAGAGAACGATCCGGACCCTGCGATTGATCCGTCCCTTCTTCTCGATCTGGGTGACGGTCGCCCGCCCGATCTCACCGGTGCGCGCGACGTGGGTTCCGCCGCAGGGCTGAAGGTCCAGGTTTTCGATAGCCACGAGGCGGACCCGGCCGCTGCCGCGCGGAGGCTTGACCGACATGGTTTTCACGAGCGCGGGATTGGCGTCAAGCGCCTCGTCGGTGATCCAGCTCTGGCCGACCGGCGCGTCGAGGGCGATCAGTTCATTGAGCTTGCGTTCGACCTCGCCCTTGTCGAGCGTCGCCTCGCAGTCGAAGTCGAGGCGGCCTTCCGCGTCGCCGACCGAACCGCCGGTTACCGGATAGGGCACGGCGACGGAGAGCAGATGCAGCGCCGTATGGGCGCGCATCCGCTTGTAGCGCCGGTCCCAGTCGATCCGGGCGACAACGGCGGCGCCGGAAGCGGGAAGGGCGACGCCTTCCGCGGGAACGTGCAGGATGGTCTTGCGGTCGGCGTCGTAGATCGTGTTGACGATCGGGATGGTCGCACCACCTCCCACAACGAGGTCGCCCTGATCGCCCGGCTGCCCGCCGCCCTGGGGGTAGAACACCGTGCGGTCGAGCGCCACGCCGCGCTCATCCGCGAACAAGACCGTCGCCGGGGCCTCGCGCCGGTAGGCGTCGTCGCGGAACAGGGTCTCGGTCATGGAACGAACACCTCGGGCGCACGGCCCTTCGCTTCGAGCCAGCGCGGGACGGGCAGGTTCTTCTCGCGCAGAAAGGCCGGGTTGAACAGTTTCGAGGCGTAGCGGGCGCCGGAATCGCAAAGGAGCGTGACGATGGTGCGGCCGGGCCCGAGTTCGCGCGCGAGCCGGATCGCGCCGGCGATGTTGACCCCGGAGGACCCCCCGAGAAGCAGGCCCTCTTGGACGACGAGATCGAAGACGATCTCCAGCGCCTCCTCGTCCGGAATCTGGTAGGCGACGTCCACGGGCGCGCCTTCGAGATTGGCGGTCACGCGCCCCTGGCCGATGCCCTCCGTGATCGACGAGCCGGAGGCCTTGAGCTCCCCGGTCGTGTAATAGGAATAGAGTGCGGCCCCCGGCGGGTCGGCGAGCGCGATCCTAATGTCGCGGTTGCGCTCTTTGAGCGCCATGCCGACCCCCGCGAGCGTTCCGCCAGAGCCGACGGCGCTGACGAAGCCGTCCACCTTGCCATCGAGGTCGTTGAAGATTTCCGGGCCCGTCGTCTCGTAATGGCCGCGCCGGTTGGCGACATTGTCGAACTGGTTCGCCCAGACGGCGCCGCCCCGCTCGGTCCTGGCGAGCGCCTCGGCCAGACGCCCCGAATAGCGGACGTAGTTATTGGGATTGGAATAGGGGACCGCGGGCACCTCGACCAGCTCGGCGCCGGCGAGCCGCAGCATGTCCTTTTTTTCCTGAGACTGGGTGTTCGGAATCACAATGACAGACCGGAAGCCGAGCGCGCCCGCGACCATCGCAATGCCGATTCCGGTGTTGCCCGCCGTGCCCTCGACGATGACGCCGCCCGGACGCAACGCGCCGCGCGCGATCGCGTCCCTGATGATCGCGAGCGCCGCGCGATCCTTGACCGAGCCGCCGGGGTTCATGAACTCGGCCTTGCCGAGGATCGTGCAACCGGTCGCTTCGGACGCGGCGCGGAGCCGGATAAGCGGCGTCCGGCCGATGGCGCCGACTACGTCGCGATGGAACATCGTGCAGGCTTCCTCTGGATCGAAGCCGACACTAGGCCGGCCGAACGGGTTGCGACAAGCGTCGACGGCTGCGAGAAGGGCGTCCGTCGAGGAGGGGCGGATGTTTTTCATCCTTTCGAAGCTTTACGAGGCATTCCTTTCGCCTGTCCCGCTGTTGCTGTTCCTGGCGCTTGCGGGCGCGATTTTGTCTTTCGGCCGCGCCGCCCGATTCGGGCGCTGGCTCGCGATCTTTTCGGCTCTAGCGCTCATTGTCATCGCTCTCACTCCTGTCGGCCGCCTCATCGTTGCGCCCCTCGAGGACCGTTTCCCCGAGCCGTCCGCGGACTTGGCCCCGCCTTACGGACTGATCATTCTGGGCGGGGCGCTCAAGGGCGCCGAAAGCGATGCGCGCCGGCAGGCCGTGTTCGACGAGGGCGAGCGCGTCACTGAGGCGGCGAATCTGGCCCGCCGGTATCCCGCGGCGCGCATCGTGTTCACGGGTGGGAACGGCTCGCTGATCTCGGGCGGAGACAACGTGGAAGCGCAGGAGGCCAAGAAACTCCTGGTCGATCTCGGCGTCGACCCGTCCCGGGTGACCCTGGAGCAGAATTCCCGCAACACCGACGAGAACGCCAGGTTCACCGCCGCTTTGGTTCACCCTGAGCCCGGCCAACGGTGGCTCCTGGTGACGTCCGGGTTTCACATGCCCCGATCGATGGGGCTATTCGAGAAGGCCGGGTTCGAAGTCGTCGCCTATCCAGTGGCTTTTCGGACGCTCGGCCCCGGCAAGCCCGTCATCTGGTCGCTCGACGCGGCGGAAAACATCCGGACTTTCGCGACGGCGGCGAAGGAATGGGTTGGCCTCGCGATCTGTCGCGCGACCGGCCGCATCGACCGCCTGTTCCCGGGGCCGCAGGACGCCGCCCCGGTCGCGAGCGGCGCCTGAAGCGCTGAAGGTAGAACATCTGCCGCTGGCAGCCGCTTCTTGCGCACTCCGGCCGACTGCGCTCGAGGTCTTTGGCGGTGCGCGTCATTGTTCGCTAAGGGTCGCCGTCACGCCCCACGGATTTTGATTCTGACAACTTGGCGGGCGCCGTCGCGCCGTCATTCCGCCGAAGGCGCACCGAGGCGGTACACGCCGCGGAAATCGGTCGGATCGACCATCTTGCCCTTTCGGTAGATCACCAGCCTTCCGTCGATCGCGAGGCGAACCGCGGCGCGGCGCACGGCCGAAAGATGCGAGCGCCAGCCAAGTTCGCCCTCGCCGCGCGCGTCCGCGGATGCCTTGGCCGCGTCTGTCGGACAGATGGTGCGTCCGGCGGAGGCGCGGGCGCAAAGATCGGCGATAATTGCGTCGAGGGTTTTGGGCGAGTCGGGCGTCGTCATGGCGCTACCTCTCGGCGAGGGGCGCAACGTCGTCAAGCCGGCTTCACGGGCAGACGCCCTCCGTCGCCATTTGGGCTGCGACGTCGATGGCTAGGCATTTGCTCACCACGAGGTCGCGTGTCGTGTTGATCACAGCGAACTGGTCGTCCATGAGGACATGAGCTTCGAGACAGGCCTGCCTGTCCGCATTGCCGCTGCTACGAATGAACCCCTTGTAGTACAGCTTAATGGCGTTCAGCTGGGCGTCGGGCGCAATGGCCTGCAACGTGTTCCGATCCGAACACGGATTCGGCAGGTCGACGGTCACGACCGCCCCCGACGGCGTCGCCGCCGCCGCGAGCGTCGCAATGACAAGAGCGGGCGCCGACGCCGTTCGGAAACTCACCCTGTTCACCGGAACGCTCCTTCCGTTTGCCCTTGGGCGACAGGCATCTGAAATCGGCCTGATGGCGAAAAAACGATAATGCGCGAAACGCGCGCGTGATCCTTGCGTTCGGCGGATCGATGGCTACAGTATAGGCAACATGAAAATTGCTCAAAACATAGGCAGCCGCAATGCGATCGCGGTCGGCCCGATCCGGCTCGACGGCGCGGCCATGCTCGCGCCCATGTCGGGCGTTTCCGATCTGGGCATGCGCCGCGCCGCCCGGCGGTTCGGGGCAGCGCTGGCGTATTCCGAAATGGTGGCGGCCGAGACCTATCTCGACGGCGACACCGAGGCCTCGATGCGCGCCGAAGGTGACGGCGTGTCGCCGCACGCGGTCCAGCTCGTCGGGCGCGAGCCAAAGGCCATGGCGGAGACGGCGCGCCGGGTAGAGAGCGCCGGCGCGGCGATCATCGACATCAACATGGGCTGCCCGGCCCGCCGGGTCTCCGGGGCGCTGGCCGGTGCGGCGCTGATGCGCGACCTGGACTACGCCGAGCGCGTGATCTCGGCCGTCGTTGAGGCGGCGTCCGTTCCCGTCACACTCAAGATGCGCCTCGGCTGGGACGCGGCCACGATCAACGCGCCCGAGCTCGCCAAGCGCGCCGAACGCGCCGGCGTCAGGATGGTGACGGTCCACGGCCGGACGCGGGCGCAGTTCTACGACGGCCGGGCCGACTGGAGCGCCGCCCGCGCCGTGGTCGAGGCGGTGTCCGTGCCGGTGATCGTTAACGGCGACTGCGCCGGCGCCGAGGACGCGCGCGCCATGCTCGCCCAGTCCGGCGCGCCCGGCGTGATGATCGGCCGCGCGGCGGTCGGGGCGCCCTGGCTCGTCGGCGCGGTCTCGCGCGCGCTCGCCGAAGGCGGACCGCTTCGCCCCCCGCCGGTCGAGGAGCGGCGCGCCGCGGCGCTCGAGCACCTCGACTGGCTCTTGACGAAGCTCGGATCGCGCGCGGGCCTCCGCCATGCGCGCAAGCACCTCGCCGCCTACGCGGAGGCTGTCGCCGCGCCGGCGTCGCTCCGGCGCGAACTGGTGACGACCGACGATCCCGAATGCGCGCGGACGCTGCTCGGCCAGGCCTTCGACGGCGAGACGCTGGAGGACGCGGCGTGACCGCGGCGTTCCACAGGGCCCGGTCCGACCCGGCCAAGGTGCTCAACGCGCTGGCCCAACCGGTGATCACGGTGGACGGGCAGGGTCTCGTGACCGAGGCCAACACCGCCGCCGAGACCTTTTTCGATATGGGCCACGGGGCGCTGCTTCGGTCGCGCCTGAGCGACCTCCTGCCGTTCGGCTCGACGGTCTTCGGTCTCGTCTCGGACGCGCGCAAGAACCACGCGACGGTCGCGGGCTACAAGATCGACATTTCCACGCCGAGAACCGGCAATCGCGGACCTGTCGATGTTTTCATCGCGCCTCTGCCGCAACCCGTCGACTCCGTGGCGATCATGCTGCAAGAAAGGGCAATTGCTGAAAAAATAGACAGGCAACTGACGCATCGAAGCGCTGCGCGCTCAGTCACTGCGCTCGGCGCCATGCTCGCACACGAAATCAAGAACCCGCTGTCGGGCATTCGCGGTGCCGCGCAGCTTCTCGAGGCGAGCGTCGGCGACGAGGATCGCGCGCTGACGCGTCTGATTTGCGACGAGACCGACCGGATCGTGAAACTGGTCGACCGGATGCAGTCCTTCGCCGATTCGACGCCGGCCCAGTGGGAAAGCCTGAATATTCACGCCGTGCTCGATCATGTGAAGCGTCTCGCGCAGGCCGGGTTCGCCCGGCACGTTCGCTTTTCGGAGATCTACGACCCTTCGCTGCCGCACATCCAGGGATCGCGCGATCAGTTGATCCAGGTCTTCCTGAATTTGATCAAGAATGCCTCGGAAGCCATTGGCCACGATGGCATTGACGGCGAGATCACTCTCACTACGGCTTACCGGCCGGGGGTGCGGTTGCGCGCTGGAGAGAACGCCGAGTCGGTCTCGCTGCCCCTCGAGATCTGCGTTCGCGACAACGGTCCTGGAATTCCGCCCGAAATCGCCGCCAACCTGTTCGACCCCTTCGTGACGACCAAGGCTCAGGGGTCTGGTCTGGGTCTTGCACTGGTTGCGAAGCTCGTCGGCGATCACGGCGGCATCGTCGAGTGTGAGTCGCATCCGCGCAGAACGATCTTCCGCGTCCTGATGCCTTTGCCGTCGATGCGCGCACGAGCCTCGGCCTGAGAAGAAGGCCCCGAGCGTGGATGGCGAAGGAGCTTTGGGTATGCCGTCAGGCCAGATTCTGGTTGCCGACGACGATGCCGGAATTCGCACCGTACTGAATCAGGCGCTGACGCGGGCCGGCTACGAGGTCCGGTCGACGGGCACGGTCGCGGGACTCTGGCGGTGGGTTGCGGCCGGCGAAGGGGACCTCGTCATCACCGACGTCGTGATGCCCGACGACAACGCCTTCGATCTTCTGCCCCGCATCAAGCGCGTCCGTCCCGACCTGCCGATCATCGTGATGAGCGCGCAGAACACGTTCATGACGGCGATCAAGGCGTCCGAGCGCGGCGCCTACGAATATCTGCCGAAGCCCTTCGACCTGCGCGAGCTTGTCTCGATCGTCGGGCGCGCGCTCGCCGAGCCGAAGCGCCGCCGCGAGGAGCCCGACGATCATCTCCCAGCCGAGGTCATGCCGATCGTCGGCCGTTCGGCCGCCATGCAGGACATCTTCCGCGTGCTGGCGCGGCTGATGCAGACCGACCTCACCGTGATGATTTCCGGCGAATCGGGGACCGGCAAGGAGCTCGTCGCCCGCGCCCTGCACGATTACGGCAAGCGCAAGGTTGGGCCGTTTGTCGCAATCAACATGGCGGCCATCCCACGCGACTTGATCGAAAGCGAGCTGTTCGGCCACGAGAAGGGCGCCTTTACCGGCGCCGCGGCGCGCTCCGTCGGCCGCTTCGAACAGGCCGAAGGGGGGACGCTCTTCCTCGACGAGATCGGCGACATGCCGATGGAGGCGCAGACCCGCCTCTTGCGCGTGCTGCAGCAGGGCGAATACACGACCGTCGGCGGCCGCACTCCGATCAAGACCAATGTCCGCATCGTCGCGGCGACCAACAAGGACCTGCGCTTCGCCATTCAGCAGGGCGCGTTCCGCGAGGACCTGTTCTTCCGCCTGAACGTCGTTCCGATCCGGCTGCCACCCTTGCGTGAGCGGCCGGAGGACATCCCGGACCTGGTGCGCGCCTTCTTCCAGCGGGGCGCGGCCGAAGGCCTGCCGTTGAAGTCAATCGAGCAGGCGGCGATGGAGCGGATGAAGCGCTATCCGTGGCCGGGGAACGTGCGCGAACTGGAGAACCTGACCCGGCGCCTCGCTGCGCTCTACCCTCAGGACGTCATCGGCGACGCGCTGATCGAGGCCGAGCTCAGCGCCGGAAGCGCGCCCTCGAACGCGCCTGCGCCGACCCCGGGCGAGGATCTGCGTCAGAGGGCCGCGGCGCCCGTGTCGATTGGCGGCGGCGACGGCTTCAACTCGGCGATGGAGCGCGCGATCGGCGAACTGTTCCGTTCCTTCGGCGGCGCGAATCCGCAGGTCGGCCTCTATCACCGCGTCCTGCACGACCTCGAGGCGCCGCTGATCGCGGCGACCCTCGGGCTGACCCGCGGCAACCAGATCAAGGCGGCGGAGATCCTGGGGCTCAACCGCAACACGCTGCGCAAGAAGATCCGCGACCTCAACCTGCGCGAGATGCCGACCTTTCGGTAGGTCGAGCGAGCCGGACGGTCGGCGTATCTCCATGAATCACGCCGCATCGCGTACACTGCTCTACGCGGCAAACCGTCGCTCCAAGGCGCGCGGCGTTTTCCTTACACGCGCTACATCTGGGAACTGATGGAACGGGATGTGACGCCGTCATGCTAGGCTTGTGCGAACTCGCCCCCAATTCGTCGCAATTGCGCAACATCTGTTGCAGGATTGCCACGAGTCTCGGGACGTTTGAAGCGACCCGAGGCGGCAGGCGGATTCGGGATTGTGACGGGCGCGAAAAAGAGTTCGGGCGGCCAGGGGGCGGTGCCTTTCGACGACAGCGGGCCGACGGCCCGGTTTGGTCCGATCGCGGTCGGCGCGGCCTTCGTGCTCGCGCTCGCGACCTTCCTGGTCTTCGCCGGCTTCACGCCGATCCTGCCGACCCAGACGGTCGTCTCGATGCTTCTGGTTGGGGACGGGCTCGTCGTCCTCGTCCTGATCGTCCTGATCGGGATCGAACTCAACCGGCTCATGGCCGCGCGCCGGGCGGCGCGTGCAGGCGCGCGCCTGCACAGCCGGTTCGTTGCGCTCTTTTCGCTGGTCGCGGCCATTCCGGCCATCGTCACCGCCATCGTGGCGACCGTGTCGGTCGAATGGGCGATCAACCCGCGCTTCATGAGCGACGTTGCGGCCTTCATCAACGAGTCCAACCAGGCCTCGCAGCTCTACCGCGAGTCCCAGTGTCGCGCGCTCCTGCGTGACGTCGAGCTGACGGCGGGCGACATCGCCCGCAGCGCGTTGCTGCTGCGCTCCGACCCAACCCAGTTCCAGACGTACTTCAGCTCGCGGTCGAAGACCCTCGGCTTCGGCGCCGCCGCCCTGATGAAGAGCGACGGCAATCCGCTGGCGATCGCCGACGGCTCGGACGCCAAGCTGATCGCCAAACCCGACCCGTCCGATTTCCAGGACGCGCTCGCTGGCGAAAACCAGTGCGGATTCCTCGGCGCGGGCAACATCTTCGTCGCCATTCGTCCGATCCCCGGCGCCGAAGGCCAGTTCCTCTACGCCGCGCGCGGCATCGATCCGTTGGCGGCCAAAGTCGCCGAGGACGCCGAGATCGTGTCGAACATGTGGGGCCGGTTCGAGGCGCACCGGCGCAGCCTCGAGCTCGGCTTCGCCACCGTATTCGTGATGCTGGCGCTGACCATGCTGTTTTCGGCGATCTGGCTCGGGCTCGCCTGGGCGAACCGGTTGGTCGGGCCGATTCGCCGGCTGATTCGCGCTGCGGACGAGGTCGGGTCGGGCAATTTGCACGTGCAGGTGCCGGCGCGCGCTTCCGACGGCGATCTGGGCCATCTCGGGGCCACGTTCAACAAGATGACGGCGGAGCTCTTGCGCCAGCAGACGGGGCTGATCGAGGCCAACGCGCTGAACGACGAGCGGCGCGCCTTCATCGAGGCGGTTCTCTCGGGAGTTCCGGCGGGCGTCGTCGGCGTCGACAAGGACGGAGTCATCACGGTCTGCAACGCGGCCGCAGAACGGCTTCTGGGCGGCGATGGCGGGCTCGTCGGCCGTCCGCTCGCCTCGATCCATCACAGCATCGGCCTCATCTGGGAGCATGCGCGATTGTCGCGCGCGCGCCTGCACCAGGGGCAGGCGACCGTGCTTCGCGACGGCCGCGAGCGCATCCTCAACGTCCGCGTCACCGGCAGTCCCGGGCGCGGCGAGGCGGGCAGCGTCATCACCCTCGACGACATCAGCGATCTGGTCACGGCGCAGCGCACCGCCGCCTGGGCCGACGTCGCCCGGCGCATCGCCCACGAGATCAAGAACCCGCTGACGCCGATCCAGCTTTCCGCCGAGCGGCTCAAGCGCCGCTACGGCCGGCACATCGTCGAGGGCAAGGACGTCTTCGACCAGTGCACCGACACGATCATCCGCCAGGTCGACGACATCAAGCGAATGGTCGACGAGTTCTCGTCCTTCGCCCGCATGCCGAAGGCGCGCCCGGGGCGCGACGACCTCAACGATTGCGTGCGCCAGGCGGTGTTTCTCATGCGGGTCGGGCGGGCGGACATCGCCTTCGAGGAGCGTCTGCCGGACGGTCCGGTCATAACGGACTTCGACCGGCGCCTCATCTCGCAGGCGCTGACCAACGTTCTCAAGAATGCGTCCGAGGGCATCGACGCGCTGGGCGAGGGCCACGAGCGCGGGCGCGTCCTTGTGACGCTGGAGGCGGACGTCGGAGGCTTCATCGAGATCGCCGTCAGCGACAACGGCAAGGGCTTCCCCACCGAGGACCGCAACCGCCTGGTCGAGCCTTACGTGACGACGCGCGCGGAGGGGACGGGGCTCGGGCTGCCGATCGTGGTCAAGATCTTCGAGGACCACGGCGGCGGGGTCGACCTGCTCGACGGGCTTACCCGCGCCGACGGGGGGCGGGGGGCGATGGTGCTGATGAAACTGCCGCTCGCGGGCGCTTCTGGCGACGCCGCTGAGCCGCGGGACGAAAAGACCGGGACACGCTGATGGCTGCAGACATTCTGATCGTCGACGACGAAGACGACATTCGCGAGCTTGTCGGCGGCATCCTGGAGGACGAGGGCCACCAGCCGCGCGCGGCGCGCAACTCCGACGAAGCGCTGGCGGCCATCGAATCCCGCCGGCCGCAGCTCATTCTGCTCGACATCTGGCTGCAGGGGTCGAAGCTCGACGGGCTGCAGCTGCTCGAATCGATCAAGAAGCAGAACCCGAGCGTGCCCGTGGTGATGATCTCCGGCCACGGCAACATCGAAACCGCGGTGACGGCGATCAAGCTCGGCGCCTACGACTTCATCGAAAAGCCGTTCAAGGCGGACCGCCTGATCCTGGTCGCCGACCGGGCGCTGGAGACGTCGCGACTGAAACGCGAGGTCAACGACCTCAAGACGCGCGGCGGCGCACTCAATCGCATCGTGGGCTCCTCGGCGGCCGTCGCCAACCTGAAGCGCATCATCGACAAGCTCGGGCCGGCGAACTCGCGCGTGCTGATTTCTGGCGGCGCGGGCTCCGGCAAGGAGCTTGCCGCGCGGCTCATCCACGAGCGCTCGAGCCGCGCCGATGGACCGTTCGTGGTGGTCAACGCCCCGGCCATGTCCCCGGAGACGATGGAGGCGGAACTGTTCGGCGTCGAGGAGGGGCCGGACCGGCCGCGCCGCGTCGGGGCGCTCGAGGAGGCTCACGGCGGCACGCTCTATCTCGATGAAGTCGCCGACATGCCGCGCGAGACGCAGGCCAAGATCCTGCGGGTCCTGGTCGACCAGAATTTTCAGCGCGTCGGGGGCGCCTCGCGCGTGCACGTGGATGTCCGGATCATCTCCTCGACCAGCCAGGATCTAGCCGAGGCGATCACCGAGGGGCGGTTTCGCGAAGACCTGTTCCACCGGCTCTCGGTGGTGCCGATCCGGGTGCCGACGCTGGCCGAGAGGCGCGAGGACATTCCGGAGCTCGTCCAGTATTTCCTCGAGTTCACCGCGCATAGCATGGGCGTGACGCCGCGGAAGATCGGCGCCGACGCCATGGCGGTGCTGCAGTCGCACGACTGGCCGGGAAACATCCGGCAGCTCCGCAACAACGTCGAGCGCCTGATGATTCTCGCCCTCGGCGACCCCAACGCCGAGATTTCCGCCTCGATGCTGCCGGCCGAGGTCGGGGCGCTCGTCCCCGCGGTGCCGAGCGGCATCGGCGGCGAGAGGCTGCTCAGCCTGCCGTTGCGCGAGGCGCGGGAGGCGTTCGAGCGCGACTATCTGATCGCCCAGCTCAACCGTTTCGGCGGCAACATCTCCCGCACCGCGGAATTCATCGGCATGGAGCGCTCGGCGCTACACCGGAAGCTGAAGTCGCTCGGGGTGGAGGCTTAGAGCCGCCTGGCTTTTGCTCCTGCGCGGCGCGCTTGGCTCGAGCGCGGCGGACGCGGTCGGCGACCTAGGATGATGTCTTCAGGTTGGACCGGCTCCGTCATTGCGGCCATCCGGCATCATTCAGCGGGCGTTCGGCGTGCGTTCGACCTGCGTTCGACACGCATTCGGCGCCGGACTTGACCCTCTTATTCACCCGTGAATCGTGACCTTTCAACGCGTTACACTTGAGTTCGCGAAAGAATTTTCGCGCGAATTTTCCTCGTCACGCGGCCATCTACGGGTAAGCGGCCGCGTCCCGTTTAAGGACGGCGTCGATCCGCTTGCGCTTCGTCTGAGGCTCGCACGAAGGGATCATACCAGTATTTCTATTTTTCCGCAATCAAGAGTCGCGTCATCGCGATTCGCGCGAGTGGAGGGCGCCCCTTCCTCCGCCCGAGTTCGGGTGGCGCTGGCGATGACCTCGTCGGGGGGTGGGAAGGCCGGGGCAATGGTCGAAGGCCGCTGCGCTCGCACGCCTGCGATCACGATTGCGCCGATCTCCGCAGCCGCAAAGACCGCCGATCGCCCGACGCCGCCCAGCGCGCCGGTGACGAGCACGGTGTCGCCCAGCCCTGCCTTCGCGCCGAGCTGCACAAGCTGTTCGCCGGTCAGATTGACGAGCGGGAGAGCGGCCGCGTCGGTCGCATCGAGCCCCTCGGGAACGCGGACCAGATGCTCCGCCTTGACCACGCAAAGCTCGGCATAGGTGTGGGACGCGAGGGCCATGACGCGATCCCCGACCGAGAACCCGGACGCCGCGTCGCCGACGGCCTCGACCACGCCCGCCATGTCTATGCCGAGGATGTACGGAAAATCGATCGGGATCAGATTGCGCACGGCGCCCGACTGCAACATCCAGTCGACGGGATTGACGCCGGCGGCATGAATGCGCACCAGCGCCTCGCCGGCCTGCGGCGCCGGATCGGACGCGTCCTCGAAGCGCAGGCTGGAGGCCGGACCATAAGCATGCAGCACGACGGCTTTCATGACTGTCTCCGGTCGATTTGGTCGCTTGTTCAGTGGGTTTTGCGGCGATCCTGCGGATGCGACTGTTGCCTCGGCTTGTCCCGGTCCGCGTCGCCTCGCGGACCTCTCGACGCGAGCGGCGGTGCAAGTTTGCCGAGGCTCGCGTCTCTTGTCGATGGGCCGAGAGAGCCGTCCGGCTGGATTGAAGCCGTTCACGGCTTGATGGATCGGGGCCCTCTCAGGCTAAGCACCCGCTCCAAATCCTCCACCGACGCCGGTTTGGTCAGGTGGAGGTCGAAGCCGGCCTCTTCTGCGCGCTGGCGGTCCTGGACCTGTCCCAGTCCGGTCAGAGCGACGAGCATGGGCGCGCGATCCGCGAGCCGCTCACGGATTCTTCGCGCCGTTTCGTAGCCGTCGATCCCGGGCATGCGCAGGTCTATGAGCGCGATGTCGGGCTGAAAGGATAGGGCCTCGTCGAGGCCCGACGCGCCGTCCCGCGCGGATCGAACCTCGGCGCCCAGGTATTGGAACAGCATGACGAGGCTGTCGGCCACGTCGCGGTCATCGTCAACAATCAGCACGCGCGAGTGGAAGTTCAAGGGATTCGGTCCTTCCTGGTCGGCAGGCGAAGCATCGGGCTGGGACGGGCCGAGGGGCAGGCGCACGATGAACTCGCTCCCCTTTCCCCGACCGGGGCTCAGCGCCTCGACGCTCCCTCCCCATGGAGCTCGACAAGGCTTTGCACCAGGGCCAGGCCCACGCCGAGCCCGCCGTCTTCGCGGAATGATCGCGACGATCGATCGGCCGATCATCTCCGCGGCGGCGTAGCCGAGCAGGCGGGACGCCCCCTCGGTCCTTGAGCCACCGTTCGCTGACCGACAGATACCGCATGTCCCGGTCGAACATCGCAAGCGATTGCTCAATGAGCGTATCGAGGCGAACTCCGAGCGCGAAATCCTTCGCCGCGCCTTGCCGACCGAGCATAGAGAGCATCCGGAAATCCAACGGCGCGATCTAAACGACTCTGCGACGGGAAATCAACACGCCGCTTCGGCTGCAGGCGCAGGGTCCGCATCACCTTATTTCTGCAAGTCTGTGGGAACGCTCAAGGCCCGCGTCGGGCAAAATGCGACCGGCCGCTGGACCGCCGATCGAATTTCGGTCAAACCGGCATTTGTCTCGCCGCGAGAGAGCGAAGCCGAGCCACCGGCGGCCGCGTCCACGTCGGTCGGGGCGGGGGCAGCACACGAGTTTCGGAACGGGCGCTTGTCACGCATTGTCTATGTCAACGGCCGATACCGCGCGCATGCGGAGGCCGTCGTGTCGGTCGACGACCGGGCCTTCACCTTCGGCGACGGCGTCTACGACGTCTGCGAGGTGAACGGCGGCGCGCCGATCGAGGAGACGCGACACCTCGACCGTCTCGATCGCTCGCTTAAGGCCGTGCGGATCGGCTGGCCGGTCGGGCGCGAGGCGCTGCGAGTCGTCATGCGGGAGGTCGTGCGCCGGAATCGGGTCCGCGACGGCCTCGTCTACTTGCAGATCAGCCGGGGTGCCGCGCGACGCGATCACGGGTTCCCGCCCGAAGGGGTCCGGCCCGGGCTGGTCGTCTCGGCGCGCGCGCTTGATCCGTCCGTGGGCGCGGCGCGGGCGGCGGCCGGCGTCGCCGTCGTCACCGTCCCCGAGACGCGCTGGGCGCATCCGCACATCAAGACGCTGCAACTCATGCCCAACGTGCTCGCCAAGCAGGCCGCGCGCGAGGCGCACGCGTTCGAGGCGTGGTTCGTCGATCGCGACGGGTTCGTCACCGAGGGCGCTTCGACCAACGCCTGGATCGTCACGCCCGGCGGCGAACTGGCGACGAGGCGGGCCGACGATTCGATCCTTCACGGCGTGACCCGGGCGGCGCTGATCGACCTCGCCGACGCGCTCGGCCTCGCGCTGGTCGAGCGGCCGTTCACGGTCGAGGAGGCGATGGGCGCCCGCGAGGCCTTCTTTTCCAGCGCGACCATGCTGGCGACGCCGGTCGTTACCATCGACGGCGCGCCGATCGGCGACGGCCGCCCAGGATCCGTCACGCTGGCGCTCCGGCGCGTCTTTCGCGAGCGCGCCGAAAGGTCATGAAAGCCGGATTAACATTGTTCTATCGGCTTAGAGCCCGACTCGAAATTCAAACGGCTTCGTTTTTCCGCGCAATCCTTCGCATAAGGAGGAAAGCGAGGGCCAATTGGAGCCATGCAAGTGAGGATTCGATTGTCGCCTCGAAATCCTTTGACAGGCGTCGCGCGCGGTTGATCCAGCCCAGGGTTCTTTCAACGACCCACCTTTTGGGCAAGACGATGAAGCCTTTGACCGTTGTGTCG
>Ga0074045_10001286_pt1 | contig 24374 bp, 24 predicted proteins | sample BogForMeECP23OM2_FD_94442 | JGI IMG/M metagenome (GOLD analysis project Ga0074045, IMG submission 94442) | Bog forest soil microbial communities from Calvert Island, British Columbia, Canada - Bog Forest MetaG ECP23OM2 | ecosystem: Environmental > Terrestrial > Soil > Wetlands ... | reverse complement strand
GTGTGGCGCGGGCGCCCCCGCCCGCGAACCGCAATCACTGCGCCAAACGAACGCGCCGCATCAGATTCTGAAAACGAGGATCGCTGCGCAGGCCGTCGAATCCTGGGTTGACTTTAAGACTCGTCAGAACATTCGAGTGGTCGGCATATGCCTTCTCGAACCATGCGAACGCTTCGTCCCGGTCACCGACGGCGATCAGAGCCCAAAGCATGGGATCGGGACTGCTCTGACCGCGATCGTAAAACTGTTTCACTTGGGCGAGCGCTTGTCGTGCTTGCGCGTTCTGGCCCGAGCGACCATAGATAAAAGCGCGCCATGCCCACGTCCATGCGCTTTTGCCGCCGGGGGCTTCCCATTGTTCCAGTTCAGCCAGCGCATCCGCGAATTGGTGTTTCTCGATGTAGGGAGCGAGCACCATGTGGGCCCGGGGGAATGCCGGCTCCATTTCCTTCACCGCTCGAAACTGTGCAATGGAGGCGTCGTACTGACGGGCGTAAAAAAGGATGACGCCCTGGTCGGCAGCAATGATCAGCGCCAGCGGATCGAGCTCGCGTGCGCGCTCGCTCTCGGCGAGAGCTTCAGTGAAGCGCCCCTGCAGGGAAAGAAACTCGGCATACCAGTGGTGGGCGGTAGCGTAATTCGGGTTCAATTCGATGGCGCGGCCGTATTCCTTCTCGGCTGTTTCCCAGTCGAAGTCGAAGTTCTCCGTAATCAGGGCCAAAGAAGTGTGGGCCTCGGCGAGCTCTGGGTCCAGTTCAAGCGCTTTGAGGGCGGCGGCACGCGCTTTCGGCATGGACTCCGTTTGCGGTGTCGTACTGTATCCACCTAGCAGCGCATAGGAATCGGCTAGCCCGGTGTAGGCGCGAGCACAGTTCGGATCTTTGGCGATGGCCTGCTGAAAATACTCAATCGCCTGCTGGAAGCCCTGCCCTGTTCTCTTGTTCCAGAAGAAACGGCCTTTAAGATACAGGTCGTACGCCTCGTAGCCTTGCGGGCTCAGGGAAGACTGGCGGGCAGTGTCGATGCGGCGATGATCGCCCAGAGTCAGCTGAATTTCCCCGGCGATCTCCTGAGCAATTTCTGCCTGCAGCGCCAGCAGGTTGCTCAGGTCGCGATCATATTGCCGAGCCCAGATGTGGCTCTGGTCCTTGATCTGAATCAACTGGGCCGTAATCCGGACCTTATTCGAATCGCGGCGCACGCTTCCCTCCAGCGCGTATTGCACGCCCAATTCCTTGCCAATCCGATCCAAGGCTTCTCCGGTGTGCTTGTAGTGCATCACCGAGGTCCGGGCGATGACCCCGAGATGAGCCGGGTCAAGGTTGCCGAGTTGGCTGATCATTTCTTCCGTCAGTCCGTCGCTAAAATATTCCTGCTCGGGATCGCCGGTGAGATTTTCAAAGGGAAGAACTGCCAGCATGGACCGCACCGGAGTTCCTTGCACAGGAGCACGCGAGCGCAAGTTGTAGAGGTAAGTTCCCAATCCGGCAATTAGCACAACAACAATCCCGATCAGGCTCACCAATTGCCAGGTAGCGACCTTGCGGCCCGGTCGCGGCTCCCGTGCAGCATTTGGAGATGAGTCTGGAGCCGCAGCCCGGACGACGGAAGCATCCTCGCGATCCGGCGCGGCCAGGTGAACCACAGGAGCAATAAACCGATATCCGCGCCCAGTGACAGTTTGTACAAAGCGCGGGCTTTCGGGGTCGTCTTTCAGTACCTGCCTGATCTTCCGGATGGCGCCGTTGATGCTGTTGTCCGTATCGAGAAAAACTCCCTCGCCCCAGACCCGCTCGATGATCTGGTCCCGCGTCACCAGTTCGCCATTCTTCTCAATCAGCAGCAGCAGGATTTCCGTAGGAATGCGTTCCAGTTTCAAGACGCGCCCCGCGCGGCAAAGTCTCTGCGAGCGCGGATCGAGCTCGAAATCGTCTCCGAATCGGATAGGAACTGACACTGCGAATGGGCCGTGCCCCACGGCAAACGCTCCAAGGTCAACCGTGTCATTTTACCCCGCTTCACAACTTTCCAACATGTCCAATCCTGCCAACAAGTTAAGAGGACATGAAAATTAAGACGCCCGACAGGCGGCGCTATTGTGATCAGCGTTCGAATCGGCCATCATGCGCGGCAACTTGGGGAGGCGGTCATCGGCCGCGACCGTCGAAGCAACTGACCGAGGGAACGAACGGCGCGGCTCGCCTACAATCACCAGGAAAATCACTCGAAATGGGAGTCAAAATAATGACGAAGCGCACCATTGCACTCGCTGTTATCGCCGTCGCCGCCATGGCGTTGACAGGCGGTTTTACAACCTCGGCGGCCGCGCAGAACGATGCCGCACGCGCAATCTACCAGTCGGCGGCCACGGTTCAGACGAACGTTGCGGGAATCCGCAGCTATCCGGCGCCGCCGGCGGACTTCAGGATTCTGGAAGCATCGGACGAGGCGCTGGCGATGTATGGCTTTCCGCCGCGGCCGGACAAGGCGGCGCATCCGGAGTCCTACGTGCACTGGTCGCGAGCCATGCTGCTGGCGAGGCATCGGGCTACCGGGGACCTAAAGCCGCATCCGGAGGTTCAAAATGGGCCGGCGATTCTGAACAAGAAGCAACGGCAGCCGCAAATTTCGGGCTCGGGGGCGCCGACTCAATACGAAAGCAACAACTGGAGCGGGGTAGCCAACGGCAACACACTGACGAAGTGGAACACCAAGACCTCGTTCAGCGCGGTCTACTCACAGTTTAATGTGCCGGTGGTGCAGCAGGCGTTCGACGTCTGCGACGGCGGAACGGACTGGGAAGTTTCGTGGAATGGAATCGACGGCACCTCCAGCCTCAACGAAACGGTGCTACAGGGCGGCAGTTCCTCGCAGGCCATTTGCAAAAGCAACAAAACCTCGCAGGTGTATTACGCCTGGGTCGAATGGTGGCCGAGCTATTCGATTGAGGAAGCCTTTCCGGTGAATCCCGGCGATGACATGTACGTTGAAACCTACGACACGGCGGGAGGGTGCAATCCCGGGAATGTGTTCGTGGAGGACGAAACCACCCTGGCTTATGGAACCTACCAGATCAGCTGGCTAACCGGGCCTTGCCTGGTGGGAAGAAGCGCCGAATTTATCGTGGAGAGGCCCGGTAATTCGAGCGGGTTGTTCCCCCTCGCCAACTATATCTGGGACTTCGCACTGTCGTGGGACTACGACCTCAAAGGAACCGAGTTCGCTCCCGGCTCGACCTCACCTTCGACTCTCATCTTTACGATGATGGACGATGGCTATGACCAGGTGATCTCGGTCCCGGAGGTGGAAGGCAAGTATTCACTGTTCTTCTACGACACCGGCTGCGCCTATACCGGCGGGTGCGTACGCTGACCGTTTTTCCGGGTTCCCACTCATCGCGCTCTTTGCGATGAGTGGGATTCCGGGCCATGGGAACTGCCGCAAGTCGCCAAAACAAAAATCTTCCAAGGAGACAACCAATGATCGCCAAAAAGTGGTTACTTTTCGTTGCCGTTCTCGCATTCGCGGCATACGGATTCGCGCAAGGCCAGCAACGAGCTCACAAATCCGAGGGGGTGCGTGGCGACGCCACGAGCGATTGCCAATCAACCTTCACCTCAGGCACCAACCTGACCTATTTTCAGTTCTGCACGACCATAAACGGCAACGTCACCGAATTTCAGACTCCTGCGGGTGTCGAGCACATCCGCGAAGGCGCCTACGATGAAGGCTATGCCATCTGTGACTTTGACACCTTGAATCGATATTACGATTACGCCGATGGCGGCGATTCGGGCAACTGGCTGGCGTCGGTAATTTCGCAACCTGGAGGTCCCAGCACGTTTCCGCTCAAGATCACGCGCACGACTTCGGACGGCGTGTTTACTCTAACCCAGTCCTTTACCCGAACCACCACTGTACCGGCCGTCAATTTCACAATGACGCTCAAAAATCAGACCGCGGTTTCGAAGGATTATGCCCTGGTTCGCTATGCCGATATCGACGCCAACAATGCCGACGGTGGGGATTTCAACAACTATTTCGATTTCGACTGGGATTCCGCGTGGGGATACAATCCCGGTTTCAACAGCCACGGCGTGGCGTTGTTCGCGGTCCCATCGAACACCACCCGTTTTGCGTTCGTTCAAGACGTATCTGACGGACCTGATCCTTGCGGCCCCGTCAATAACCTGCCGCCATCGACACCGTGGTACGGCGATGGCAGCGTGGGATACGACTGGAACGGCACCCTCGGCCCCCACAAATCGATCACGGTGAACGGCGGTTACAGGCGCTTCTAGCAGTGACGACGCAACCCAACCCGGCCCGATGAGGGCCGGGGAAATTCGGGGGAATTTCCCTAAGGTTGCAAACAGAATCCAGCCGTCGATCCGACCTGCTGCCCAGCCCTGTTCCGCATCTTGCATCATTGCTGCGTAGCGGGAAGAGTCTAAACCTCGAATCGCGCCTGCTCTGGATTATCTTGGCTGAGCACTACCGTTTGTGGGGGCTTCCCTGCCAAATTTCCCCTCCGTAGACCATCCATCAAGCACTGGCTGGTTGGGTCAGTGGCAGGAACGCAAAAAACCACAAATTCGGCAGCGTGGCCGACGTTCTCCTCGGCCTCACTGGCGCTTTCGTGGTTCGTTGGTCCTTTGAGAGGATCGGTACGTCCCTCCATGATGTGTACCTGCTTCTTTTCTCGATCTGGGGAGCAGCGGCATGTCCGGCTGCTGTGAGGGTAGCGATTAGACTCCGCAATCGATCAAAAACTCAATCCCAGCCGCAGGGCGATTAGCTAATCTGAATCGGGCTGTCAGAGACCTCCTCCGCGCCCATCCGGCTGTGCAATAGATCATTAAGAGTAGTGAACTTGCGCCTGTACTTGGTGCAACAAGCCACCAATTTCAGACCTTCGTGACGATTCCCCACGCTTTCAGCAAATCTTGGGGAATATACTTGCTGTCTTTATGCTTTTGCGCCCATTCTTTCAAGGGAGTCGAACTTCGATATTCTTTTTCCGATAGATTCAATCGCCGCACCATCTCATCAAACGAAGTCGTCGCAATGGAGATGTCTCCCCCAGCTTTGCCCCAATTTGGATTGCCCTTGTTTCGCAACTTGGCACCTCATGAACATTCTAGGCTGACGTGGAGACGTGTAGAAATGAACGAAAGTCACTTTAGAAATACGAGGGGCAGTCGAAAACTGGGAATCCGGCACGCCGCGGCCATATATCACACCTTGTCAAGCCCGGTTTGACCTCCCATAAATCCTCCAGCCCCTTTCATTTCTTGCCTCTACACGGCTTGTACGTACACATCTGTCTTCCAAACAATATTTTGTTCGCCCACTATTCGCCTCTGGGTGCCCCACACAACGCGGTTTTGGTTGTGTGGGGAACGCTCCCATGGTACGTATAACTTCGTATGCACAAACCGCGCCCGCGGAAGCCGTCATCCCTCCCGCCCTTTCGCTTCTTCTTCCATCACCCGCCGCAGCCTCCGGTTGATCTCCCACTGATACCCCCGCCCCATCCCCCGGAACCACGCCAGCACATCCGCATCCAGATTCACCGTCACCCGCTTCTTAGGAACCCTCCGCCAGTCCTTCAACTCCCGAGCCCGCTTCCCCCAGATTTTCCCGGTCAATGTTTTCCCGGTCAATGACCGAAACCCGCCGCCCGTGGAACGCCCCTGTTCCACGCCAACCGAAGCCCTCAAACGGGCGATCCTCCGGCTTTTCGTAACTCTTTTCTTTAGTTTCATCTGCAATCATTGAGCATATAACCCTATACATACAAAGTACACTGTATTGTGTTCCACGTGGAACACTCCCGCACACGGGCGCCCCCGGGACCGCCGGCAAGGTGCCGGCCCTACAGTCCGGAGCAGTACCGACCGACTAGTCGTGACTGAATCGCCCTGGCTGCTACAATTTTGGGTTTGCTAATACGCCCGGAATGCGGTGATCGCCGCTCGGGGAATGAGGTGTCCTTATGCCGGAAATTCTGCAGCTTGCCAGCCCTGCTCCTGTAACCACGCTCACCGACGACGAGATCCTGTTTCGCGATAACGTACGCCGCTTTGCCGAAGACAAGATTCGCCCTCTGGCAAAAGAGATGGACGAGAAAGGCATGTTCGATCACGGCCTGATCGACCAGTTCTTTCAGCTCGGACTGATGGGCATTGAGATCCCAGAGCAATATGGCGGCGCGGGCGGGAAGTTCTTCGAAGCCATCTTGGCAGTCGAGGAATGCTCGCGCGCGGATGCTTCGGCCGGAGTGATCGTGGACGTGCAGAATACGCTCGTCTCCAATGCGATTCTTCGCTGGGCGAGTGAAGACCAGAAGCAGCGCTATCTGCCGAAATTGGCGGCTGACACAGTCGGTGCTTACGCGCTCAGCGAGGCGGGCTCGGGATCGGACGCGTTTGCGCTCCAGACCAAAGCAGAATTGAAAGGCAGCGACTACGTTTTGAACGGTCGCAAACTCTGGATCACGAACAGCAAAGAGGCAGGACTGTTCATCTTGTTTGCGACTGTCGATCCATCGAAAGGCTACAAGGGAATTACGGCGTTCCTCATCGAAAAGAGTTTTCCGGGATTTACCGTTGGCAAGAAGGAAGACAAGCTGGGGATTCGCGCCTCTTCCACCTGCGAACTGATTCTCGAAGACTGCCGCGTGCCCAAAGAGAACGTTCTTGGGGAAGTTGGAAAAGGATACAAGATCGCCATCGAGACGCTGAACGAGGGCCGCATCGGGATCGGTGCGCAGATGCTGGGCGTGGCGCGAGGAGCGTGGGAATACGCTGCCAAGTATGCGCAGGAGCGGAAAGCATTCGGCAAGCCAATCTCCGAGTTTCAGGGGATTCAATTTCAGATCGCGCAGATGGCAACCGAAATCGAAGCGGCGCGCCTGATGGTCTATAACTCGGCGCGCATGAAAGACGCCAAGGTGGACTTCGTGAAAGAAGCCGCGATGACTAAGCTGTTCACCTCGCAGGTCGCCGAGCGCGTTACGTCGCTCGCCATCGAAATCTACGGCGGCTACGGATACACGAAGGATTATCCCGTCGAAAAGTACTGGCGCGATGCCAAGATCGGAAAGATCTACGAAGGCACGTCGAATATGCAGCTCGCGACGATCGCGAAGCTGGTGATGAAATAGCTGGGTCAGAGGTTAGAGGTCAGATTGCAGAGGTGAGAAGCTTCGGGCGAAACGTTCCGGGCTCGAAACTGGTCGCTCGCGACTCGCAGCTATTTGGTTCCAATCTCCCGATACTGGCTGCGGAAATAGAGGAGTGGCTCGCCCTCCCGCACCTCGACCTGTTCCACCTCCGCAATAAAGATGGTGTGATCGCCGGCCGGTTGTGCCGTGTGCAGACGGCACTCCAGATAAGCCAGCGCGCCTTCGAGCACGGGAGTGCCGTGTGCGGTGCGTTCAAAGCGAGCGCCGATTGCTTCGGCGTGCTGATGCGCCTCGGATGACCGTGCGTAATATTCCGAGATCGCCTGCTGGTTGCTGCTGAGCACGTTTACGCCAAACCGCTTCCGGGCGTGGAGATGAGCGTGGGTGCGGGCGCGGTGATCCACACAAACCAGCACCAGCGGCGGATCGAGCGAAACCGAGGTGAAAGCATTCGCCGTCATGCCGTGGACTTCGCCATCCTGGTCGACGGTAATGACCGTTACACCAGTCGCGAAACATCCCATCGCTTTGCGGAAATCGCTCGCAGTCAGGTTCATGATGCGGAAACCAGCTTGCGCAAACTTAAAACATGATACGCAGCATCCCCGGTTCTCTGTCGCCGGAGGTTTCGCCTGGCAGGTACAGCCAACTGAACACGCTATCACGCCCAACGCCGGGCCGGAAGATTGTTGCAGTCCGTCGCGAAACTCGCAGCATCCAAGGGACAAGGCTTGCCAGGTTCGCTATCATCGGGGGCAGTCGCGGCACGCACTTGCGGCGGCTTGCCAGTGCAGATAGCGACTCGTAGAACTGCTAAGACAATGTTAGCGCTTTCCCAGGAAACTCCAGACACGGCGGCCAAGCATTTGGAGAGCCTTGGCGCCGAGCCCATTTCGCGCGAGACGGCTTGCGCGCTGTTGCGCGTTAGCGATGACCTGCTCCCGCAGTTGCTGGCGGCTGCGCAATCGGCCCGTGCTCGATTCAAGCCGCGCGTCATCACGTATTCGCGCAAGGTCTTTCTTCCGCTGACGAGTCTTTGCCGCGACTACTGCGGGTACTGCACGTTCCGTCGCGATCCTGGTGAGCCGGGCGCGCAGACCATGACGCCGGACGAGGTGATGGAAGTCGTGCGGGCCGGCGAGCGCACGGGATGTACCGAAGCCTTGTTCAGCCTTGGCGATAAACCAGAACTGCTCTTTCCCGAGATGCGCGAGACGCTGCGACATTTCGGATATAAATCTACGTTGCATTATCTGGAAGTGATGTGCGAACGAGTGCTGCGCGAATCGAGCCTGCTTCCGCATCCCAATCCCGGTTTGATGAGCGCGGAATGGCTGGAACGGCTGGCGCGCGTGGCGCCCAGTATTGGGCTGATGCTGGAAACGACGAGCACGAGGCTGCTCGCGAAAGGCGCCGCGCACGACAATGCTCCCGACAAAGACCCGGCCAAACGCTTGCGTGTGATTGAAGAGGCTGGCCACCAGAAGATTCCTTTTACGACCGGGATTCTAATCGGGATCGGCGAGACGATGGAAGAGCGGGTCGATACGCTTGCCGCCATTCGCGAGTTGCACGACAAGTACGGACATATTCAGGAAGTGATCGTGCAAAATTTCCGCGCCAAAGCGGGCACGCCAATGGCCTCCTGGCCCGAGCCCTCCAGCCACGACATGTTGCGCACGTTGGCCGTTGCGCGCCTTATGATGCCGGCGATGAATATCCAGGCTCCGCCGAATCTTTCCGATCCTGACTACGCCGAGTTGCTCGATGGCGGAATGAACGATTGGGGAGGGATTTCGCCGCTCACGCCGGACTTCTTCAATCCGGAAAAGCCGTGGCCGCATCTGGACCAACTTCGGCAACGCACGGAGGCAAAAGGATTCGAGTTGCGTCAGCGGTTGCCGGTTTATCCTGAATTCGGCGCATTGGCCGAGGCAAAGAGCGAACTGCTCCGGCAGCGGCTAGCGGCGCGAGGAGAATGCGGTTGCCCACCAGGAGACGCGGCAGGGAAAGAACTCAGCATCAGCACCGATTTTCCGGCCGGTAGCTGAAGCGGCATTCAGGCAATGTAGATCCTCGCGTAACGAACGAATGGAGAACAATGCAGAAGCGCAAATTAGGTAGGGATTTGGAAGTCTCCGCTCTTGGGCTCGGCTGCATGAGTATGAGCTCGGGGTACGGGCCGCCAGCCAACAAGGGCGAGATGATCCAGTTGCTTCGTACCGCCCATGATCGTGGCGTGACGCACTTCGATACGGCCGAAGCCTATGGGCCGTTCGCGAACGAAGAACTGGTGGGCGAGGCGCTCCAGCCGATCCGCGACAAGGTGGTGATTGCGACAAAGTTCGGCTTCGATATCGATCTTGAGACTGGCAAGCGCGGTCCTGGAACCAATAGCCGGCCTGAGCATATCAAGGCTGTGGCCGAGGCCTGCTTGAAGCGTTTGCGGACCGATTCCATCGATCTTTTTTATCAACACCGCGTTGATCCGGATGTGCCGATCGAGGACGTGGCCGGGGCGGTCAAGGAGCTGATTGCCGAGGGTAAGATCAAACACTTTGGACTGTCGGAAGCCGGAGTCCAGACGATCCGCCGGGCGCACGCTGTCCAACCGATCACTGCAGTGCAGAGCGAGTACTCGCTGTTCTGGCGTGGTCCGGAGGCCGAGCTTCTGCCGACCCTGGAAGAGCTTGGTATCGGGTTCGTTCCGTTCAGCCCGCTTGGCGCCGGTTTCCTCACCGGCAAGATCGACGAGAACACGAAGTTCGATGCCACCGATTTTCGGAACATGGTGCCGCGCTTCTCGGCGGAGGCGCGCAAGGCTAACATGGTTTTGGTCGACATCGTGAAGGCCGCCGCGGAACGCAAGGGCGCAACGCCTGCACAGGTCGCACTCGCATGGCTGCTAGCGCAGAAGCCGTGGATTGTGCCGATCCCGGGAACCACCAAGCTACACCGGCTCGAAGAAAACCTGGGCGCGGTGAGAGTCGAGCTGACCGAGGACGATCTCAAGCAAATCGACGAAGCCGCCTCCGGACTTTCACTCGAAGGGGCCCGCCTTCCTGAGGCTGCGCTCAAGATGACCGGACGGTGAACGGTGTCGTGCCGTGGACCCCGAGTGGTAGGCCGCAGGAGAAATCATGCAGGGGCGTCTCGACGGAGGCAAATATGGGCAGGTTGCAGGGAGGAGCGGCATGATCACCGTTTTGACAGGGGGCACGGGCGGCGCGAAGTTTGTGGAAGGACTCCGGCAAATCGTCCGCCCGGAAGAACTGACGATCATCGTCAACACCGGCGATGACATGATGTGGTGGGGCCTTTACGTCTCGCCCGATATCGATTCGATCACCTACATGCTGGCCGGAAAGCTGAGCCAGGAGCGCGGTTGGGGAGTGAAAGGCGACACGTTTTTCTGCCTGGAAGCCATGGGGAAGCTGGGGCAGGCAACGTGGTTCCACGCCGGAGATCGCGACCTGGCCATGCACATTTTTCGCTCGCAGCTCATGGCCGAAGGCAAGACGCTCACGGAAGTGACTGCGGAAATCGCGACTCGCCTCGGGGTGCAGGCGCGAATTTTGCCGATGAGCAATTCGCGAGTGGAGACGCGGGTGCAGACTCCGATTGGCGAGTTGAGCTTCGAAGAGTATTTCGTCCAGCGCTGGTATCAGGATCCGGTTGAATCCGTGCGTTTCGCCGGCGCTTCCGATGCCGAGCCTGCCCCGGGGGTCATCGACGCAATCCGCTCAGCGGAGCTTATTCTGCTCGCGCCCAGCAATCCGGTGACGAGCATTGGGCCCATTCTTGCCGTTCCGGGGATTCGCGAGGCATTGCGCGAGAGCCGCGCCCGAATTGCCGCCGTCAGCCCGATTGTCGGAAGAGCAGCCGTCAGCGGACCTGCTGGTGCGTTGCTTGCCGCGCAAGGCTTCGCGGTTTCCATCGCTGGCATTGCCGATTGCTACCACGACTTCCTCGATTTACTGGTGGTCGATTCCAAGGATGCTGCGGCCGCGCAACAGTTGCGTGAAACGGGCGTGCGCGTGCACTGTACTCCGACGATCATGCGCAAGAACGAGGACAGAGTCGGATTGGCAAAAAGCGTGATCGCCGCCTGCCAGCAATTGGCAGCGCACGCCGCCTCGGAGCCATCATGATTCTGGTTCCCGTCAAGAATCTGTCGACGGCCAAGCAGCGGCTGTCGGGGGTGCTGAGCCCGGAGGAGCGTTTTGCGTTGGCGCGGGCGATGTGCGAAGACGTGCTGGAGACGCTGGCGAATTGGCCGCACCGGTCGGCCGTTGCGGTCGTGACCAGCGATCCATTTGCATGCGAGCTTGCGGCACGATTCGGTTTTGAGGTGATCGCCGATGACGACAATTCCGGCGAGACCAGCGCCATCGAAATGGCCACGGCCGTGTGCCGCGAGCGCGGCGCGGCCCACACTCTGGTGGTTCCTGCGGACATTCCTCTCATCGAAAGCGCGGCATTGGAAAAGATCGCTGAGGCTGCCCCTGCCGCTGGAGCAGTGCTGGTGCCCGATGCGGCTGGGCGCGGAACCAATGCAGCATGGAGGGCTCCGGCCGATCTGTTTCCGTTGCGCTTTGGCAACGATAGTTTCTTGCCGCACCTTGCCGCAGCCAAGGCAACGGGCTTGCCTTGCGTTGTGCTGGAACTGCCGGCCATTGCGCGCGATATCGACCGGCCCGAAGATCTCTGCTTTGTGGCTGCTGCGGACGGAGAGAGACGCTCGCAGAAACTTCTGCGCGGCTGGAACCTGGCTGCTCGGATTCAGGTTGTTCATGGGTAAGCGCGCACGCGGTGTCTCTCAAGGCGAGATTCGTATCTTGCCGATTGCGGTTGCCGCGGAAGTTGGCCCTGAAACATCGTTGAGCGAAATACTGTTCGCCGCAGCGCGCGGCGCAAGTCTTCGATTTGAAGACGGAGACATCCTGGTGGTGAAACACAAGATTGTTTCGAAGGCGGAAGGTGCGACGGTTTCGCTGGTTGAAATCAGGCCACGCGCAGCCTCCCGCGCCCGGGCTCGCCGTTACGGAGTTGACGCTCGCGTGACCGAACTCGCGTTGCGCGAGAGCCGCCGCGTCGTGCGCAGGAAGCGCGGTGTGCTTATCACCGAGACTCGGCATGGCTTCATTTGCGCGAACAGCGGCGTCGACGTTTCGAATGTAGATGGAGGCCGTCATGCGGTGCTTTTGCCCGCGGATCCGGATCAATCGGCGGCCCGGTTGCGGCGCGAGCTGAAAGCGCGGACGGGAGTCGAGATCGCGGTCATTGTCAGTGACAGTTTCGGGCGTCCCTGGCGCGAGGGCTTGACCGAAGTTGCGATTGGCGTCGCGGGCATGCGGCCGCTCGTGGATTATCGTGGACGCCGCGATCCCCACGGCTACTCGTTGCATGCGACCGTCGATGCCGTGGCCGATGAACTGGCTTGTGCTGCGGGATTGGTGTGCGGCAAACTGCAGAGAACTCCAGCGTGCATCATTCGCGGGTATTCTTATCAGAGAGGGAACGGGCGGGCGCGCGAACTGCTTCGGCCGGCGCGGCGCGATTTGTTTCGTTAGATGTTTGTTTGATGACAGGAGACGTTTGTGGCAGATGAATTCAAACTCGAACACTTCCCGCAGCTAAGTTGGGACGATTGCGCGCCCGCAACCTCCCCGGCAATTCGCGGCGCGCTGGAACGCGTGCTGGAGAAACAAGACGCTGTTTGTTTGAATGACAACGAACGCTTCGCGCTGGCTAACTGTTCCGGCGCGGACTTGCTCGCCTTGCTGGTTGCCGCCGACACGCTGCGCCGCGACCTTGTCGGCAACATCGTGACCTACGTCGTCAACCGCAATATCAATTTCACTAACATCTGTTTTGTCGGGTGTAAATTCTGCGCCTTCAGCCGCGGCCCGCGTGAGGCCGACACATATTTCCACTCGCTTGAAGATATGGCGCGCAAAGCCAAAGAGGCCTGGGAGCTGGGAGCGACCGAAGTCTGCATTCAGGGCGGGCTGCCGCGCGATCTGCCTCCTTTTTATTACCGCGACATTCTGCGCGCCGTGAAAAATGCGGTGCCGGACATGCACGTGCACGCTTTTTCGCCGATGGAGATTGTCTATGGCGTCGAACTCACCGGCATGGCGCTTGGCGACTATCTGTCTATGCTGCGCGATAACGGCCTCGACACTCTTCCCGGCACTGCCGCTGAGGTTCTCGACGATGAAGTCCGCCACATTCTTTCGCGCAACAAGCTCTCCGTTGCCCAATGGCAGGACGTGATCCGCACCGCGCATCAATGTGGCATTCGCAGCACCTGCACGCTCATGTATGGGCACATGGAAACGCCGGCGCATTGGGTGCGGCAGCTGGCGCTGTTCCGCCAGATTCAGTCGGAAACCGGTGGCTTCACCGAATTTGTTCCGCTCGGGTTCGTGCATCAGAACACGCTTCTGTTTCAGCAAGGACTGGCGCGCACGGGCCCGACTTTGGAAGAGCATCTGAAGATTCACGCGCTGGCGCGAATCCTGCTGGCCGGGTCGATTCACAACGTGCAGGTCTCGTGGGTCAAGCTGAATCGCGGGCTTTCGCAGCTTTGCCTGCAAGCCGGCGCCAACGATTACGGGGGCACGTTGATGGAAGAGAACATTTCGCGCGAGGCTGGAGCCGACGCCGGCCAATACACCAGTCCTGAAGACTTTCAATCGCTGATCCTTGAGATCGGGCGCATCCCCGCCGAGCGCAATACGAAATACTCGCGCTTGCAGATCAAGTTGCCGGTCGAGGCGTCGTCGGAGTCGGAGCTTATTCCGGAGGTGGCATGAGCCGGGCGATCGCGGTGATTGGAGGGACCGGTCCCGCCGGCATGGGTTTGGCGCTGCGCTGGGCGCGCGCTGGCGAAACGGTCATCATCGGTTCGCGTGATGCGGCCCGCGCGCAACAGGTGGCGGAAGCCATCCGCCAGCGCGTCGGCGACAGCACGCGGGCAGGAATGCCCGCGCCACACATTTCGGGCATGGAAAACGCGGCGGCTTGTGCGGCTACCGATCTGCTCGTGCTCACGGTTCCGTTCGGCGCACAAGCGGCGCTGCTCAAGCAGTTGAAAACGGCGATTCGTCCCGGCAGCATTTTGATTGATGCGACGGTTCCGCTTGCGGCTAGCATCGGCGGCCGCGCCAGCCGTACCCTCGGAGTATGGCAAGGTTCCGCCGCACAGCAAACCGCCGAACTCGTGCCCAAGGGCGTCTCGGTTGCGGCGGCGTTCCACAACGTGTCCGCCGACGTTCTCAACGGCGATGGCGACGTGGATTGCGACGTGATCGTTTGCAGCGACGATGCAAGAGCCACTGAGGTTGCGATGGAACTCGCAGTGAAAATTCCGCGCGTCCGTGCGATTGACGGCGGCAAACTGGAAAACGCCCGGATCGTGGAACAGATCACGGCGCTGCTGATTGGGCTCAACATCCGGCACAAAGGCAATGCCGGCCTGCGCATCACCGGGTTGCCGGATTCGGCCTACAAATCGGCCTGAAAACCCCTCTTGGACGGCCTTGGATTTGTAGCCTGTCTCACAGGCGAACGTGACCTACATCACACCGCGCTGCGATAAGGAAAATCGATAATGCTTGCGAACCTTTCGGGGGCCTTCCGCTCCCGTTTCTGGGGGTATTCGTGGCAAAAGGACGCGTTGCTATCGTTGTCGAGCGATGTAAGGCCTGCGGCTTTTGCGTAGAGTTCTGTCCTACCAAAGTCCTGGCTCTCTCCTCGGCGTTTAATTCCAAAGGCTATCATCCGCCGCACGTGGTGGCGCCGGAGAAGTGCAGCGGCTGCGATCTTTGCGGCATGTACTGTCCGGATTTTGCGATTTATGGGCACAAGATCGAGCAGCCCAAGGCGCAGGCAAAGCCGGCGCAGGCGAAACCTGCACAAACCCAGCCGGCACAAGAGGTGCAACATGAAGGCTGATCCGCGCGGCGTATTAACTGGCACTCATTTTATGGACGGCGACCACGCATGCTGCGAGGGCGCCCTGGCCGCGGGAGCGCGCTTCGCCGCCGGTTACCCGATTACCCCTTCCACCGAAGTCGTGGAGCGTTTCGCGCAGCGCGTACCAGTGGTGGGCGGATGCTTCATCCAGATGGAGGACGAACTGGCTGCCTCGATCACGCTGCAAGGCGGAGTCTGGGGCGGAGCCAAGGCCTTTACAGTGACTTCCGGCCCCGGCTTCTCGCTCATGATGGAACACATTGGCTACGCCGCTATGACCGAAACGCCCTGCGTGTTTGTTGACGTGCAGCGCGGCGGGCCGTCGACCGGCCTGCCCACGCTCCCGGCGCAAGGCGACATGATGCAGGCGCGCTGGGGTTCGCATGGCGACTATGAAATCATCGCGCTCTGCCCGAACTCTCCACAGGAATGCTTCGATCTGACCATCAAGGCCTTCAATTTGGCGGAAGAATTTCGCATCCCCGTCATGTTCATGATGGATGAAGTCGTCGGGCACATGACGGAGAAGGTCGTCATTCCTCCTGCCGATCAAATCGAGGTTGTCCCGCGGAAGCATACGAAAAAGTCCGTCGAAGATTACCTGCCCTACGGCACCAACGGAGATATGGTCCCGGAGATGGCGCACGCAGGCGAAGGCTACAAGTTCCACGTCACGGGCTTAACCCACGACGAGCGCGGTTATCCGAACATGACGCCGCCGATGCAGAAGACGCTGGTGACGCGCCTGCAGAACAAAATTCTTTCCGCCGTCGAACGCATCAGCATGTTCGAGGAAGACTCGACCGAGAATGCCGATGTGATCGTCGTTTCCTACGGCATCACTTCGCGGGTTGCGCAACGTGCCATTGATATGGCTCGGGCGCAAGGCTTGAAAGTTGGCAAGCTCCGTCTGATTACCGCGTGGCCTTTCCCGGACTTCAAGATTCGCGAACTGGCTGCTCGCACCAAGGCTTTCGTCGTGCCCGAACTGAACCTTGGCCAGATGTCGCGCGAAGTGCAGCGGGCGGCCGAGGGAAAGGCCAAGACCATCCTCGTTCCGCACGCCGGAGGCAGCGTGCACAACCCCGAAGACATTCTCGCCGTGATCCAGGAGGCAGCTCGATGACTACGCTTGTAAACCCCATACCAGGGAATCCAGTCGAACCGTTCCTCCGCTCCGACCGCATGCCGCACATTTGGTGCCCGGGGTGCGGCATCGGCACGACCGTCAATTGCTTTGCCGAGGCGCTGATCGAATCGAAAATCGATCTCAAGAGTCTGGCGCTCGTCTCCGGCATCGGTTGCACGGGCCGCGTCGCCGGATACGTGAAGCTCGATTCGTTTCACACCACGCACGGGCGCGCGATTCCGTTTGCGACCGGGCTGAAGCTCGCGAATCCGCATCTCAACGTCGTTGTTTATTCGGGTGACGGCGATCTCTCGGCCATTGGCGGCAATCACCTGATTCACGCCGCGCGCCGCAACGTCGATCTCAAGGTGATCTGCGTCAACAACCTGATTTATGCGATGACGGGGGGCCAGACGGCTCCGACCACTCCTGGGCAGGCAACGACTTCGACTTCGCCTTATGGAACCTTCGAGCCGGCGTTCAATCTTCCGCATCTGGTCGAAGCTGCGGGCGCGGTCTACGTTGCGCGCTGGACTACATTCCACGTACGGCAACTGTCGCGGTCCATCCAGGAAGCCTTCAACAAAAAGGGATTCAGCTTCATCGAAGTGATTTCGCCCTGCCCGACGCTTTACCAGCGCCGCAACAAGCTGGGCGACGGGCTCGACACTATGAAGTACTACAAGGAAAAAAGCAAAACCAAACACGGCTGTCCCACCGGCGAAGTGGGGCTCACCATGCAGGGCGAAATCATCGTCGGCAAGTTCGTGGACCGCGATCGCCCAGACTACAGTTCCCTGCTCAAGGCTCAGATGCACCAAAGCCTGGGCGACAAGTATGTGGATTACGACGAAGAACAGGGTTACGCATGCGGCGCCGATGGCGGTTGCGAGGAGGAATCATGCCACTAACAGAGATTCGAGTTGCGGGATTCGGAGGCCAGGGCGTCATTCTCTCGGCCATCGTGCTCGGTAAGGCCTGCTCCATTCATCAGGGCCAGTTCGCCACCATGACCCAGAACTTCGGGCCGGAAGCCCGTGGCGGAGCCTGCAGCGCTCAGTTGATTCTTTCCGATACGCCGGTGCTCTATCCTTACGTCACGCAGCCGGACATCATGGTCGTGATGTCGCAGGAAGCGTATGTCAAGTTTGGCCACGAACTGAAAGAGAATGGCATGCTGTTGATCGAACGGGACCTGGTGCGCATCACCGACGAGCCTAAGGGGCGGCGCATCTACAGCGTTCCCGCCACACGCATCGCCGAAGAACTCGGCAAGCGCATGGTGCTGAACATTGTGATGGTCGGATTCTTTACCGCTGTGACCCGGTTGCTCGAAGCCGACGCCGTGCGCAAGGCTGTGGCCGATTCGGTCCCGGGGAGCTTCCGCGAGATGAACTTGAAGGCATTCGACAAGGGATTTGAATACGGAGTGGCGGCGCTGGCCGCTGGCCCCGAGAAGCCCGACTTGGAGCAGAACGCCGCGGTGTCGCAGGAAGTGGTGTAACGAGTCGGTTGCGCGGGCAGGGTGCCCGCGCAACCGCCGGCAAACCACCCCAACGCGCCAAAACCGGGCGCGCTGGGGACCCCGGCGGGGGCGCCGGCGCTACTCCGTAAGTCCCTCCTCCACCGGCTGCGCGTTCAGTTCCTGCTCGGGCTCGCCGCCCGCCAATCCTTGGGCTATGATCAGCCGCCGCGCCTCGATGCGCAGCTCTGGCAGCGCGCGTCCGAACCAGATCGCTCCCAGCACGCAGGCGATTCCCCCGGTCGCCACTGTAATCGGCGCGCCCACACGATGCGCCAACGCTCCTCCAAATAACGCTCCAATCGGCGCCATGCCCATAAACATCATAGAATAGACCGCCATGACCCGCCCGCGCAGTTGATCGGGAACCATTGTCTGGATGAGCGTGTTCGAGCACGCCATCTGCAGCATCATCGAATAGCCCGCCGGCAGCAGTAGCGCCACCGACACCCAAAACCACGTCGAAAAGGAAAACAAGAACAGGCTGACGCCGAACGCCGCGCAGGACATTGCCACCCAGCGTCCGAGGCCTTTCACGCCCGTTTTCGTGGCCAGCGTCAAAGCGCCGAACATCGCACCCACGCCGGTCGCGCCCATCAGGATGCCCAACCCGCGGGCCCCACCATGCAAAATCTTGTGGGCAAAAACCGGCATCAGCACTGTGTAAGGCATGCCGACGAGGCTGATCAGCCCGAGCAGCAGTAGCAGCGCCCGGATGATCTCCGTCTGGCTGACCCACTGGAATCCTTCGATGATGTCCTCAATGGGCGAGCGTCCGCTCGTCCGCTGCGGGCAATGTACTCTCATCAAGAACAACCCGATGATCACGGCAATGTAGCTCAGTGAATTCGCTGCGAAGCACCAGCCCTCGCCGATCCAAGGCACCATAATGCCCGCTATAACCGGGCCTATGATGCGCGCGCCATTAAACATTGAGGAGTTCAGCGCGATGGCGTTCATCAGGTCTTCTTTGCCCACCATGTCTACGAGGAACGATTGCCGGCCGGGAATGTCGAAGGCGTTGACCACTCCCAGCAGCGCAGCCAACACAAAAATGTGCGGCACCTGTACGCGATGGCTCAGCGTAAGCCAGGCCAGAATCCCGGCGAGGATCATGGAAGCCGTCTGCGTGGCAATGACCAGCCGCTTTCGGTTCACGCGATCGGCGGTGATGCCGCCAATCGGCGCGGTTAGAAAGACAGGAATCTGGCTGGAGAACCCGACTGCGCCCAACAGCAAGGCCGATCCGGTCAGGCGGTATACCAGCCACGATTGCGCGACCGTCTGCATCCAGGTTCCGATCAGAGAAATCAGTTGTCCACTGAAAAAAAGCTGGAAATTCCGGTGCCGCAACGCGCGCAGGGTCGTAGCCCATCGGGAGGGCACAGGTTTTGCTTCAGGCGATTCTGTCGTGGAGTTGGGCGTTTCAATCACTCTCAATAAACCTTGGCACATCTTTTCAATACGAGCAACCTTCGGGAAAGATTGCCGTAAACTCACTGGCGGGCGATTTCTTCCGATTCCGTATGTTTACTTTTCTGACAGTTTTCCACAGCCCGGCGATGTCACCGACTTGCAACTTCCCGGCGGCTCGGTTCCGGGTTACAGTGGCTTGTCGCTTTTCCGGGTGCTCGCATCGAAGTTCGGGCATCGAATCCTGGGCCTGATGCTGGGGCAATCAATGATGAATGCTGACTCAAACCGGCTTGAACGGCGTGCCGCCCAGCGCTTCGAACTGCACCTGCCGCTGGCGGTCCGTTTCGAAGGACGCACTGTGTCCGGCTTCACCCAGGATCTGAGCGCCCGCGGAATCTTCTTCTATACCGAAGCCAGCCTGCCCGAAGGCGCGGTCGTTGAATTAACGTTTACCATGCCTTCTGAAATTACCTTGGGAGAGAGCATGCCCGTGCGTTGCTGCGGACATGTTTTGCGCGTTGCCCCGCCGCAGGGCTGCCAACGAAGCGGAATCGCCGTGCGACTCGATTCCTACGAATATTTGCCCGCCGATGCAGGCGAACCTCTCTCGCAGTTTATGCGGATTTCAGCCGCCGCTGCTGCGGAAGGTCCACGCCCTCTGCCCCGCTGAGAATCCTGTTTCCACAGGACTTTTCCAATAGTGGCTCGAATGCGACCTAATGCTTTGGCCAATTTCGAGAATTCAGCTTGACAGACCGCTCGGTCGGTTATAATATTTTTCCTCAAGTTTGCTCTTTATTGAGCAGGCTGGAATTTCATGCAGAGTGGCTGAGGGACGAGCCCTAGGACGCCACGGCAACCGGATCGGGATCATATATCCCAACCGCCAGGTGCCAACTCTCGCCCGGTAACGGGGACCATGAGATTCGGGTAAGCGAAATTCATTCGCAGTTCCCGAGCCTCTTTTCCTACCCGGAAAAGGGGTTTTGTAGTAAATGGGGAAATTTTCCCCGGCTCGTCCCACAGTCGCAGAAGGAAATTGCACCATGAGGACGAGCTACGAACTCCGCTGCCGCGAATGCGGCAAGACCTTCGACAATCAGCCCCGCTCGATCTGCGAAGACTGTTTTTCGCCTCTCGAAGTTACCTACGACTACGACACGATCAAGAAGCAGGTTTCGCGCGAACTCTTCGCCTCGCGCCCGCCTAACATTTGGCGCTATCGCGAACTCTTGCCGCTGCCCGCGGAATATCAACCTTCCCTCCCGGTTGGATTTACCCCGCTAATTAGCGCGCCGCGGCTGGGCGAAAAGATTGGCTCGCGGCGGCTGTGCATCAAGAACGATGCGGTGTGCCTGCCGACCTTGAGCTTCAAAGACCGCGTGGTAGCGGTCGCGCTTGCGAACGCCCGCAGCTTCGGGTTCGATACGGTCGCGTGCTCCTCAACCGGCAACCTGGCGAATTCGGTAGCCGCGCAGGCCGCGCGCGAAGGCTTCAAGGCGTGGATCTTCATTCCATCCGATCTCGAGCCCGCGAAGATTCTCGGCACGCAAGTGTTCGGAGCGGAACTCGTGCGCATCAACGGCAGCTACGATCACGTGAACCGGCTGTGCTCGCAAATTGCCGACGAGCATCCGTGGGGATTCGTGAACGTGAATCTGCGCCCCTACTACTCCGAAGGCTCAAAGACTGTGGGTTATGAGGTCGCCGAGCAACTGGGCTGGCGCTTGCCCGATAACATCGTGGTCCCGATGGCGGGCGGATCCCTGATCACCAAGATCAAAAAGGCATTCGACGAATTGATCCTGCTTGGCCTGGTCGATCCGAAGCCGGTGAGATTCTTCGGAGCACAGGCCTCGGGTTGCTCGCCGATTTCGACGGCCATCAAGCAGTACAGCACTGAGATTGAACCGCAGCGTCCGAAGACGATCGCCCGCTCGCTCGCCATCGGCAATCCAGCCGACGGACATTACGCGATCCAAGCGATTACCAAGAGCGGCGGATGGTCTGAGGATATTGCCGATCACGAAGTGGTCAACGCGATCCAGTTGCTGGCAGCGAGTGAAGGCATCTTCACCGAAACCGCCGGCGGCGTGACCGTCGGCACGGCCCGCAAGCTGATCCAGCAGGACCGCATTCTGCCGGATGAGACGACAGTGCTCTGCATCACCGGCAATGGATTGAAGACGACCGATGTGCTGGCGGACAAATATCAAGCCGAGCGGCCGATTTCCGCCAAGCTAGCCGAGTTTGAGGCGTATCTAGCGGCGAAGGCGGAGAAACACGTGCCTGCGGACCCTCAGTCGCTTCCGAACACGGCGGCACAGACGTCTTCAGAAGTAACCGCGCGAACATTTGCGGCGGCAGCAAATCAAGTTTCTTTGGGCGCCTAGGCGCTGACATTGGAGGCAAATAAATGAGCATCACCGTACAAATTCCAACGCCGCTGCGGCGGCTCACCGCCGGAACGGCGAGCGTCGCCTGCGAAGCGGCCAACCTGAATGAACTCTTCACAGCCCTCGACCATAAGTTTCCCGATCTAAGGCCCCACCTGCGCGATGAGGCGGGAGAGGTGCGGCGCTTCCTGAATATTTATGTGAACGAGGAAGATATCCGCTTCCTGGGCGGCGCTGCGTATGCGTTTCGGGAAGGCGACGAAGTGTTGCTGGTGCCTTCGATTGCGGGCGGCTCGCTGTAGAAGCGCAGCGCTGCGGATGAGGATTTGTGTGTCGCGGATACCGGAGTGGCACACTCCTGTCCGCGCAAGCCTGCGGACTGTAACCTACTCTGGAGGAGAACGCGTTAGCCGCGTCTCTGGATTCACGCATCTCGTCCGGCTACTTACGCCCGAAGACTTCCTTCAATAATGACGTCGTCTGCGCCGCCGGGTCTTTGCGGATCTTCTTCTCTTCTTCTCCCAACATATAAAAAAGCCCGTCGAGCGTTTTGCCGACGACGTACTTGTTTATGTCGACTTCACCCGCCACCGCGCTGCCGCCCGGCGCGCTCTTGACGACCTGGTTGTACTGCTGAACGACGCCGACATGCTCCATGGAGCGGTGCACGATGGGCGTAAAGGCAGTAGTCAGATCACCGGAACTCGTGCGCTTGAAATAGTCGGTGGCTGCCGTGTCACCTCCGGTGAGGATGTGGCGGGCATCGTCGAAGCTCATCTTCTTAAGTGCGGCGAGAAAGATTTGCTTGGCTTCGGGAGTAGCCTGCTCGGCAGCACGGTTCATGCCGACTTCGAGTTCGTCCACTTTCGCGCCCATGCCGAGCATGCGCATCCCCTTGCCGATGGTTTCGAGTTTTGGAGGAAGCACGATTTTGATAGCTTCGTTCTTGAGGAAGCCGTCTGGTTTGCCAGTGCGTGCGACGGCCTTGGTAGTGCTGACCTGAAGGGCTTCCTTGAGACCGGCGATAATCTTGTCGTTACTCAGGCCGGACGTATTGGGTTGCCCAAGCCCTTCTGCCTTCTTTAGAACCTCGTCAAGCTGAGCTGCCGAGTAAGTGGAACAACAGAGCGTAAGAACGATAGCAACCAAGAGAGAACGCATGAGATCCTCACAGGGATAAGGTAGCGGGATGATTGTAACGCAGCCGGGAATAGCTGGAGGCAACGATTCGATTCGTCGTCCAACTCCGCTGCACATTCAGCTCATGGAGAGTTGGGTGACCCGCCGCGTCAAAATTACAAAAGCGCGACTAGACGGCGGCGTGGTTGCGAAGACGGGCGGCGGATGAGAGTTCGCGGATGTCCTGGATCGAGGACGTCACGATCGGCGTGCGATACCCGGGATGGGAGAATTCCAGGCGCATGCCGCGGCCGACAAAGCTGCGCTTGAGCATGGTGCCTCCCCAAGTGGAACCGGAAATGGCAACGGCGGTAGGCTCGGGACAAAATTCCGGATGCCCCGAGATGAGCGCGGACCCGTCTTCGAGCAGCACCGCAGTGTAGCAATGGTGCTGGGTCTGGATCTGCAGGACTGTCGCGGGCGGAAGGTCGCTGAGATAAACACCCCCCTCAATCTCCGACTGGACAATCTGGTGATTGACCTCGTCGCTGAGGTTGGGGTGCGGCACGAAAAAGGAAGTCTGTCCCACGAAAAGCCTACCTGTTCGGGACAGTATACCCTTATTGGGCTTAGGACCAATGGTTACGTTTGGGCGGGGTGGGCCGGAGCGGGTGCGGACCTGGCAAGGGCACTGGCAGCGAGGCCGCCATGGTGGAGGATGGCTCCGGGCAGGCCCGGGAGGAAATAAATGGGTTGCGCCAGCGTAGTTCGCGGAATACAATCTAACTAACTGGTTAATTAACGATGACGATTTCAACGACACACACGAAACAGGCGCGGCGCGCGACTCCGACACGGAGAAGCGCCGGGCGCCTGGCACAAAGCTCGCAGGCGGAAGAACCGAGTCTCGAACATCGCCCCACGCACCGTCGCGGCCGGGGCCCAGCACGCCTCGGGACGCGCGGGCAACCGGAAGAAAGCCGGGCCGCAATTCTGCGCGCCGCCGTGGCGGAATTCGCCGAGTACGGCATTGCCGGCGCCCGTACCGACCGCATCGCGCAGGCCGCGGGAGTGAACAAAGCGCTCCTTTATTACTACTTCAAAGACAAGGACGCTCTCTACGAGGCGGTACTGGACCACGTGTTCAGCGGCATGCGGGAGCGAGTGTTGCCGGTGCTCCAAAGCGATCTTGAACCGCGCGAGAAGCTGCTCGAGTACGTGAGCCAGTATTTTGACTATATCGCGGCCAACCCCCGTTTTCCGCGTGTGGTCCAATCCGAATGGATGCGCGTGGGGGCCCATGCTTCTCCGCAGATGCTGCGGATCGCGCGGGAATATTTCGCTCCGATTTACGCGCAAATGGGCAAGTTGTTGCGGGAGGGAGCGGAAAAAGGACAGCTCCGGCGGGTGAATCCCATGGACTTTCTTCCGTCGCTGGTGGGAATCGTGATTTTTTACTTCAGCACAGCGACCGCGATGAAAGCGCTGCTGAAAGTGGATCCGCTGTCGAAGGAAAGAATCGCGGAGCGGCGGAAGTTCGTGCTGGAGTTTATTACGGAGGCCATGTGCCTGTAGGGCGCACCTTTGCATTGAGGAAAAGCGATGAACGCTCGAAATAAG
>Ga0074045_10001285_pt1 | contig 24385 bp, 12 predicted proteins | sample BogForMeECP23OM2_FD_94442 | JGI IMG/M metagenome (GOLD analysis project Ga0074045, IMG submission 94442) | Bog forest soil microbial communities from Calvert Island, British Columbia, Canada - Bog Forest MetaG ECP23OM2 | ecosystem: Environmental > Terrestrial > Soil > Wetlands ... | reverse complement strand
CCGGTGCTCCGCCACGGTGATGCCCGCTTGGCGGGCTAGCGTTAGGGCGAGAATCTCGCCAGCGGCGATGTCGCGAATGTCGTCAGGCTTGGGGAACTTCGCGATGGCCAATCTGCCATCTGCCAGGCTGACGGCCGCTTTCGGCCGCGCACCGCCAAGAGGAGAGCCCGCTCCGAGCAGGAAACGCAGGTCCGCGGCCGTTTCAGTCTCGTCATGAATGGCGTCCGTTGCACGTAGCAGGGCTGCGAGACTCACGAGTGGTGGAAGCTTTCCGCTGCCTACGGCGAGAAACGGGCTGGCGGCGTTTTTGCGGAAACGGAGGGCCCCGATTCGCGCGGAGTCGTCTAGGGCGAGAACGTAGTCGAGGTCCTGGTAGGGCCCTCTCTGGAGGACGCCCTTTCGGACGGCGCGCTCTATCAGCATCCGTCCCCACCGGTCCGGCCCGCAGTCGTGGATGGCACCGAAAAGCGTGTGGCCATGGTGCGTCCCGGGCCGGAGAGGAAGAGACGTGGGGTCGATGGCAAACACATCGCCGCGGCTCAGCCATTCAGCTGCATATTCAAACGACACTGCCTGGCTGTGCTCCGCGGTGCGGAGGCGCCCGACGAGGAGGGTCTCACCTCCCCATTCGATGTGAAGCTCCAAGCTCATTTCTTATTGCGGCGGATTCGTTTTGGTATGCGGCGTTCATCCAGGTCGAGAGCGAGCGCATCCGTAGCCGGTGAAGCGAGATTGGTTAAGCGGTCGTGCAGCTGGAGGACAAACGCCGCAGTCGCGAGGGTGCCTATGGAAACGGTGGGGTCACCTCGTTCGAGGCGCCAAAGCGTGTCGCGGCTCACGAAAAGGCGTGCGGCCATGTCAGCGGTGGAGATACCGCGCTTGCGGCGAGCGAGCGCGAGATCGCGGCCCAGCTTGCGCAGCGCGTAGGCAGCTGGCAGCGGAATGGAGGAAGCCTGTGGCACGATCAATAAAGTCCGGCATAGCTCACACTATGTCAATTTCCGTCAGGCATATCGGACGTTAAGTCAGGATGGGATCAGCCCGTTGCAACGTCCTGAGCGTCCCAAGCGTCAACCGTGAGATCGTTGGCACTCGTGCCGGATTCGTGCCAATCGCCCTGTTCCGGATGCCTGAAAGGGCTTCCCTTCGCGCGGCCCCATGGAATGCCACCAGAGCAGGACAGCTCCGGCAGGTTCAAGCATCCGGGAGGGTCTTACTTGATACAGGCTTGGTCAGCCCGCCTCGAAATGGCGTCGTGGGATCGTTCACGGTGCATCCAGCCTCGGGGGTTGCAGCGCGCGCACAAAGGGCAAAGCGTCAAGGGCCTTGAAAGACACGCCCGAGAAATCCGCAGGCCGCAGGGACACTTTGAGGCCGGCCGCCAGCGCCGGTGCGGCGCGGGTCACTCGACCCGCGAAACGTCAATGGGCGGCCGCGGCGCTGGCGGCCGCCGCCGTCTGCGCGGGCGCCTGCGCAGGCGAGCCGCGCTCGATCGCCGTCGTCTTCCGGGACGCCGGCGCAGAAGGTACCATCCTTGTCCGGCGCGGCGAGATCTCCCGTCCCGGGCAGGGCGGCGTCTCCGCGAGCGGCGCGTTCTCATGCGCCAACTCATGCCGCGTAGAGCTGTCCATCGACGGAGCCGACGGGCCGTCCAACGCCGAGCGCACGCTTGTCACGGTTCAGAGCGCGAGGAACCCGTTCACTTTCTTCCTCGGGGACGTGAGGAGCGGCTACCCGATCTTCATCCCCGCCTACGGCGTCATCGTGACGGAGGCCTCGGACAGGCGCGGCTACCGGGAGATCGCCGCGGCGATAAAGGCGCGCGGCCTCAAGTCGGACCTCGAGAAGATAGGGTCCGAGCCCGAGGAGTCCTTCGCCGACGCGGCGAGCTCGGTTCGCAGCCAGAAGGTCGAGACCTGGCTGGGCCTCGGCCGCGACGTGCGGATATTCGGCGTGAGCCCGCGGCTTGAGTGGATCCAGCCGCGCTATCCCTACGCCGGCTACCCGGTGGTCCCCGGCGACAAGGAGGCCCCGCAGCTGCAGCTCATGCTCGGGCGGGGCTGGGGCCCGGGCGACGACATCAGCCGGCGCCTCGACGAGGGCGTCCTGCCGATACTCCACGGCACGAAGGTCGACGGCGACATCACCTACCGCGCGACGTTCTTCGCATCGCTCGAGAGGAGCCCGCTCCGGGCAGACACCGTCCGGGGCACCGATTTCCTCGTGGCGGATGGCCTCGGCGCAGGCCACATGTTCACCCCCGGCCAGCAGGCGGAGTTCGACCGCCTGAGGCCGGGGGAGCTGGGCCGGCCCGAGGAGACGGTCCTCTACTCGCGCGTCGTCGCGGTCAACACCGGCGCCGTGCCGCGCTACGCGTTCGTCAAGGTTCCCGCCGGCGCGCCGGCCTGGAACTGCGCCCATGACGGAAAGAGGGGTTGGGGCCGGACCGGGGAGGGCCTGGTCTTCCTCGTCGGGAGGCTGGACGGCCGGCCTCTGCCGCAGGCGGAGACGGCCGTGCTCCTCGCCCCGGGCGAGGAGGCCACGGTCGACTTCTATGTGCCCCACCAGCCGATCCCGGCCGACCGGGCCCTGGCCCTGGCGGGCCAGGACTTCGGGGCGCGCATGGAGGAGGCCCGCGCATACTGGCACTCGAGGCTGGGCAAGGCGGCCGGGGTCCACCTGCCGGACAGGCGCCTCGACGAGATGCTCCACGCGGGGCTCCTGCACCTTGACCTGGTCACCTACGGCCGCGAGCCGGGCGGGACCCTGACGGCCCAGATCGGCATCTACAATGCGATCGGCTCGGAGAGTTCGCCGATCATCCAGTTCATGGACTCCATGGGCCTCCACGACGAGGCGGGGCGGTCGCTCGGGTATTTCCTCGAGAAGCAGCACGACGACGGGTTCATGCAGAACTTCAGCAACTACATGCTGGAGACGGGCGCGGTCCTGTGGAGCCTTGGCGAGCACTACCGCTACACGCGGGACCTGGATTGGGTGCGCGGGATCGAGCCGAAGCTCCTCAAGTCCGCGCGGTTCATGCGCGACTGGCGGCGCAGGAACCAGAGGGAGGAGCTCCGCGGGAAGGGCTACGGGATGCTCGACGGGAAGACCGCCGACCCCGAGGACCCCTTCCGGTCGTTCATGCTCAACGGCTACGCCTACCTTGGATTCGCCCGTGTCGCCGAGATGCTCGAGGCGATCGACCCGGCCGAGGCGCGGACCTGGCGGGACGAGGCGGCGGGCCTGAGGAGCGACATCCGGGCCTCCTTCTTCGAGACGATGGCGAAGTCGCCGGTGGTCCCGCTGGGGGACGGAAGCTGGGTGCCGACGGTCGCCCCGTGGGCGGGCTACAGCGGCCCCGTGATGCTGGAGGCCGACGGCGGCAACTGGGACAGCCACGGGAGCGTCGCGACCAGGGACTCGCTGCTGGGGCCGGTCTATCTCATCTTCCAGGAGGTCATCGGCCCGGACGAGCCGGCCGCTTCGTTCCTCCTCTCGTACCACAGCGAGCTGATGACGCTGCGCAACGCGGCCTTCAGCCAGCCCTACTACAGCCGGCACGACTGGGTGCACCTGGAGCGCGGCGAGGTCAAGGCGTTCCTGAAGACCTACTACAACACGGTCGCCTCCATGGCGGACCGGGAGACGTACACCTTCTGGGAGCACTACTTCGGGAACAGCCCGCACAAGACCCACGAGGAGGCCTGGTTCCTGATGCAGACCAGATGGATGCTCTACCTGGAGAGGGGCGGCACGCTCGGATTCCTTCCCGGGGCCGCGCGGGCCCTGCTGTCCGGCGGGAGCCGGATCGACCTGGACGGCGTCGCCACCTACTTCGGGCCGGCGACGCTGCACGTCGAGACGTCGGCGGATCAGCTTCGGATAACGGCCCACGCGGAGTGCGCCGGGGCGCGCCGGCCGCGCACGGTCGAGATCCGCCTTCCGCATCCGCTTGGGCTGCGGCCCCGGGTCGTCAAGGGGGGCGCCTATGACGCCGCAACCGAGACCGTCAGGATCGAGGCCTTCAGCGGGAAGGCCGACGTCGAGCTTGACTTCGCCGCCGGGGGCGGGGGCTCACTCTAGCCGCGCGCCGCGCCCCTGACTTGGCGGCGGGCTTCAGCATCCTCTGGACGGCCTCGCCGAGCTGGCTCTCGGAATCGAGCGTGAACTGGCCCGAGGTGACCACGGTCTCGCCGGCGCGCAGGCCGGCGCAGGCCTCGGCGGCTGCATATTCCTCCTCGGGGTTGCTAACGGTCACGGGCGCCGGCATCCTCGGGGCCGCGACGCGGAAGGCCGTCCTGGCAAAACCTCAATCAACCATGAGCCCCATTCCCGCAGCCACACCCTCAAGGACCCGCTGCGCACCCGTCTCTAGAACCGACGGGTCGCGCGCTTGGGCGGCCGCGCACGGTGCCGCCCGCTTCAAGACCCTCCGGGTCCTGCTTGCGGCGCTCGCGTGCGCCGGGTCGGCTTCCGCGGCCCGCGACTTCACGCGGGGCGTCGGCGTCTACCCCGGGGATCCCGCGGCCTTTGACGGCCCGGCCTTCGTGCAGGACGGCGGCGCCTATCGGAACATCGCGCTCCATCGGCCGGCGACCGCGTCGAGCAACTACGACTACAGCCTGACGGCCCAGCTGGTCACGGACGGGATCATCGACACCCGCCTGCCGCGCTGGCTGGTCTGCTCGACCAGCGCCCGCGGCGTGCTGCCGCGCGGCGAGCGCGAATACGTGGTCGACGGCTACCTGGGCACCAGCGTCGAGCTGCCGGCCTCGGGGGGATGGGTGCAGATCGAGCAGGCCGGGCGCTACGACGCGCCCGCGATTGACCACTTCGAGGTGACGGCGTTCCCGCGCACGGAGGACAAGAATCCGCAGCGCTGGACCTGCGCGGTCCTGGCCTCGGACGACGGACAGGGCTGGCGGGAGCTGGGCCGCGCCAGCGGCGAGGAGAACCTGGTCCCGGAGACCCGCTGGATACCGAAGCGGGTCAAGGCCTCCTTCGACGCGCCCGCCAACGGCTCGGCCCGGTTCTACCGCGTCAAGATGGACGCCCCCTCGGTCAGCGGCTGGCGCGTCGCGTCATTCGACACCTTTGCCCAGGGGCGGCGCGTGTACCTCGGCGGCCCGCAGGATTTCACGAGCGCGTGGAAGAGCGCGGGAAGCGGAGCCGAGTGGGTCCAGGTCGACTTGGGCGCCGTGTGCGCATTCGACCGCGTGGCCCTGCACTGGATCCGGCGCGCCGACGCCGGCGCGATCGAGGCCTCCGACGACGCGGCGGCCTGGAGGACGATCCTCCCGCTGTCGGCGGCCGCCGACGATTATCCGCTGCCCCGCCAGGAGAAGGCGCGCTACGTGCGGGTGCGGATGGCGCATCCCGCCACCGCCGACGGGTATGTCATGAGCGAGCTCCAGGTCTTCGGCCGCGGCGGCCCCGTGCCACGGGCGCAACCGGCGCCGCCCGCGCTCCCCGGCGGGCGCCAGGACCTCGCGCGAGGCTCGTGGCGCATCCAGCGCGACTCGCTGGTCGCCCTCGGCGGCGAGGCGCTCTCAGTGCCCGGCGCCGACTGCCAGGGCTGGCTGCCGGCGACCGTGCCGGGCTCGGTGCTCGTGAGCTACTGGAATGCGGGCGCGCTTCCAGACCCGAACTACGGCGACAACCAGCTGCAGATCTCGGACTCCTTCTTCTGCGCCGACTTCTGGTACCGGGACGAGTTCCCCATCCCCGCGCAGGGGCCGGGCCGCAGGCTCTGGATCGGCTTCGACGGGATCAACTGGAAGGCGGACGTGTATTTCAACGGGGCGCACCTCGGCCGCGTCGACGGGGCCTTCACCCGGGCGAGCTTCGACATAACGGCGCTCGCCCGCGTCGGCGGGACGAACGCCCTCGCAGTCCTCGTCCACAGGCCCGACATCCCGGGGACCGTCCGCGAGAAGACAGCCGACGAGACGGGGACCAACGGCGGCGCCCTGGGGGAGGACAACCCCACCTTCCACGCGACGGCGGGGTGGGACTGGATCCCCAGCATCCGCGGCCGCGACATCGGGATCTGGTCCGGCGTCCATGTGACAACGACGGGGCCGGTGGTCATCGAGCACCCCCTGGTCTCCGCCAGCCTCCCGCTGCCGGCAACCGACAGCGCCGACGTGTCGGTCGAGGTCTCGCTGCGCAACACGGACCCGGGCCCCGTCGCGGGCGTGCTTCGCGGCCGGTTTGGCGACGTGGGCTTCGAGCGAAGGGTCGTCGTGCCCGGCGCCGCGTCCACGGTCGTGAGGTTCGACCCGGCCTCCGTGGCCGCCCTTCGCCTGCGCAACCCCAGGCTCTGGTGGCCGGTGGGATACGGAGAGCCGAGCCTCTACGACGTGCGCCTGGAGTTCGACGCGGCCGGCGGCGGGCAGTCCGACTCGAGGCAGTTCCGCGCGGGAGTGAGGCAGTTCACGTACTCGGAGGAGAGCGGCGCGCTCAGGATCTTCATCAACGGCCGCCGGTTCGTCGGGCGCGGCGGCAACTGGGGCTTCTCCGAGTCCAACCTCCTCTACCGCGACCGCGAGTACGACGCCGCGGTGCGCTACCACCGCGACATGGGCTTCACCATGATCCGCAACTGGGTCGGCCAGGTCGGCGACGACGCCTTCTTCGACGCCTGCGACCGCTACGGCGTCGTGGTCTGGCAGGACTTCTGGCTGGCCAACCCGCTCGACGGCCCGGATCCGGCCGACGGCGCGATGTTCCTGGCGAACGCAGCCGACTTCATCGACCGCATTCGCGACCACCCGTCGGTGGGCCTGTACTGCGGCCGCAACGAGGGCAACCCTCCGCCCGACATCGACGAGGGCCTGCGGGGGCTCGTCGCCTCGCTTCACCCCGGTATCCGCTACATCCCGAACTCGGCATTCGGCATCGTCAGCGGCGGCGGGCCCTACCGCCTGATGCCGGTCAACTACTACTTCGACCAGCGCGCCACGGCCAAGCTCCACAGCGAGCTCGGCATGGCGAACATCGTGACGATGGACAGCCTTCGGCTGATGATGCCCGAGGCCGACCGATGGCCGCAGGGCCAGGTCTGGGGCCTGCACGACTTCACGACGCGCGGCGCCCAGAGGGGCGGCGAGCTGCGCAGGACGATCGAGAGGTCCTACGGCGACGCCGCCGGCGCGGCCGAGTGGGTGGAGCTGGCGCAGTTCACGGATTACGACGGGCACCGAGCGATGTTTGAGGCGCAGGGCAAGAACCGGATGGGGGTCCTCATGTGGATGAGCCACCCGTGCTGGCCGTCCTTCGTGTGGCAGACCTACGACTACTACCTCGAGCCCACCGCCGGGTACTTCGGGGCGAAGAAGGGCTGCGAGGCCCTCCATGTCCAGTGGAACCCGCTGAACGACACGGTCGAGGTCGTCAACTACAGCGCCGGCCACCGCGCCGGCCTGGGCGTCACGGCGAGCGTCGTCAACATGGACGGATCCGTCCGGTGGGAGCAGGCGGCGACGGTCGACAGCGCCGAGGACAGCGTCACGGCGCCCTTCAAGCTCGTCTTCCCCGCCAGCGGGCTCTCGCCCCTTCACTTCGTGCGGCTCAGGCTCACCGAATCCGGCGCGGCCGTCTCGGAGAACACCTACATGCGCAGCCTGAAGACCTACCAGGTCCCGGGGTTCACGTTCGGCCCCTTCCATGTGCCGGACTACCCGGCCTTCGATTTCCACGCGATCCGCGCCCTGCCCAGGGTGGGCCTGCGCGCGTCCACCGCGGCCGAGAGGCGGGGCGAGAGGTGGGTGCTCCGGACGGACCTCGAGAACACCTCGGGGACCCCCGCGCTGCTGGTCCGGCTGAAGGTGGTGCGCGGGCGCAGCGGCGACCGAATCCTGCCGGCCCTCTACGAGGACAACTACCTCACGCTCCTTCCCGGCGAGACGCGCCACGTCCGCACCGAGGTCGACCAGGCCGACACCCGGGGCGAGAGCCCGAGGATCGAGGTCGAGGGCTTCAACGTCGCGGGAGCCGGGGGCCGGTAGCGCCCCCTAGCGGCGGTCGTAGACCAACGTCTGCTCCACCTTCCCCGGGCCCATGAACGAGTCCGAGATCCTGTGGATCGACAGCCGGTTCCCCTGGTCCTGGAGCGCCCAGGTCTCCTGCGACCTGAGGGGCCCCCTTGAGAAGACGGTGACCGAGTCCATCTCGATCGCCGCCCCGTCGGCGCTCAACCTCGCGGTGGTGGTGCGCGGCATGTTCCTGAACTCCGACTTCGCCTCGGTGCCGTCGAGCGGGTAGGTCGCCTCGATCATGTCGTCGTCCGTGAACTCCCGCACTATCGTCGAACGCACGGTGAGCGCGTTGCCCTGCCGGGAGACCGCGAGGCGGGCGGCGGAGAATCCGGCGCCCATCGGGCCGAACGAGCTCGCCTCCTCGTTGAGAGCCCAGGCGCCCGTGAAATCGCCGTGGGGGACCTCGACATGGACCGGCGGCAGCGCGCACGCCTTCCGGTAGGCGGCCGTCGCCTCGACGTACGCCGCGTCGTTCAGCCCGAGCATGCGGTTGGCGCTCATCACGACGCCGTACTGCCTCTTCGTCGTGTTGCGCACCATGCCCGACCATATCGCATAGTACGTCCAGAGCGGCTGCCTCTCCATGACCTCGGGAACCGGGGGGGCGCCCACCTCGGCCAGGGCGAGCGGCTTGCCCTGGGACAGCTTCACGAGGCTGTCATAGTAGGACTGGGCGAAGTCGCTCCCGTAGACGTCGAGGCCCAGCACGTCCACGTAGTCGGCGCCGGGGAAGTACTTCGCATGCTCCATGTTGGGGTTGTGGACCCGGTCCATGCTCCACAGCCAGATCAGGTTCGTCAGGTGGTGGTGGTTGACGAACCTGTCGAAGAGCTGGCGGTAGAGCGCGGCCGTCGTGTAGGGGCCCTCGATGCGCCCGCCCCACCAGAACCAGTCGCCGTTCATCTCGTGGTAGGGCCTCCAGATGACGGGCACGTGGGCGTCCTGCAGCTGCTTCAGGTAGCCCGCGATGACGTCGACCTGCGCGGCCCAGTGGCTGTAGAGCGCGGTGCCCGGCGTCAGTATGTCCCTGAACTGCCCGTCGGTGAGACGGCCCTGGACGCTCTTGAGCAGGTTGGGGTCGCTGCCCGGCAGCGGCCGGAATGTGACCGGCTCGTCGGCCGTGGGGGGCACGGCGTGCCAGCACAGGCTGATGACCGAGCCCATGCGGTGCTGCCGGATGGCCTCCAGCACGATCTGGGGGCGCACCAGGGTGGAGTCCATGTCGCCCGCCTTCGCGAAGCCGAAGTCGGAGGTCCACACGGCCGGGTACTTGCCGATGTATGCGGCCGCGAAACGCGAGTTCCGGTCGCCCCCGACCGGGGGATCGTGCTGGCCCGTGAGCGTGTAGTGCCCGGAGATCTCCTGCAGCATGTCGAACAGCGCGACGGCCTCGGGCATCGCGTCCGGGGTCACCGGCTTGATGGCCGGGGCGGCGCCGCACGGCGCGGCGCCAATCAGAACGGGCAGCAGGGCCGCGCCCAGGGACTTGCGGAGTAGTTTCATGGTAGTGTGGCTACGCCTTCGGGAGCTGCAGGGCATTCGGTGGGGTAGGATGGCGGTTCGTCGGACGTCCAAGCAGGTGCCGCCCCGTGGGGCGGCGGTGAATCATTCGACGGGGCCAATCTAACCCGCGCATGCGCGGGATGCAACGCCCCGGGAAACGAAGTCGAAAACGGGGACGGCGGCTCGGGCGGGCCGCCGGGGAGCGCGCGGCCGGACCGCGCGCATGGCGAACCGTCACCTCGGCGGCCGGTAGCCCGCCTTGGCGGCCCGCCTCGTCGCCTTCATCGCCTCCTCGAAGGTCAGCAGAAGCGTGGTCTGGTTGTGGGCGACCGCCCCTCCTGACGCGACCGCGAACGCGAAGGACGCGGCCGTCACGTTGTCGCGGAACCTGCAGATGACTGCGTAGTCGTACTTGCCGAAGGTCATCCATCCTCCCTCGACCGAGCCGCCGAGCTTTTCAACCGCGGCCTTGATGGCGCGAAGGCGGTTCTGGGGCTTCTTGACGAGGGCGGCCGCGGTTGCGGCCGTGTACGATCCTTGGAACAAATAGAGGGCCATGATGCGATCTCCTTTCGGGGTGGTTTGGGGTTGCCGGGCTCGTTTCCTATCTCCCCCGAATTGTCCCCGGCCGCGCGATGGAGGCGACAAGAATCATCCCGACCCCCGGGGTCGGCCTCGGCCCTGCGCGCCGCCGAATTGCATCCCGGACGCGGCGGGCGGCGCGGCGGCGATGGTTTTGCTGTGGCAACTTTGCCCCCGACCGATTAGGAAGTCGTTAAAATAGAGGCGGATGAACATGGGCGCCAGATTTCACAATTTACGCGCGCGCGCGCCGTCCTGGCTGGCCGCGGCGCTCCTCGGCGCCGCGATCGTCTATCCGTTTCACCCTCTGTTCCGGGTCCACGAGCCCGCCTACGAGTTCGAGGCCCGCGTGGGCTCCAGCGAGCCCGGCATCGTCCAGCTGTACTACGACCTGGGGCGGGGCTTCAACGAGGCCGACTCGAGCTTCGAGCCCATACGCGCGAGCGACAGGCTGAAGCCCATGCACTTCCGCCTGCCGAGGGCCAGGATCAGCGCGCTGCGCTTCGACCCTCTGGACCGCGCGGGCGTGGTAACGGTCTCGGGCGCCGTGATCCACGATGACGCCGGCCGGGTGGCGATGGCCTTCCCTCCGTCGGCGTTCGAGGCGACGCAGCAGATAGGGCGCATGAGCGTGAACGGGGACTCGCTCACGATCGAGACTGTGCCCGGAGCCAACGATCCGAACACGATCATCAGGCTTGATAAGCCGCTCAGCCTCGCGGCCCCGGCCTACAGGGAGTGGGCCAGGTCGCTCGTGTACCTGGCGGCGGCCTTCCTTGTCGTCGTCGCCGCTGTCGCGGCGGCGTCGCGCCTGCCGAGGGCGGGGGTCGCGCTCCTCCTGAAGGGGGCCGCGCGGCGCCCGAACGCCACGCTGGCGCTGACGGCGCTCCTTGCGCTGCTCCTCAACAGCTATCCCGTGATCTTCTTCGGGAGGAGCTTCGTCTCGCCGAACAACGGCGTCCTGCTGCTCTACGACGAGATACCGACCCTGCCCGGCTACACGAGCGAGGCGACCGAGAACCAGATGGGTTCCGATGTCGGGGCCGTGATGTGGTGGCACGTCCCCGCGTCGAGGGTGCAGGGCGATGCGATCTTCCGCGACCACGAGCTGCCGCTGTGGAACCGCTACGACCTCTGCGGGCAGCCGCTGCTGGGGCAGGGCCAGAGCATGATCGGGGACCCGCTGCACCTGGCGACGGCCGTCCTCTTCGGCGGCGGCGCGCTGGCGTGGGACATAAAGTTCCTGATCGCGAAATGGCTGTTCGCATTCGGCATCGGGCTGACCGTGCTGGCCCTCACGGACCGGCTCGCCGTGGCGGTGCTGCTGTCCGCGTCCTCCCTGTTCATCGGGTTCTTCTCCTTCAGGCTCAACCATCCGGCGATCTTCAGCCTTTGTTACAGCCCGTGGATCATCTACTCCTGGGTCCGGATCTCCGGATCGCGGGACGCATCGGGGGCCCTCGCGTGGACCGGCGCCCTGCTCGCCTCCAACTGGATCGAGATCAACAGCGGGACCGTCAAGGAGGCCTACGTCCTGGCGGCGTGGCTGAACGCCGCCGGGTTCCTCGTGCTGGCGCTGAACCGGGACCAGGGGAGCCTGAGGGTGAGGAAAGTCCTCACGGTCGCGTGGGCGGCCGTCCTGTTCATCCTGGTCTCGTCGCCGGTCTGGCTGACGTTCCTGGACACCCTTGCGGGCTCCACGGCCAGCCGCAACCTTCCGGGCGCGCTGCAGCTTCCGGCCAACCGTCTGATCGGCTTCTTCGAGGACCTGTTCTACCGGCAGGCCGCGCCCCATGAGGCCCACGTCGCCCCGTCGGCCAACTTCCTGGTCCTGATCGGTATCCTTTGGGCGCTGTCCCATCTGAGGAGGCTCTCGGCGAACCGCATGTTCTTGGCGCTGGCACTGTCGGCCGTTCCGCCGGTCCTGCTGGTCTACGGGATAATCCCCAGGTCCGCGATCGCCTCGGTTCCCTTCCTTGGCGCCATCAGCCACATCCACGACACATTCTCCTGCGTCCTGATCGTTCTCGCGATTCCCCTTGCGGGTTTCGGCCTGAGGCTGTGCCTCGACAGCCTGAACGAGCGGTCCTGGCTCCCGCACTTCGCGGTCGTCTTGCTTCTGCTGGGGGCTCTCCTGGGCCTCTACTTCGGCGTGGGCAGGCGCCTCCCCATGAGCGGCTTCTTCGCCGGCTATCTGCCCACGCTCCTCGCCGCCTTCGTCCTGCTCCAGCTTGCCGCCCGGCGTCTGGCCGGGAGGGCCCCCGACACGGCGGCTGCGTCCCTCGTCGCCGCCGCCTGCCTCCTGGCGATCCACTGGCGCCAGGGCCAGTACCTGAGCACGGCCTACGACGACTACGTGTTCAACCCGCAGGTTCGCGCGGACTTTGGGGCGCAATCCCCCGCGATTCGATACGTCGAGGAGGACGGGCGGACCCCGTCCCGGACGCTCGGCCTGGGGCTGAACCTGTTCCCGGGGTTCAACGCGATGTATCTCATCGAGGACATCTTCGGGATAGAGGCCCTGCGCAGCCAGGAGTACCAGGACCTGGCCGAGGCGCTCGGGCTGGAGCGGGTCATCCTGTTCACCTCGGTCCAGGCAAACGAGGAGTCGGGGAGGTTCCAGGCGGCCTATGACATGCTCAACGTCAGGTACTTCCTTGGATCCGACAAGCCCGCGTCCGACGAGATCAAGGGGTGGGAGAGGGCGCGTAAGCTCGACCTGACGGTCTACAAGAGCCCCGCCGCGTGGCCCCGCGCGTTCTTTGTCGACCGTGTGGGGCGCTACTACGGGCTGAACGATCTGGCGGAGAAGGTCCAATCGGAGGGCGGGCGCCCGTTCGCCGCGGTCGAGGACGGGGACGTCTCCGGCGTGCCGCAGCTCGCCGCCCTGCCCGCCGACGCGCCGGCGCGGGAGGTCGTCGCGGCGAGCAACTACCTCCTTACGAACAACACGACATCCTTTGACATCGAGGCCCACCGCCCCGGTGTCGTCGTCCTGTCGGAGACCTGGCTGAGGGATGACTTCAAGGCCACGGTGAACGGCAGCCCCGTCCCGTACTTCCGCGTGAACCACGCGTTCAAGGGAATATTCATCGACGCTGCGGGCACGTACCGGATCAGCTTCAGATACTGGCCGCGGCACCTCACGCTGAGCCTCTGGATGTCGGCGTTCGGCCTCGCGCTCGGCTGCGGTTCGTATTTGGTTGCCTCCAGGAAACTCCGCGCGGGTGCGCCTCGGGCGGTCCCCGGCCTCGCCCGGCAGCGCCAGTGACCTTCCCCCGATGAAAAGACTCCGTGTGGCCGGCCTCAACTTCGAGCACATGCACATGGGCGACCTCCTGCGCAAGTGCCATGAGCATCCCGGCGTCGAGATAGTCGGCGTCTGCGACGAGGACCCGGAGCGCATGCGGGCGGCGATCGCGAACTTCAGGCTGCCGATGGAGCGCGTCTTCACCGACCCCCACCGCTGCCTCCGGGCAACCAAGCCGGACTTCGTGGTCCTTTGCCCGGCGACGGCGCGCCACGCCGAGTATGTCGAGATGGTGGCGCCCTACAAGGTGCACATGCTGGTCGAGAAGCCGTTCGCAGCCTCCCTGAGCGAAGCCGACCGGATGATCACGGCAGCGAGAAGAGCCGGGCGGCTGCTCGCCATAAACTGGCCGCTTAGGTGGTATCCCTGCCATGTGACGGCGCACCGGCTGCTGCTGGAGGGCCGGATCGGCGCGCTGGAGGAGGTGCACTACTACGACGGAAACCGCGGCCCGCTCTGGCACGCAGCCGACAAGATCGAGGTCACGCCGACCGCGGCGATGAAGCGCCGGAGCTGGTTCTACAGGAGCAACCGCGGCGGCGGTTCGCTGCTCGACTACCTCGGCTACGGCGCAACGCTGGGGACCTGGTACCATGGCGGCAGGAAGCCGACCGAGGTGACGGCAGTCGTGGACCATCCGCGCGGCCTCGAGGTGGACGAGCACAGCCTCACGATCGCGCGCTACGCGGCGGGCCTCTCGAGCTTCGAGACAAGGTGGGGCACCTTCACCGACCCCTGGACCGCGCAGCCGCAGCCCAAGTGCGGCTTCGTGCTCAAGGGGGAGGACGGCACGATTAGCTCCTACGATTACGAGCCGACGGTAAGGGTGCAGACGCGCCGCAGGCCCGCGCCACGGGACGTGGCCGTCGACCGGCTGCTCCCGCCCTGCCGGGATCCCATCTCGTACTTCGTGCACTGCATCCGCGAGGGCCTGCCTGTGGAGGGCCCGCTTTCGCCCGGGATGGCGCGGATCGGCCAGCAGATCGTCGACAGCGCGATGCGCAGCGCGCGGCTGCATAAGACAGTCAAGCTCCTGGAATGACGCCGTGAATGAGTCGACGAGCAGCAGCGGCTACGGATTGAGCGAGGTTTCGGCCGCGCAGGCGGTCGCCGCCCCGGATCTCGACTATCTGCCGCCGCGGCCGGCCCGCTACCGGCCGCGCATCGCGCTTGTCGGCTGCGGCGGGATCTCCGAGCACCATCTCAGGGCGTACCGGGAAATGGGGCTCGACGTGGCTGCGTTGTGCGACCTCGACCTGACGCGGGCGCAGAGGCGGCGCGCCGAGTTCTTCCCCGGCGCGGCGGTGTTCACCGATTACCGTAAGGCCCTGTCGCTCGACGGCGTGGAGGTCGTCGACGTGGCGCTGCATCCCACTGAGCGCGTGCAGGTTGTCGAGGCGGCCCTGCGGGCGCGCAAGCACGTGCTGAGCCAGAAGCCGTTCGTGCTCGATCTCGGAGTCGGCGCGAGGCTCGCCGCGCTCGCGGCAAGGAACGGAGTGAAGCTGGCGGTCAATCAAAATGGCCGCTGGGCGCCGCATTTCAGCTACATGACGTCGGCGGTCCGCTCGGGCGCCATCGGCGAGGTGGCGAGCATTGATTTCACGCTTCAATGGGACCACACTTGGACGGCGGGCACGCCCTTCGAGGACGTGCACCATCTCGTGCTGATCGACTTCGGAATCCACTGGTTCGACATGACGGCCAGGTTGATGCGCGGCCGCAGGCCGGAGCGCGTCTGGGCGTCGGTGGCGCGCACCTCGTTCCAGAAGCTGAAGCCGCCGATGCTGGCGCATGTGGCCGTGGACTATCCGGGGGCGCAGGTGCGCATCAACTTCAACGGCCACGTGCGTTGCGGGCAGGAGGACCGAACCGTGATCGCGGGGAGCCGCGGCACGCTGCGCAGCTTCGGGCCGAGCCTTTCGGAGCAGTCGGTCGTGGTGTGCACGGCCGCGGGCCAGGCGGCTCCGAAGCTAGCGGGCACCTGGTTCACAAGCGGCTTCGCGGGCGCAATGGGCGAACTGCTCTGCTCCATCGAGGAGCGGCGCGAGCCTGAAAACGCCGCGACGGAGAACCTACACAGCCTTGAGCTCGCCTTCGCGGCCGCGGGGTCGGCCGACGACGGCCAGCCCAAGATCCCCGGCGCGGTCCGGAGGATCGCCCTCCACGGCTGACAGGCCTTTCCACATGAAGAACGTGATCTCGTTTATGGGCGCCAACTATGTCGCCCGGGAAGTCCACTGGCACATGCCGGACGGCTGGATGCAGGGCGAAAACGCGGTCCACGCCTGGTTCTCGCCGATCGAGACGTTCCCCGAGAGGTTCGACGCAATGCTGGGGGCGGTCAAGGCCCTCGGCTTCGACGCGTTTGACATCTGGAATGCGCAGCTGAACCGGGCGTGGGCCACGCAGGAGCACCTCGCGGCGGCGCGCGACCTTTTGAAGGGGCGCGCGATCACGGTCCCCACGATGGCCGGCGACTTTGGCGCGACGCTCGATGAGCTGCGTTCCGTGTGCCGGGTGGCGAAGGCGGTCGGAGCCTCGATCCTGAGCGGCGGCACTCCGCTCCTTTCGCAGCGGCGCGGCGAACTTGTCTCCGAGCTGCGCAGGCAGCGCCTCAGGCTGGCGGTCGAGAACCACGCCGACAGGACCCCGGAGGAGCTGCTGGGGCGGCTGGGGGACGGCGACGAGGACGTCGTCGGCGTCGCGGCCGACACCGGCTGGTTCGGCACGCAAGGCTACGACGCGGCGCGCGCCCTAGACGCGCTCGCGGGGAGGCTTTTTCACGTCCACATGAAGGACGTGAAGGCGCGGCGCGCGCAGAAGACCGGCTTCCAGCTGATCGACATGGGCCACGAGACCTGCCGGCTGGGCGCCGGCATCGTCCCTGTCGCTGAGTGCGCGCGCGTCCTCAGGAGGCGCGGATACGCCGGGCCGATAGCGATAGAGCATGAACCTGAGGATTCCGACCCGGGAGAGGACTGCCGGGCGAGCCTCGTGTACCTGCGCCGGCTCCTGGAGGAGCGGCCGTAGATGCGCGCGCCACTTGGGCGGCGATTGTCGCCCGCAGTATCGGAGGGCCGCACCCCCGGGGTTCGGCCCCGGCCGCCGCTCAGGGCCCGCCCCGGGCGCCAGGGTCCAGCGGGTAACGGCGCCTGAGCGAGTGCTCGGCCCCGTGGGGGGAGAGCCGGCTGCTGCAAAGGTCGAATTCCCTGACGCGGAAGGGCGCCGCCGAGAACTCGGCGTGGCGGCGCAGCCATGTCGCTGCCGACGGCGCGGCGGCCGCCGCGCAGCGGGCCAGCGTGATGTGGGGCTGGAAGAAGCGCACGTCGAAGTCGATCCCCGCCGCGAGCACGGCGTCGTCCGCGCGCTGGCGCAGCTGGAAGAGGTGAGGGTGACCGGCGCCGACGCCCGCCCAGACGACCCTAGGCGGGCCCTTCGGCGGGAAGGCCCCCACGCCCTCGACGGGTATGATGAAGGGCTCGACGCGGACCGCGGCGAGCCGCTCCCCGACCTGCTCGACCCGGTCGGCAGGGACCTCGCCGATGAAGCGCAGCGTGAGGTGAAGCTGCTCGGGACGCGTCCACGAGAACCCGCGCATCTGCTCGGCAAGCCCCGCGAGCTCGGCCCGCACCCAATCCGGCAGCGGCAGGGCGATGAAGAGCCGCTCGCCGCCCTGCGGCGGGCACCCTTCGGCGGCCGGCCGCCCCGTCTCCCCAGCCTGGATCTCGCGCTCCATCGCGTTGCTCGCGCATGGCGTATACGCCCCGGCCGGGGGTGCGCAAGCCTGCGGCCGTCCCCGGGGCTCCGCCGAGCGTGCACTTGACCCCCTTTCGCCGATGATTCGGGATGGGCCCCCGTGGAGTCCCCCTCAGCTGTCCGGCCGGCGAATCCCGCCTGGGCGAACCCCGGGGCCGTTGGTTCGGCGGTGCTGCTGCTCGCCGCGGTGCTGCTCGCGTTCTACCCGTGCCTCACGGGCGGCTTCCTCTGGGACGACAGCGCGCATGTGACAGGCCCCCAGCTGCGCCCGCTCCGCGGCCTTTGGCGGATCTGGTTCGAGGTCGGGGCCACGCAGCAGTACTATCCCCTTCTCCATTCGGCGTTCTGGGTCGAGCACCGGCTGTGGGGCGACTCCGTCCTCGGATACCATCTGGCCAACGTGGCGCTCCACGCGGCGGCGGCCTGGATGCTCGTCCTTGTCCTGCGCGAACTCTCCTTTCCCTCGCCGTGGCTGGCGGGGCTCGTCTTCGCCCTGCACCCGGTCTGCGTCGAGTCGGTGGCCTGGATCTCCGAGCAGAAGAACACCCTGTCGGCCGCGATCTACCTCGCCTCCGCGCTCCTCTACCTGCGGTTCGACGGGAGCAGGCGCAGGACCCTCTACTCATGGGCGTTCGGGCTGTACGTCCTCGCCCTCCTGACCAAGAGCGTGACGGCGACGCTCCCCGCGGCCCTGCTTGTGGTCCTCTGGTGGCGGCGGGGCAGGCTCGATTGGAGGAGGGACGTCCTGCCGCTCGCGCCCTGGTTTGCCGTGGGGGCGGCGAGCGGGCTGTTCACGGCGTGGGTGGAGGAGAAGTTCATCGGGGCGGAGGGCGCGGAGTTCTCGTTCACCGCCGTCGAGCGCATCCTCCTCGCCGGCAGGGCCGTCGCCTTCTACATCCGGAGCCTGGCCTGGCCCGGAAGGCTGATGTTCATCTACCCCCGCTGGTCCCCGCGGTCCGACATGCCCCTCAACTGGCTCTGCCTTGCCGGGGTCCTGGCGCTGACAGGAGCCCTTGTCGCGCTCGCGCGCAGGCGGCGGGGGCCCATTGCCGGATTCCTCATCTTCGTCGGGACCCTCTTCCCGGTCCTCGGATTCGTTAACGTCTACCCCTTCCGGTTCTCGTTCGTCGCGGATCACTTCCAGTACCTCGCGAGCATCGGGCTCCTCGTGCCGGCCGCGTGGGGCCTGTCCTGGGTCGCCGGCAGGCTCCCGCTCGGCGCGGCGGCCCGCGCCTGCCTCGCGCTCGCCGTGCCGGCGGCGCTCGGCGCCCTTTCCTGGAGGCAATGCCGGATCTACCGCGACCCGGACACGCTCTACCGCTCGACGATCGCCGTGAACCCGTCGGCGTGGCTCGCGCACTACAACCTGGCGGTGTCGCTCGGGACGGGTCCGGAGCACCTCGCCGAGGCGATCTCTGAATACGAGGCCACGTTGAGGCTCAAGCCGGACCACTGGGAGGCCCGCAACAACCTGGCGACAGCCCTGACGAAGCTTCCCGGGCGCTCGGGCGAAGCCATCGCCCAGTTTGAGCAGGCTCTGCGCTACAACCCGGACTTCGCCGAGGCCCACAACAACCTTGGGGTGGCGCTCGAGGACGTGCCCGGCCGGGCCGCGGAAGCCTTGGAACACCTCAGGGCGGCGATCCGGATCCGGCCTGACTATGCCGCCGCGCACTGCAACCTGGGAAACATCCTGGCTGCGGACCCGCAGACGCTTGCCGCGGCCGTGGGCGAATTCGAGGCGGCGGTGCGCATCGAGCCCGGCGCGGCGCAGTACCACTACGCCCTGGCCAACGCTCTCTCGCTCCAGGGGGGCCGGCTGGCGGACGCCGCCGACCAATACCGGGCCGCGCTGCGCCTTAGGCCCGGCTACGGGGAGGCGCACGCCAACCTCGCCAACGCGCTGGCCAGGCTCCCGGGACGAAGCGCGGAGGCGATGGCCGAGTACTCGGCCGCCCTGCGGATCGAGCCTTCCGACGCGCAGAGCCACTACGGCCTCGGTCTCCTGATTGCGCGCGAACCGGGGAGGCTGCGGGAGGCGATCGAGGAGTTCGACTGGGCGGTGCGGCTCAACCCAGACTTTGCCGAGGCGCACTTCGGCCTGGGGATAAGCCTGGCCATGTCCGGCGGCAGGCGCGACGAGGCCGAGGCGCACCTGAAGAGGGCGCTGGAGATCCGCCCGGACTATGAGCCCGCGCGGAAGGCCCTCAAGGACCTTGAGGCGGGCCATCGGTAGGGCCCCGAGCGGAAGATGCGGCCGGTGAGCGGCCCCGGAGGGCCTGATGAGGGACGGCCGCCTGGGCGCGGTTTTCCTGTGTTGTGCGCCGGCGGGACAGGCCCAGCATCTGGAATCAATCGCATGAACCTGAATCAAACCCTGGGAGTTCTCGCACTGGTGTCTGCGTTGCTCGCGCCCGCCCGGGGCGCGTCGCCCTCGGCGCCCCCTGCGGATTTCCAGGCGAAGGTGAATGGGCAGCCGGTCCTCCTTCACGATTTCCCGCAGGGCGCCTTCTGCCTGTTCGAGGCGGCCGGGCCCTCAGAGGTCGAGATCCGCACGGACTTCGATGTCCGCTGGGTCAATATCCGGCCGCGGTCCGCGGGGGCCGTTCCCGTCATCGCGGACGACCACCGCGGCATCCGCTTCCAGGCGGCAGGCGCGACGCCGCTCACGGTGGAGTTCAACGACGACCTGACCCGGGTGGTGCACCTCTTCCCCTATTCGCCCGAGAGGGACGCACCGGCGCCCGGCAGCCCCAACGTCCGCTACTTCGGACCCGGACTTCATGAACCCGGCCTGATCGAGCTCGGGGACGCAGAGACCCTCTACCTTGCGCCCGGAGCCTGGGTGAAGGGCAACGTGCGCTCGATCGGCTCCAAGGGCGCCGCAATCCGCGGGCGCGGCGTCCTCGACGGCTCCGACGTGGGTGGGGCGTCGGCCACGGACGTCGTCGGCCCGGGCAGCGGGGGGCTGCGCAACCTTGTCTACCTGCAGGGGACCACCGGAGCCAGGATCGAGGGGGTAACGCTGTTCAACTGCCACGGGGCGTGGACGGTCTACATGACCGGCACGACGGGCACCCGGGTCGACGGCGTGCGGATCCTGAACCCGAGCCCCGAGTACGGGGACGACGGCATCGACATCGTCTCGTCGAGCAACGTGCTGGTGGAGAACGTCTTCGTCCGTACGAATGACGATTGCGTGGTGGTGAAGAACCTGGGCGACGTCGACACGCACGACATCACCGTGCGCCACGCCGTGGTCTGGAACATGCCCACCGGCGGCAACGGGCTCGAGATCGGCTTCGAGACGAGGAACAAGCCGATTCACGGCGTGCGATTCGAGGACATAGACATCATCCACGCGGAGCGGGGCTCTGCCATAAGCATCCACAACGGGGACGCCGCCGTGGTCGAGGACGTGGCCTTTGACAACATCAGGGTCGAGGACGCGCGCCGCAAACTGATCGACTTCGCCGTGGTCTACGCGCAGTACGGCGCCGACCGGCCCGCCACCGCCGAGGAGAATTCCCGGCGCCTTGACCGCGGCGGCGCGTGGGACGGCCTGCTGGGCTACGCGCCCGGCGAGAAGGCCGAGAGGGCGAAGTCCCGGGGCCACATCAGGAACGTCAGGGTGACGAACCTGCACGTGATCGAGGGGGCGCTTCCCTACAGCGTCGTGGCGGGCTTCGACCGGGACCACGCCGTGGAGAACGTTGTCATCGAGGGCCTGCAGTACCTGGGCCGCCCGATTCGCAGCGCCGCCGAAGGAAGGTTCGCGGTCGAGAACGCGGGCCTGGAGTTCCGGTAGCCCGGCGCGGTCCCCGGGCGCCGCCTGCGCCCCAGCGGGCGAGGCCGCCGCGGCGTCATGGCGTCACGCGCGTGCCCGTGCGCCCGTCGAGTGCCGCGGAGAGGCACCTCGGGCAGGTGATCACGGCCGTGCCCCCGCGCTGCTCGACGAAATGGACGCATGCCTCGACCTTCGGGAGCATCGAGCCGGGCCCAAAATGGCCCTCGGCGATGTAGCGCCTTGCCTCGGCCGGCGTCATCGCGTCGATGTCCCGCTGGCCGGGCGAGCCGAAGTTCAGGCACGCCTTCTCGACGCCGGTCGAGATCACGAGTATGTCGGCGCCGATCTGCGCGGCCAGGACCGCCGACGCGAGGTCCTTATCGACAACGGCCTCGACGCCGCTCAGCAGGCCCTTCTCGTCCGCGACGACCGGGATGCCGCCGCCTCCCGCGGCGATGACGACGTAGCCCCCGGCCGCGAGGTGGCGGATGACCTCCGACTCGATGATGCGGACCGGGCGCGGGGAGGGGACGGCCCGCCGCCAGCCGCGGCCGGCGTCCTCGATCATCCTCCAGTTGTCGACGCGCTCCCGCTCCTCGGCCTTCTCCCTGGTGTAGAACTCGCCGATCGGCTTGCTCGGGTCCGCAAAGGCCGGGTCTGCGCGGTCCACCAGGGTCTGCGTGACTATCGTCGCCACGGATTTCGAGAACCTGCGGCGGCGGAACTCGTTCTCAAGGGCCTGCTGGATCTGGTAGCCGAGCGCCCCCTGGGTGTCGGCGACGATCGAGTCGAGCGGCACCTCGTGCAGGATCCCCCGCGAGTGCTCGCTGCGAAGCAGGATGAAGCCGACCTGCGGACCGTTGCCGTGGGTGATCACGATGCGGTACCCGCACTCAAGTAGGTCCGTCACGTGCCCGGCGGTCTCAACGACCGCGGCGTACTGGTCCGACACGCTCTGGTGGAGCGCATCCTTGATGAGCGAGTTCCCGCCGATGGCGATGACGAGGGTTTTCATGCGGGCGGTCCCGGACCGGTGCACATCGTGAGCCACCGGCGCGACCGGCCGTCAATACCCGAGCCGCCCCCGGCCAATTTATGCGCAGCCCTCGGCAAGACCTAGGGAGAGCCCCCCGGTGCTTGCTGGCAAAATGGATGCAGGGCCGCCGCCGGCGCGCCTTGGCATGAACAACTCCTTCCAATTCCTCAGTGATGCCCAACTTCGCGAGGAGCTGGAACGGTGCATCTATTGCGAGGAGAAGCCCTGCCAGGAGGCGTGCCCTGCCGATTGCTCGCCGGCCGACTTCATCATGGCCGCCCGGGGCAGGCAGAAGTCGGACTTCAAGCGCTCGGCCGCCATGATCCTGCGGGCGAATCCGCTCGGGGGCGTGTGCGGGGCGGTCTGCCCCGACACGTTCTGCGTCAGCGCGTGCTCGCGCCGGATGTTCGACCGGCCGATCGAGATTCCCGCGGTGCAGGCGGCGATCGTGGAGAGGGCAAAGCGACACGGCATCCGCCCGCCGCAGTCCGCGCCGTGCAACGGGATGAGGGTCGCCGTGATCGGCGCGGGTCCCGCCGGGCTGGGCGCGGCAGGTGTCCTTGCGCAGCAGGGCTACCAGGTCACGGTCCTCGAGCGGCGAAGGCGGCTCGGCGGCATGATGAACCTGATTCCGGGCTTCCGGCTGCCGAAGGGGGTCGTGCGCTCCGACATCGACCACGTCAAGGGCCTGGGGGAGATCACGTTCAAGTTCGGCGCGGTGTTCTCCAACCCCGCCGCACTGCTCCCCAAGTTCGACGCCATCATCGTCAGCGCCGGCCTGGGCCAGCCCGTCAGGCTCGGCATCCCCGGCGAGGACCTCGTGACGCCGTGGCAGGCCTTCCTCGAGCGGCCGGCCGCGGCGCCCGTCGCCGGGAAGAGGGTCGCCGTCATTGGCGGCGGCGCCGTCGCCGCGGACTGCGCGACGACGGCCGTGCGCCGGGGGGCCGCGGCGGTGGACCTGATCTACCGGCGGCGCCAGTGCGACATGCCCGTCACCGGCTACGAGCGCAGGATGCTCCTCGGGCACGGCGTGGAGATCTCGAGCTGCCTCAAGCCGCTGGCGGTCGTCCACGCCGGCGGCCGCGTCAAGGGCCTTCGGCTCGCGCGCCAGGCGCTGCCCAAGGGGAGGGCGCCGAGGCCCGAGAACTTCACCGGCAACCCGGACGAGTCGCCGGTCTTCCGCAGCTTCGACGTGGTCATCTCCGCGATCGGCAACCGCGCGGCGCTTCCAACCCCTGCGGCCAGGGGCGTCTTCTACGCCGGCGACCTCGTGTTGGGCTCGTCCACCGTGGTCGAGTCGGTCGCGAGCGGAAAGAACGCGGCGGCCGAGGCGGACGCGTTTCTGCGCGGCGAGCCGACCCCGAGGTTCGAGAGCCCGACAAAGAGCCGGGTCCTCCTCCAAGGCGCCGACGCGCGCCCGGTCCCGCTGGACGCCGACTTCTTCGGTCGCCGGATCCTGTCGCCGCTGCTTCTCTCGTCCGCGCCGCACACCGACGGCTACGCCCAGATGCGCGCCGCCTACGAGCGCGGCTGGGCCGGCGGCGTCATGAAGACCGCCTTCGACAACGTGCCGGTCCACGTCCCCGGCGGTTACATGTTCGTGCTCGGCCGCGCGACCTACGGGAACTGCGACAACGTCTCCGCCCACCCGCTCGACCGCGTGTGCGGCGAGGTCGAGCGGCTCGTGCGCGAGTATCCCGACCGCCTGACCCTTGCTTCGACGGGCGGCCCGGTGACCGGCTGCGACGACGCGGACCGCGCGGCCTGGCAGTCGAACACGGCCAAGCTCGAGGGCGCCGGGGCGATGGGCGTCGAGTACAGCCTCTCCTGCCCGCAGGGCGGCGACGGCACGAACGGCGACCTTGTGTCCCAGAGCGCGGAGCTGACCTCCAAGGTCGTCGGCTGGGTGATGGAGGCCGGCGACGCCGGCGTGCCGAAGCTCTTCAAGTTGACCGGCGCCGTCACCGCCATCCAGCCGATCGTCCGGGCCATCCGGGCCGAGCTGGCGCGCCACCCGGGAAAGAGGGCCGGCATCACCCTTGCCAACAGCTTTCCGTCGCTCGCCTTCCGCCCCAGCCCGGGCCGGCGCTGGGACGAGGGCGTCGTCATCGGAATGTCCGGCGAGGGCGTGCTGCCCATCACCAGCCTGACGCTGGCGAGGGTGGCCGGAATGGGTGTCACGGTCTCGGGCAACGGCGGCGCGATGAGCTACCGCGACGCCGCCAATTTCCTGGCGCTTGGCGCCGAGACCGTGCAGTTCTGCACCGCCGTGATGAAGTACGGCCTGGGCTACGTGGACGAGCTGCACTCGGGCCTGAGCCACCTGCTCGAGGAGCGCGGCCTGCGCTCGGTGCGTGAGCTGGTCGGCT
>Ga0074045_10001284_pt1 | contig 24412 bp, 22 predicted proteins | sample BogForMeECP23OM2_FD_94442 | JGI IMG/M metagenome (GOLD analysis project Ga0074045, IMG submission 94442) | Bog forest soil microbial communities from Calvert Island, British Columbia, Canada - Bog Forest MetaG ECP23OM2 | ecosystem: Environmental > Terrestrial > Soil > Wetlands ... | reverse complement strand
TTGCCGTGAGCGACAGCGATATGAGAGTGGACGGTTCCTATTTAAAGCACATTGCCGGCGAGTACTTCAGCCGGGAAAATACCGGTCTTGTCACTTCACTTTACAAAATTTCGAATCCTGAATCTGCTGGAGCTGCCTTTGAATCCCTTACGATCGCCCTCGACGTCATTCCCTCCGTGCTGGTTGCCAGGCGGCTTGAAGGCGTTACTTTCGGATTAGGCGCCTCAATGCTGTTTTCAAGGGATGCGCTCAATGCAATAGGCGGATTTGAGGCTATTGCCGATTACCTGGCTGACGATTACCAGATCGGCAACAGACTATGGCAGAAAGGGTATAAGATTATCCTTTCCCGATATGTGCTCGAGGATAGGGCCGGTGCAATGAGCATAGCCGGACACCTGAAGCACCAATTGCGATGGGCCCGGACCTATAGGGCCTGCAGGCCGAAAGGCTTCATGGGATACGGCATTACCTACGTCTTCCCCATTTCTTGCCTGCTATTTATTCTGCAAGGGCCTGCCATCCTTTCATTAACTGCTCTTTGCGCTGCTCTCGGTCTCAGGCTTTGCCTCGCCCTCGTGATCTGTAAGAAAGTTATCCGTTCAAAAAAGTGGCTCTGGTGGCTTATCCTCCTGCCAGTTAAAGATATACTGGGCTGCGGCATCTGGATATGGAGTCTTTTAGGATCGGCGGTGGTTTGGAGGGGCAGTCGTTATCTGATTTTAAAAGGCGGCAAAATCAGGAAAATGTCTTAAGAACATGGGAGGCAGGTATGCGCGAGGGGAAAGAAGTTACGGTAACAGTCAAGCTGGTTTTCAATGTAAATATCCCTGACACGGTAAAGACTCCGGATAGAGTATTGGCGGAGCATCTGGCAAACAAACTGTGCGTGGATGTTAAATGGGCGATAATTAAAAATAGGTCTCTAATTCCTGAGTAATTATTGATAGAGCAGGTATTTTGCTCTCAGTTTGAGAAACTTTTCGAGCGGATTCTGCCAAAGCAGCACAACTGATTGCGGGTCCTTGCCTTGTTTTATGGCCTGCAGCACATTCCGCGCACCAATAAGTCCCAATGTTTTATCAATCTCGAAATCCCGGGGATAGAGCCGGTATAACGCGCCGACTATTTCTACTCCCATAACTGCCGGATCAAGCGCCTGGCGGTCAGTCAGCATAATCATAACGCCGCGGCATATTTTATCCTTATATATGTCGCTGCCTGGAATAAAATCGACAGGTGTAAATCGAACACCGGCAATTCTACGGCTGTTTAAATATTCAGCAAGCCTGCCGGAATCGATCCACGGGGCCCCGAGAAGTTCAAAAGGTGTCTCAGTCCCCCTGCCCACGCTCACGTTGGCGCCCTCGGCCATTGCCACGCCGGGATAGAGGAGGGCTTCAGTAAGACTGCGTATGTTCGGGGATGGATTTACCCATTTGAGTCCGGTCTCATCATACCAATCGGTACGCTGATATCCCTGCATCTTAATCACGTGCAATTTCGCTCCGATTCTATATTTGTCGTTGAACATTTCTGCCAGCTCGCCCACCGTCATGCCGTGCCGTACCGGGAGGGGGAAGTATCCGGTAAAGCATTTCAGGTTGTCGTCCATCACAGGACCCTGCACCATAGAGCTGTTAATCGGGTTCGGACGGTCAAGAACATAAAAATCGATTCCTTTTCTTGCAGCGGCCTCCATCGCATATCCCATTGTACTGATATATGTATAAAACCGGACGCCGGCATCTTGGATATCGAACACCAGCGCATCCAGCCCCTTGAGCATACTATCGGTTGGCCTCCTTACCTTACCGTAAAGACTGTAAACCGGCAGTCCTGTTGTAGGCTCTCTCATGGAACTGACTTTCTCATCATCTTTGCCCAGGAGGCCGTGTTCAGGGCTGAACACGGCAGCCAGACTTACTCCGGGAGCTCTGTAAAAAAGATCGAGTGTGCGTCTTCCCTCAGCATCCAGGCCGGTATGATTTGTGATAAGTCCCACACGTTTTCCCAGGAACGGCGAAAATTTTTCTTCGCCAAGCACATCGATTCCCGTCAACACGCTGCCTTCGCTCAAACAGGCAGTATTCTTCGGTAAATTAAAATAGCGGGCCAGCAACGGCTGCCCGGCCATAATCTGTTCCGGGGAAACAGGCCCTATAGCATCGGAAACAAGGGCCTTAATGTTGGCCCTTAGCGCCTTTACGTCTCCCTTGCCGTCAGGGTGGACCCGGTTGGTAAGGACAATTACATATACTTTTGAAGTAGGATCGATCCAGATGGCAGTCCCTGTAAAACCGAGGTGCCCATAAGATCCTACCGGAGGCAGTTCGTCCCGGTTCGAAGCCAGGGGAGGCCCGATATCCCACCCCAATCCCCTAAGTGTTTTCTCTCCCGGAGGTGACTGCGGGGTTGTCATTTTATCAACCGTAGCAGTTTTCAGAATTCGCACATGGCCTATTCTTCCACCATGCAGGAGCATCTGGGCAAAACGGGAAAGGTCGTCAGCAGTGGAGAAAAGGCCGGCATGGCCTGCCATGCCTCCCATACTGAAGCATGCAGGGTCATGAACTATCCCGCATCGCATCTTCCCCTCATAATACTCGGTCGGAGCTATCCGGTCGCGCAAGCGCCGGGACGGATTAAAGAGCGTATTGGTCATGCCTAAAGGTTTGAAAATATTTTTTGGGCAATAGACATTGAGCGGCTTTCCCGAGACCCTCCGGACAATTTCACCCAGGATTTCGAAATTGATGTCACTGTAAATAAAACATGTACCGGGCCGGCAAACCGGTTTCTCGCGTATAATCATGCGCATAGCGGTTTTGTACCCGGACCATTGCGGCTTTAGATCCAGGTCAGGCCTGAGTCCGGAATAATGGGTCAGCAACTGACGCAAAGTAATGTCTCTTTTACCCCTGGCACTGAATGCCGGCCAATACCTGGCAACCCGAGCGTCGAGTTTCAGCTTGCCTTTTTCCGCCAATTGCATTATTGCGGTTGTAGTGGCGACAACCTTGGTAAGAGATGCAACATCAAAAATGGTCTCTTCGGTCATGGGCAATTGCCCGGGCTCAATGGAACGATATCCGAAGGCCCGGCGGTAAACGACTCCTTCAGGTGTTCCTGCAAGTACAACTGCGCCGGGGATCTTGCCCTCACTCAGTTCTTTTTCGACAATGTCCCGGACAGGTTCCAGCTTCTCTGCGAATTGTTTTATTAGAATTTTGGGTTGCCGGTCCGGCTGGAGCCGCTGCGGTACCGGTGCGTGGTCCGCCGCCGCTGCCGGTATAATGACACCGCCTGCAAGCGCAGACAGCATAATAAACAGCGAGGATAAGAGGAGGTGGTGGTGGAGCTTACCCCTGGCCATGGAGTTTAGTTCGCCCCTTGGAAAGTGCAGATTGTTTTTTCAGTCCATCGGACGTGTAGACATTCCTGGGGTTCCAGAGCATCCAGCCGTCGGCTCCGAATTCATCTGCGGCTTTTATCTGGGACCGTATTTCCGGGCCATTGAAATGCCTTTTGTCGAAAGCATAATCCTTGAATGCCTGCAGCCACGGCCTGAATCTGACCGGTGGAATCTGTGTGCGCTCCCGGGATTTTTTCAGCGAGAGATAGACTATTTCATATGGGTGAGCCACGGGGTTTCTGTAACCCGGTATCCCGAACTGGAAACCGGAAGGATAAAGCATAAGCGAAATATAATCAACACAGGGCGCAATACTGTCAAGGCGCTGCCCTATTTGCGTATCATTAAGGTTCCAGGATACGTAACCGAAAATATCGGCGGCAACAAAAACATTATACGGCGCAAGCCTTCGCCGGGCCTCCATAAGAAACCCGGATATATATTTCACCCGGTTATCCTCGTCGTTCGGCACGCCGAACTTAAGTCCTTTCTTGTCAGGGAACCTCACATAGTCAAATTGAATCTCATCAAAACCGTTCCGTGCCGCTTCAACGGCAATATCAATATTGTAATCCCATACTGCACGTTTCGAAGGGTCCAGCCAAATGAGATTCTCCCGGTCACGCCATATTCCACCGTCCTGAGACCTGATAGCAAGTTCCGGCCGTGCCGTGCCCAGGATATTATCTTTAAACACAACAATCCGCGCTATAGTATAAATACCTTTTTCTTTAAGAGACGCAAGCAGGCCTTTAATATCTTTTACGATAACCTGTTTCTGAGCTCCGATTTGAGAGACCAGGGGAATGTCACTTCTATAAGTTATAACTCCTCTGTCTCCCTTAACGTCAATTACCAGTGCATTAAGCTCGGTCTGTTCAATCAGTTTAAGCGCCGCCCCGCGCAGCGTCCTGTCCCCTATGCCGTAATAAGTTAGATATAGGGCCTTTGGTGTAAAAGGCCTCAACCTTATTTCAACCGGCGCACTCAAAAGTGACGGGAGAAAAGGCTGATAGGCCCTCAGGTATCCGCAAGCTCTCACCGCGATTGCAGTTCCGGTCCCTTTCAGAATGAACCTGCCGTTTCCATCGCTCCTGACAACCTCATCATTCATAGTGACAATGGCGCCGCTGACAGGCTTCTGCGTGTAGGCATCGGCAACCAATCCCGTAGTATATCCCATCACGTAGGAGGGGACAAATACAAACAGTGCGCCTATTAAGAATATGGCCTGCCTTACGTTTCTCTTCCCCATGGTTTATATCACCTCATTGTTAATATACTAATGAGCATCGGCAAATACACATAAAACTTTAAATGACATGATCTTAGAGTTTCGTTCAGGGAGACGCCCCTGCAACAATTGCGGCAAACGACTTGCCGCTATCTTTATTTCTCAGCAAATAACGGGGAAACTCCATTATTTTGTCCGAAGGTCTTACCGGGCGACGCTCTATGGTGAAGGCAGCCACGTAGCCTGCCGCCATGGCCCTTCTGACGAGCTGGTCGTCATAAATCCCGAAGGGCCAGGCAAGCATGTTGATAGTGCCACCCAGTTCTTTCTCGAGTTTTTCTTTCGATTTCTTGAGCTGCATGTCGACAAACTTGTCATATTCGGCGGGGGAAAGCCTTTTTTTCTCTATTTTGAAATTGGGGTGCCAGTAAGTGTGTCCCTGCATATCGAACAGTCCGGTCCTCTTTAACTCTCTTATCTGGTCCCATGTCATAGCATACGATGCATTGGATATTGCCGAGGGGTAAAGGAACAGTGTCACCGGAACATGATACTTCCTGATCAGGGGGAACATGCAGGTGTATACAGATTTATGGCCGTCATCAGCAACAATCACCACCGCCTTTTGCGGCAGCGGGGTTGCCGTATTCCCCCGGTAGTAATCAACAAGCCGACTGAGGGGGACCACAGTATAACCATTGTCTTTAAGATATCTCAGATGTGACTCGAAAACAGCGGTTGTAACAGTCATGCTATCGGCAACGGCAGGACCAAAGCGGTGATAAAGGAGAATAGAAACCCCTGCAGCCCGGGAAGCATCATTCTTGTCTTTCACGGCCCCTTCTGCCGGCGGCAGACCTAACAGAAGGACACTTATCAATAAAAGCAGAAAACTTTTTTTCAATCTTAACCAGTTGAACTATTATACCGACGGTGTATCCTTGCCTGTCGTAGACCCTAACTCTAATGATAACGTAACTTCAAACTCCATAACCTATTATACTAACTTCCGCAGGCAAATACCAAAAAAAGGTTCAAGGGGACAAGGGACAAAGAAAAAAAATGAGTTTTTTTCTCTTTACCTCTAACCCTTGCCCCTTTTTTTTGACCTGTTTCACTTTACGGGACAAACAGTGATAATTTTGCTATACTGTAAAAAATAACTTTACATGAGGAGGATCTATGGCACTAAAAAAAGTTAAAAAGGCTACGAAGGCTTCGGTGGCGTCCGGAACAAAAAAAGCTGTAAAAAAGACTGCCCCCAAAAAACAGAAAGAGCTTAAATCCGGTGCGCGTTACGTATGTGATGCCTGCGGGCTCTCGATGAGCGTGGATAATCCCTGCCGGTGTACCGATTTTTGCGATATTATCTGCTGCGGCGAACAGATGAAACATGTAAAATAGCAGCACTGATACAGCCGTTCTATAAAAAAACATGGCGGACATCGTTATGTCCGCCTTTCTCTTGAGCCGCAGGTGTATGATCGGATATCAGGATTTTACTACATTGATCGCTTTAGGGCCTTTGGGGCCTTTTTCAATATCAAAGCTGACTGATTCACCTTCAGCCAGAGATTTAAAGCCGTTGCCCTGAATGGACGTGTGGTGGACAAAAACATCAGTACCATCTTCGCTGGTAATAAAACCGTACCCCTTGGCGTCATTGAACCATTTTACTGTTCCTTTCGGCATTTCCCCAACCTCCTTGCATATGAACTAAAATCTCAGCAGGCGCATTAAAAAAGCCACAAAGCTAAAAGTCTTTGTGGCCTTGCGCACTCAAAAACTTCTGAAACTTCACGGAAATGATGACATGTTCAACAACAAAAGTCAATAGTTCGAATTTTAGTTTATAATTTAGTTATGGATGACCTCTCCAAGGAATTTGTTGTTTCTTTTTTCGATAGACAGCTGTGTATGCACGGCGACAGACCTGAGGCGCTCAGGTGGTCGCAGGCAGGGCAGCGCCTGCATTATGAAAGTCTTCTTGATATAGGAGATATCAACGGCGGCAGGATTCTCGATTACGGATGCGGGAAAGGGGATTTCTGCCAGTTCCTGCAAGACAAGGGTATCCACGCAGAATATGCAGGTTTTGATATTAATGAGAAGCTTATTGCTCTGGCAAAGAAAAAGTTCCCAGGGGCCGATTTTAGAGTTTTTGATATAGAAAAGGATTTGCTTGACGAGGATTTTGATTATATATTCCTGTGCGGAGTGTTTAATCTGAATGTTCAGGGACTTGATGAGACAATCAGGCATTGCCTGCTTAAACTTTTCAAACGGTGCCGCAGAGCGCTTGCCTTCAATGCCCTCTCCCTGCATAATCCCCAAAAAGGCTTTGAGCTGCATTACACTTCTCCTGAAAAGGTATTTGCCTTTGCAGCAGAAAATCTCTCCCCTATCATCTCGCTCAGGCAGGACAGGATGGCGTATGATTTTACGCTGTTTGTCTACAGGGACCTCAATACGCAGTTTTAAAAAAATCGGGGCGAGAGGATTTGAACCTCCGACTCCACGGTCCCGAACCGTGTGCGCTACCAGGCTGCGCTACGCCCCGTCAGTGAACCAGGCCAAGGTTAAGACTGAGGTTAAGAGTAAAACTACTAATATCTGTGTTTTATTTTCTTAAACTCAACCTTAACCTTCGCCTGTCTTTATATGTTCTCCACCATCTCCCACACTCCGCAGGGACAGATGCCCGCGCAGAAGCTGCAGCCGATGCATTTATTCTCATCGACTACGTATTCATAGGCCCCGCCTTCATGCTCGATTCTGCTTATGGCCCCCCAGTAACATGCGGCCTCGCACATATGGCAATCACGGCAGGTGGCGCATGACATGCATTTGTTTGCCTCTTTTGCAGGCTGGAAATCTCCTGTGCAAACGTCATAGTATTCCTTCTTTATACGCTCGTAAGGGATTACCTGCTTGAGCTCCGGCTGGCGCGGAGCGTGCATCAACTGATAGTGTATGGTTTCCGCAGCAAGTCTCCCTTGCCCGATAGCATGAGTTACAAGTCCTAGACTTGTTGCATCACCTATTGAGAATACTTTTACGTCAGAGGTCTGGCCGATCTCGTTGACTGCGATCCAGCCTCTCTCAGTGTGGATGCCCTGCGGCAGAAAGTCGAGTATGGGTATGTCGCCAACGGAAATGACTACAAGGTCTGCGTCGAGTGATGAGCCGTCCTTGAAATAGAGTTTTTTATTCTCGGGGCTGTACCGGTCGGTGAATTTGGGCCAGAGGATTTGAGTTCCCTTGGCAATTGCGTTTTCCATTTCCTTACCGAAGGCCGCGGGCTTTTGTATGTCTACTGCTATTACAGAATCGGCGCCATAATTATATGCCTCGGAAGCGGCATCCATGCCGACATTGCCTGCACCGATTACCACGACTTTCCGCCCTTTGAGGTCAGGGAACTTTCCGCTGTTAATGTCCCTGAGAAAGTCATATGCGGATACGGAGTGCTCAGAGCCTGGAAAGGCAATGGTCCTCGGTTTGTTGGCGCCGACTGCAATCACAACAAGTTCGTGGTTTTTATAAAGTTCATCAAATTTGTTCAGGTCTACCTGCGTGTTTAACTGGACGTTTACCCCAAGCTCATTGAAACGGGAAAGCTCCTTTTCGAGTATAGTATGAGGCAGGCGCTCTCTCGGAATGCAAAGTTCGATTTTGCCGCCAAGTTTTCCGGTTGATTCATAGAGATCCACGGTGTGACCTTTCAGGGCGAGCTGCCAGGCCGCACTGAGACCCGCGGGACCACCGCCAATGACCGCCACGGTGTGGCCCGTCGGTTTCTCTTTTTGGGGAGCCGGCAGATCCAGGGCAAGACTGCCCAGCTTATCGATCTGCAAAGGTTTGTCAATCCGGCCCCTGGTACAGCTCTGCATGCAGAGGTTAGGACATATCTGGCCGCACACTGTCGCAGGAAGAGGACTGTAACGCAGTACCAGTTCGAGGGCCTCCTGGAGCAGACCCTGCCGTATCAGTGTCGCCCTTTTGTGAGATGGAATACGGGTCGGGCATGCATACACACAGGGCGGATTATATTTTTCATTGGTCCATACCGGTTTGTTACGTCTGTCAGCTCCCGTAGTGATATAAGGGAGCAGCGTAAGTTCATGATCGAGATATTCCGCAAAGATGCCGCCCTGTCCTGTCTCCTTTTCCCACATGTTCTTTCTGAAATCGGTGGTTGACATCTTTAGCCATTTCCTGGACCGTTTCTCCTGTGGCGTATATGCCATGAGTTTTTTCCAGTCTCCGGCTGAGCGCGTCAACTCGCCGTAGTAGGACATCCGGCCAATAGCTTCGAGGTATGGCTTCATATTGGTCCTGAGCCATTCCCAATCCTGTGGCGCAAGGTCGAGAAGTTTTACGTCCTTCTCGCTGTATCCCTGTATAGGCCCGCGGAAATATATAATGCCGCCCACCATGCCTACGCACGGGCGATAACCTAGTATATTTTCAGGGTTTCTGGAATTGATACCGCACACTACCGAGATGCCGCCGGCTTTGAACTCGGCAAAGGAATCCCCTACATTCCTGAAGTACCACGATTGGGGAGGATCAAGGCGGGGATTCTGCTTTGTCATGGTGTCGCATCGAGCGCCTCCGCTGCCCTGGACATACAAGGTCCCCTGGGCCGCAGCATTGAAAGCGCCGTTAGTGACATCGCCCAACACTGTTATCTTTGCGCCGCAGTTGAGCCATCCCACATCATCGGAGGCACTCCCCTTTACGAGAATCTCAGTACCGGGCATTCCCATGCTGCCGAGCCGCTGCCCGGATGTGCCTTCGACCGTAATTATTACTTTATGACTTTTGGGCCAGATCCTGCCGCCTATGCCGTGCTGTCCATCAGCTATTATGCGAAGTTCACGTGCACTCTCCTGCACCGCCTGCTGTATCTGTTCTTCAAGTATGCGTGACTGTACCCTTTTACCGTTCACAATCCCTTTTATCGTTTTAACGGCTTTGCCGGCAGTTTGCTCTGTCTTTTCCCCTTTGTCTTTTGCCTTTTGCCTTTTGTCTTCTGTCTTCTTAGCAGGCATAACTTATACCCAACCTCTCCGCCATTGCTTTATCGTCGGTGCTCAATCCGTCGGACATGCCGATAGGAAGTTCCGTGCTCCTGCCCATAGGAGCAAAGATCTTACGCAGTTCAACGTCGGCAGCCTTAAAAACCTCCACCACGCGTTCCGCAACTTTATCGGAATCAAGCCTCCGGTACAGCTTGGGGTCCTGCGTGGTTATACCACGAGGACATTTTCCGGTATTGCAGAGATTGCAGCGGTTATATTCGTCGCCCAAGCAGTCGGCTGCCGCCTGCATTATGTACTTGCCTACGGCAACCACCGACGCGCCGAGCATAATGAGGGCAGCTGTATTTGCCGCCAGGTTGCCTTTTTTGCCCACGCCTCCCGCTGCTATCAGAGGCAGTTCATTCTGCTTGCCCTGTTTCACAAGGTCCAGATAACATTCGCGAATATTGGAGGCAATGGGGTGCCCCATCTTGTCCATTGATACATTGTAGGCTGCTCCGGTACCGCCGTCCTCACCGTCGATGCAGAGCCCCGCCGCATAGGGATTCCGTGCAAGGTTGTTCAACACCGCCCTGGCTGTCTTAGTCCCTGAGATCTTCGGATACACAGGCACTCTGAAGCCCCACGCCATCGACATGGACTGAATCATCTTTGCCACGGCCTCTTCAATAGAGTACTTTGTCTGGTGCGTAGGAGGTGAAGCAAGATCGACAAACTGTGGAACGCCGCGTATCTTCGATATAAGCTTCAAAACCTTCTGCGCCATAAGCAGGCCGCCGTCTCCTGGCTTTGCACCCTGGCCGTATTTAATTTCAATTGCCGCAGGGTCTTCGACCATTTCGGGCAGTGCATGTATGATTTCATCCCATCCGAAATAGCCTGAAGCGATCTGTATAATGAAATACTTGAGATATTTTGACCTCAAAAGCCGGGCCGGCATGCCCCCCTCACCTGAGGCCATCACGACAGGCAGTCCTTCTACCTCGTTCAAATAGGCAACACCCATGGCGAGTCCTTCCCACATAGGCGGGGAAAGGGCGCCGATGGACATGCTACCGATCATGATAGGAAATACCTCGCGGACAGGCGGAATGAACTTGCCGCTTTTTTTGTCGATCCCGAGAATGCCGTCATGCAGAACGAGCGGCATTTCCTCCGGCGGCAGTATTCTTCCCAACAGCGACCTTATGCGGAATTCGTGCCTTCCGGCGTCGAGCGCGGGATCTGTAAGCATTGAAATCCTCGTGAATTTCAGTCTGTCGAGCGTCGACACAGAAGGGTCGTTTCTCCTGCCGCCACGTTTATAGGGATCGCCGCCTTTGTTCTTATGGTGGAGGAATTTGTTTTGAGGGTTGAACTCCGGTTCAATTGCTTCATTGGGGCAGACCAGCGTGCAGGTCCCGCAGCCGGTGCAGTATCGCTCCATGTCGGTTACCTGTTCCACTACGTGCGTGGTACTCCTTGCCGTTACCGGAGCCGGCACAGGTCCTTCGGACCTGACAACTCTCTGAACTTTAACTGAGGGGACGATAGCCTTGACAGGGCATACTGCTGTACAACTGCCGCACCGTTTGCAGCGGTCATCCCGCCACCGGATTATATAAGGGAACTCTCTTAGCGAGAGCTGATGATTATGGTCTAATATTGACCCTGCAGCTGGTTCCATACCTTTACCTCCTCTGCCCGCGGCGAAACGATCACCATATCGTATTTCATCGGGAATATGTCTTTGCTCTTGTCCCGTTTGGGCGCCGCACTGTCAACTCCGCATTCTTCGGACATTAATGCATATCTTCCTTTTGTGCCGCCCACTGCGCCGGGCCTCAGCTTTTTTGAGTCGTGCACCATGAAGCAGGCGCCGTCGGGGGTGAAGCCGATGATAACGTTTGGCCCGTCTATGCAGAGTGAACGCATGGATTGTTTCATGAGTCTCAGGGCCTCTCTGTCGGGCCGCTGCTCAATCTCGGCGGATTTGAGCGGTGTTATAATATCTTTATAGTAAGGCAGCGGCATATGCAGTTGCCTTACCGCATAATGCATTATATGAGTAAACACCTCGCTGTCGCTATTATATCCCATGTACCCGGGGAAGCCCCTGCTCGAAAGAAATTCCCTTATAGGGACAAAAGCGGTATTTTCACCATTTGTCATGGAACAAAAACCCTGTATGAAAAAAGGATGACAGGCATAAAGATAAATTGCATAGTTGGTGTTCTGTCTTCCCTGGGCCAGAACGATTCTGGCTTTGAGCCTGTCATCGTCAAGCCCCCAAAAGGCGGCCACCTGGAGCGGGTCACCCACCTCTTTCAATGTAAGGACGTCCGGATAAAACGAAAAGACGAATATCGACTCGTCGGGCTCGCCGATTTTCCGGAGTGACAGACGCGTGTCCATGAGAAGGTCTTCTTTTACTTGTACCGGTTTGCTTCTGAAGGCAGCAGGATAATCATAGGCGCGGGCAAAATAATAATCGCGGGGGGTAATCCCTTTCATCTGTGTTATTTTCGGTTTCCATTCATACTTGAGGGTGAAGCCCTTCTTTTTCATGAACTCGTCAAGAGTCTTTTTTCCGGCCATGGAGCAGATGCCGGACATCACCGGAAATTTCTTCAGCTTCTCGAACGCCCCGCCGAGGTCTTTGAGCGTGAGGCCGAGGCCGGAGCCGTCATGCCCCTCTTTCATTGTTTCGAGTGCTAGAATTGGCTCCATGGGCGAGATGTACTCTTTTGAGGTAATAGCGGCCAGTCTGCACATATCTTACAATCCTCTTTATCTATGAATGTGCCTTAAATCTTTGATATTTAAAGCCCGTCCTCACATTTTAAAATTTTGGCTGGTGATAAGTCAATTTTGATGAAGTTTAGTCAGCTCCAGCTTTATTGCGCTCCTTATGCCGTACGCATTGGAATAAAACACCAGTAGAAAAAACTCAGGGCGGAAAGTACAGCCTGGCAAAGCCTCAAAAGAAGGGCCGAAGCCGGCCTCACTTTCTCGGAAATTGAGAGTCCGGTTAATTCTGTCAAATAAAGTTACCAGATTGCTGCATGAGATGAGGCCTTGTTAGGAGAGAAAAACTGGATAAACTATTGAAGAGGGATCTCTTTATTTCGGGTTGAAAGCCCTGTTAGGGTGGAGGTAACTATGCCATATGTAAAGAAGGCTTCGGACTTATTCGGTAAGGGTTTCAATTGTGCTCAATCAGTTTTTGCTGCTTTTACGAAGGACTATGGACTGGACGAAGCACAGGCCTTGAAACTGGCTTGCGGGTTAGGCGGCGGCATGGGATGTACGGCAAGGACCTGCGGAGCTGTAACGGGGGCGATTTTGGTCATAGGTTTGAAGTACGGCAACTGTGCGGTGGAAGACAAAAACTCGAAACCCTTGACCTATAGGAAAGTCAGGGAATTCATAGAAGAATTTGAAAAAAGACGTGGATCGATTGAGTGCGGTAAATTAGTGGGCATTGATATAAGCTCCGAAAAAGGGTTCGCGGAAGCAAGGGAAAAGAAGCTTTTCAAAATTATCTGCCCCAAAATAGTGGAAGATGCGGCAGATATAATCGGGAAGATGATTTTATAGACGCGCTTGAAGGAGGCTTAAGGGCCCAAGAGACTCTCGGTTTATCACCGGCAGTGTTTTGTAAAGATAAAAAGGTAAGGTGAAAACGCACAGCCTCGATATTGACCGCTTAGCTTTTTGGGGCAAGACGCGCTGTGAATATTTGTATATTTTCGATATGCTGGATTTTCATAAGGCATGTTTAAAAGAAATGGAAAGGATCTGCCGCAGACAAGTTAGGATATTCCCTCTCGCCGGAGATGATGAAAAACCATAGGGCTGTTGTCGTGACCCAGCAGATGCGGTTCAGTAAAGTAATAAAAACCGATTAGGCGTCACTTGCGACGCAAAGCATTTATACTTAAATCCAGCTCGTCTATAAGCCTTTTGTCCTCAGGAATTTTGACCCATTCTTCCCTAAGGCCTTCAAGTATCCTGATGCTGACGTCCTTATAAGATTTATAATTCCTCAATTCATAAACACAAGCAATCTTATTGTCCAGCTCAATCACACCTTGTTCACGATCGACAACAAGCCAATCTATCAGTTGGTAATAATTTTCAAACCTTCTTTGATACATTTCGGTTTTACGTATAATCACATATTGAACTGCAGAGTATGACACTACAATTAGCGTAACAATTATTGGTATTGCTGCCAGTACCACCCCAGTTTCTATTGGGTTGATTTGATTCCATGATGATATAATATTCAGATGTTCCAAACTGCTTCCTCCTTTATGCTTGAGTGCTTATGCCCGCTTAACAATGATTATACGAACTTCGGGCTTTGCTGTCCCCGTGGATTAAATATATCATAGACGCGGGAATTCTTAAAGGGCAATATCTAATAAAATAGAGTGGGCAAAAGTTTTCCGGTGTATTTACGATCTGCTGCAACTTACCGTAGTATAGTGGATACCTTCTGTCCTGAGATGAGGGTTTGTAAGAATTTGCATACGCGGAATTTTATTACTGAGCGGCAAATAAATTATAATATTGGAGATAATTCAGATAAATATTTCCAATCTCTTGGAAAATAAAGCAATGTTTAAAGATTATTTTGGACTCACAGAGACACCTTTCTCCATAGCGCCTGATCCGCACTATCTTTATATGAGCGAATTCCATCGTGAAGCGTTGGCCCACCTTTTATACGGTATCGAAAGTGATGGTGGATTTGTGCTTCTCACCGGGGAGGTGGGTACGGGTAAAACAACAGTATGCCGTTGTCTGATTGAACAACTGCCGGATACGATCGATGCTGCACTTATCCTGAATCCGAAATTAAATTCTCAGGAACTGCTTGCGACCTTGTGCGATGAATTGGGCATAAGCTATCCTGAGGGCGCCGGCGGCATAAAAATATTTGTCGACATGATCAATGCCCATCTCCTCGATTCATATGCCAAAGGACGAAAAACGGTATTAATAATAGATGAGGCGCAAAATTTGTCGTCCGATGTCCTGGAGCAGATACGGCTATTGACTAATCTGGAGACCCATCAACGCAAGCTGCTGCAGATTATCATGCTCGGACAGCCGGAACTGCGGGAAAAGCTGGAACAACCCGAACTGAAGCAGTTGGCCCAGAGGATAACCGCGCGATATCATCTATGTCCTCTGTTACGAAATGATATTCCCGCTTATATAGCCCACCGGCTGCAGGTAGCCGGTAGGCAGAGTGCATTGTTTTCTGCGTCTGCCATCAAAGCACTGTACGGATTTTCAGGAGGAATCCCCCGTCTTATTAATATTGTATGTGATCGGGCACTTCTCGGAGCATTTGTAAAAGGCCAGGACCGTGTTGATAGTGCTATACTCATTAGAGCTGCAAGGGAAGTATTCGGCCGGGATGGAAAGCATGCACGGCAAAAAAAGATGCTTCAGCGGTCTGTTATTGCATTCCTGCTGTTAGGGACCATATTTGCTTTTGTCGCAGTAAGCACGATGCGGCCTAAAATTCAACAGCCGTGGTTAATAAACGAGGAGCAGCATGCGGACTTTTCCGGTAACGACAAAATAGAACTCTACGGAAATTCTTCATCCACTAAAAATAAACGCCATAAGCAGCGCAGAAAAAAACAGGTGCAAAAAAAACACATTATCCTGCACGAGAAGATTGTGCACAGTATAGAGAATCAATTTAAACCTGTAAATCATGACAACGAGACCGGCGGGGATAAAAGATCAGAGGCTGATAATCAACCAAAGCCTGACAATCAGTCAAATCCGACAGCCGACCAAAGCCTGAATAATCAACTAAAGCCTGAAAATCAGCAAAAATAGAAGGAGCTGTTATGTCGTACATACTCGATGCACTAAAAAAGGCCGAGCAGAAAAGGCGGCAGGGTGCTTTCCCCAACCTGTTAAGTGTTTATGAACGAACAGGCTTTAAGGCCGGAAAACCTGCGAGGTGGCCATATATTCTGATTAGTATCCTATTGGTGAGCATTGGCGCGATTTTGCCAAGGCTATATGAAAAATTGTCAGGTGCACAAAATAGGGGAAAGGTATCAGTTACGGCTGCACCTCGGGAAGGCGCTCCTTTTGTTGCAGCTGCTCCTCTCCGCTCGACCGCAGCCGTCCATAATGAGCGAACACATGATGCAATACAACAGACAACGCCTGCACATGAACCAATTGGACGGCAGACCAGGGGGAAAAGTGGAAAAAAAACTGTCAATTTAGTATCCACTGAACGAAAGGCGGATACCGCTCCTGTTAATGTTCCGGTCTCTGAAGCTTTGACATCGCTTCCCGAAATGGGGCCTTCTTCAAAAAGCCGCATCCTTAAAGAGAGCGAGCTGCCGCCGGCAATTCAGCAGGAGCTTCCTAAGGTCGAAATATCGGCACATATATATGATTCGAATCCCTCGTCACGTATTATTGTCATACGGGGCAGTGCCGTCCATGAAGGCGACAATGTGGCTGCAGGATTGAGGCTCGAAAGTATAATCCCGGAGGGGGTAATCCTTTCTTATAAAGGATATCGATTCTACAAGCCCCTTTTTTAGGCCGGCAGCCGCCAAAGCTATGACTGGTCAGCCGGACCACTGTTATCACTCTGCTGCCAAATCATTATCCAGGGCAAGTTCGCAGATTGGAATACCGGAGTTTCATTACTACTGCATTGCAGATGGCCTGACGAGCGTCTTTGCTCGCTATCCAGGGCGAATTGTCAGGTTATTGCCGAAAGAAACCGGACAGGAAAAGCTGTTCCTAACTACCGCCTAAAAAAATGGGGGAACTCCATATTTTAACAGATCCCTTGACAGAAACTATGCCGTGGCTTAACATTATGCAGCCAGGTTACTTCCCGGACATTTATGCGGCACAGGGTTATGGCGCACTCAAAATTAGGAGGTGAAATGAAAAAGGTTCTATTCATACTGGGCCAGTTGACCGACGAAGATGTTAATTGGCTTGCTGCCAACGGTTCTCGTCGCATCATAAAAAAAGGAGAGGTATTAATAGAGGAAAGCAAGCATATTAACTCATTATATTTTTTGCTCGACGGCCATATGTCGGTCTCCACTAAAAGCAGCGGTGAACTTGCTATGCTGGGCTGCGGAGAAATCATGGGAGAGATGTCGTTGGTAGATTCTCTCCCTACATCTGCTACGGTCGTTGCCGCTGATGATTGCGTGGTTCTTGAAGTATCAAATAATGCCATTCAGGAAAAGATGGGAAAAGATATCCATTTTGCAGCTCACTTCTATCGGGCTATAGCCACCTTTCTTTCCGACCGCGTACGGGGAACAGTGAGTCGCCTGGGCTACGGCAAGGATGTCTGGATGAAAGATGATGCTGAACTGGAGGGCGAGCTCAATACCTATGTGCTTGATAATGTCCACCTTGCGGGCGCCCGCTTTGACCGGATGCTTCAGAAATTGATGGGAAGAATGTGAGTTGGCAAATAAGCGTATCATGAACAAAGGCGAAAAGTGAGGGGTCTGTTATGCAGTCAGCTGATGTTGCTGCTGTAAACATGTTTCGCAGAGATGTCCTTGCCTCTTTTGGAGCAGTTGCATCGGAAATAGACGAACTGCTTGCGTTGAGCGGAGATGCTCCGGACCTCTCAATTATAGCTGCCCATCTGCAAGTGCCGTTCGAGGATGAGCCGTTTGCCGCCGATTGGCCCCGCTATTCCGGGGACTCCAAAAAAAATGGTGTATTCAACTGTCTGCAAAAAAAATTTGTCGAACTATCGTTCCCGATTAAAGAAGGCTTAAGCTGGAACAGCAACTATCTTGGGGCCGTGAACAATGGTTTTTCTACTGGTATGATGGCTGAAGCCACAGGGCTGAATCTCAATAAACCCGAAGCACTGGAATTGATTATTCATGAAACGCTTGCGGGACGTATTCCCGTTATTGTTGCCCGGACCAGGGAGGATTTTGTTGCCTTGATACAGGCATTGACCCTTAAGAATGAGCCGGAGCCGCTGCCTGCATCGCAAGGGGCCTTGCTGGTTACCGGTTACAGGAAGCGGGACAGTTTTATCATCTTGCATGACGGACCTTACAGCGGCGTCTGCGCAAATATGATGGGTTTGTCCCCTGCAGAATGGTCTGCTGCTTCCTTATCCATACGGCTTGAACATGAGAGTACGCATTATTTCATCAAGCGTTTGTTTCGTTCGATGCGCAAAAATATTATTGATGAGCTAATAGCCGATTACGCGGGTGTTGTGGCCGCATGGGGCAATTTCAGGTCCTGGCGACTGCTCCATTTTATGGGCCTCGAGAATTTTCCGTTATACAGGGAGGGTGGCCGTCTTGGGAATTACATAACGCTGGCAGCTCTGTCCGGTAATGCCTTCAGAATTCTTCAGGCGGTTGTCAAAAAGGCAACCGTAAACCTGGAGAGTTTTGATGCGGGGCATGCGCACGGCCTGGTTGATATGGAAGAAAAAGCGTATACGCTTGCAGCGCTTAGCTGCCTGACACTTGAGGAAATTGCCTCGGAAAATGCAGTCTCCCTGATACTTGAAAAAAACAATTATCTAAAAAAAATGAAGCTTTTCCGGATACGAGTTGTCAAATACATAAAGGATCCAGGCGAGAAGGAAGATCTTTCTGCGGTCGACTATAAACCCGGTGACAGGGACAACGCCGGGGAAGTGGTCGCGCAGTATAGACGGATGATATTCAACATAGCATATGCTTTTACGTTCGACAGTATGGATGCCGAGGATTTGACACAGGATATATTGATAAAGGCCATGGAAAATATACATAAATTTGAAGGAAGGTCGCATTTGAAAACATGGCTGCACTCCATTGCTGTCTTTCACTGCATTAATTACAGAAAGAAAAAAGAGAGAGTTTATACCGTCGGTCTCGATGAAGACCTGTTTCCGCCGTGTGCATGTGATCATCCGGAACGGGAACTGATGAAAAAAGAGCTTATTCGAAATTTGTACCGCGCCATAAGCGGCCTGCCGGACAAATTGAGGGCCGTAATTGTCCTGCATGCGTTCAGCGGACTGTCTCATAAGGAAATATCTTCAATACTCGATATCCCTGAAGGCACCGTCTGGTCCAGGCTGAACAGGGCCAGGCTTCTCCTGAAGGAAGGGCTTTCCGGATACCTTGGGGGAAAATAATATGACAGCTGAAGAGTGCGAATATATAATAAATTATTTCTCGCAATACCTGGAAGGCCTTCTGGAAGAAGATGCCAGGGCGGTGTTCGAGGAGCATCTTAATAAATGCAGCCGTTGCAGGAAGTTCCTGGAGGCACAAAGAAGGTTAAGCCGCCTTTTAAAGGCGATACGGTTTGATTTACCCGGTGCGCCGGCTATCCAAAACCTCCCGCCGTCCGCAGTTAATAGCGAGTTGTCGGATGCCGAACTGGATAAGGCGGCAGGAGGAATAATTCCTGACGTGCCGGTGTGCCACGTTTGCGGCAGTCAGTTTTGCGGCGGTAAATGCCTGTGAAATCTGGATAAACAGAAATGAAGGAACAGAGCAGGCATAATCTTCAATACATAAGCAGAGAGCGATCATCCAAGAGCAATGGCTTGTTGAGGACAGATTTCCTGGCAGCAAAAACAAGCTATACACTTATCATTGTTCACTTGCGGGAGATTATCATGAAGCGACAAAGCTGATACCGGACAGTGGTCTATGCAGGTCCCGCAGTCAGTACATAGTGCAGGATCAGCCGTTGGTCGTAAAAGTGTTCTGGCGTGGATCATTGCCTGTATGGTCTCGTTTTGAACGGTTACCTCTCCTCCCAGCGGTGGAAGCTTGAAATCGGGGAGTTGTTTCAACTCACCAATGACTTCAATAGTGCTGAGGTCGTAGTCTCCTAGCCCAGCCCCTTTCGCCTTTTGCAGAAATCTCAGGCGACCCGGCTCGCATCCCATCATCGTAGCAATAACGGCATCCATGGCCACGGCGTTGTCAGAGGCGAGTATCAGTCCGATGTTCCTGAGGTCATGCGAAACCGGACCATTGCCCTCCATGCCTACTACCGCATCAACGATGAACAGGTCGGGTACCCGAAGCCGGAATACATGAACCACGACTTCATGGAAGCGGATAGGGCTGCCCGCCGCTTTGTGAAGTATTGCTTTCTGTGCCCCTGGCAAAAAGCCGTAGCTGTTTTTGATTGCTCCGGTCACGACGGTCAAGCCGTGGGTTTTGAACTTTGGCAGACTTATGATGATGTCAGCGTCCAGTACCGCCTTCGAGATGCTCACTGTGTTCATAAAATCGTTATTGAAAGCGATTTTCTGTGATTCGTTTCCGATGTTTTGATAATATCCTTTGGATGCCTCCATCAGCCCCGTCTTCTTAAAACATTCTTCGTTTGCGCCATAGTTGAACAGGCCCGGATTGTCGCCCACAACTATGGCGGCAGGACTCATTGTTTCCACTTTTTCAACTACGGCACGAAGCACCTCAGGGTGGGTCACAATGCCTTCTTTAGCCTCAGAAGCACAAAGCACGTTGGGTTTTATCAAGACTTTCTTGCCCTGGCATCCAAGGGGGAAAAGTTCAAAAGCCCGGTCTACGGCTTTACGGATTGTCTCATAGGTAGCAGGCTCAATCAGTACTTTCGACATATCTTGCCTCAGTGTAGTCCTCTTGTAACATAAGAAATAAGCATAAGCTCCTCGTATGATCTCTACGCTGTTATATCAGTGTAACATTCCTTATTTTATTGTATCAACCGGTTCCCATACCCGGTTCTGATGTCTTCTCTGTGTTCTGAGGTTTGGGAGATTCTGGATAATAAAATGACTGGTATTTCCAAAAGGTTTCAGATTAATATATGCAGCGCTGCGATCATACGAATATTAAGGATATGACAATGTTTGGGCCGTACGAGCTCGAATACGAGGGCCGGAAATACTCCGGCAATATTTCACTGAGGAAGTTTCATGTTTTCCGCCATGACGGTGACTGCTGCCTTTTCGATGTGGAGCGGCTGGCCCCTCGTATGATATCGGAATGCGAATACAGGACTATTGAAAAGGTGTTAATGAGTTCCGAATGAAGGTTTTTTAAAAAAAATGTCTAATTGAGTATATATGGATAGTAGGCTGTCCCAGGGCAGAGAAACGCAAACGCGAGGAGGACACAAAAAATGTCAGAAAAACAAAAGGATACATCCAAGATGATGGGGGGTTTGATCACTAGGGCATTGCCTCCGGTTCAGGAAATCCTCCAATGAACATTTCGCGCGTTTTCGCCCATATTGTTATATTTTAATAATTACATGCGGGAGAGCACGAACCGACTGTCTGAATTGCAGAGCTATGGTAAAATGACTTTTGTATCTGAGAAATGTATATGTTAGACTCAAAACGGTTCACATAATCTCTATATGCGGCAAGAATGAAAGTGAGGCTTGAATTATGGAGTCTGCGATAGCGACGGTCAACGGGAACAATGTGAGCCTGCGGGAGGCGCTCTCGCTGGCTTTATGGCGCGAAAACCTTAAGTTCATGGAAGAAGCAATCGATGCCCGGATTGTGCTCGACGCTGCCGGGCAGCTGGGCATTAGCGTATCATATGATGAACTGCAGAAGGCTGCGAATGACTTCCGCGCCGCCCGCAATCTTCGCAAAGCCGCCGCAATGAACCAATGGCTGACTGAACGCGGCCGCACGGCGGGGCAGTGGCAGGAATATCTGGAGCAGGGCTTGCTTGCTGGCAAGGTGCGCGATGTCCTATTCGACAAGAAAGTCGATCAATATTTTGCAGAGAATAAGAAGGACTTTGAAAGGGCCGTCATCTCGCGCATGGTGCTTACGGACAAAAGTGTGGCAGAGGAGCTATGGTACCGGATCGTCGATGATGGCGAGGACTTTTACACCCTGGCCCGCAAGTATTCAAGCGATGCAGCGACCCGCGCCTCGGGCGGGATGGCCGGGATGGTGAAGCGCAGGGACCTGACCCCTGCGGTTGAGGCCGCGGTATTTGCCGCTCACGCGTGCGAGGTAATTGGTCCGATCGACTTCAATGAAGGATGGCTGCTGGTGAAGGTAGAGGAGCACATCAACCCGGTGTTTCTCCACACCGAAATGCGAGAAGAGATAAAAACACGCTTGTTCAATGATTGGCTTGCAGAGCGGCGCGAAAAAGGGGAAATCGTGAGACATTTGCAAACGCTTGTCAAGTAGGCTAAATTAAGAATATAGGTCCAGGCAGGCGAAAGTTGAAAGGGCCGCCCCCGGACGGAGAGGAGGAATAGGGAGAAGGTGGCGTAACGATTGTTTATGGGCAACAGTGTGATTGCCGGTGAAAATTAACCACAAAAAAACCATGAAAAAGGAGAGCTACGATGAGCGAAGAAAAAAAAATGAAGGAAGAAAAAAAAGATGTGAATATCGATGACCTTCCCGAAGAAGAATTAAAGAAAGAGGATCTGGACAAGGTTGCAGGTGGTTGCGATGGCATGTCTCAGGACCCACAAAGTGTGCCAAGAGTAAAGTTAAACGTTAAGCAATAAAATACGGAAAAAATCCACACCACGGATTGGCACATTTGATTAAACACAATATGCAGATTAAGAAGCTGGAATATCAAGATAGCCCGGTAGCCAGTGTCACGGCAACCGGGCTATCTGACCTGGAAAGGGTTGCGACAGGCAAGGATGTAACCATTAGTCTTGACCGGGATGGACAGGTCATCTATTACACCCTGGGCCGCAGACGTTACTTACTGAATGGTCACACCGGTTTTTTCACAGATCTGCTTTCCAGCGCTGCAATAGGCGTATACGAAGCACTGCGTTTTCCTGACTGCGAAGAACGCTGGAGCAGGCTTGGTGAAAAGTGGGGTGCACGAGCAGAAGACCGTATACGAGAAGTACGCTGCTTGCGGGGTGAAGCGGATTCGTCAATGGCGCCTGATCTGCGGCAGGAGGCATTCTTTTCGCGGACGCGGCCAAATGATATCACTGTTTATATGGCCGGGGCGTGCAACCTGGCCTGCAGATACTGCTTCAACTCCGGCGGCACATTCGGGAGAGGCGCTTCTGTGATGGATGTGGAAACAGCCCGGCAGGTCCTCGCTTTTATTTCCGGTATTGTGCGTACCGGAGTGCACGCGAATGTGAGGGTGAATCTTTTCGGGGGTGAGCCGCTTTTGGCCCGCGAGGCCACACGCCTGCTCGCAAGAGGGCTGCAGGACCTGAACCACGAGGGTTTGTACACCCGCGTCCACATTTTGCTTTCCACCAACGGCACAATTTACGATCAGGAGATTTTCGAGATTCTTTCTGAGCGAGCGGACCTTTGCACGGTGATAACCAGTCTCGACGGCAACCGTGAGCTGCATGATCAGAACCGTATTTTTGCCGGGTTACGCAACGAGTCATCTTTTGACGTCGTACTGGCAACTCTGAGACGGATGGATCTCGAACGAATCAACTATTCAGTAGTATGCGTGGTGTTGTGGCCTTTTGATTTCATAGGCGCTGCACAGGCCTTGCACGAATTAGGCATCCGCTCTCTCGAAATCAAAGAGCTGCTCTATAAATACGGACAAAAACCTTCGACTGATGTGCTGCGTACTGAATTTCAGCGCTGGCGTGAGGGTTATTTAGCTTATTGCGAGTATTACCTTGACCATCTCAGCATGCCGGGCTGGGTGCTGCACAATGACCGGCTTTCTCTGCCCGTGCAGTATTGCTCGATGTCTTCTCATACCCGTCGACGGATTGGCCTTAATTGCAATACTGCCGATACAAAGATCAGCATTACCCCGCAAGGTGAAATCATGCCCTGCCTCTCTTTCCTGGCACACAAGGAATATGGACTCGGCAGTGCGGCCTCAGGATTTGATACAGAGCGCTATGACAGGTTCGAGCAGTGGCTGCTGACAAATGGCCAGAATCGCATTGATAACCCTCGCTGTTCGAAATGTTTTGCCAAGCGTGTCTGTTCCGGGGGTTGCTATGCCGCGAACCTTGATCGCACCGGGACCTTGCAGTCGAACTCTCAACAATGCGCCTATACCCGGGAAAGAGTGAAAATCGACCTGCACTTTATCTCGGAGTTGCGAAATCGTTACCCGCTTCTTTATCATACACTCCTTGAATAGCAGGCCTGAGATGGATCTACTGCTGGCTGTAATGCCGTTCGCCAACCTGTATCAGCCGGAGCTTGGGGCGAGTTTGCTGAAAGCCGTAGCAGGCTCCCGGGGCTTTGATTCAGCGGTGAGTTATTATACCTTTGACCTGGCTGAACGGATCGGCCTTGATATCTATTACATTATCCCGCATGTATTTATCGGAGACTGGATCTTTGCCAGGGCGCTTTTTGGAGAGAGCATCCCGGCTGACGACGACTATTTCCTGAACATGTTGACTGACCGACAACGCCCTGCCGAGTATGGGCAGCGCATCGGTGGAAAAGGTTTTGCTGAATATCTGAAGGAAGACCTTTGGCCCCGTATTTTGTCGGCACGGGAGGAGTGCCCGGCTGTGGTAAGGCATGCGGTACAGGATATAGCAGCCAGGCGGCCGGGGGTAGTCGGTTTTAGTGTAAGCAGCCAGCAGCTATGTGGCTGCCTTGCAGTTGCGAGGCAACTGAAGCAGACTCCTGATGCTCCTGTTATTATATTTGGGGGCCCTGCGTGCTTTGGCGAGATGGGACTCCAGATACTAAGGTCCTTCCCCTGGGTGGACTATGTC
>Ga0074045_10001283_pt1 | contig 24414 bp, 18 predicted proteins | sample BogForMeECP23OM2_FD_94442 | JGI IMG/M metagenome (GOLD analysis project Ga0074045, IMG submission 94442) | Bog forest soil microbial communities from Calvert Island, British Columbia, Canada - Bog Forest MetaG ECP23OM2 | ecosystem: Environmental > Terrestrial > Soil > Wetlands ... | reverse complement strand
ATCCTGATGACCAGCAACATGGAAAAGGGCAACGTGGTGAAAGGTCTGCAGGCGGGCGCGGACGATTACCTGACGAAGCCGTTCGATCCCGGGGAAATGCTGGCGCGGATCGGCGTGGGAAGAAGGATCGTGGACCTGAACCGCGAACTGGCGGCGAAGAACGAGAAGCTGGAAAAGGCGGCGCGCACGGATCCCTTGACAGGTTTGCCGAACCGGCGGGCGATTGAGGACTGGGCGTCGAAGCAGTTGCGCGGCGCGGCGCGGCACGGCTACTCGCTGTGGGTGGTGATCGGCGATATCGACAACTTCAAGAACATCAACGACACGTTCGGGCACGACGCAGGCGATGCGGTGCTGAAAACATTCGCGGAAGGATTGAAGAAGAACACGCGGGCTTCGGACATTTCCGGGCGGCTGGGCGGAGACGAGTTTCTGCTGGTGGTCACGCACGTGGATACGGAACACGTGGAAGCAACGGTGAACCGCTTCCGCGAACAGTTTGCGGCGCTGTCGTTTCCGCTGGCGGGGCAGAGCGTGGGCGTGACGGCGAGTTTTGGCGTGGCGGGATTTAGCGGCAAGGATATGCAGGAATTTCTGGCGCTGCTGCGCAAAGCCGACCAGATGCTGTACGAAGCAAAACGCGCCGGGCGGAATCAGGTGCGCGTGGCGCTTCCGATTGACGTAAAAGCCGGCTGAGAGACCTTCCTCACCTCGCACTTTCCCCGAGATTCCAAGAAGAGCAAAACTTGCGCCAAACGGAGTGCGGAAAAAGTGGCCGCAAAATGCCGGTGCAATAAGAACTCAGCGACGGCGATCATCGGATAGCCGTCGGCTTGCAGCAGATTCAGAATTTCAAGGTGTAAATCACGGCCATTATATCCATCGGCCAGTGGGCCAGAATCAGCGGCGAGAGCCGGCGAATCCGCAGATAAATCAAGGAAATGATCACAGCGCCGGGGAAGAAGAACAGAAATCGCCACAGGATATATTTCCAGTCCAGAATGAACGGAAGAAAGCAGTGCTGGAGTCCCCACCAAAAACCCACCAGCAGCACGGCGAGCCAGGTGCGTCGCGTCAACGCCTGGATCCGCGGCAACACGTATGCGTTGTAAGTCATTTCTTCGGTCGGCGACCAGATCAGCCAAAAGAGGCTCAAGCTGTAGATGACCGCCCAGAATGGCAAACTCCTTGCCGCCAATAAGCCGGGATACATTGGCGGATGTGTCGAGCCAAAGATGAGCTTGCTTGCCAAAAGGCCAGGGAGCGAGAAAACCTGCACAAAAACGACAAAGCAGGCGATTCCCAAAAGAAGATCGTACCCCCAACGCAGCCGAACCCGGCCGATCAGGTCGCGCAGGCGGATGCCCTCTGGCCGGGTGAATTTCACCATCAAAGCCAGGCAGCCAACGTCAACCAGCGTTGCGTATACCGTCCACCATGGCGCGGCGGCGTTCCAGGCAGATGGATGGCCGCGCAGCCAGTAAACAGCCGCAACCAACGCCTGCGCTGCGATCATGAAGAAACTGCGGCCCGTCATTACCAGGAGTGGCCCTGCCCAGGAGATCTTTCCCTGTCCAACGCGACGTTCGATCTCCGCCTGTGAGTTCGCGCTTGCAGGCTGCTTGGCTCCGGGCACATTTTCAATGTTTGTCATGCGCACCCAGATTCTAACAAAGCACGGGCTTCTCGACAGCGGAGTTTCGCATAACGGAGCAAGAGGTTGGCGGCGAGTGCGGGGTTGCGGAGCGCGTGTGACGCGGGCGCTGGCTGGACGCTCGCCAAGTGTGGTATGAGAGCGATGTGGGGCTTCTCCTTCGATGAAGGACCCTTTTGAGAGTTCAGTGTGAATCCAAAGATGCAGGTGCGCTGATGTCATATTTGAGCGAAAGCGTGGCGGTGATCACGGGCGCGGGGTCGGGGATGGGACGTTGCCTGGCGCAACAACTGGGAGCGATGGGAGCGTCACTGGCGCTATCGGATTTGAACGAGAAAGGGCTGACAGATACGGTCGCGCTGCTGGGAACACCGCGGGGAAAGGTGACGCAGCATCGCGTGGACGTGGCAGACGCTGCAAGCGTGAAGGCTTTCGCGGAAGAAGTGGCGGCACAGCACGGGCGGGCGTCGGTGGTGTTCAACAATGCGGGCGTGGCGCTGCTGGGAAATTTTGAGGAGCTCTCGCTGGAGGATTTCCGCTGGCTGATGGACGTGAATTTTTGGGGCGTGATTCACGGCGTACATTTTTTTCTTCCGCTGCTGAAGAAGGAGAAGCGGGCCCACATCGTGAATACTTCCAGCCTGCTGGGATTTGTGGGCGCGATCGGGCAGAGCGCGTACTGCGCGAGCAAGTTTGCAGTGCGGGGATTTACAGAATCGCTACAGCACGAACTGACTGGCACGAACGTCTTTGTGACGACCGTGCATCCCGGCTTCGTGCGGACTTCGATCGCCAATCAGGCGCGGCTCGGGAAGAACGCAGGCGAGGGGTTGCGTCAGCAGAGCCTAAACCGCTTCCATCGCATCACCCGCACCGATCCGGAAGTGGCGGCGGCCAAGATCCTGCGCGCGGTGGAGCGGCGCCGCCCGCGCGTGCTCATTGGACCTGACGCCTATTTCGTGGAGATTTTGCAGCGGCTGCGCCCCACAGGGTACTGGCCGACTCTTGCCAGACAGTTTAAGGACCCCTCCGCCAAGAAAAGCTAGCCGAACGGAATCAAACCGGGAACAACTGGTGTCTAAGAAGTAGCATCGCACTGCTCAAAGGGGGTAGCCCATGCGTATACAGTACTTGTGTGTGACGGTGTTGTGTGCAGGAGCGACTTTTGGCCAGACTGCGCCCGTGCGACAGGAAAAGACGGAGGCGGAAGTAAAGGAGACGACAGGGAGCGCTTCACTGCCGGTGAAGAAAGTGGTGCTTTACAAGAACGGAGTCGGTTATTTCGAGCACACCGGGCGCGTTCACGGGAATCAGGAATTAGGGATTGAGTTCACGACGGCGCAACTGAATGACGTGCTGAAATCGCTGACGGTGGTGGACCTGAACGGGGGAAAGATCAGCGGAGTGCGCTACAACTCGGTGGCGCCGCTGAGCGAACGATTGAAGAGCCTGCAAATTCCGCTGAGCGAAGACGTGACGAGCGCAGCGTTCCTGATTGCGCTGCGAGGGACGCGCGTGGAGGTGCGCAACGGCGCGGCCAGCACGCTGGGGAAAGTCTTCAGCGTGGAGACGGTGAAGAGGGAGACCGCCAAGGGCGGCACGCTGGACGTGACACAACTGGCGATTGTGACCGATGCGGGCGAACTGCGGTTGTTTGAGCTGGGACCGGGAGTCACGGTGCGCGCGGCAGAGAGCGAAATCCGCGAGGATGTGAGCCGCTACCTGAACCTGGTGGGTTCCACGCGCTCGAAGGATGTGCGGCGAATGACTATCAGCGCCACGGGCAACGGCGACAGGAACTTGTTCGTGAGCTACATCAGCGAAGTGCCGGTGTGGAAGAGCACGTACCGGATCGTGCTGCCGAAAGCGCCGGGAACGCCGTTCTTGCAGGGCTGGGCGATCATTGACAACACCGTCGGAGAAGATTGGAAGGATGTGCAGCTTTCCATGGTGTCCGGTTCGCCGCAATCGTTCATCCAAAATATTTCGCAGCCGTACTACACGAGGCGGCCCGTGGTGCCGCTACGGCAGTCGGTGATGCTGACGCCGCAAGCACATGAGGCGAGCATGGAGGAGGGGATTGGCTCAGGAGCAGGGGGAGGCATCGGCTCGGGGAACGGAGTAGGGTTGGGTCCTGGAGAGGGAGGTGGCACAGGGGGAGGGACCTTTCGGACCGGAGTAGCCGGAGGCGTTCCTGGAGGAGTGGCAGGCGGCTCGATGGGAGGCGTTCTCGGAGGTGTGGTTGGCCGCCTATCCGCGGGAAACACCGAGGAAGCGAACGAAGTGGAAATTGAGGAGAAGGATGCGCTGTCGGCGCTGGAGAACGAAAATGCGGGGGCCGTGGGAGGCAACCTGGGCGAATTGTTCGAGTACAGCCTAAAAGAAAAAATCACCGTGCTGAAGAACCAGTCGGCACTGGTGCCGATCGTGCAGTCGCCAATCGAGGCGGAAAAAGTGACGCTCGTGACCGCCAGGGAAGATGGCGAAGTGCAGGGCAGGCCGCTGCGAGCATTATGGCTGCGGAACACATCAGGGCTGACGCTCGATGGCGGCACTTTCAATATCCTGGAGGAGGATTCGTTTGCCGGTGAAGGCATCATGGATATTCTCCATCCAGGCGAGCGGAGGCTGCTTTCGTACGCGGCGGACACGGCGGTTCGGGTCACCAGCAAAGATGAAGAGGAATCGAAAACGGCGAAGCGCGTATTCATTGTGAAAGGAGTAATGAAGGTGACGCGCGAGGAGCGTTCCGAAAGGGTGTACACGGTACACAATGCCGACACAACGCCACGCCAGGTTATCTTGGAGCACCCGATTCGCGATAAGTGGAAGCTCGCGGACGACCTGAAGCCGGAAGATTCAGGGGCGAGGTACTACCGTTTCCGCGTGGCCGTAGCTCCGGGTAAAACGGAGAAGCTGGTCATCAAGGAAAGCCGTCCGGACTATACAAGCATCCGCATCAGCGCGATTACGGACAATCAGTTGAAACTGCTGGTGGAAGAGAAAACGATAAAGCCTGCGCTGGAAGCAAAGCTGCAGGAGGTTATGGGCAAGAGGAAGGAAATGTTTGACGTGGAGCAGGAGATGCGCTCGCGGCAGACGGAGATGGAAGCGATTGACAAGGATCAAGCGCGATTGCGGGAGAACATGAAGGCGTTGAAAGGCAGCGCGGAAGAGAAAGCGCTGCTGCAGAGATATACCCGCCAACTGGATGGGCAAGAGGACCGGCTGGCCGCGTTGAAGAAGGAGAATGCGGATTTGCTGGCCAAGCAAGTAAAGCTGCAGACAGAACTCGACAGAATGGTGCAGGAGATCGCGGCGAATGAGACGTTGTGAGCGGGATGGGCACACGGAGTGGCCAAGAAGGGAATGTGACGAGGTTTGATGTGTTGCCGACAGGGACGCAGAGTCGCCGTCTTTCGGTAAGAGAAAGCACTAAGTGCAAGCGACTAGCAAGAATCGCTGTGGCACCAAAAGCTAAAGAAGAGTGGTGAGTGACGACTCCTTCGGGCGGGGCCGCGATCGATCTTGCCACGATCCCTCCACTACGCGGCCCGACGCGCCATAATTCGGCGCAAAAGAGAAAGTCGGGCCGCTCCGGTCGGGATGACAGTGAGGCGAAGAGCGGACCGCCCCGCAACCCCACGCGGGACGCAAAGAACGCGCCTCAGAAGGCGGTCCCTACACGAGCAAGAAAAACCCAGGAGGAAAACTGCGAAGCGCCTACAAGTAGCCATGAACCGACGCGCAGAGCGGGTTGGTTAACGTAGGGCAATGGAAAGCCTCAGGCCTGAAGGCCTGAGCTACAGGGAATGGGGGGCGTTGGGGTCGGAGCGCTTCTTAGGGATGCCTTTGGGGTGGCAATCGAGGCATTTGACGAAGTGAATGTTGTGAGGGCTTTTCGTCGAGGCGAACGTGGTATCCATCTTTTCAACATCGAGGCCGCAATTGGAGAGGCGCGGGTGACAGGTGGAACAGGACGCGCGCGTATGTTGGCCATGTTTCTGATGACACGAGAGGCAACTGAGACCTTCGTGGACGCCGACGGGCGTGCGGTCGTCGCCGGAATGCACTTCCATACTGGCGAGGGGCGCGTGGCACTGGTAGCAAAGCGCCTGGCGGGGATCGGGGCTGATCTTCACAGGCCTGCCGGAATCGAGCATCACCGGCAAAGGAAGAAGAGCGACGGAAAAGCTGGCGCGCTCGCGACGGTCGAAGAAGCCGAGCGAAGGGCGATAGAGTTCCTCGCCACGGGCAGATTTGACCTTGGAATCATCGTTGTCATCTTCTTTGTGGAGCGGCTCGCCGCCGCGGTGAACGGCGTGGCACGTGAGGCAAGGAATGACCGGTTGGTGAACGACGGCGGCGGGCAAAAGCTTCCAGGGCCCCTGAGTGTTGAGGGGCGCGACGAGCTCGCGGATGCCACCTTCAAAGAACATGCCGTGGCAGCGGAGACAATCGTCCATCAAAAGACGGCTGCGGTTGTGCTTTTGATCGAGAAAAACGGTTTCGTAGGTGATGCCGTGCGGGCCATTCTGCCACTGCGCGGCTTCCTGCTGATGGCACTTCTGGCAGCGGCCGACCATGGCATTGACGTCCAGAGTGCGCAAGCGGATGGGATCGCGGTAAGCACCGCGGATGTGCTGGACCAAGCGGCGGGCGTTCCCCAAATGGAAGCCGGGGTCGAAGGTGAGAATCTCGCCGTGGCAAGCGCCGCAAGAAACGGCGCGGTGACTCGAGGTTTGCCAGGAAGAGTGCTCGGAGCGGATTTCGTGGCACCGGGCGCAGGATTCACCGGCGGAATACTCGTAGTAGAGGCTAGCTGCGGGGATGCCGAGAACAACCAGAATGCCGATGGCGAGAACGAGGAGAGCCAGGCGAGAGCGGAGAAAAGCCATGGCTAGACTTTTCCTTTCCAGGATTGCGCGAGGTGCGCGGAGGTGCGGTAGGCGTTGGCGAGAATGGTAAGAACGGGATTGAAGCCGCCGTTGGTGACGTGGACGCTGCCGTCAATCACGTAGAGGTTGTCGGTATCGTGGACGCGGCACCACGGATCGACGACGGAGGTCTTGGGATCGCTGCCCATGCGGCAGGTACCGGCCTGATGCTGGCCGCCGCTGATGCCGTTACCCGGGACACTTCGCCAGGTTTGAGTGGCGCCGGCTTCCTTGAGCCAGGCCTCCGCCTTCGCGGCCATGACGGCGGCAATTTCCAAAGTGTGCGGGTGCTGATAACCGGAGAGCTGCGCCACGGGCATGCCCCAAAAATCCCTGACCGTGGGATCGAGCTGCACACGGGAATCGAAGACCGGCATTTCCTGCGTGGGGCCCATGATTTTAATGGTGCGGCGGTAGGCTTTGCGCATGAAGTCTTTGTGGGCTTTGCCCCAACGAACGCCGTGTGGCGGCATGTCCACGGCTTGGAAAGGCAGGCGAATGAATTCGTTGGCGAGCATGGCGCCGCCGCGCAGGCCGGGATTGCCGTGGTTGTAATCGCAGATGGCGATGTTGGCGCCGGGGCCGACATCGTCGTAGGTGTCGAAATCAAAAAGGCCCGTAGCGCCGGAATAGGCATGGCCTTGAAGGTTGCGGCCAACCCAGTCGAAGCGATTGCCGAGGCCATTCGGAAAGAGTTTGCTTTTGGAATTGAGCAGGAGACGCGCGGACTCGATGGCGGCACCGGAAATGATAACGAGATCGGCGGGCTGCTCCTGAAGATGGTTGTGAGCGTCGAAATAGGAGACGCCGGTGATTTTGCCTTGCTCGGTGGTGAGGATTTCCTTGACCATGCAGCCGAGCCGCAAATCGCAAAGGCCGGTGGCCAGGGCGCGAGGAATAACAGTGTTGTGCGTGCCGCACTTGGCGTCCACTTCGCAGACGAAACCCACGCACCAGCGGCAACGCATGCAGGGAGGACGGCCGTTGTAAGGAACGCTGTTGCGCAGCATGGGCAGGTCGAAGGGATGGAGGCCGAGGCGCCGCGCGGCGGGCTTGAGGATTTCATACTCGCGCGTAGGAGAGAGAGGCGGCATAGGCAGCGGCCTGGCGCGGGGTCCCTTGAAGGGGTCGTTGCGGACATCGCCGGAAACGCCGATTTCGTATTCGGCTTTTTCGTAGTACGGCGCCAGATCGTCGTAGCTGATGGGCCAATCGTCGAGTGTGCTGCCTTCCAGCGCGCCGTAGGTGGAACGCATGCGGAAATCTTTCGGCTGGTAGCGCCAGGCCATAGCGCCGTAGGTGAGCGTGCCGCCGCCGACGCAAGCGGCGTTGTTGCTGTAGCCGCCTTCGCTGGGGAGAACGACGTGACGGTTGGCGTCGCGATCCACAAAGACGCGGGGGTTGCGCTCATCGTCGGGGCCCGAATTGTTGCCCAGGACGGAAGTGCGCTGGTTGCGCAGATCATCCTTGCGGCAATCATTGGCGGTGTACCAGCGGCCGCGCTCCAGAAGAGCAACACGAAGGCCCGCTTCGGAGAGCTCCTTAGCGACAACGCCACCCCCGGCTCCGGCTCCGATCACGACGGCGTTCACGCGTGGCAAGGACATGGCGCAGCGTCAGCCTTTCCTGGGAAACTCGTAATGGTCGCGGCCACGAATGGGAATCACGGGAATGCCGAGCATGCGCCAACTGACGGCATCGCGATTGCCGTTGTGGCGGGCATCGCCATAGAAGCCTTGCATGGTGTGGGTGATGACCATGTCGAAGAAGGGTTGCAGAGAACTGGGGAGTTGGTTGAGGAAGTCCGTTTGCTGGTCGAAGGCAAGCGCGGCGAATGGTTGGCCATGCGCTGAGTGGCAGGCAGCATCGAACGCCGCGGTGCCTCTGCGGTAGGCGGACTGCAGCTTGCGGAAGTGGCCCACGAGTTGCGAATCAATGTAGTAGATCGTGCCGGCCCAGGTGGCGCCGGGATCCTGATCGGCGGGAATGATCTGTTCGCAAAGGGCTTCGATGGTGCGCGCCTCGTTGGGGGTGAAGAATCGCCACGGACCCGCGTGGCGGCCGCAGGAGACCAGCGCGGAGGAAGCAGCGGCGGTGGCCGCGACTTGCAGGAAGCGTCGGCGCGTGAGGGCGCTGCGTTTGGACATGGCCTGAACCTCAAGTGAAGCGCGCCGAGGCGCGGCACGCCTCACAAAACAACGCCCGAAGCTGATGGAGCGAATCCAGAAGCCGGCAAATGGGAGAAAAAAGAACGAAAAGAGAGACCAACCGGCGCCTGAAATCCTGCGGGAATGGTAGTGAAGGGTGGGCGGAGAAGATGTGACAGGAATCACGCGAATTGGGCAGCTTTGCGAGCAACAGAGACCGAAAAGGAAGAGCCAAAGTCGGGAGTGGGAGCCCAGATAGCAGAAGTAGGGCAAACGATTGCGGCAAGACTAAAAGATGCTAGGCTTAGGCGGCAAAGGCTTGCCCGGGAGGCGATTTGCAATGCTGGCCGGGCAACTGCAAGGTAAACTGCCTGCAAGTCCAGGCTGCGCTCGCAGGCCGCACAGGGAGACACCTATGACCTTATCGGTACGATTCACCGTCAGCCTTCTGCTCTCTCTGTTTCTTCTACTCTTCCACACTTCGGCGGCAGGGCAAGATCCGAAACCAAAACCTGAAAACACGATCAGCGTGCGCCTGGGAGACCCGGTGCCGGCACAAAAGTTTGCGAATCCGCCGAAGTTCTGGATCAGCGATGTGATCGACCGATCCGGGAATCCGCAGCCGATGCTGGTGCTGAAGGAGCGAGGCGGCATTTTCCTGGACAGGCAGCCCACGGTGATCGTACGCGAGGCGCTGGAAGAGTCACTGCGTGCAGCGAACCTGCTGGCCACGGATGCGAACTCAGCGGATCTGGTGCTGAAGATTTATTTGTTTCAATTCGGGCTGGCGCAAGGATCGCAACTCGATTTATTTGGCAAAGTGGAATTCACGGTGATGGTGAAGAATCCCAAGAGTGGAGAGTCGCTCGAAGTAAAGGCGGCAGGCACCTCGATCGCCAAGACGGCGATGATGAAGAAAAACATCCAAAAAAATGTGCAAGACGACGTGGAAGAGTCGTTGAGGGATGCGGTGCGGAATTTTGTGCGCGGGCAGCAGTTGAAGGATGCGGTCGGGGCGCTGCGGAAGAACATGGATGCCACGCCGGCGGCCGCTCCCAATCCGTAAGAAGCGGCGCAAAGAAAGCCTATTCCAGGGGCCACGGAAAAGTTCGTATAAATAAGGGGGGTTTCCCAATGCGAATCGTGATCCATACGCTGATGATTGTATTGTTGCTGGCTTGTGCGGGCGAAGCGGCGAACGGAAAAGACACGGCGCCGCAGTTCAAGACGGCGGAGGCCAAGCATTTTACGCAGGCGGAGGGTGTTGAGCTGTCGCCTGCGTTTGGCGATTATTTTTATGCGGAGCTGCGCGAGGAGTTGAAGAAAGCGAAGCTGGCAGGCGAAGTGATCGGAGAGGGCGAAACCGTAGACGACGCGGACGCGCCGCAATCCATCGTGATTACCGGCACGATTACGGAATACAAAAATGGCAGCGTAGTGAAAAGCGTGCTGATCGGGTTCGGAGCGGGAATGCGCAGCCTGAAGATGGACGCGGATGTGCTGCGGCGGAGCGACAATCAGCACCTGGATGTGGTGCACGTCCAGGTGAAAATCGACCCCAGGTGGAACGAGAAGACCATGGCGAAATTTGCCGCGCATCAGTTGGTCAAAGAGATGAAAGAAGCGCTGAAAAGCCAGGCAAAGTAAAGCGGAGCGCAGCCTCCGGAGAAGAATATGGCACAGCAGGTCGGACGGGGAGACGCGGCGGGTCTAAGGCAGGTGTGGATATTTGTGTTTGCTGTAGTGGCGATCCTGTGGCCGGACGCGTTGATGGCGGGATCGAAGGTGAAGTTGCACGGGTATATCACGGGCAGGGCGGAGGACCGAACTCTGTTGATACTTGATGACCGGCTGGAGATGACCCCGGCGAGCCGGGTGGTGGGGCAAGACGCAGCGGGCGAGCACCCCATGAAGGCGGAAGACATCTCCGTCGGCACGTTGATCGACGCCGAAGGGCAATGGCTGGACAAGCACAAATTCTTTGCTGAAAAGATAACCATTGATCTTCGGGAAAGCGAAAGGAAGATACACGGCAAGGCCTACCTGCAGGAAGAGCCGGCGGACGCCAGCAAAATCGCCGCGGGGGAGGCGGGGGCGATCAAGGTGGATGGCTACTGGCTGGAAGTGAGCCCTTCCACGAAGCGAGAGTGGGACCCGGATAAGGCAGCAGGAGCGAACTCGGCAGTGGCAAACGGAAAACTGGCGGCATGCCATATAAACTACGACGGTATTCGGGGGAAAGACGGGAAGGTGGAAGCGGAACAACTGGAACTGGGGCCTCCGGCCGCAGCAGATGCGTACAAGATGCCGAACGACCTGGAAGTGGTGCGAGCGCAAGATCCGCAAACGGGGATCAATATTCTGGAGTTCCGGCAGGGCAAAAAGGTGCAAGGGCGATTGAAGCTGCTGGCCGAAAAGAGCGTGCAGGAGTATGTCTCGCACCTGGGGGATTCGTTGTTGCCGGCGGGAGCGGAAGGCACCAGCCGGCCGATCGAGTTTCGGTTTTTCGTGATTGAAGATCCGTCCATCAACGCAGCTTCCCTGCCGGACGGCACGTTGCTGATCAACACGGGGCTGCTGGGGGTGGTGGAGAATGAGGCGCAGCTTGCCTTTGTGATGAGCCACGAGATGGCGCACGTGCTGCAGGCTCACTATAAACGGGAGATGGACGAGACGCGGGGGTCGCGCGTGGGGCTGACGATTGCCGGAATCGCCGCAGGAGCATTCATCGGCAACCTGGGAATTTTTATGGCGGAAGTGGGAATCGCTTCATCGGTGAATGGCCACCAGCGGGAACTGGAAAACCAGGCCGACCGGCTGGGGCTCCAGAACATAATTGAGCACGGGTACGATCCGCGCGAGGCGGCGAATTTTTCGCGGATCATCATTGACCGGTACGGAGACCGGAGTACCAGCAAACTCTGGTCAAATCATGATTCGAGCCTGATTCGCGGCAGCTTCCTAACGATTCAGCTGCTGCGGGAGTACCCGGATAATTCGTGGGGCGAAACCAAAAAAAACACGAAGGCATTTCAAACGATGAAAGAAGATCTCGGACCAGTGAAGATAATGTGACGGAACAACGCAAAAGGGCGGAACAAGTCCACCACTCCAAGGTTTTGCGAGCCGCCAAGTCTTGAACGCCTATTCCCGGAACGCCGGCCTATAGTTTGCGCAGGGCAGGCGGAAGTATGCCAGCCAGTGAGTAGGATCCCCCTCCGGTGATGAAAAGGCCGAGGGCGAGCAGGAATTGCGTGAGAGCGTACTCCATACCATTGTTCGCAAAATTGAAGCCGTGGGGAAGATGGACCAGGAATATCGCACCGGCCATCACGATCATGATGCAGAGAGCACCGAGGCGGACGAAGGCGCCGGTGAGCAAAGCGAGTCCTCCCGCAAACTGCGCAAGACCTACCAGGAAGCTGACCATTACCGGGGAGTGAGTCAAGCTCGCAAAGCCATGAATGCCGGGGCCTCCAAAGGCGCCAAAGAAAATGGAGCTGCCGTGGTAGAGAAAGACGATTGCGCTGGCGACGCGGAAGATTAGCAGCGCGAGATTGAGATTGCCGGAAGGGGCCGAAGGGGCCGATGTTAGCGAAGTCATAAGACCATCCTTTACCAATCCGCGATCAATCGGCGGGTTTGCGGGAAATGTAACAAAGGGGCGAGGGAATAGCAATCCAGAGTGAAATGTGGCGCAAAAGGGGCGGGAAAGAGGGTACTGGGTAAGTTCCCTGTCAGTGCGTCAATCAGGTGTTGAGAATCAATGGGGAATTTCTATCTCTGGCGAGCGCACTATTAAATGTAGATTGCGTGGCCCAGATTGGCCATGAAGACAAAAATGAACCAGCCTAGTGGCCGTGAACGGCTTAGGTCGTAAGTGCTTTGAATCACTCCCGGTTCCAGCTCCTTGTGTTGAATGTGAAGGCCCGCTGTCAGCCCAGGCTCAGAAGAGCTAGGAAATCTCTCTTCCTCAATTTTCGTTATTTTCGCTCCGGCCCCAGAAAGATAGGTAAGTGTCGCCATTCGTTCTCTGCTAGGGGTGCATTGATAAGTCAAACCGACAGCTTCATCATCTGGTATGTTAGCGGACTTCCTCCCTCCAAATGGCGACGTGGGGTCCTCCTTCGCTTGCAGTCTGTCGAAATGCCTTAGGCCCCAGAAATGAGCCTCTTTGTTTACATACTTCCATTCGGGCAAACCATCTGGAAAAGCTATTTCTCCTCCGGCGACCCGCATCCTTGACAACAGTTGCCGCAAGAATTTTTCGTTGGTTGCAACCACGACCACGCCCTTCTGCGGGAAGGCAACGAAAGTCGTCCAGATTTCCAGTTCCATTTCTTCCTGAAATACGGCAACTTTTTGCCCCTCAATCTCCGCGATGCGCACCGCTCCTTGCGCGGCGTCCTTCATAAAGGCATCACGGCGGTCGTCGAGGTCGTCTTCAAAAATCGCCAAGGCGCACCCTTCATAAGGCAATTCACCCAATCCGGCTGGAGGTCGAAAGTGGCGAGACCCCTCCAGAGCAAATAAGACCTTCTTACCCTCGAGGTGCTTTTCAAGGCGACCTTTCCCTGAATTGAACAGACCGAGCGTCAGGGCCTCAAATTGCTTTTCAAGTACCTCGATTGTGACCTCGTCGTTCTTGACGCCCTGTGGTCCAATTTGAAAACTCGACATCCAGAATGGACCATTGGCCACGAGAAGAGTTTCAGTGTCAGGGGGAAGCCACGAGAGCACTCGTTTAACGTCAATTCGGCGCCCAATCGCGCTCGAACCAGTGCTTGTTTTTTGGCCGGTGCACCCGGTAATGCTAATGGCAAGCAGCCACAAAACGAGTCGGATATTTATAGTTCTTCCCAACGCGCCTGACATTTCCATAACACTGTTTCTATCACAACTTCGGTGTAAGTCGCGATGAGTCGAGTTATCGGAAATTGGCCCAGCACCGGATGGAGAGAGTTTTTGACGGGGTAAGAAGCGGGGAGATATACTCCGCGGTGAGGGGTTGAGAACGGAGAGGCCCGTGGGCGTCATAGACCAAAGGTTTGAGAAGAATGTCCTGATTACATCGGTGGACTACGTCTTTAATTGGGCGAGGAAGAGTTCGCTGTGGCCTCTGACGTTTGGCCTGGCATGTTGCGCGATTGAAATGATTGCGTCCACGACGTCGCGGTTTGACATGGCGCGGTTCGGGGCGGAGGTGTTCCGGCCGTCGCCGCGGCAGGCGGACCTGATGATCGTGTCGGGAACGGTGACGCTGAAGATGGCCCAAGTGATCCAGCGGGTGTGGCAGCAGATGCCGGACCCCAAGTGGTGCATCTCGATGGGCGCGTGCTCCAGCGTGGGCGGGCCGTTCAACGCGTATTCGGTGCTGCAAGGAGTGGACCGGATTGTGCCGGTGGATGTGTACGTGGTGGGATGCCCGCCGCGGCCGGAAGCGCTGTTTTACGCGCTGTTGAAGCTGCAGGACAAAATCGATGATATGACTCTGGCCAAGCGGCCGACGGAAGTGCGGCTGCGGCCCGAGATGGTGGAGGATTTCAAGAAGGGCGTGATGGTGGCACAGATCGCAGAGCCGAGTGGCGAGTGAGCGGTTAAAGGATATCAGCGATCAGGAAGCAAGAACTAAGGATTTTGTGGGCCGGCTGGGAGTGTGGCCAAAGAAGATGTGTAAGGACTGAAGAAGGGCGAGGCGGCGATGGGATTTGTGAGGACGGCGAAGGTGGCGGAGTTACCGGCGGGGACAGTGCGGGAGTTCCACGTCGAAGGGAAAGCGATTGCGCTGGCGAAAGTCGGCGGGAAGATCTATGCGATCAATAATACATGCCTGCACCGCGGCGGGCCGCTGGGACAAGGTGTGCTGGAGGGCAAGGTGGTGACCTGCCCGTGGCACGGGTGGCAGTTTGATGTGACCAGCGGAAAAGCGGCCCAGAATCCCGCCGTCGGCGTGGATTGTTATCGAACGGAAGTGCGCGGGGAGGACATCTTCGTTGAAGTGTAGCGGGGCGAATGATGTGAACGGGAAGCAAAAGGGCCGCAGGGGAGTGGCGTTCGTCTCTTAAGTATAAGAAAATAAATACGTTAGCTTCGACATCAGGGCTGGAATCCGGGCCTATTGACGGTTTGAGTGTGGAAAATCCCCCTATCCCTCATATTTTGTTTGGTTTTCGCCCTGCACCCGTGTATATTTCAGCCGAATCTGGTGCCGATGGTAACCGTTACTTCGCAGACTCGACATTTTTGGATCTTCAGCGCAGACCCGCATCACTATCACTGGGATACGTTATTCGTTAAAGGGAAAGAAATGTGGCACGGGGCGGAGTCAAAGCCCGATGCGATCCGTGCCCTGAAACAGGTGAAGAAGGGCGATCGCGTGCTGTGCTATCACTCCACGCCGGAGCGCTCGTTGTACTCGATCGCGGAGGTTACGCGTGATCCGTACCCCGACCCGCACGACCCCAAGGGGAAAAACCTGGTGGCGGACCTGCGCGCTTACGAGAAGTTGCCGCGACCGGTGACGCTGGCGGAGATGAGGGCCAACCCCGCTGTGAGGAAGATGAAGCTGCTGAAGAACGTGCGCCTGCTCATTTCCGCGATTACAGACGAGGAATACCAGGAGTTGTTGCGCATGGCGGGAATCGTGGCCATGCCGGGCGTGCCGCTGCTGTAAAGCGTCGCGGAGGCAACGCCCCTCGAAACTTGACCTTTTCCCTAGAATCAGGCGAACATTTGGCGGCCAGATTCGTCAATAGATAGAGTGGTGTGTGGACTTGCAACCGATAATGACAGGGAGAAGAGACCCGTTCGGGACAGCCATGCGTGGCCTCCTGGAGAATCCGGGGTGGTGCGGAATTGCCATGAGCACGGACGGCACACAAGCGAAGTTGTCTTTCAGAGAGTAGGAATCCAGAAGGCGTACGAACGGCAACAACAGAACATTACGAAGTTTAGAGGAGGATTCGTGAGGATACGGATTTCGTTGACGGCGATCCTGGCGGTGCTGGTTCTAGTGTGCGCGGGAATCGGAGGCGCGGCGGAGGAAAAGCCGCTGCTGGCGCAACAACCGACGATAAACAAGACGGAGATAGTGTTTGTCTATGGCGGCTATCTTTGGAGCGTTCCGCGCGAGGGCGGCGCGGCGCGACAATTGACGACGGGCGGGCACGAGAGCCACCCGTCCTTTTCTCCGGACGGGGAATGGATCGCCTTCAGTGGGAATTACGACGGCAACCGCGACGTTTATGTGATGCCGGCGGAGGGCGGCACGCCGACGCGGCTGACGTGGCATCCGGGCGCGGACGATGCCGTAGGTTGGGCGCCGGACGGAAAACGGGTGCTGTTTGCGTCCGAACGCGAGAGGTACGCGGATTTTGTGAAGTTTTATACGGTACCGAAGGAAGGCGGAGTGCCGGAAGCGTTGCCAATGTGGCGGGCGTCGGAAGGAAGCTACTCTCCGGACGGGACGCAGATGGCGTACGTCCCGAACATCCAATGGCAAGAAGCGTGGAAGCGGTACCGCGGAGGCCAAACGACGCCGATCTACATTGTGAGATTGAGCGATCTGCAACTGGAACGAGTGCCGCGGGACAACTCGAACGATTCCCACCCGGTGTGGTTTAAGGATACGGTGTACTTCCTGTCTGACCGGAATGGACCGGTGACGCTGTTTGCCTATGACACGAAGGCGAAAACCGTGAAACAGGTGATCGAGAACAAAGGACTGGATTTCAAGTCGCTTTCCCCGGGGCCGGATGCGCTGGTGTACGAGCAATTTGGCGGGATTTATATGTACGACCCGCAGAGTGGCAAGACACAGCGAGTGCACATTCAGATCGCGGGTGATCTGCCGGCGACACGGGCGCACTGGACGAAAGTGGCGGACAAGATTCAGAACGCAGGTATCTCGCCCACAGGCGCGCGCGCGGTGTTCGAGGCAAGAGGAGAAATATTGACGGTGCCCGCGGAAAAGGGAGATGTGCGCAACCTGACGCGGACAACGGCGGTGGCGGAACGCGATCCGGCATGGTCGCCGGATGGAAAGTGGATCGCGTTTTTTTCCGACGAGTCGGGGGAGTATGCGTTGCACCTGGTGGATCAATCCGGGTTGAGAGAAGTAAAGAAAATCAACCTGGGAATGCCGCCATCGTTTTTCTATGGTCCGACGTGGTCGCCGGATAGCAAGAAGATCGCCTACGCCGACAAGCGGCTAAACCTGTGGTACGTGGACATCGAGAAGGGCGTTCCCGTGAAGGTGGCGACGACATTATTCGATGTGGGCCCTTCGTTTAGCCAAGAATGGTCGCCGGACAGCAAGTGGATTACCTATGCGAAGTTTTTGCCGAACCATTATCGTGCGGTTGACGTGTATTCAGTGGAGAGCGCGAAGAGCACGCAATTGACAGATGGGTTGAGCGACATAGCGTTTCCCGTGTTTGACCGCGGCGGGAAGTATCTTTATTTCACGGCGAGTACGGACGAGGGGCTGGGCCTGAGCTTTTTGGATCTATCGGGATTCCAACGGCCGGTGTCACGAAGCGTTTACGCCATTGTGCTGAAGAAGACGGATGCGAATCCGGTGGAGCCGCAAAGCGACGACGAGAAGATTGCGGAAAAGAAGGACGAGGAGAAAGGGAAGGAAGCGGACAAAGACAAGGGCAAGGATAAGGACAAAGATAAGGACAAGGATAAGGATAAGGACAAAGCGAAGGACGGGGATAAGGACAAGAAGGAAGAAGAGGTCAAGGTCACGATCGACTTCGAAGGAATCGGGCAGCGCATTGTGGCATTGCCAATCAAGGCGGCGAATTACGTTGGCATGGACGCAGGGAAGACCGGGATTCTATTCCTGGGGGAAATCCCTTCGATTCCGTCGCTGGACGGACCGACGCTGGCGAGCGTGTCGAAATTTGATTTGAGCACGCGCAAGACGGAGCCGTTCGTCAGCGGGATCAGCGAGTTTTCGCTTTCCGCAAACGGAGAGAAGGCACTTTACCGGCAAGGGCCACCGCAGGGCGGACAGTGGTTTATTGCCGCAACGGCGGCGGCACCGAAGCCGGGCGAAGGGCAACTCAAACTTGATGGGATGGAAGTCTACGTCGATCCGCGAGCGGAATGGAACCAGATGTACCACGAAGTGTGGCGCATCGAGCGAGACTTTTTCTACGCGCCGAATTTCCACGGCTTAAACCTTGCGGAGGCGGAGAAGAAGTACGCGCCGTATTTGAGCGGCGTGGGAGGGCGAAACGATTTGACCCACCTGTTCGTGGAAATGCTGGGCGAACTGACGGTAGGGCACATGTTTGTATTTGGCGGAGATGTGCCGGAAGCGCCGAAGGTAAAGGGCGGGCTGCTGGGCGCGGATTACAAAGTGGAGAATGGAAGGTACCGGTTTGCGCGCATCTTCAACGGCGAGAACTGGAATCCGCAATTGCGGGCGCCGCTGACGCAACCGGGCGTAGACGTGAAGGTGGGCGACTACCTCATTGAAGTGAACGGGAGAGAGGTGCGCGCGCCACAGGAAGTGTACAGCTTCTTTGAAAACACCGCGGGGACGCAGATCAAGATCAAGGTGGGACCCAACGCGGATGGAAAAGATGCCCGGGAAGTGACGGTGGTGCCGGTGGACAACGAGTTCGACCTGCGAAACCGCGCCTGGGAGGAGGACAACCGGCGGAAAGTGGATGAGCTGAGCGGTGGGAAGCTGGCGTACGTGCACGTGCCGGACACGGCAAACGGCGGGTATGTGAACTTCAACCGATTCTATTTGGCGCAGGAAGACAAGCAGGGAGCCATCATTGACGAGCGCTATAACCACGGAGGCGCGATCGCGGACTACATCGTGGATCTGCTTGGAAGGCCGCTGCGGAGCTGCGTGACCTCGCGCGAGGGGGAGAAATACTGCTCCCCGATGGCACAAATCTACGGGCCGAAGACAATGATCATCAACGAAATGAGCGGATCTGGCGGGGACGCGCTGCCGTGGATGTTCCGTCAGGACAAGCTGGGGCCGCTGGTGGGCACGCGAACGTGGGGCGGGCTCGTCGGAATCGGCGGGTATCCGCCGCTGCTGGATGGCGGTTATGTGATGGCCCCGCGAATGGCGCTTTACGGGCTGCATGGACAATGGGAAGTGGAAAACCACGGGATCGCGCCGGATATCGAAGTGGAGAATGACCCCGCGGCGGTGGCGGCAGGCCATGACCCACAGTTGGAGAAAGCAGTGGAGGTGACGCTGGAGGCGCTGAAGAAGAATCCGGTGGTGATACCGGAGCATCCGCCGTATCCGGATTATCAGAAGAAATAATCAGGAGGCGGCGCACGGTTGACGGTTATCAGATATCAGCGATCAGATATCAGACAAACGTAGGTCAGGGCCAGGCTAAAGAGACTTGGAGAGCAGCCAGGTCATGAACTCGGGCTCGGCGTAGGCTTTGTCCCAGGAGTTGTGGCCGACACCAGGATACTCGGTGTAACGAACATCAGCGCCGTCAGCCTTGAGGGCTTCGACCATGTGGCGCGATTCGGAAACCGGGACGGCCGGGTCCGCATCGCCGTGGAACACCCAGATGGGGAGCTTCGTGCCGATTTTCTTTGCGGCTTCGAGATAGGGAATGCGGTCGGCGTCGGCCTGCTTGCGGGCGTCATCTGGCGTAAGGATGCCGCCGCAGATGGGCACGACCGCGGCAAACTTGTTGGGATAAGCCGCGGCAAGCGCCCAGCTCCCGTAGCCACCCATGGAAAGTCCGGTGAGATAGGTGCGCTTGCGATCGCCTTTGAATTCTTTAGAAGCCGCGGCGAGAGCAGCCAGTGCGGCCTCTTCCATGTCCGGCTTATTCCAACTCTGTTCCTTCAAGCATTGCGGCATGACCACGATGGCGGGAAAACGCGAGCGGTCGTTGCGGATGGCCGTGGCGATGCCCACCTGAGTTTGTATGAGGCCGTCCGCACCGCGTTCACCGGCGCCGTGAAGGAAGAGGATAATAGGCCATTTCTGATTGGAGGACCAGTTGTCCGGCACGAAGACCTGATATTTGTAAGTGGCGCCATGGAGAGAGAGAGTACGGTCAAGGAAACCGGTTTCTTGTTTGCGGGCGAGAGCGGGAGAGCCAAGAGTAAGAACGAGAGCGAGCAGCAGGAGAAAACGGAAGCGAGAGATGGACACAGGAACCTCCAGAAAACGCAATGTATCACGATTAAGTGGAAAGCGGTGCAGGATGGTTCGTGATCCAGTGTGATAGCGTGAGTGATCGAGAGGACCATGCCGGAGCTTCCTGAAGTCGAGACCGTGGCGCGAGGCTTGCAGCGGCAAATCGCGGGCCGGCGAATCCAGAGCATCACGCTCGGGAAAACCGATTTCATCGACAATCCGGAAGAGATTGAGAAGGAATTGCCGGGACGCGCAATTTGCGGCGTGGTGCGCTACGGCAAATTCCTGCTGCTGCGGCTGACGGCGAAGGAGGATGCAGGAGAAACGGACCGCGAGTCGGCGCTGCTGGTCCATCTGGGTATGACCGGCATGCTGAGGCCGCAGCCCGCGGGCGAGCCGCACGCGAAGCACACGCACGTGGTAGCGCTGCTGGACGATGGGCGCGAATTGCGGTACACCGACCCGCGGCGATTTGGCAGGATGGCGTATCTCGCGGGCGAATCGTTGCGGGAGGAGCTACGGCGATTCGGCGCTGATCCGCTGGAAGCGGGGCTGGAGGAGTTTACGGCGAGAATCCATGGAAAGCGCGCGAGAATCAAGGCTCTGCTGCTGGATCAAGGGGTTTTGCGCGGCGTGGGAAACATCTACGCCGACGAGAGCTTGTGGAAAGCAGGGATCCATCCGAAGCGATTGGGAGCGCGGTTGCGGAAGGAGCAAGTGAAAGAACTCTACCGCGCGCTGCAAGGCATCCTGGAGCGGGCGATAGTGATGCGGGGATCCTCAATCGCGGACTTTCTTGACGCGGACGGCCAGCCGGGAGAATATCAGCGGCATCATCGGGCGTATGGCAGAGAGGGAAAACCTTGCTTTCGCTGCAAGACGCGGATCAAGCGCGTGATCGTGGCGGGGCGCAGCAGCTATTTTTGTCCACAGTGCCAGAAGGCGCCACGGGACGGAAGAGCCCATGGCAGAGAAACACGGAAGCAGGCGGACGGGCGTCTGAAGAAGAGATGAAAGACTGGGCTCGATCAGGGATTCGTTAACGAAAGGATTGGGAGGAATAGGGATGAGGATGAAGCGGAAGACGTTGGTTGTGGTGGGACTCCTGCTGGCGCTGGCCGGGATGCGCGTGTGGACGGCACGGGCGGCGGGGGAGGACGCGAGTTCGTTGGCGGCGACGGATCAGCAAATCCTGAGCGAAATCCGGGATCACAGCGAAGTCATGGACAACCTGGAGTACTTGTCGGACCGGATCGGCGCGAGATTAACGGGCACGCCACAACTGAAGCAGGCCAACGATTGGACCGTGGAGATGTTCCAGAAGTACGGGCTGACAAACGTGCATCTGGAGGCCTACTCGATTGCGCACGCCTGGGTGCGCGGGACGGCGACGGCGCGAATCGTGACGCCGACGGAGCACCCGCTGACGATTGCCTCCGCGGCATGGGCACCGAATACGAAGGGCAGGGTGCGCGGCCCGGTGGTGTATTTCGATGCGAAGAAGCCGGAGGATTTCGCGAAATTCAAGGGGAAGCTGAACGGCGCGATTGTAATCACGCAGGAACCCCGGACGCTTTCGCCGCCAAAACCCATCGCCCGGAATGCCGAAATCTATCACCCGATGGGGGAACCGCCAGTGCCGGTGGGACAGCCCGCGGCACCCGACCCTTATGAAAAATATCTGGCCAACGTGCGCGCTCAGTGGAAGTTTCTGGTGGAAGAAGGAGCCCTTGCAATTCTGCGCGATTCCAACAAGCCGCATGGGCTGCTCACTATGACCGACGGCACCACCGTGCCATTCGAACTGGGGCCGTTGCCCGCAGCGTTTGTGACCGGAGAAGGCTACCGGATGATCTTCCGGATGCTGAAGAAGGGGCCGGTGGAAGTGGAACTGGAGATCAAGAACACGGTGAGCAAGAAGCCCGTGGAGGTATACAACACGGTGGCGGACTTGAAAGGAACGGAGAAGCCGGATGAACTGGTGATTCTTGGCGGGCACCTGGATTCTTGGGATCTGGGAACGGGATCGACGGACAACGGAACGGGGTCGATGGCCGTGCTGGAAGCGGCGCGCGCCCTGGCAAAACTCAATGTGAGACCGAAGCGCACGATCCGGTTTGTGTTGTTCACGGGCGAGGAGCAGGGACTGATCGGGTCGAAAGAGTTCGTGAAGGCGCACAAGAGCGAACTGGACAAGATTTCAGCCGCACTGATTCACGACAGCGGAACGGGGCGGGTGCTGGCGCTGGGCTTGCATGACAATTACCAGGATCGGGAGATCGAAGACCAAGTGATCGCGCCGCTGCATGATCTGAAGCTGTTAGAGACTACGATGGGGCGGGAATACGGGACGGACAGCTTCTCGTTTGACGAGGCGGGGGTGCCGGGATTCTGGTGCGCACAGGACCTTGCCGAATATCCGCAGACGCATCACAGCCAGTCGGACACATTCGATAAAGCGTGGAAGGAGGACCTGATCCAGGGAGCCCAGGTGCTGGCCGCGTGGGCTTACAACACTGCGGATTTGCCGGAAATGATGCCGCGGAGGCCGTTGCCGCCACCCGCGCCGGCAGAAACCGCGAAAACAGATACACCGAAACCCGAAGCAGCGAAGGCCGCTCCGACAGCGGAGATGGACAAAAAGATTGTAGAACAGGTGAAGGCGGACAAGGAGCAGCTCAAGTCCGACTTGACGTTCCTTACGACGCAGATTGGGCCGAGACTCACAGGCTCGCCGCAAGTGGACCGGGCGAGCCATTGGACGGAGGAGCAGTTCCGCGCGCTGGGGCTCGAGAATGCGCACCTGGAATCGTGGAGCATCGCGAATTCATGGACGCGCGGGCCTGCAAGCGGGCGCGTGACGTCACCCGTGGTGCACGAACTGACGCTGGCAACGGTGGGATGGTCGCCCAGCACGGATGGAACGGTCAAGGGTGAATTGGTCACGATCGATGTGGAAAAACCGGAGGACCTGGAAAAGTACAAGGGGAAGCTGGGCGGAAAGATCGTGCTGTTTGGAAAACCCCGCGAAATGGAGCCGCCCATCGACCCGATGTTGACGCCATGGGGAGAAGGGATCCTCCCGCTGATGCATGCGAAGGAAGATAAACCCATCGATTACCGGGCGTATATGGCAGCGAGAAGGGCAACCATAAAGATGCTGCAGGATGAAAAGGCCGCGGCGCTGCTGATGGGCTCGGATAAGATGTACGGCCTGCTGAACATGACCACGCTCAGCCGCGAATATCAAGCGGCGGCGGTGCCGGCGGCGTTTCTGGCGCGCGAGGACTACTTGCTGCTCTGGGAGTTGCAAGAGGCTGGCCCCGTGCAGATGGAAGTGAACATCCAGGGCACGCTCGGCGGGAAACCCGTCGAGGTGTACAACACCGTGGCGGAAATCCGCGGGACGGAAAAGCCCGACGAGGTGGTGATACTCGGCGCGCATCTGGACTCGTGGGATTTGGGAACCGGCGCGACGGACAATGGCACGGGATCGATGGCCGTGCTGGAAGCAGCGCGCGCATTGCAGAGACTGGGCGTGAAACCGAAGCGCACCATCCGATTTGTGCTGTTCACCGGCGAAGAGCAGGGCTTGAACGGCTCCCGGGCGTATGTCGCGGCGCACAAAGACGAACTACCGAAGATTTCCGGCGTGTTGGTGCACGACACGGGCACCGGAAAAGTGCTCACGATCGGATTGATGGGGAACTACAACGTGCGGGAGACGATGGACCGGGTGATGTATCCCATGGCGGAGACCGCGGGAATCATGGAACCCACGCTGCGCAGCGAAGGCGGATCGGACCACGTGCCTTTTGATGAAGCGGGCGTTCCGGGATTTTGGTGTGTGCAGGATCCCGCAGACTACGACAAAACGCACCATTCGCAAGCCGATACGCTGGACCGTGTAAGGTGGGATGAATTGGCGCAGGGCGCGGAAGTGTTGGCGGTATTTGGCTATAACGTGGCGCAATTGCCGGAGATGCTGCCGAGGAAGGCGGCGAAGAAGTAAGAGCCATCGGACAGGGCTAAAAGCCGGGGCGACTGGGGTGCAGCGATGCTGTACCCCCACGAGAGAAACATGCGCATGGTGGTGCAAAGGGTCAGCCGGGCGAAGGTGACGGTGGAAGGCCGCGTCACGGGAGAAATCGGCGCAGGGCTGATGATCCTGCTGGGAGTAGGCAAGGAAGACACCTCGAGCGTCGCAGCGGCAATGGCGGAAAAGGCGAGCAACCTGCGGATCTTCGAGGACGAGCAGGGGAAGATGAACCGCTCGCTGCTGGACGTGAAAGGCGCGGCGCTGGTGGTGTCACAATTCACGCTGTACGGCGATGCGCGGGGACAGCGGCGGCCAAGTTTCATCTCGGCGGCGCCGCCGGAATTGGCAAAACAATTGTATGAAGAGTTTTGCGAAACGTTGCGCGGGCTGGGCGTGAACGTGGGGACGGGTATCTTCCAGGCGATGATGTCGGTGGAGTTGGTGAATGAAGGACCGGTCACAATCCTCATCGATTCGGACAAGACGTT
>Ga0074045_10001282_pt1 | contig 24416 bp, 23 predicted proteins | sample BogForMeECP23OM2_FD_94442 | JGI IMG/M metagenome (GOLD analysis project Ga0074045, IMG submission 94442) | Bog forest soil microbial communities from Calvert Island, British Columbia, Canada - Bog Forest MetaG ECP23OM2 | ecosystem: Environmental > Terrestrial > Soil > Wetlands ... | reverse complement strand
CGCCTCAAGGCGATGCCGGGCTTCGCACTACCCTATGATCTGATCCCCAGCAAGGATCGCGAATTCGATCCGGTCTGATCAGCTCCCAGGCAGGGTGGGGTCCGACGGCATCCAAACACCGCTATCGAAGCCGCAGTCAACTGCTGGGGAGGGGTTTGCCAACATCGCCCGCGGCAGCCGCTTGCGTTCCGAACCGCCGACGAAATTCCCTCGCCCTCTGGCGGGGTCCGTGCCAGGAGTCGCGCGGCTCATCAGACTTCGAGCTCGAGGATCAGAGGCGAGTGATCGGAGAGCCCCGGCGATGCGCTCCTCATGTGAGTAGCTGATCGAGCCGGTGCGCGCGGCTAGGCCAAGTGACAGAAAAGCATGGTCGATACGAAAGCCGTTGCCCCGGGTGCTGAACCACGAAAATTCGCGGCCCGCCGGATAGCGGCGGCGCCACAAATCGCAGAACCCGATCCGCTCGATCTTGTCCATGTAATAAGCAGTCGGATCAATCGCGCCCGCCTCGTCGAGGTATGGGCGACAAGTGTTGAAATCACCGATTGCCAAGGTGTGACCGCTGCTCTCGGGCTAGAGGGCAGCGATCAGCGCCTCCCAATAGGGTATCTTGGCAATGAGATCGGGCAGGTACAGGCCGCTCAGCCGGAACGAGGCGAATTCCACGCTCGCCATCCGGTAGGGCTCCGGTAATCCATTGACGATCGCGCCGCGCTCGTAAAAGGCGCAGCGCGAGGCGATGAGCACGCCATTGCGGTTGGGCGGTGGCGCGAGCTTTGTCACATGTCGATAGCCGAGGCGATCCGACGACGCGATTAAACGCGTCGCCGCTTCGCCGCCTCGGTATTCGGACAGAACCAGGATGTCGGCATTCTGGCGCGCCAACGCCTCGGCAATGCGAGCGAGACGCGACCCGCCGCCTTGCCGAATGTTCCAGGCGAGAAGCAGCGTCATCCTTGCGGCGTCCCCAGCAGATAGCGGTACTGATCAGCGATCACCTTGTCGTCGCTGAAGCCGCGAACCGTTATCATGGATTCCTGGATGGCGCTGGCGAGCCGCTCACACCCGGTTTCCAGCACTTCTTGCTCGCTATGTGCTTGCCATGCCCCTGCGTGTCTTCTTGGCCGATCCCTCTAAATCTTTGGAGAATTTGGAGCGGGCGATGGGATTCGAACCCACGACCCCAACCTTGGCAAGGTTGTGCTCTACCCCTGAGCTACGCCCGCAACCGGCCGCGACGGGATCGACCGCGACGCCGCACATCTTAACCCCGGAGGCCGGCTTTGCAAGGCTTGCGTTCGCGGCCAGCGGCCCGCATCGTGGACCGGCCATGCCGCCTCGGCCGCTCACTCCCGAAGAGCTGTTTGCACGCCTCGATGCGCTCGGGATCGCGCACTGGACCTATTCGCATCTGCCGGTATTCACCGTCGCCGAGACCACCGCGCTGCGCGGCAGCCTGCCGGGCGGTCACTGCAAAAGCCTCTTCCTCAAGGATAAGAAAGGCGGGTACTGGCTCGCGGTCATGCTCGAGCAGCATCGACCTCAAAAAGCTCGCTTCGCAGCTCAGGGCGCCGCGCTTCTCGTTCGGCGGCGCCGCCGACCTCGACGCTGTCCTCGGGGTGCGTCCGGGTAGCGTGACACCCTTCGCCCTCATCAACGATGTCGAGCGTCGCGTCACTCCGGTGCTCGATGCCGCGATGCTCGAGCACGACCCGCTCAACTACGACCCGCTGGCGAACGATCGCACCACCGCGGTCTCCCCCGCCGATCTGCTGCGCTTTATCGCCGCCGCATGGCATGTGCCGCGTATCATCGATCTCGCCGGCTTGGAACGTGCGCCGCCAGCAGTAGCGTGCTGACCCCGGGTGTCGCCCGCGAAGTTCGGCTCTGGAGCGCTTGTCAATGCCGCGCCATGCCGCCATGTTGTGGGGTAAACCCGAACGAGGAGAGCGATGGCGAGCGAAGCTTTGATCGGCGGCGCGGGGGCCGGCCCCGCCGCGGTGAAAGACGTGACCACCGCGACCTTCATGACCGAGGTCGTCGACGGCTCATTCGAGGCTCCGGTGATCGTCGATTTCTGGGCACCCTGGTGCGGGCCGTGCAAACAGCTCGGGCCGGTTCTGGAAAAGACGGTGCGCGCCACCAACGGCGCGGTCCGGATGGTCAAGGTCAATATCGACGAGAACCCCCAGATCGCCCAGCAGATGCGCATACAGTCGATCCCGGCCGTCTATGCCTTCAAGGACGGGCGGCCGGTCGACGGCTTTGTCGGCGCGTTGCCGGAGAGCCAGGTAAAGCAGTTCGTCCAGCGTCTCGGCGGCGGAAAGGGCGGCGGTCCTTCGCCGATCGAAGAGGCGATGGCGATGGCCAAGCAGGCACTGCAGACGGGCGACCATAAGAGCGCCGGGGCACTCTATTCGCAGATCCTGCAGCGTGACCCGGGCAATGTCGAAGCGCTCGCCGGCAACGCTCGCGCGATGATCGCGCGCGGCGACCTCGCCAAGGCGCGACAGGCCCTCGATCGGGCGCCGAAGGAGAGCGCCTCGCACGCCGAGATTACCGCGGCGCGCGCGGCGCTCGAACTCGCCGAGCAGGCGCAGAAGGCGATGGCCGGGGCAAAGAAGCTGCGCGCCCGGCTGGCGGCGAACGCCGACGATCACGAGGCACGGATCGAGCTCGCCACCGGACTATTCGGCACCGGCGAGCGCGAGGCGGCGATCGACGAGCTCCTGACCCTGTTCAGGCGCGATCGCGAGTGGAACGAGCAGGCCGCGCGCAAGCAGCTGGTGAAATTCTTCGAGGCGATGGGTCCGACCGATCCGCTGACCTTGAGCGCGCGACGGCGGCTCTCCGCGCTGATGTTCTCCTAAGGAAGGCGCCCCGATGAGCGAACGACCCCGCGGAACGACGCTCCCTTCCATCCTTCCGATCTTTCCGCTGGCCGGCGTCCTGCTGCTGCCGCGCGGCAGGCTGCCGCTCAACATCTTCGAGCCGCGCTACCTCGCGATGACGCGCGATGCGCTGGCTGGCGAGCGTCTGATGGGCATGGTCCAGCCGAGCGATCCGTCGGCTCGCGGCAGCGAGCCCACGGTTTACCCGACGGGTTGCGCCGGCCGCATCACATCGTTTTCCGAGACCGACGACGGGCGCTTTCTGATCACCCTGACCGGTATTTGCCGGTTCCGTATTCGCGAGGAGCTGCCGCTCTTGGAAGGCTATCGGCGGGTTGTGCCGGAGTGGCGCGAGTTCGCTCACGACCTCGACAGCGAGGACGAGCCCGGTTTTGATCGTGACCGGCTGTTGCGCGGTCTCAGGGCCTATTTCCAGCAACATCAGATCCAGGCCGATTGGGATGCGATCATCGCGGTGCCGGGTGAGCGCCTCGTGACCTCGATCGCGATGATTTGCCCGTTCGATCCGAGCGAGAAGCAGGCCTTGCTCGAGGCGCCCGATCTCGACGAGCGCGCCCGGCTGTTGACGGCGATCGTCGAGATGGCGGGACTGAACCAGCCACCCGGCCGCGCCGGCGCGCGTCATTGAAGCCAGACGATTGGGGATCCGTCGATCCGGGAGGACGACATGGAAGGGACACCGGAAATCGACCCGCGACTGCTCGAGATCCTGGTCTGCCCATTAACCAAGGCGCCGTTGCGCTACGACCGCGAGGCCCAGGAGCTGATCAGTGAGGAGGCGGGGCTCGCCTATCCGATCCGCGACGGCATCCCGATCATGCTGATCGACGAGGCGCGCCGGCTGCGCGACGACGAGACGGCGACCAAGCGCCCCCCGTCGCCCTGAAGAAACGGGACCGTGCGGGCGTGAACGCGGGTGGGACAACGTGCTGGCCGGTCGAGCTGCGCCTGAAGAAAGCGGAAAAGCTGCTCGAGGTCGCCTTTGACGACGGCAGCCGATTCAGCCTGCCGGCCGAGTATCTGCGCGTCGAAAGCCCGTCCGCCGAGGTTCAGGGGCACGGACCCGGGCAGAAGACGTTGGTCGCCGGCCGCGCCTATGTCGGGATCATCGGGCTGGAGCCGGTCGGCAACTACGCGGTGCGCATCACCTTCGACGACCTGCACGACACCGGGATCTATTCCTGGGCCTATCTTTATGAGCTCGGCGTCGAGCACGAGCGGCGCTGGCGCGCCTATCTCGACGGCTTGGCGGCGAACGGGCTCAGCCGCGAGCCCGCTCGGTAGCCTTGCGGCGTCCCTGGTGCTTCCCTGTGCGAAGCGGGAACCGGGCGAGCCGCGCCGGCGCCGATTACCGTTCGGATCCGGTCAGCTCGACCAGGGTGATGCGGTTTCGCAGGACCGTCAACGCGAGCCTGCCGTGCTTCAGCGCGAGCGCGTCCTTGCCGAAGATCTCATAGCGCCATCCGGAAAGGGCTGGCACCGGCGCGTCGTCTGCGGCCGCGATCGCGTCGAGATCGTCGGCTGTCGCCACCAGCTTTTGCGCGACCTGGTGCTCTTCGCATCTCTGCTTCAAAAGGACACGCAATAGTTCGACCAGAGGACCAAGGCCGGGTGGGCTATCCGCTTTTGCAGATGCGGGCGGCGCGAGCGCCTCAGAATCGGCGAGCCCGCGTTGCACCGCGTCCAGGATCTCGTTGCCCAGTTTGCCCTCAGCAACCCCTTTTCCGAGGCTTCGCGTTCTTGCGAGCGCCTCGATCGTCTTCGGCATGTGGGCGGCGACTTCCAGGACTGCCTCGTCTCTCATGATGCGGCCGCGGGGCAGGTTGCGTTGCCGGGCCGCCGTTTCCCGCCACGCCGCCACCTCGCGCAGCACACCAAAGAAGCGGGGATTGACCCGACCACGTAAGCGAAAGCGACGCCAAGCCTCGCTCGGGTCGCTTCGATAGGTCGCCGAGTCGGAAAGCACGGCCATCTCCTCGGCAAACCAGCCGGCCCTGCCGTTCGACGCCAGCCGTTGCTGCAGCTTTTCATAGACGGTACGCAGATGAACGACATCGGCAAGGGCGTAATGGATCTGCCGCTCGGTGAGCGGTCGATGCGACCAATCGGTAAAGCGAGAAGATTTGTCGAGTGACGCCTGAGCGAGCTTGCTGACGAGCGTCTCATAACTCACGGCGTCGCCGAACCCGCAAACCATGGCGGCGATCTGGGTGTCGAAGAGCGGTTTTGGGACCGTGCCCGACAGATTAAAGAAGATCTCGATGTCCTGGCGCGCGGCATGGAACACCTTGAGAATGCTCTCGTCCGCCATCAAAGCGAGCAGCGGCGTCAGATCGATCCCCGGAGCGAGCGCGTCGATCGCCGCTGCCTCTGTGGGACCCGCCACCTGCACCAGGCACAGAATCGGCCAATAGGTGCGCTCGCGCATGAACTCGGTGTCGACCGCGACAAAGCTCGCGCCTCTTTGCTGGGCGCAAAAGCGCGCCAGCGCGGCGGTATCGGTGATTACCGTCATTAATCGGCTTGTATATCGAAGCCGGGAGGCTGGAACCACCCTAGTCCTTTGCAGGGCTCGCGCCTTGACAAGCGCAGCTCTTCCATGCCGTGTTCCCTTCCTTTGAATGCGGTCCCGGATCCCTTCCCGATGCACGCCTATCGGACCCATACCTGCGGAGCGCTGCGGCTTACTGATGCGGGTCGGCCGGCCCGGCTGTCCGGATGGATCCATCGCAAGCGCGATCACGGTCAGCTCCTCTTTCTCGATCTGCGGGATCACTACGGCATCACCCAGTGCGTCATCGACGTATCCTCGCCGTTGTTCTCAGCCGCGGATGCGTTGCGGCTGGAAAGCGTGGTCACGCTGACCGGACGGGTCGCCGCGCGCTCCGCCGATACGGTCAATCCCAAGCTCGATACCGGTGAGGTGGAGCTCGTCATCACCGAGATCACAGTTCAATCGGACGCAGAGCCGCTGCCTTTCCCGGTCAATACCGAGGCCGAATACCCCGAAGAAATGCGCCTTGCCTATCGCTTTCTCGATCTGCGGCGCGAACGCATGCACGCCAATATCATGCTCCGGTCCAACGTCATCGCCTCGATCCGGCGGCGAATGATGGAGCAGGGCTTTGCCGAATTCCAGACGCCGATCCTGACCGCCAGCTCACCCGAAGGGGCGCGTGATTTTTTGGTACCGAGCCGATTACACCCCGGTGAGTTCTATGCTCTGCCGCAGTCGCCGCAGCAGTTCAAACAGTTGATGATGGCGGCCGGGTTCGACCGCTATTTTCAGATCGCTCCGTGCTTTCGAGACGAGGCGGGCCGCGCCGAACGGTCGCCGGGTGAGCATTATCAGCTCGATTTCGAGATGTCGTTCGTCACCCAGGAAGACGTTTTCGCGGCGATCGGGCCGGTGCTGCACGGGGTGTTCGAGGAATTTGGCAGCGGCCAGCCGGTGACCCCGCTGCCCTTTCCCCAAATCGCCTATGCTGACGCGATGCAGCTATACGGCAGCGACAAGCCCGATTTGCGGAATCCGATTGTTATGAGCGATGTCACGTCGGAGTTCCGCGGCTCCCGATTTCGGGTGTTCGCCGACCTCATTGATGCTGATCCGATCCAGGTCCGCGTGTGGGCGATTCCGGCGCCAACGGGGGGAAGCCGGGCCTTTTGCGATCAGATGAATTCCTGGGCTCAATCCGAAGGTCAGCCGGGGCTTGCGTACATAATTTTCCGCGACGGGGAGGGAGCCGGCCCGATCGCCAGAAACCTCGGGTCGGCACCGACTGCCAATCTGCGCGGCAAGTTGGGGCTCAAGGACGGCGACGCGGTCTTTTTCGTGTGCGGCGCCCCAAGTAGTTTTGCCTCGTTCGCAAGCGACGCGCGACTCAAGATCGGGCGCGATCTCGGCCTCACCAAGGGGGGCGTCTTCGAGTTCTGCTGGGTCACCAATTTCTCGATGTACGAGCTCGACGAAGAAATCGGGCAAATCGGCTTCAGCCATAACCCATTCTCGATGCCCCGGGGCGGGCTCGAGGCGCTGGAGGGCTTGGACCCGCTCGAGATCGTGGCTCACCAGTACGATATCGTATGCAACGGAGTGGAGTTGGCTTCGGGCGCGATCCGCAACCATCGCCCGGATATCATGTATAAGGCCTTTGCCATCGCCGGCTATTCTGCGGAGGAGGTGGAGTCGCGCTTCGCCGGCCTACTCAACGCGTTCAAATATGGGGCGCCGCCACATGGCGGGATGGCACCCGGTATTGACCGCATCGTCATGCTGTTGGCGGATACGCCCAACATTCGGGAGGTCGTCGCTTTCCCGATGAACCAGCAAGCACGGGATCTCTTGATGCAGGCTCCGGCACCAGTTTCGCCGGAGCGGCTAAAGGAGCTCCACATCAGACTTGATCTGCCGCCGGTTAAAAGTGCTAAACGCTGAGCCCTCGGCCGTGCGCCTTGGGGTTTGACCGAGAATTTCCATCCGAGACGGGTTAGAATTTTGCCCGGGGATCGTCGCGAACGAGACTTGCCTACCATGTGCAGACCGATATCGCGAGCTTCTGTCCGGCGGTATCGACCAGGGAGTGTTGTGTCCATGATCAGGCGGCGCATCGAATCGTTTGTCCTTGTCGCGGGATTGGTGGCAATGGCGGCGCCGACGGCCGGCGGCGCCGAGATCGCGCCGCACCGGGCGCTCTATTCGATGACCCTGGGTTCTGCCAGGAACGATTCGGGCGTGGTCGATGCACGCGGCACGATGGACTATGAATGGGGGGAGACCTGCGACGGCTGGACGATCGAGCAGCGCTATCGGCTCAAGATGCGATATGGCGAGACACCCGACGTGGATATCGTTTCGAGCTTCGTCACTTGGGAGTCGAAAGATGGGTTGCGCTATCGCTTCAATCAGAAGCAAACCCGAAACGGCGAGCTCGATCAGGATATTCGCGGCCAAGCGCGACTTGACGGTCCCGGAAAGGGCGGTGTCGCCGAGTTCGAGAAGCCGCAGCCACAGACCTTGAAACTCGAACCGGGCGTTTTGTTCCCGAGTGCGCACACAATCTTGCTGATCGACAAGGCACACGAGGGAGAGAATTTTCTCTCTCGCCACGTGTTCGACGGCGCCACCGACGAGAACGCGGTTCAGGTTTCGGCGGCAATCGGGGTCAAGGTCACCGCCGACCCCGCGGCGGTAACGCTCAGCCCTCTGCTGCAGCGGCCCGGCTGGCGCGTCCGGCTCGCCTTCTTCCCCGTCGATGCCAGTGTCGAGAAACCGGACTACGAACTGGGCATGCGCCTTCTCGACAACGGAGTTTCGCAGGACATGGTGATCGATTACGGCGAGTACTCGATCCGCGCCAAGCTCGACGATATCGAACCGCTGACCAAGCCGAACTGCTGACCCGATCGGCTACGCGCGTTCCCTCCTTCCCACGCGCGTGGGCGGAAGGCTGAGGCGAGCAGACGGTAGCGCGCGGCCGCGCTGGATCGAGCCCTCACCCAGTCTCTCGCGGAGCTGATCCATTGCGTGTTCGAGTCGGCGCGACCGGTCGATTCCGCGGTCGAACAGGGTCGGCGGGTCGGCAATACGGCTCTCGACGAGCGCGTCGGCCCCGACCCCGATCAGCCGAAACCGGCTGACGCCGTCCACTTCGCTGGCGAGCAGGGCCGCGGCGCTGCGAAACAGCGTTTCGACCAGCTGGGTCGGGTCTGCGAGGCGGCGTGAGCGCGTCCGCAAGTGAAAATCGGCGGTCTTGAGCTTCAAGGTGAATCGTGCCGGCGGCGAGTGAGGCTTGCTTCAGGCGGGCCGATACCCGCTCGCACAGCGGCCAGAGAGCGTGCGACAGCGCATCGGCATCGGCTTCGTCATTGGCCAGAGTGTTTTCCGCCGAGATCGTATGGGCCGGCGCATGCGCATTGACGGCGCGGCTGTCCTCGCCGCGCGCGAGACGCGCCAGACGCGCGCCGATCCGGCCGTAACGGACGTCGAGCTCGCGCTCCCCAAGCATGGCGAGCTGGCCGATCAGAGTGATGCCGTCTCCTGCCAGACGACGCTGCATCGCGGTCCCCACCCCCCACAGCAGGGACACCGGCTTGTCGGCAAGAAACGTGGAAGCCCCGCTGCGGCTGAGCACCGCAAAACCGCGCGGCTTGTCGAGGTCGGAGGCGAGCTTGGCGAGGAACTTATTATCGCTCAATCCGATTGACACCGTGAGGCCGAGCTCGGCTTCAACCCGAAGGGCGAGTGCAGCAAGGAGTTGGGCGGGGCACGCGCCGTGGAGCTTTTCGGTGCCGGAAAGATCGAGGAACGCCTCGTCGATCGATAACGGCTCGACGAGCGGCGTGAGCTGCAGCATCGCCGCGCGCACCGCGCGTCCTACCTCGCGATATTTTGCCATGTCCGGCCGGATCACGACCGCGTCCGGGCAGATGACGACGGGACGTTCGCTGAGGTTGGGCCGGTCACGCTTCTCGATCGTAGCGTAAAAAGCGTCGCTATCGACAGGGTGTCGAGTGCGGGCGTGGAAGACCTGGCGGGGCGAACCGCAATTACTGCAGCGCTCGCCGCGAGCCGCGGAAGTGGCAAGGGCGCCGCAATCGCGGCACAGCGCAGTCACCATTCTTCGCCCGGTCGCCATAGCCAAGCTGCGCCCCGGACCCCGCTCGAATCGCCGTGGACTGACGCAGCAGACGGTTAATAACCCGGTCTGAGAAGATGTACTGCGTCCATAGGACGGGAACCCGCTCGTAAAGCGCCGATATCCCGGAAACGCCGCCGCCCAGCACGATCGCGTCCGGATCAATCAGATTGATCACCGCAGCCAACCCACGGGCGAGCCGGTGAACGTAGCGATCGAGGGTCGCGCTGCATTCCGCGTCGCCGTGCTCGGCAAAGTCGGCAATCTCAGGTGCGCTCAGGCTCCGCCTAGTGTGGCGATGATGATCTGCCTCGAGCGCCGGCCCCGAGAGAAAAGTCTCGATACAACCCGAGCGACCGCAATAGCACGGCGGTCCCGAGATCTCGTCCGGCGCCGGCCAAGGCAGCGGGTTGTGGCCCCATTCTCCCGCGATCGCATTGGCGCCTCGCAGGATCCTCCGACGCCGGTGCCTAGAATGACACCGAAGACAGTCTCCATCCCTGCCGCGGCGCCGTCGGCCGCTTCGGACAGGGCAAAGCAATTGGCGTCGTTGGCCAACCGAGTTGGCCGCCCAAGCGCGGTCTCGAGATCACACTGGAACGGACGGCCGATCAGCCAAGTGGAGTTGGCGTTCTTGATCAGGCCGGTGGCCGGGGAAATCGCCCCGGGCATGCCGATCCCGACGGGAGCAGTTTCGCCGATGTCCTGCTCTATCTGCCTGACGAGAACCGTGATAGCCGCTATCGTCGCCCGATAATCTCCCTTGGGCGTAGCGACACGGCGGCGGCCGCAAACCACCCCCGAACCGTCGACGGCGGCGCCCTCGATCTTGGTGCCGCCGAGATCGATGCCGATGCGGAACCGGAGTGGCATCGGTTCTATACCCTCCTTGGGCCAAGGCCGGAGGGAGGTTACGGATTGTTAAGCTCGATCCTCTACAACCCACCAGGGTCGCTGCTGCGGAAAGACGGTCACTGGGATTGCGATCGTCCCCTCCGCCGCCATTTCAGCACGTTTCTCGAGGTCGGCGAAGGATGACGCTTGAACTGCCGAAATCGAACGAGAAAGCCAATCCGCCGATGCGGAAGAAGGTCTTGATCGTAGAAGACAACGATCTCAATATGAAGCTCTTCAACGATCTCCTCGTGGCTCACGGCTATGGTACATTGCAGACCAAGGACGGGGTCGAGGCGCTCGCGCTCGCTCGCCAGCACCATCCCGATCTGATCCTGATGGATATTCAGCTTCCCGAGGTGTCTGGTCTGCAAGTAACCCAGTGGATCAAGGAGGACGACGATTTGCGCAAGATCCCGATCATCGCGGTGACTGCGTTTGCGATGAAAGGGGACGAGGAGAAGATTCGTGACGGCGGCTGCGAGGCTTATATCGCGAAGCCGATCTCGGTAGCAGGCTTTCTGCGAACCATCGAACAGTTTCTTTCCTAAAGGCGAGCGCCTTCTCTATCCCGGCGCGTGCGAATAGCTAATGTCTGCCCGAGTTCTGGTTGTCGATGATGTCGAAGCAAACGTAAAGCTGCTCGAGGCCAAGCTCGAGAGCGAATATTTCGACGTTCTGTCGGCCTATAATGGGCGTTCCGCCCTGGAAATTGCCGATGCGGAACTGCCTGATGTCATCCTTCTCGACGTAATGATGCCGCGCATGGACGGCTTCGAGGTGTGTCGTCAGTTGAAGGCCAATCCGCGAACCGCCGACGTCCCGGTGGTCATGGTCACGGCTTTGTCCGAAGTCGCCGATCGCCTTCGCGGTCTCGAGGTCGGTGCCGACGATTTCCTAACTAAGCCGGTGAACGACATCGCCCTTTTCGCGCGCGTGCGCTCGCTTGCGCGGCTGAAGCGGATGATGGAGGAATGGCGCTTGCGGGAGGGGATCTGCGGCCGGTTTGCCGGACGCGATATCGCCCCCGACGAGGATACCGGTACGGCAAGGGTTCTCATTATCGAGGAGGATCAGTTCGCCGCGGCCAGAATGGCCGAGACGTTGCGCTCGGTCAGCTATTCGGTGACTTGCGCTGCGAATTGCGCTCAAGCGCAAATGCTGCTGCTGGACGGTGACACAGAGCTGGTCATCGCCAGTTTGTCGACGCCGAATGGCGATCCATTGCGACTTGTCACACAGTGTCGCGCCAACGAGGCCTTCCGCCAGCTTCCGATCTTGCTGATTGCCGAGGAAACCGATCTGATCCGTCCCGCCAAAGGCTTCGATCTCGGTGCCAACGACTGGCTTTTCCGGCCGGTGGAGCGGAACGAGCTGCTCGCGCGTACGGCCATCCAGGTCCGCCGCAAAAGGCTGCAGGACCGGTTGCAACAGAACTATCAGCGCAGCCTCTCGCTCGCACTGACTGACGAATTGACGGGTCTTTACAATCGCCGCTATCTGCTTGCCCATCTCGACGAACTGATTGAACGGGTCAACCGGGACGGAATGAATTCAGCCCTCGTAATGTTCGACATCGACCATTTCAAGCGGATCAACGATACTTACGGCCATGCCGCCGGGGATGACGTGTTGCGGGAGCTGGGAGCTCGAACGATGAACAGCGTGCGGCGTGTCGATCTCGCCGCGCGAGTGGGCGGCGAAGAATTTGTCGTGGTTATGCCCGAAACGGACCTCGCGAATGCGGCCGCGGTCGCAGAGCGATTACGTGTAGCGGTCGCGAAGGAGCCGTTTATCGTAAGAGCGACCGGCGAGAAGCTTGCTGTGACAATTAGCATCGGGGTGGCCGCGGCGATCGCGACCGGCGACCATCGCGACGGACTGCTGAAGCGCGCCGATGAGGCGCTTTACAGTGCCAAGAAAGCCGGGCGCAATCGGGTGATCACCCGGCTTGATTAGCCAAAATTTGAAGAGACGCCGCGCCTATTTTATTTTTGCTTCTTTGAATACGACGTGTTTGCGGGCGACCGGATCGTATTTTTTGAGCTCGAGCTTACTGGTCTTGGTACGCGGGTTCTTTTTGGTGACGTAATAGAAGCCAGTCTCTGCGCTGCTGACCAGCTTTATCAGGACGGTGTTCGTCTTGGCCATGAAAAGGGTCTCTTAGGTTTCAAGGAGTTCGTGGGTCGGAAAATAGCGATCCACCGGCTCCTGTCAAGGCGGGCTCGGCCGGCTTGGTGGCCGCTGCAAGCGGTGCGGCGGCGAGTATGGGGGTCGCCGAGATGGTATGCGCGGCCTGATTGTAAAGAACGGGATCCGCGAGAAGGCGCTTTGCCACCTTGACGTCGATCTCATGATCACCTTGCCGCACTGGGCACGAGCGGCGCAGCTGAGACCAGGCGCCGTCGTCGAGGGACGCCCGTGGTCGATGGGCCGAGGGTACGACTGCGTTCGCCCGCTCCAATGCAATCTGGACGGAATTGTCGTCATCCCCGAGATCACTCGTGCACAGGGTCGGAACAACACCGTGTTCGTGCAAAAAGTATCCGGATGGAGTGACCAGCTGGGCCCACGTCAGCGTTAGTTCAGCGTCGTTGGGCAGGCGTAGAACGGTTTGGACGGTACCCTTTCCATAGGAGGAGCTGCCAACGACAACCGCGCGCCCGACGTCTTGGAGAGCCGCGGCGACGATCTCAGAAGATGACGCCGAAGCGCCATTGATCAGCACCACGATAGGTATTTCCGGCGCCATGCTGTCGCCGGATGCCTCAAAAAACTGGTGGCTCGCGGGGTGGCGGCCTACGGTCGAGACGATCGGTCCCTTGGAAATAAAGACATCCGATAGGCTGACGGCCTGATCGAGCAGCCCGCCGGGGTTGCCTCGCAGATCGAGAATGATGCCGCGCAGCCGCGAACCCATCTCGTGCTCCAGTTGGCCGAGATCCTCTACGATCTGCTGCGTCGTGTTCTGATTGAAGCTCGCCACTTGAAAAACAGCCACCCCACTGTCTTGTGACATTGTCACGGTGGGGAGGATAACCAGCGCGCGCTGAAGGTGAAAACTGTGCCTCTGGCCTTGATTGGGACGATAAATGGAGACCTCGACCTGGCTGAGGATCGGACCGCGAAGCGCGTGGATCACATCGCTTTGCGAGCGTCCGGCCGTTGCGACCCCGTCGATGGCCACGAGCCTGTCTTCGGGCCGGATGCCGGCGCGTTCGGCGGGCTCGCCCGGGGTCACTTGGGTGATCCGGAACTCCTCGCCGGACACTTCGAGGGTTATGCCGATTCCGCCAAATCCGTCCCGAACGGCGCGTTGATCGCGCGCGGTTTCGGGCGAGGCATAACGCGAGAAACGGTCGAGCGCGCCGGTGACCCCGTCGAATAAGGCCTTGTCGATCTGGTCTTCCGAAAGCGCGGCTGCGGCCGGCGAGACCGACTTGGCATCGGCGACCAGCTGGCCCATCAAAGCGCCCCAAGCATGAGGTTCGTCATCGGCCGGCGTTGGGTAGACGGCCACCTCCCGGCCGCCGTAGCTGAGCGTGATCTGCGTCTTGCTTTCGCGGCCGGCGGGCTCCGTGATCGAGAACTTCTCGTCGAGCCGGGTGAGGCGTGCGGCGCCGGCGAGAATGAGCTTTCGACTCGACACCGGCCTAATGTAGAGGTCGGTGATCTCGTCGAGACCGCGTGCGAACAATCGCCCTGTCGGATCGCTGGGCAGCGCCTGTTGCTCGACGCAGGCGGTGAGCACACCAACCAAGGCCAAACTGCTCGCCCACGCGAGCACAGCGGCCGGACGAAACGACAACAGCGTCAACTCCAGAAGAGGAAACCCCGCGGACTCCCCCGCCGCGACGAGCCCAGCGATCCAAAAGTTCCGCGGAACTTTCGTCGGCTCTAACCCACACAGTAGATGGCCTGCGCGCAGCAATCAACGGCGCCGTCCAAATCGGCGGCGAGCAACGGGTTCTGAACCTCCGACGACGCGCGCCGTTTCTCCGTCGTCTTCGATCCGAAAGACGATGCGGCCGCCGATCGCGTCCACTTCGACGAGCCGGACCGACACTTCGTCCCCGATCTGAAAGATCCGACCGGATCGCCGCCCGGTCAACCTGTGCGCCCTCTCGTCACGATCATAATAGTCGCCGGGCAGGGTCGCTATCGGGACGAGCCCGTCGGCCCCGTTCTCCGCCGCGGTGACGAAGAGCCCAAACTCGGCGACCCCGCTGACGCGGCCGCTGAACACTCTGCCGATCGACCCGGCGAGAAGCGTCGCACGGTAGCGCTCGAGCGCGGCCCGTTCGGCGGCGACCGCGCGGCGCTCAGTTATCGAGATATGTTCGGCTACGGCCGCCAGCTCGTCACGGTCCGTGTTGAACGGCAGCGCGTCGCGACCCTGAGCGCGTCTGCCGGCGATAAGCGCCCGATGCACGAGCAGGTCTGCATAGCGACGGATCGGCGAAGTGAAGTGGGCATACCGCCGAAGAGCCAGGCCGAAATGCCCGATGTTGTTTGGGCTATAGGCCGCCTGTGCCTGGCAACGGAGGACCAGCTCGTTGACGAGGGCGGCCGCCCGCGTTGACGCGGCACGTTGCAAGACCCTGTTGAAGAGCTCCGGCTTTGGCGTCTGCCCTTTCGCCAGGTTGAGACCAGGGATGCCGATCTCGTCCAGGAGCACCCGCAACTCCTCGAGTTTTTGTGGGTCGGGCCCGTCGTGGATGCGATACATGCAGAGTTGCCGCCGCGCCTCGAGTTCTTCTGCGGCGGCGACGTTAGCCAGAATCATGAACTCTTCGATCAGCCGATGGCTGTCCAGGCGGGCCGCGCGGCTTATCCCCACGGGGTGTCCTTCGGCGTCGAGTACGACGCGATCCTCGCTGATATCGAGTTCGAGCGCACCCCGAGCGGCGCGGGCCCTACCAAGGGCCGCAAAGCCGCCATAGAGCGCTGTCAGTGCTTCCTGCGGTATCAGCAATGCGCGCGCACTTTGAGCTTCGTGTGCAGCCTGGATCTCCTCATAGGTGAGCCGAGTGGCCGAGCGCATCATACCCCGCTCGAAGCGGTGTCCCCGTTTTCGGCCGGCCGCGTCGATCCACAAATGGACAGCCAGGCAGGCGCGATCGACCCCCGGCTTTAACGAACACAGCTCGTTCGACAGTGCTTCCGGGAGCATTGGCACGACGCGGTCCGGAAAATAAACGGAGTTGCCGCGCCGCCTGGCTTCCTGGTCGAGTGCGATTCCGGGGCGCACGTACCAGCAGACATCGGCGATCGCCACGACGAGATGCCAGCCCCCGCGGTTCTCGGGGTCAGCATCGGGCTCGGCCCAGACCGCGTCGTCGAAGTCACGGGCGTCGGCGCCGTCGATCGTGACCAGCGGGATGTCGCGGAGATCGGTCCGGCCGGCCAACGGGGCCGGCCGCGCCGCCTCAGCTTCGGCGATTGCCGCAATCGGAAACTCAGTCGGGATATCATAGCTCGCGATCGCAAGCAGGCTAATCGCCCCGGCGTCCGAGGACTGTCCCAGCCGTTCGATGATCCGGACTCGCGGGGAGCCGATCCTCCCGGTCGAGAGCTGCTCGGCGATGACCAATTCGTCATCTTCGGCGCCATTGGCATCACGTTCCCCGACCCGGTACTCCGCCCGGTTGCGCCGGTCCGCTGGTGTCACTGCGCCTTCCCGGAAGCCGCGGCGATAGACGCCAACGATCCGGGCACGCGCCGGGCTCAGCGTCCGGATGATTCGAGCCTCGGTTTCACCGGTCTCGCGCGCGACGAGCCGCGCTGAAGCGCGTGCACCCATCGGCAACGGCTCGGTGTGCCCGGCCTCGACCAGACGCAATGTGGGTGCCGGACCCGGTCCCGGCCAGGCTACCGGGCGCGCGAGGGGCACCCCGTCCTCATCGGTGCCGAAGCGCTCGACGACGACAAGCTCTGGCAGTTGGGGTGCTGAGATACGGCGTCCGCTCCCTTTGCGGATCCCGGAGCGCCTGATCGAAGGAAATTTGCTTTGGCTCCGCCCGACCGAGCTGTTCCGCCCTTTCTTCGCCATCTACCCCGGCGCGCTCGATCGAGATCGAGACTTTCGCACGGCTGCTTTTTTTGCGGCTCCGACCGCGCCGCGCTCGCGCGTGCCGGCCGCCTTCGCGCCCCTTTGTGGACTAGCCTTTCTCGCCTTTACTGACTTGCGTTGCCGGCCCTTGCCCTTCGCGCGCTGAGCGGCGAGCAGCGGCACAGCCTGTTCCAACGAAAAAGTCTCGGGATCGGCGGTTCTCGGTAGCGACGCGATAACCCCGTCATGGCTGAGATAAGGGCCGTAACGCCCTTTATAGAGGGCCACGATGCCACCTTCGGGATGCGCGCCGAGCTCGCGCAGGAGCTGCGGCCCGCGCCGTCGCTCTGCAGCCGGTTCGGCGAGCAGGACGACCGCGCGGTTCAAACCGATGGTCAGCACATCGTCATCGGCGGCAAGAGACTTGAAGGTCGGTCCGCGCTTGATGTAGGCGCCAAAACGGCCGATGCCGGCAAGGATGATCTCGCCGGTCTCGGGATGCCGCCCCAGCTCGCGCGGCAAGGCGAGCAGCCGTCGGGCGGTGTCGAGATCGATGTCAGCCGGCTTCATCGATCTCGGCAAGGCCATCCGCTTCGGCTTGTCTTCCCCGTCGGGACCAAGCTGGACGTAGTGGCCGTAGGGGCCCTTCTTGAGGGTGATCGGCAATCCGCTCACCGGATCGGCGCCAAGCGGGATGTCCGCGGCAGCATTCTCCTCGGCCTCTCCCTCGAGGGCGAGAGGCCGGGTGTAGCGGCAATTCGGGTAGTCGGAACAGCCGATGAACGCGCCGAATTTGCCGAGCTTGACGCTGAGCCTGCCGGCACCGCAGCCCGGACACAGGCGCGGGTCGCGCCCCGAGCCGTCATCGGGGAAAAAATGCCGCCCTAGCTCGGCATCGAGAGCGGCCAACACCTGGCTGATGGTCAGGTGCTTGGTGCCGTCGACCGCGGCCGAAAAATCCCGCCAGAAATTCCGCAGCACCTCCTTCCAATCCGTGCGGCCGCCGGACACCTCGTCGAGCTGGTTCTCGAGGTCGGCGGTAAAACCATATTCGACGTAACGCTCGAAGAAGCTCGTCAGAAAGGCGGTGACGAGCCGCCCGCGATCCTCCGGCACGAAGCGTCGCTTCTCTAGCCGGACGTAGGTGCGGTCCTGCAAGACCTGCAGGATCGACGCGTAGGTCGAAGGGCGGCCGATGCCGAGCTCTTCGAGCTTTTTGACGAGGCTTGCCTCGGTGTAGCGCGGCGGCGGCTGCGTGAAATGCTGCCGCGGCTCGACTGCACCACGCGCCAGCCGCTCGCCCTTGCGCATCGCCGGCAGCCGGCCTCCTTCGCCCTCCTCGTCGGGAGTGTCGTCGCGGTCTTCCTGGTAGAGTGCCAGAAACCCGTCGAAGATCACAACCGAGCCATTCGCGCGGAGGCGGAGCCGCCCCGTCGGATCGGCGATGTCGACCGTGACCTGCTCGAGCAGCGCCGATGCCATCTGGCTCGCGACCGTCCGCTTCCAGATCAGCTCATAAAGCCGGCGCTGATCGCGATCGAGTTCGGCGGCGATATCAATGGGCTTTCGGCCGATGTCGGTCGGTCGGATCCCCTCGTGCGCCTCCTGGGCGTTCTTGGCGGGGCTGCGATAGACCCGCGGCTCGCCCGGAACATATCGCGGTCCGAACTCGCTGCCGATCAGGCGCCGCGCGGCGGCGATCGCCTCGCCGGAGATCGCGACGCCATCGGTCCGCATATAGGTGATCAGCCCGACCGTCTCGCCGGAGATGTCGAAGCCCTCGTAGAGGCGCTGGGCGATCTGCATCGTGCGGCTCGCCCCGAGGCCGAGCTTGCGCGACGCCTCCTGCTGCAGGGTCGAGGTGGTGAACGGCGGGAACGGGTTGCGGCGAACCTGCCGGCTGTCGATCTCGGTGACGGCAAAGCCCGCGGCGCGCAGGATCGCCTCGGCGGCAGCACGCGCCTTGGCCTCGGTGTCGAGATCGAACCGGTCGAGCCGCTTGCCGTCGAGATGGGTCAACCGCGCGGTGAAGGTCTGGCCCGCCTCGGTCTGGAACTCGACCTCGATCGTCCAATATTCGCGCGATTTGAAGGCCTCGATCTCGGACTCGCGTTCGCAGATCAGACGCAGTGCGACAGACTGGACACGGCCGGCCGAGCGGCTTCCCGGAAGCTTGCGCCAGAGCACCGGCGACAAGGTGAAACCGACGAGGTAATCGAGCGCGCGGCGGGTCAGATAGGCCTCGACGAGCTCGCGGTCGATCTCACGCGGGCGGCGAAACGCCTCGAGGACCGCGCTCTTCGTCACTTCGTTGAAGACGACCCGCTTCACGTCGAGATGCTTCAGCGCGCGGCGCGATTTCAGCACCTCGTTGACATGCCACGAAATCGCCTCGCCCTCGCGATCGGGGTCGGTGGCGAGGAAGAGGCCGTCGGCGCCGCGCACCGCCTGAACGATCGTCTTGAGGTGCTTTTCGGACTTGCCGTCGACCTCCCACGACATCGCAAAGTCCGAGTCCGGGAGGACCGAGCCATCTTTGGCCGGCAGATCGCGGACATGGCCATAGCTCGCGACGACCTTGTAGTCGCTGCCAAGGTACTTGTTGATGGTTTTCGCCTTTGCGGGCGATTCGACGACGACGACTTTCATGAACCCATTCGATCGGGGCGCCAGGGCGCGGAAAATTTCTTAACGCAAGGAAACGAGGTTGCCGGGGTGACGCTCGATCCGGCCGACGAGTTCCAATTCGAGCAGGAGGGTGGCGACGGCGGCGGCTGACAAGTGGCATTGGCGCACCAGTTCGTCAACCGCGACCGGTGTGGGTCCCAATCTTTCGAGGATCAGCTCGAGCCCGGCCTCCTCGGCAGGGGCCTGCAGCGGCCCCCACCCTAACCCCGGAACGTCCGCCCTGACGGGCGGCCGTCCGGGGGCTCCCCCGCTCGCAAGGGAGGGAATGGGAAGGGGCGCGGTCGGGATCGTCATCGCCTGTACCGGGCGAGGCGGCTCGACACCGCGCAGCTGCGGCCCGAGCTGCGACAGCACGTCCTCGGCGCTCTCGGTCAAGGTCGCGCCGTGTCGTAAGAGCTCGTTGCACCCGCGCGAGCGCGGATCGAGCGGCGAGCCCGGCACGGCAAAGACCTCGCGCCCCTGCTCGAGCGCCAAGCGCGCCGTAATCAGCGAGCCCGAGCGTGCGGCCGCCTCGACCACGACGACGCCGAGCGCCATCCCGGAGATGATCCGGTTGCGGCGCGGGAAATGGCGTGCCTGGGGTTCGGTTCCGAGCGGCGATTCGGCGACAATTGCACCCCGTCGCGCCAACGCGTCGTGGAGCCCCCGGTTCTCCTCGGGGTAGACGACATCGACGCCGCCGGCGACGACGGCGACGCTGCCCGTTTCGAGGCCGCCCAGATGCGCCGCCCCGTCGATCCCGCGCGCCAGACCCGAGATCACGACGAGCCCGCCGCAACCGAGCGACGCGGCGAGGTCGCGGGCAAGGCGCCGGCCGTTCGCCGATGCGTTGCGCGCGCCGACCACGGCGATCATCGGCTGTCGCAGCAATCGGGGCTCGCCGAGCACGGTCAGGATCGGCGGCGCATCGTCGATCGCGGCAAGCGCACTCGGATAGAGCGGCTCGCCCCAGCAGACCAGCCGGGCGCCGGCGCGGTGTAGTGCGGCGAACTCGGCCTCCGCCTCGCCCCGTGTTATGGCGGCTACGGTTCGGGCGCGCTCGCCGCGGCGCGCGAGACGCGGCAGCACCTCGAGTGCTGCCCGCGCCGAACCGAAGCGGCGCAGCATCGCATAAAAGCTGATTGGGCCGATCGTCTCGGTCCGGCACAGCCGCAACCAGTCGAGGCGCTCCTGCGGATCGAGTTCGCGTGCGGCCAGGGCCTGCCTCAACCTTTCTTGAGTGAGATGCGGCTCTCGGTGCCCGCGATCAGGCGCCGAATATTGGCATGGTGGCGCAGGATGATTAACAGGGCGATACCGGCGATCCCCGCCGCGATGATGCCGTCAGCGACAAAGGGTGCCAGAACCGCGGCGGCGGCCGTGGCAACGAGGGCGGCGAGCGAGGAATATTGGAACAAGAGGGCGGTGGCGAGCCAGACGAGCATCGCGGCGAGCGCCACCGGCCAGGCGAGCGCGATCAGGACGCCGAGTGCGGTGGCCACACCCTTGCCGCCGCGAAAGCCGAGCCAGACCGGAAACATGTGGCCGATGATCACGCAAAGGGCGGCGACGAGCGAGGCCCCCTCGCCCCAAGCTTGGCCGATGACCACAGCCGCGAAGCCCTTGGCCAGGTCGAGCAGCAGGGTCATTGCCGCGGCCCGCTTGCTGCCGGTGCGCAGGACATTGGTGGCGCCGATATTGCCCGAGCCGATGCGCCGGATGTCGCCCAAACCAGCGAGGCGGGTCAGCAGCAGGCCGAACGGGATGGAGCCCAAGAGGTAGCCGATGACGCCGGCGGCGAGCAGGGTCAAAGCCCGCGCCTCTGCTCGCTCAGTCTCCCTGCTCTGAGGGAGAAAACGCGCGAAAAACCCCCACTCAAAGTCATTATTTCTTTATTAATCAAATACCTACGAGTCTGTCTGGACGCCGATCGGACGGTTTCTGAGGGAGCCTTTGACGGTTCGGAGGACGCGCTCAGGGAAACCGGACATTCGTCAGCCCGGATGCCGGAAGATGGTTCGGCCGTCGACGATCGTCAACTGCACCCGGCCCTGGACCGGGCGCTCGTCGAACGGGGCGTTCTTCGATTTTGAGCGGAACGCGTCGGGGCAGATGCGCCAGCCGAGGTCCGGGTCGAAGAGCACGAGATCGGCCGGCGCCCCAACGGCGAGACGGCCGACCGGCAGGCGCAGGATACCCGCCGGGTTCACGGTCAGAAGCCGCAGCAAGCCGAGCAGATCGAGATGGCGGCTGTGGTAGAGCTCGAGCGACAGCGCCAGCAATGTCTCGAGCCCGACGATGCCGTAGGCTGCCGAGCTGAACGGCAGGCGCTTGGAATCCTGGTCCCACGGCGCATGGTCGCTGGCGATCGCATCGATCGTACCGTCGCGCAGCCCCTCGATGACCGCCCGCCGGTCCTGCTCGCTGCGCAACGGCGGGGAGACCTTGGCAAAGGTCCGGTAGTCGCCGATCGCCGTCTCATTGAGCACGAAATAGGGCGGCGCCGTATCGCAGCTCACCGGCAGGCCCTGCGCCTTCGCTTGCCGGATCGCCTCGATCGCGGCAGCCGTCGACACATGGGCGACGTGATAGCGGGCACCGGTGATCTCGACGAGCCGCAGATCGCGCTCGACCATGATGACCTCGGCCATCGGGGTGATGCCGGCAAGGCCGAGTCGTGTCGCGATCTCGCCTTCGTTGACCTCGCCGGCGCGGGCGAGGCTCGGCTCTTCCGGGTGCTGCAGCACCAGGAGATCGAAGCTGCGGGCATACGCCAGCACCCGCTGCATGACGAGCGCGTCGGCGACCGCCTTGACGCCGTCGGTGAAGCCGAGCGCGCCGTTCGCCGCGAGCAGGCCCATCTCGGTAAGCTCATGCCCCTCGAGCCGCTTGGTCGCCGCCGCATAGGTGTGGACCTTGGCGAGCCTGACCTCGCGCGCCCGGCGGGCGAGGAACTCGACCACCGAGACATCGTCGACCGGCGGGTCGGTGTTTGGCAGTGCCACCATCGTCGTGACACCGCCTGCCGCCGCGGCGCGCCCGCCGCTCTCGATCGACTCCATGTGCTCGGCACCGGGCTCGCGCAATTGCACGCGCATGTCGACGAGCCCGGGCGCCAGGCACAGCCCCTCGGCCATAACCGTCTCCGCGTCGCGCGAGGCGGCCGAGAGATCGCCGCCGATTGCGGCGATCCGCTCGCCCTCGACCAACAGATCGCCCGTTGTGTCGAGCCCGCCTGCCGGGTCGAGCAGCCGAGCGCCGCGGAACAGCAAACGGTTCATGCGCTCGTGCGTGCTCCGAGACGCGCCCCCAGTTCAAGCCTGGGGCAGGCTCTGGGGGCGCTCCCCCGGGTCACAGCCCGGGGGTGCGCTGTTGATGGCATCAAGGAATTGTCCTCATCCTGAGGAGGCCGCCCCTTCGAGACGCCTGCTGCGGCGGCTCCTCAGGACAAGGCGGCCGTCTCGAAGGACGCACCGCGGGGTCCAGGCGATCGTCAATGCTTTCACGGCAGCGGCGGGCCGTTACCGAGATCGCGGGTCAGGATCTCGAGGCAGGCCATGCGCACCGCAACCCCCATCTCGACCTGCGATCGGATCAGGCTGCGGTCGATGTCGTCGGCGATCTCGCTGCCGATCTCGACCCCCCGGTTCATCGGCCCCGGATGCATGATCAGCGCGTCGGGCTTGGCCGCGCGCAGTTTGTCGTAGTCGAGCCCGAAGAAGTGAAAATACTCGCGCGTCGACGGCACGAAGGAGCCGTGCATGCGCTCGCTCTGCAGGCGCAGCATCATGACGATGTCGACGTCCGACAGCCCTCGGGCCATGTCGTGAAATACCTCCACACCGAGCCGCTCGATCTCGGCGGGCAGCAGGGTGCGGGGTGCGACGACCCGCACCCGCGCCCCCATCGTGTTCAAGAGCGCGATATTCGAGCGGGCCACCCGGCTGTGCAGAATGTCGCCGCAGATCGCCACGGTGAGCCCGCCGAGCCGGCCCTTGCGCCGGCGGATCGTCAGCGCGTCGAGCAAGGCCTGGGTCGGGTGCTCGTGGCTACCGTCGCCGGCATTGACGACGGCACAGTCGACCTTCTCGGAAAGCAGATGGACGGCCCCCGATTCGGGATGGCGGACGACCAGCACGTCGGGGTGCATCGCGTTCAAGGTCATCGCCGTATCGATCAGGGTCTCGCCCTTGACCATCGAGCTCGCCGGCACCGACATGTTGATCACGTCGCCGCCCAGCCGCTTGCCGGCAACCTCGAACGAGGTGCGGGTGCGCGTCGAGCTCTCGAAGAAGCAGTTGATGATCGTGCGGCCGCGCAGCAGGCTACGCTTTTTCTCGGCCTGCCGGTTGAGCTCGACATAGCCGTCGGCGAGGTCGAGGAATTGGTTGATGTCGTCCGGCGACAGGCCCTCGATCCCGAGCAGATGCCGGTGGGGGAACGGGGCCTCGGCGGCGCCTTCTTGCATGAGCCCGGGACTATAGGGAGCGGCCCTTTCTCTCGCAATGGGCAAGACCGACATCTAACTGAAGCGCCAGATAGCCCTTGATTGACGGGGTACGTTTTAATCAGTGGGTCTGGGGGCTGGATCCTTACAGACCCCCAGACCTGGAAATCATGAAGGCGCTGTGGAGCCATTGCGTTCACCGCCACTGCGCGAACCGTCCCGGCTGACGGAACCGAAGATGTAACCCAAGATCGCGCCGAGCAAGGCCGTGAGAGCCTCTTTATCGAGAGCGAGAAGTGCCGCGCTAACCAGAATAACCGGCAAGACGAAGGTCAGGCCCACGATCTGCAGCGCGTATGGCCTCAGCGAATCCGCTAGCCGGTCACACACCGCCGCCAAGGGTGTGCTGTCTGTCGGAGGAGCAGGGCTCCCGACTCGAGGAGTAGGCCTCTCGGCGGGTGGCCTCAAGCACCGGAGAAGCAGAAACATACCCGCAATAAGTATGCCCGCAGCAAGGAGGCAAACTATCAGGATTCCAGTTATTTGGATTCCAGTTTTATGATCGTAATCCATGGCAGGTGCATCCCTTGGGTTCGGCGGAAGAATTGGTCCGTTGGGTATTTGCTGACGTATTGCTCCGGGTGGTCCAGGCGTCCCCTGCGGACCGGGTGGTCCAGGTGTCCCCTGCGGACCGGGTGGTCCAGGCGTCCCCTGCGGACCGGGTGGTCCAGGCGTCCCCTGCGGATCGGGTGGTCCAGGCGTCCCCTGCGGACCGGGTGGTCCAGGCGTCCCCTGCGGACCGGGTG